>Ga0160495_100730_pt1 | contig 12436 bp, 12 predicted proteins | sample DID4MG_4_FD_108251 | JGI IMG/M metagenome (GOLD analysis project Ga0160495, IMG submission 108251) | Enriched soil microbial communities from UW Madison campus, WI, USA - DID2933_E24_FP4 MG | ecosystem: Environmental > Terrestrial > Soil > Unclassified | place: USA: Madison, Wisconsin | collected... | reverse complement strand
CGGCGTTCTGATGTGGGTTCCGGCCGCCGGTCCTTATCTCGTCGCCATGCTGTGGCGCATCCGCACCCTGCTGTCGCAGAACAGCCTCGATCGGCCGGCATCGTGATCGCGCTTGCCAAATTCCTGCATATCGCCGCCATCGCGATCTGGGCGGCCGGTGTCGTCAGTCTGCCGGGGCTTTACGTGCAGCGCGCCCATGTGAAAGACGAGGATGCGCTCTTGCGTTTGCAGCGGCTGGTGCGGTTCGCTTATATCGGCATCATATCGCCGGCAGCTTTCGTGGCCGTTCTCACCGGGACGATGCTGATCTTCCTGCGACAGACGTTCGAGGCGTGGTTCTCCATCAAACTCGCCCTCGTCGGCGTCTTCGCCATTCTGCACGTGCTGACCGGTCTCGTCGTCATCAGGCTTTTTCGCGACGGTGAAATTTATCCGCCCTGGCGCTTCGTGACGGCTACGGTTCTCAGTGGCGGGGTCGTGGTCGCGATCTTCTTCATCGTGCTGGCCAAGCCGACAGTGGATCTGGCGCTCATCGACGTCCTCTCCGAGCCAGGTGGCCTGAAGCGCCTCTACGACGAATTCAATCCTTGGGGGAAACCATGAGGCCGACGCCGTGATCGAAGATGAGCTTGCCGCCATGCCAGCCTGCTATCCCCGTGAGAACCGCGGCCAGCCCCGAGAGCAAGAGGCCCTGCGGGAGAACGTCGAGCGGATTGATCATGCGCGTTCCCCAGTTGGCCCCCATCACGGCAATGAGGGTCATGGCGGCAATGGCATGCGCCCAACTGGCCGCCCGTGCGCGAATACCCGGCACAAGCAGAAGCTCTGCGGTGCCGACGAGGCCCGCCGCCATCCCCAGGAAGAATGCGCCGCCGGAAGACCACAGCCCGACACGAAGCCAGAAGGCATCGCCCGTCCACCAGTAGAGCACGTCCACGCCAAGCGTGGCGAACACGAAGGCGATGGGAAAGTGCACACTCATGGCATGCAGCGGGTGCCCGCTGATCGCGACCAGCGAGCTGGAATCCTTTTCCTCGACCTTCTGGATGACGGGATTGCCCTTGTCCTGCGTTTCTTCCATGCGTGTTCTCCCTTCCCGCCGATAACCGTGCGACAAGCAATCGGGTTCCGCCGCGTCTTCGTCTTTTCGTCCCCGCTTCTGCTCACCGGCTGCACCGGCGATCTTTCCGCGCTCGATCCGGCAGGTCCCTTCGCCGGCGCTATCGCAAACCTCTGGTGGCTGATGCTGGCTGGCTCGGCGGTAATCTTCCTGCTTGTCCTTGCACTTTTCTTGCTTGTCGTCTTCCGGCCGGGAACCGGACGTCGGGTATCACCTTCCCGCTGGATCTGGCTAGGTGGAATCGTCTTTCCGCTCGTGACTCTGGTCGCGCTGATCGGCAATGGACTGATGCGCGGCGAGTATATCCTGAATCTCGGGATCGGTGGCGAACCCTTCAACGTCGAGGCGCGCGGCAGCATGTGGCGCTGGGACTTCCGCTATGCCGAAGGTGTGCGGACAAGCCAGGGCACCCTTCACATCCCGGCAGGCAGGACGGTCGTGGTGACGGCGACCAGCAATGATGTGATCCACAGCTTCTGGGCGCCCCGCCTCGGAGGCAAGATCGACGCAATCCCCGGCCACGCCGCCACAATACGCATTCTCGCAGACCGTCCCGGCATCTATGGCGGCGTCTGTTCGGAATATTGCGGAACTGGTCACGATGGCATGTCCTTCGAGGTGCATGCCCATGCACAAGAGGATTTCGAAGCCATTCTGGCCGGTCTGCCTCAAGCGCAGGAGCCCGCCCGATGACGCAAGCCCCCCGGAAATCGGCGTTGCGCCTTCATCGTGAACTGACGGAAATATGGGGCACGCCGCCCGGATGGGGCCGCCTGCAGGCTGTCAACCATACCGTCATCGGCAAGCGCTTCATGCTGACCGCGCTGGTCTTCTTCGCCATCGGCGGCATACTGGCCATGCTCATCCGCACGCAGCTCGCCACAACCCAAAGCGCCTTCCTCGACGCAGCCACCTATGCACAGGTCTTCACCATGCATGGCGTGGTGATGATGTTCCTCTTCGCCATCCCCTTCTTCGAGGGGCTCGCGATGTATCTCCTGCCGAAGATGCTGGGAAGCCGCGATCTCGCTTTCCCGCGCATGTCCGCTTACGGCTACTGGTGTTACCTGTTCGGCGGGACCTTTCTCGTCGGCGCGCTCGTTACGGGCGTCGCGCCCGACGGCGGCTGGTTCATGTACACGCCGCTGTCGTCATCGACCTATTCGCCCGGCGTCAATGCCGATGTCTGGCTGCTCGGCATTACTTTCGTCGAGATTTCGGCGCTTTCCGCGGCGGTTGAGATCCTCGTTTCGGTGCTAAAGCTTCGCGCACCGGGCATGTCCTTGACGCGGATGCCGATCTTCGCCTGGTACATGCTGATCGTCGCCGGCATGATGCTGATCGGCTTCCCGCCGCTCATTCTCGGCTCGATCCTGCTGGAAGCGGAGCGGGCCTTCGGCCTTCCGTTCTTCGATCCGACCCGCGGTGGCGATCCGCTGCTGTGGCAACACCTCTTCTGGCTGTTCGGCCATCCAGAAGTCTATATCATCTTCCTGCCGGCGGCCGGCGCACTCTCGACGATCATTCCAACGCTCGCGCGTCGCCCGCTCGAAGGCTACGAGATCGTCGTGGCAGCGGTCATCGCGCTCGCATTCCTCTCCTTCGGGCTTTGGGTGCACCACATGTATACGGTCGGCATTCCCCATGTCGCGCTTTCCTTCTTCTCGGCCGCCAGCGGGCTGGCGGCGGTTCCGACCGGCGTGCAGATCTTCGCCTGGCTTGCCACGCTCGCTCACGGCAAGCCCCGCATGTCGGTGCCCATGCTTCACATATTCGGCTTCATGTTCGTCTTCGTCCTGGGCGGGCTGACCGGCGTCATGCTCGCCATGGTGCCCTTCGACTGGCAGGCGCATGATACGCATTTCGTCGTCGCCCATCTCCACTATGTGCTGGTCGGCGGCTTCGTCTTCCCCATGCTCGCCGCCGCCTATTACTGGCTACCCCACATCTTCGGCCGGCAGGCCGTGCAGCATCTTTCGCATGCCGCCTTCTGGATGATCTTCATCGGCTTCAACCTGACCTTTTTCGCCATGCACCTGACGGGTCTGCGCGGCATGCCGCGGCGCATCTCGACCTACCCTCCGGAGGCGGGCTGGGAAACGCTCAACTTCATCTCCTCGATGGGCGGCTTCATCATGACAACGGGCTTTGCCCTTGTCGCGCTCGATCTGTTGCTGCTTGCCGTCTTCGGAAAGCCCTTCCGCCGCAATCCGTGGCAGGCCGGCACGCTGGAATGGGCTATGCCAACGCCTCCGACTGCCTATGCCTTCGCGTCGCTGCCCGAAATCTCGGCGCGCGCCGACCAGCTCGATCCGGACCGGCTCGGGCCAATGCTGGCTTCGGGACAAGGCTATCTTGGCGCAACACGTCACGGCTGGATGGAGGTGATTGGCGTCGACATGGTGACGGGAAAGCCAGAGCAGGTCGTCGTCTTGCCGAAGAGAACCGGCCTTCCCTTGCTGACGGCAATCGCGACTGGCAGCTTCTTTGCGCTTCTCCTCGTGAAACTCTACTGGCTTGCGCCCCTTGCACTCCTGATCGTCACCGCGCTCTTCCTGCTCTGGACCCGCGATTGCGGCCTGAAATCGGATCTGGCCGACCTCCCTGTCGGTCACGGTACCAACCTGCCGCATCACTACCAGACCGAGCAGCCTCCATCCTTTTGGGCGATGGCCTTCACCCTGACCGCCGATGCAACGCTCTTCGCGTCGTTGCTCTTCGGTTCGCTCTTTCTATGGCTGTCAGCCCCGAACTGGCCCCCGGAGAGCGCAATTCCCATCGATGTCACTACGTCTCTGATTGCGGGAGCCGCGCTTGTCATGGCAGCGGGTTTCGGGCGAGCAACCTTCACGGGCCGAACCGAAAGAAACCTCTGCATCGTCGCGTTTGCCTATGGCGTCGCCCTCCTGGCTCTCGGCTACTTCCTCATCAACACCCACGGCGAGGCGACGCAGCATGCGGCCGTCGCCAGCATCTTTGCGGTCAAGACCTATGCGATCCTGCATATTTTCGTCGGGCTTATCCTGTCGCTGTTCTGTCTCTGGCGCGTCAGAAGCGGATATGTCTCCGTCCGCAGGGATCTCGACTTGCGGCTTGGCCGCCAATGGCACCTGTTCACGCTGACCACAGGCCTGATCGCCTTGGCATTCCCTCTGGTCATCAATCTTCTCGCCGGAGGGGCAGGCCCATGAGCGGACGTGCGTTGCTCGGTATCCTGATCGCCTGGATCGGCTGGGCAGGCGGCTTTCTGTTTCTCTACGCCGTTCAGGCGACAGGGTGCCGGGCCGGTTGGGACGAGCAGATGCTCGGCCCGATCTCCGTGCTACGCCTGCTGCTGATCATCGCAACAGCGGCCATCGTCCTTGTGCTTTTCTGGCTTACCGCGAAGGCACACCGGGATGGCTCGACCTCTTCGCTGGCGAAGATCGGAGTCCTGGCGAACGGCGCCGCAATTCTCGCCACGATGTGTTTTGCCGGCGTGGTATGGCTGCGCCTGTGCGCGTGACCTGAGAGAAATCGGTCAGTTGAGGCGCTGCTCCGTTTCGGCGTCGAAGACATGAAAGGCAGAGGCATCGGCATGGATGGTGATTGCGTCCCCGGCTTCTATGCCCGCATCCGCCGGCATGGCCGCCACGACACGCTGATCGCCGATCCGCGCGGTGACGACGAGCTCCGGGCCGGTCAGCTCGGCAACCTCGCAGCGCGCGTCGCGGAACAAGGGCTCGCGCGATTTGCCGATCGCTTCCGGACGGATGCCGAGTGTGACGCGACGGCCCGGCGCGATGGCTTCCAGCCCTGGAACAGCAACCGTCGCGCTTGTCCCATCGATCGTCACACCATTTTCTCCCATCGTCCCGGCCAGCAGGTTCATGGGTAGAGCGCCGACAAAGGTCGCGACATAAAGCGTGGCCGGGCGGTTGTAGATGTTTTCGGGCGTATCGAGTTGCTCGATGCGTCCATTGCGCATGACGGCAATGCGCGTCGCGAGCGTCATCGCCTCGATCTGATCATGCGTCACATAAACGACTGTCGTCTTCGTCAGTTGATGCAGGCGCTTCAGCTCGGTGCGCATTTCCAGACGCAGCTTCGCGTCGAGGTTCGACAGCGGTTCGTCGAACAGAAAGACCTTCGGGTTGCGCACCAAAGCGCGGCCGATGGCGACCCGCTGACGCTGGCCGCCCGAAAGCTGAGCGGGCTTGCGATCCAGCAGGTTTTCGATCTGCAGCAGTTTTGCAGCCTCCAAGACCGCCTTGTCTCGAACAGTCTTGTCGACCTTGCGCATTTCAAGCCCGAAGCCGATGTTTCGGTGCACGGTCAGATTGGGATAGAGCGCGTATGACTGAAAGACCATGGCGATGTCCCGGTCCTTCGGATGCACTCCGATGATCGAGCGCTCATCGATACGCACGTCTCCGCTGGTCGGTTCACCGAGGCCTGCGATGATATTGAGCAGGGTGGACTTTCCACAACCGGACGCGCCGAGCAGAACGAGGAACTCTCCGCTCTCCAGCGCTATGTCGATGCCCTTCAGCGTTTCGACCGGACCGTAGCTCTTGCGGATAGCGTCGATGGTCAGAGTGCTCATGCCATGGCTTTCTGCTGGGGCGCTTCGTAACGTCGCGGATGGGTCGAAATGGCGCGCGATGCGACGCCCGTTCCTGCTTCGAGGCTCGCCTTCACGCCCTTGCCCTCCGCATAAGCAGCGAGAAAGGCCGCATTGAAGACGTCGCCGGCGCCAATCGTATCGACCACGGCCACGCGCGGCGCATCCACACGGGTGACTGTTCCGTCGCCTTCGATGGCGATCGCGCCCCTTGGGCCGCACTTCACAACGACAAGACCACCGGCAGACATGCCCCGACGCAAGACGTGACCGGCTTCCACGGGATCGGAAACACCGGCGAGGTTCGTTGTCTCCACTTCATTGAGAAGCGCAATCCGGCAGCGCGACAGCCATGACGCTGCATCGCGCCTGTTAGCATCGGTCCAGCCCTCCAGCGGCCAACCGGTATCCAGCGCCACGCAGATATCGTGGCGGTCCGCCCAATCGAACAGGCGGTCGTAATCCTCGACCAGCTTGTCGGTGAGGAAGGAGCCGCAAAGAAGGGCAATGCCGCCGCGAAGGCGTCCACCGTCGAGCACCGCGAAGACATCCTCCAGGCTGAACAGCGGCAGGTGGCCACGCGTCGTGAAGAAGGTTCGCTCGCCATCCGGATGGGTGATGCCGACGGACAGCGTGGTGCTTTCGCCATGTACCGGCCAATGCCGCGCGTGGTCGCCGAAGCTTGCAGCAAGCCAAGACCCAAACTGATCACAACCGATGCTGGCGGCGATCTCGAACGGTGTGCCGAGTGCCATCCACGCCAGCGCCGTATTGCCGGCCGAACCGCCGACCCGCAGTTCGTCGTGATCGACGATGACCTCGGTACCCGGCTGCGGCCAAGGCGCGGCCGGCCCCATGATGAGGTCGACATTGACGTTTCCGATGACGGCGAGCGGTCTCACTCATTCACTCCGGGTAATCTTGGTTGACCGCACCGGCGTTCCCGCGTCGGGAACGCGTGCTTCAGCGAAAGCGATCATGAGGCGCTGCGCTGTCGGCAGCATCGTGAAGATCGCGGCAAGGCCGTTCGATGCCGGGAAGGCAATCGTCGAGGCGCCCGCAACCGGTGGCCGGCCGGAGCAATCGAACATCACGAGTTTGGCGCCGGTACCGGCAACGGAAACCGCCATCGCGGTCACCAGATCGGCGGTCTCGTCGTCACCGCGGAAGAGGATGACGCCCATCTCGGGAGAAAGCATCTCCATGGGCCCGTGGCGCAACTGCCCGCCCTCCAGCGAGAAGCTTGGTACCCGGGAGAGTTCCGCAAAGCCAAGCGCGATGGCTTCGGCCATGCCCTGCAATCGGCGGCCGGATGTCACGACCGATTGCACATCCGAAAGGGTGGCAACAGCCTCATCAATCGGCGGCGCCAGGGGCGTGTCAAGGGCTGCGAGCGCAGTTGAAACGTCCTCGCCCAGCGCTGCCAAAATGGCCAGATGCAGTGCAAAACTGATCGTGAGGCTGCGCGTCGCGGCGAAAGCCTGCTCGGTGCCCCCCGCACCCACGAGGCAGGGAGCGCTGCGGCCTAGAAAAGAGGCGCTCTCAAGCGTGAAGCCAAAGGTCTCCGCATTGCCGCCCGTCTCCGCAAACCAGCGCAGCACTTCTGCGCTTTCACCGGACTGGGAGGTGATGAAGACTGTCCTCCCATCCAGGGAAAGCGGTGCGGAAAGCTGCTCGGACAGGGGGACGGCGATGGCGTCGATGCCGAAGTCACGGTAGAGCGATTCGACGGCACGGCCGACCGCGTGCGAGCCGCCCATGCCGAGCAGCAGAAGCTTGCCGGTCCGCTTCAGGCTAGCAGCGGCCTTTCCGGCCACCTCGGCGCTGCTGCAGAAGGATGCAACGGCATCGGCATACTGGCGCGCCATCTCCCGATCGATTGCCTGAAGCCCCTGCGGCCGATTTGTAGTCTCGGTCATGATCATCCTTTCACACCGCCGCTGGTGAGGCCCGAAATCAGGGCCCGTTGCATGATGAGGCCGACAAGGACGGGCGGCAGCGCGGCAAGCACGCCGGCCGTCGCGATCAGCCCGTAGTCGGAAACCCTGCCACCCGCGAGTTCGGCGATAGCCACCGTCAGGGTTCGGGCGCGCTGGTCCGAGGTGAACAGCAGCGCATAAAAGAACTCGTCCCAGGCCAGCAGGAAGGCAAAGAGCGCCGAGGTCGCGACGATGGGCATGGCAAGCGGCAGCGTGATGATGCGCAAGGTCGCAAGCAGGCTCGCGCCATCCATCATCGCCGCTTGCTCGATCTCTCGGGGAATACCGTCGAAGCCAGACTTCATGAGCCAGGTCGTGAAGGGTGCCAGAATGGTAAGATAGACCAGCGCCAGCCCAAAGACGGAGTTCAGCAGCCCGAGAGCCGCCAGTGCCATGTAGAGTGGAACCGCAAGGGCGACCGGCGGCAGCATGTAGGTGGCGATCACGAGCGACAGCGACCAACTGATGGAGGGCGTGCGCGAAACGGCCCATCCGGCCGGCACCGCAAGCGCAATAGCCGCGAGCGTCGCCATGCCGGAAACGAGAACGCTGTTGACCAGCGAGGCAACAAAGTTGGCGCCCGCACTGTTGGGAATGCTTGAAAGCAACGTCGCGTAACGCGAGAAATCGACCGCGCTCGGCCACCAATTGAGCGGTCGGGCAACGAGATCGGCGGCCGGCGAGATGCTCATCACGAAGAGCCAGAACACCGGCGCGACGATGACGACGGCGAGAAGCAGCGCCGCGGCATAAATAAAGACGGAGGCGAGAAGGCTGCGACGTTCCATCAGGCGGCACTCCCCGCCGTGCGACGCACCAGCATGCCATAGCCGACCGCGAGCACCGTCACGATGAGCGTGACGACCAGGGCAAGCGACGCCCCGGAGCCCGCGCGCTGAAACGAGAAGGCCTCCTGGTAGACGAGGATCGACAAGGTCCGCGTCGAATTGGCCGGCCCGCCACGCGTCATCACCCAGATGATATCGAACACCTTGAAGGCCTCAATGGTGCGCAACACCAGCGCCACCATCAGCGGGCCCGCGAGATAGGGCAGGATGACGAAGCGGAAGCGGGCGAAGGGTCCCGCGCCATCGACAAGCGATGCGGCGGTGATGTCACGCGGCACCGCCTGAAGCGCGGCAAGCGCAATGAGCGCCACGAGCGGAAAGTTCTTCCAGCAATCCGCGACGATCAGCGCGGTCATGGCGGTGCCCGGCTCACCCAGCCAGGACCGATAGCTGTCGAGCAGCCCGATCTGCGTGAGCGCGGAATTCAGCGCGCCGTATTCGGGATTGTAGATCAGCCGCCACAGCGTGGCGTTGACGACTGTCGGCAGCGCCCAGGGCAGGATCAGCAGCGCGCGCAGCACGGCGCGGCCGTAGAATTGCTGGTTGAGGAGAAGGGCAGCGAGGACACCGATCACCATTTCGGCGGTAACGGAGATGACGGCAAACCACGTCGTGGCAAAGAGCGCGCGCTGGAAATTGTTGCTCGACAACATCTTGACGTAGTTGTCGAACCCGACGAAGGCGCCTCCCGTCCCGACAAGCTTGGCGTCGGTAAAGGAAAGCCTGACGGTATCAATCATCGGCCAGCCGATGACGGCGGTCATGATGATCAAAAGGGGCAGCATGAGAAGCCATGCCCGGGTTGTCATCCAGGTGCTGGACATCACGTCTTCTTCGTCGCTTGTCGGGGGCAATACTGTGCGGGTGGCCGAAGCCACCCGCAAGCGCTCGGGATCAGAGCCCGCTGTTTTCGGCGGCGGATTTCAGCGCGTCTTCAGGCGTTGCCTGATCCAGCAGCGCTTCTTGAATGCCCTGCTGAAGGGCCGTGGAGAGCTCCTGATACTTCGGCGTCGTCGGCCGCGGATACATGGCCGCAAGGCCGAGCTTGGCGGCAGCAATCAGCTCTTCCTGGCCAGCCGTCACGGCGGGATCCTCATAGGAAGAGGCCCAGATCGGCAGGCTCAGCTTCGCATAGGCGTTCTGCGTTTCCTGCGACGTCATGTGCACGATGTACTTCCAGGCTTCTTCCTGATGCTGGCTCGTGGAGGTGATGCCGAGCCCCATCGAGCCGTTGACGGCCGAAACCTCGCTCTTGCCCTCGACGCCGGGGGCGGGAACGATTCCCACCTTGCCGGCAACCTTGCTGTCCTTGCCACTATTGGCCATGTTGTACATGTAGGTCCAGTTGAGCGCGAATGCCGCCTCGCCGTTCTGGAAGACGTTGCGTACATCCTCCTCCAGGAATTCCTTGGAGTTCGGGTTGGTGAGGCCCGACTTGTAGCTATCGGCCATGTATTTCAGCGCGTCGAGGCCACCGCCTTCACCGAAGGCCGGCTTGCCGTCCTTCAGGAATTCGCCACCATAGGCGCTGACCAGCGTGGTGTAATCGCAGATCACGGCTTCCGCCTGCGCCCAACTCCAGGCGATGGGTGTTGCAAGCAGGCCTTTATCCTTGATGATCTTCGCCTGCTCGGACAGCTCTTCCCAGGTCTTCGGCGGTGTCTTGATACCGGCCTTTTCCAGGATTTCCTTGTTGTAGAACAGGTATTTGGTGTCGAGAATCCACGGCATGCCGTAGGACTTTCCGTCGTAGTTGACGGTCGTCCAGGCGCCCGGCAACACCCCCTTCTTCATCTCGTCGGTCACACGGCCGGTCACATCAACCAGAACGTTGTTGGTGGCATATTCCGCAGGCCAGATCACGTCGAACAGTACGACGTCGTAACCGCTGCCGGAACCCTGTGCCAGCACGGTCTTATCGTGCAGGCCCTCATAAGGAACGAATTCGAGGTTCACCTTGATATCGGGATTGGCCTTCGTGAAGGCGTCGGTCATGGCGCGGACATCCGCCTCGCTATAAGCGGCCTGCGCCATGAACAGCGCGTTGAGTGTCGTTTCGGCGAACGCGTGCGGAGCCGAAACGGCCGCGACCAGCGCTGCATACAACAGGGTCTTCTTCATCGATTTCAACATGCCTGCCTCCAGTTTGGTTTTGAATCCCGACGTGCCCTCGGGCACGCGTGCTCACTGCGCCTTATGGCTTTCGCCGGATCGCTCTGGGCGCGGCATCGCCTCGCCCCTTGTTCCCCGGAACTCTTCGGTTCCTTATTAAGTCAAATGTATTGACTTAAGTCTTGTGTAATATCCAAATGGTGTCAAGAGGGAATCGTCGATGAACGAACTGCGGACGATCCGCGCCAGAAGCGGGACCAATCAGGAGGGCACAAGCGCGCATAACCGGCGCGTGCTCATCGAGGCCATCCGCGTCAATGGTCCGCTGTCGCGCGCCGCTCTCGCCCGCGCCACACACTTGACCAAACAGACCGTCTCCAACCTCATCGAAAGCCTAGAAGCAGACGGGCTCGTGGCATCGGAAGATGTTGTGCGCGGCGGCCGCGGCCAACCTTCCACGCCCTACAGGCTGGTTCCCGAGGGCGCCTTTGCGCTCGGCGTTCAGATCGATCGGGAACTCACACGGATCGTGGCCGTCGATTTCCTGGGCCAAGAGGTGGCTCGTGCCGTTGCGAACCTTCCGCCCGGCGAGCCTGAGGAAGGCAGTAAGGTGATCCTCCATCACATCGGACAGGTCCGGCGCGATCTTGCCGACCGTATCCCTATGTCTACGCAGCGCCTCACCGGTCTCGGCATCGCGATGCCCGGCCCCTATGGGCTGAAGCCGTCTGGTGACGATCCCTGGATGATGGCGAAGTGGCAGTCCTTTCCCCTGCTGGAAACACTGGCCGCAGGCACCGGTCTCGAGACGACCCTGCAGAACGACGCGACCGCCTGTGCGACCGCCGAACGCATGAACGGCGTAGCGGATGGCCTTGACCACGCCGTCTGCCTCTATTTCGGCTATGGCATCGGCGCCGGCCTCATTCTCGGCGGCGAGATCTACACGGGCAGCAACCGCAATGCGGGGGAAATCGGCATGGTCCTCTTCTCGCGCGGCACGACGGTCGCGCCTTTCGAGCACCGATCCTCCTTCGCTTCCCTCCTTCAGCATCTCGGCCTTGGCACCGCAACGACTGACGCCTATGACGAGGTCGAGAGGCTGACGCTTGCGGACGATCCGCGCATCCGCGAATGGCTGGAAGGTGCTGGCGCCGATTTTCGGCAGGCCGTTCACATGGTCGAGACCATCTTCGACCCCGAGACCGTCATCCTGAACGGCAGCGCGCCGTCCGCCCTCTCACGAAGGCTGTTCGAGGCGATGCACCCCCCTCTGCCGTCGATTGCCGAACGCCCCGGCCGAACCATACCGCGCGTCCAACTCGGCATGATCGATCCCTGGGCCGTCGCGCTCGGCGCCGCAGCTGCCCCCATCCGGCGCGCATTCGACCCGCTCTTTTCCGCGATCCTGAAGGAAGCCCCCTGAACGCTGCCCTTATATCCGGCAGCTTCCGCTCGCTTCAGTGCACCGCGGCGTACATGATGTCCTCGCTGGAGGCGTCCGTCGGTGAGAACTCTTCCACGACTCGCCCCTGGCGCGCGACGAGGATGCGGTCGGATAGGGCGAGAATTTCGGGAAGGTAGGACGAGATGACGACGACGGCGAGCCCTTCGTCGGCAAGCCGCTGGATCAACGCATGGATCTCAGCTACCGCACCGACATCGACACCTCGCGTCGGCTCATCGAAGATGATGAGACGCGGCTTCTGGATGAGCGCCTTGCCGATAACCACTTTCTGCTGGTTGCCCCCGGAAAGCTCGACGACACGCGCCT
>Ga0160495_100728_pt1 | contig 12512 bp, 10 predicted proteins | sample DID4MG_4_FD_108251 | JGI IMG/M metagenome (GOLD analysis project Ga0160495, IMG submission 108251) | Enriched soil microbial communities from UW Madison campus, WI, USA - DID2933_E24_FP4 MG | ecosystem: Environmental > Terrestrial > Soil > Unclassified | place: USA: Madison, Wisconsin | collected... | reverse complement strand
TCCGAGGAGATGTCGGGAACGTCGGAAGAGCTTGCCGCGCAGGCCGAGGAATTGCAGGCATCCATCGCTTTCTTCCGGGTCGATCTTTCATCCGGCGCCCAGGCTGCCATCCAGCGCCGCCCTGCACCGGTCGCCGCCCGCCATCCCGCCAAGCCGGCCGCCACGGCGATCCGCAAGGCAGACAACAGCATCAACGCTCAGCAGGCTCGTGCCCGCGGCTTTGCTCTCGACATGTCGATGGGCGGCCCCGACGCCGACGATGACGATTTCCGCGCAAGCGCGTGATTGAACAATGACCGCCGCGCAGCCGGAAAGGATGCGCGGCGGCAAAAACCGGCGTGTGTACGCGCCGGCTCAAGGGCTGCTCCGGCGGCCTGCGGAAGGGTGAGTGTATCGGTCTTCACGCATAACGGACACCGCGTTGTGTCCCGCAATAACAGGGCGATGTGCCCAAGGAGACCTTTTCGAGATGCGTTTCACCATCAAACTCAAACTCGCCATTGCGTTCGGCGTCATCATTGCCATGACCTGCGGCATGGCGGCCATGTCCATCATGAACCTCTCGTCGCTGAACGCCGCCATCACTGACATCATTAAGGGACCGACCGCCAATCTGCGCAATTCCGGTGACCTTTCCCAAGCCGTACTGACGGCTATCCGTGAGGAGAAGAACGCCGTTCTCAACACCGATGCAGCTCAGATCCAGAGCTATGTCGATGCCGTCGACATCCAGCACGATGCCATCAGCAAGTCGCTGGCGCTGTTTGACAATGAAACCAACGAAGGCATTCGGTCCAAGATCGGTGAATTCCGCGCTGCTTTTCCGGACTGGGAGAAGTCTCAGAACGAAATCCTTCGTCTCGCGAAGTTGAATACACCTGAGAGCAACCAGCGTGCCGCAGCACTTTCCATGGGCAGTGGCGCCAAGGTGACCGAAGATGTGCTTGCGACGCTGAAGGCCCTGAACGAGAAGATCGAACAGGACCTTAGCGAAACGGACGCGGCGACGAACGCTCAGTACGACTTCATCAGTTCGGCCCTTGTCGCCGTCGTGGTGGGTTTGATCCTGCTCTCGTCGGCCATCGCCATCTGGCTTTCGCTCAGCATCGCTCGCGGCTTGCAGAAAGCCGCCCGGCTTGCCGATGCGGTGGCCATCGGCGATCTGGAGCAGGACATCGATTACAAGAGCAATGACGAGATCAAGGACCTCGTCAACTCCATGCAGCGCATGACCGGCAATCTGCGCAACACCGCCACGATTGCCGACCAGATCGCCAATGGCGACCTGACGGTGACGCCGAAGCCGCTTTCCGACAAGGACACGCTCGGCCTTTCGCTGGAAAGCATGGTTGAGCGCCTGCGCGGCGTCGTGGCCGATGCGCTTTCGGCGGCAAGCAATGTCTCATCTGGCAGCCAGGAACTGTCTGCAAGCTCCGAAACCCTTTCGCAGGGCGCGACCGAGCAGGCATCGTCTGCCGAAGAGGCATCCGCCTCGATGGAAGAAATGGCCGCCAACATCAAGCAGAACGCCGACAACGCCGCCCAGACCGAGAAGATCGCGCGTCAATCGGCCAAGGATGCGGAAGCGTCCGGCGATGCCGTGGGCCGCGCCGTCGGCGCCATGCGCACCATCGCGGAAAAGATCTCCATCGTGCAGGAAATCGCCCGCCAGACCGACCTGCTCGCGCTTAACGCCGCGGTGGAAGCCGCCCGTGCCGGCGAACATGGCAAGGGCTTTGCCGTCGTTGCCTCGGAAGTGCGCAAGCTTGCCGAACGCAGCCAGGCTGCCGCTGCCGAAATCAGCACGCTCTCCGGCCAGACGGTTTCCGTCGCGACCGAAGCCGGCGAGATGCTGACCCGCCTGGTGCCCGATATCCGCAAGACCGCCGAACTGATCTCCGAAATCTCGGCCGCCTGCCGCGAACAGGATATCGGCGCCTCGCAGATCAACGAAGCGATCCAGCAGCTCGACAAGGTGACCCAGCAGAATGCCGGCGCATCCGAGGAGATGTCGGGCACGTCTGAAGAACTCGCCGCCCAGGCCGAGGAACTGCAGACATCGATCGCCTTCTTCCGCGTCGACATGTCATCGGGCGCCCAGGCCTCCATGCAGCGTCGCCCCGCTCCCGTCGCCGTCCGCCATCCTGCCAAGCCGGCCGCCACGGCGATCCGCAAGGCAGACAACAGCATCAACGCCCAGCAGGCTCGTGCCCGCGGCTTTGCCCTCGACATGTCGATGGGCGGCCCCGACGCCGACGACGCCGACTTCAGAGAAAGCGCTTGATCATGACCGGTCCGTCCTCCGAATCCCAATACGTCACCTTCTCTCTCGACAACGAGGTCTTCGCGGTGCCCGTTTCGGTCGTCCGGGAAATCCTCGATCATGAGGATGCCTTCCGGATACCGCACGGCCCCGACTACCTGCTCGGGTTGAGGGACGTGCGCGGCCAGGGCGTGCCGGTCATCGACCTGCGTCTTCGTCTCGGCATGACGAAGACGCAGAAGACGCACAACACGCGGGCGCTGGTGCTCGACGTACCGATCGACGGGAAAACCCTGACGCTCGGTCTCGTCGCGGACCGGGTCTACGAGGTGGTGCCGTTCCGTAACGACGAGATCGAGGGGGCGCCCGATATCGGCGTGCGCTGGCCTTCCGATTACATTTCCGGCGTCGTGCGCCGGAACGGCGCCTTCGTCGTCATCGTCGATCTCGCACGCCTCTTCTCCACCTCAGAAGTGGCGATGATGGGCACGGCCAACCGCCTTGCGGCCACGGCATAAGTTTCAGGAGGACCGCGTGGCGGCAGCAGCAGTACAAACACAGGCGCAGACAGGCCCGGATGGCTTAAACAGCCGAAACTTCGACGCCCTGTCCCGCTTCATCTACGACTACAGCGGCATCAAGATGCCGATCACCAAGCTGACGATGCTGGAAGGCCGTCTGCGCCGGCGCCTGAGGGCAACCGGCATTCCGGATTTCAACGGCTATTGCGACTACCTCTTCAAGCATGGCGGCATCGAGAAGGAAGCCATTTTCCTGATCGACGCCGTCACGACGAACAAGACGGATTTCTTTCGCGAGCCCAAGCATTTCGAGTTCATGGAAAGCACGGGCCTTCCGGAACTGGCGGCAGCCGGCCACAAGCGCTTCCGGCTGTGGAGCGCGGCCTGCTCCATCGGCGCCGAGCCCTATACGATGGCCATGGTCATGCAGGACTTCGTCGAGAGGACGTCAGGCATGGACTACCGCATCCTGGCGACCGATCTGTCGACCGACGTGTTGCAGGCCGCCCGGCGCGGCGTCTATCCGCGCGACATGATCCAGCCGGTCTCCGCCGAGATGCGTCGGAAATACGTGATGATCTCGAAGGACGCCTCGCGCGGCGAGGTGCGTGTCCATCCGCGCCTGCGCGCCACGGTCGGTTTCGCGCGCATGAACCTCATGGACAACGCCTACAAGGTGGGCGAGCCGATGCACATGATCTTCTGCCGCAACGTGCTGATCTATTTCGACAAGCCGACCCAGGCAAAGGTGCTGACGCGCCTGTGCGACTGCCTTCTGCCCGGCGGCTTCCTGTATGTCGGGCATTCCGAGACGGTCACCGGCATTTCGCTGCCGGTGCGCCAGGTCGCCAACACGGTTTTCAAGAAGATCTGATGCCCATTCCGACCAAGAAGATCCGCGTTCTCATCATCGACGACTCCGCGAGCGTGCGTCAGGCGCTGACGCATGTTCTGGAGCAGGATCCGGAAATCGAGGTCATGGGGGCCGCCTCCGATCCCTTCATGGCGGCAAAGAAGATCCAGGAGGAAATGCCCGACGTCATCACGCTCGATGTGGAAATGCCGCGCATGGACGGCATTACCTTCCTGCGCAAGATCATGTCGCAACGGCCCATCCCCGTCGTGATGTGCTCCTCTCTGACGGAAGAAGGGTCAGAGACGCTGATGCAGGCGCTGGAAGCCGGCGCCGTCGATATCATCCTCAAGCCGAAGATCGCCGCTGCCGACCACCTCGCCGAATCCGGCGCGCGCATTCGTCAGGCAGTGAAGGGTGCGGCCGTCGCCCGCCTCGGCGCGGGACGCCGCGCCATGGCGGCCGCTGCTGCAAGCGCCACCGCCAACGTGACCACGAAACTGACCGCCGACGCTGTGCTCCCGCCGCCCTCCGGCCGCGCCATGGCCAAGACCACCGAGATGGTCGCGTGCATCGGTGCCTCCACCGGTGGGACGGAGGCGCTACGCGTCATGCTGGAACAGCTTCCGGCCAATTCGCCGGGTATGGTCATCGTCCAGCATATGCCGGAAAAGTTCACCGCCGCCTTCGCCAAGCGCCTGAACTCGCTGTGCGAGGTCGAGGTCAAGGAAGCCGTTCACGGCGATCCGGTGCTGCGCGGTCATGTTCTGATCGCCCCCGGAGATCGGCACATGATGCTGGAACGCCAGGGCGCACGCTATCATGTGGCCGTGCGCGAAGGACCACTCGTCTCGCGCCACCGCCCGTCGGTCGACGTGCTGTTCCGCTCCGCCGCGCGCGCGGCCGGTGCCAACGCCATGGGCGTGATCATGACAGGCATGGGTGATGACGGCGCACGCGGCATGGCCGAGATGCACCAGGCCGGCGCCTATACGGTGGCGCAGGACGAGGCCTCCTCCGTCGTCTTCGGCATGCCGAAAGAGGCGATCGCCCACGGGGGCGTCGACAAGATCGTGTCGCTCGACCAGATCGCGCGTGAAATTCTCGCTGCCGACCGGCGGCATTGAGAAAAATACACCAACGATTAACCATAGTTGGCGAGGATGACGACGCACCATGCAAGGTGCCCCAGGCGAGCAATGATCGGCTCGAGAACCATTCCGGGGGACCTCATGCCCGTCATTACCTTCGCCAACACCAAGGGCGGCGCCGGCAAGACCACCGCCGTCCTGCTGCTCGCCACCGAGCTCGCCCGCATGGGCTACCGCGTCTCCGTGCTCGACGCTGATCCGCAGCACTGGATCACACGCTGGTACGAGACCTCAGAGGGCGTGCTCGGCAAACGCCTGAACGTCGTTCCCTATGTCACGATGAACTCCATCGACCGCCAGCTTGCCGAAGAGAAGGCGCGCGCCGACTTCGTGCTGATCGACCTGCCCGGCTCGCGCAGTTCCCTTCTCGCCAAGGCCGTCGGCCACGCCGACTACGTGCTGATTCCCGTACAGGGCTCGGCCATGGACGCCCAGGGCGGTGCCAATGTCATCGAGCTTCTGCAGTATCTGGAAGACAAGGCGAATATCCGCATCCGCCATTCCGTCGTGCTGACCCGCGTCAATTCCATGGTGACGACGCGCGCCATGAACGCCGTGAAGGACCTTCTGGCGGCGCGCCGCGTACACCTTCTCCCCACCCCCATCGGCGAACGGGCGGCTTTCCGCGATATCTTCGGCTGCGGCGGAACGCTTTATTCGATGGATCCGCGCCGCGTTACCAATCTCGACAAGGCGCAGGAAAACGCCCATGCCATGGCGATGGACGTGCTGCGGCAGATGGCCATCCCCACCACCGCAAGCGCGCCCGTATTGCGCAAGGTCGCCTAGAACATTTCCGGCCGAAGCGGGATCGCTTCGGCGCCGGACAATTCGGCAAGACCAAGTATCTTCATCATGCCGCGACACCCGTCGCGGCATTGTCAGCGGCCGAAAGGCGTCGCCAGAGCGGCGTCATTGCGGCCGCGATATCGGTGTAGAGGGCGTAACGGCGGTCGTAGTGCGCGGCCATCGCAGCATTCGGTCGGTAGTGCCGGTCGCTCCGCACCATCGCATTCGCACCTTCGGTAAAGTCGGCAAAGAGGCCGACGCCCGTGCCGGCGGCAATGGCCGCCCCGAGCGCACCCGTCTCACGGGAAACCGCAACGGAAACCGGCACGCCGAGCACATCCGCGAAAATCTGCGGCCAGAGCATGCTGCGCGATCCGCCGCCTGACAGCACCGCCTCCTCGAAGCGCGCACCGGCCTTGCGGATGGTCTCGATGTGCTGGCGGTGACCGAAGGCGACGCCTTCCAGCAGCGCACGGATCAGGTGGCCCTTGGTGTGCCAGCCCGCCATGCCGTAGAAGCCCGCCCGTGCATGGCCATCCTGCTGGGCACCGTAGAGATAGGGATGGTAGAGCGGATCGTCGGCTGCGGGTGTGACGGCGGCGGCAAGCGCGCAGCAGGCATCGAAGGGTGAGACGCTTTCGTCATGCGCGCCCTCGAAGAACTCCCGAACCAGCCATTCCAGATTGGCCGCCGAGGTCGCGCTGTTTTCCATGGCCATGTAGCGTGTGCGGTCAAAGGTGGACGACATGAACACGGGGCCATCGAGATCCGGCCCGTCGATCACGACCTGATTGATACTCCAGGTGCCGGCAATGACCGAGGCGCTTCCGGTGCGCGAAACGCCGGAACCGAGCGCGGAGGCCACGACGTCGAACAGCCCGCCGACGACGGGTGTGCCGGCCGCAAGCCCTGTCTCCAGCGCCACGGCCTGCGTGACGGTGCCGGCAATATCCGCGCTTTCGATCAAAGGCGGCAGGAGATCCATGCAATCGCCCAGGCCATAGGCCTCCATCAGCGTCCTGTCATAGCGGCGGGCGGCAAGATCGAGCAGGCCGGCGCCGGACATGTCCGACATTTCGCTGATCCGCTTTCCCGTCAGGCGGTTGACCACGAAATCCTTGGCGAAGAACACGGTGCCGATGCGTTGGAAAAGCGCGGGCTCGGAACGTTTCAGCCAGGCGAGAAGGGTCGGCGTCTGGGCGGGCCAGGGGCGCTGGCGGCCGATGGGATAGGTTCGGTCGCCGACACCCTGCGCCGCCCATTCCTCCACGAGGCCGGTCGCGCGTGTATCGATCGACTGGATGCCGATGAGCGGCTCGCCCTCGCGATCGAGCGCGTAGAGCCCGTTGCCGTGACCCGCGCAGCCGATCGCCGCGATGTCGCTCGCGGCGATGCCGGCCTTGTCCAGGCAGGCGGCGATCACCCGCTTGGCATTCTCCCAGAATTCGCCGAGATTGCGCTCGACATGGCCGGGGCGCGGCATGCGGCTCTTGCCCTCCTGCCCCGCATGGGCGAGTTCCCGCCCTTCGAGATCGAAGATCACGGCCTTGATGACGGTGTTGCCCGCGTCGAGCCCCAATAGATATTTCGGCATCCTGAACCCCTCCCAAGGTTCGTTTTCCTTCGCGGCACCGGGAACGCGCTGGCGTCCCCGGCACATGCGTCACTTCAGCCCTGCTGATAGAGCGAATAGGCCGCCTCGCCGCTCGCATCCGCATGGATGATCGCCATCAGGCCGCGCACGACGGCGCTTGGATTGGCATGCTGGTAGATGTTGCGCCCGTAGACCATGCCCATGGCGCCCTGTTGCATCAAGGCGGCAGATTTTGCAAACACGGCCGAAAGGTCTTCCTTTCCGCCGCCGCGCACCAGCACCGGGCAGCGTGCCGCCTCGACGACGCGGTGGAAATCCTCGGCATTGCTCGTCGGATCGGCCTTGACGATATCCGCGCCTATCTCACGGGCAAGCCGGGTCAGCGTGACGATCTTGTCGGCATCGCCATCGACCATGTAGCCGCCATGCTCTGTGACGGGCTGCATGACCAGCGGCTCGATCATCAGCGGCATGCCGTATTTCTCGCAATCGGCCCGTACGCGCGAAATATTCTGAACGCACTGGCGGAAGAGGTCCGGTTCGTCCGGCAGCATGAACAGGTTTACCACCACGCAGGCGGCATCCATCTCGAGCGCGCCGACCAGCGGCTCGGCTTCGTTCTGGAGCACGGCCCACATGTCGCGGTGGCGGATGCGGTTATAGGGGTTGCCCATGTCGATGCGCATGACGAGCGCCGGCTTGTCCTTGCCGGGCAGGTCCTGCAACAGCTCCGCCTGGCCGTAGTTCATCTGGATCGCATCTGGTTTCGCATCCACCAGCGCCTTCACCACGGCGGGCATGTTCTCCAGCCCGTCGAGGAAGGACGGCTCGTTGCACACACCATGATCGATCGCCACGTCCAGGCAACGGCCGTTGCCGAACAGCCGGTTCATCCGGACCTTGCGGTTGTCTCGCATCGTTCACTCCTTTGTTCGTTCCTTGCGGACAGGGTTTCCTCCGCGACGCCGTGGCGCTCGCGCATGAGGGTGAGAAATCGGTCACGCTCCGCCGCGGTGCGCTCTGCGCTCCAGCCCTTCTCGACGGCCAGCACGTTCAGCGCAGCATCGACCATACCGAGCGACAATTCGCCTGAGATGGCGAGCGTCGTGCGGCGCAAAAGCAGGTCATCGAGATGTTCGACGGCCTCCGCCCGGATGAGGTAGAGAACCTCCCGCACGCTATATCCCTCGTGCGGCAGCGGCCGGTCGTCTTCCGCCGCAATGAAGCGTGCGACATCCTCAGCCTCCGTGCCGTAACGTTTGAAAAGCGTTTCGACGCGCGAGACGGAGACGCCTGTCGAGGCCGAAACGTTGCGGATCCATCCGGCGCGATCCGAAGGGAAGCCGCGCCCGCCGCCAATGGCCCGCTCGCCCGTATCGACACGGCGCGCCTGCCCCAGCCGGTCGAGCGCCATGTCGGCGGCGAGTTCACCGAAGGAGCGGAAAGTCGTCCACTTGCCGCCGATCATGCACAGCACCGACGGGCCACCGTCCTTGCCTTCCAGCACGGTGCAGAAATGATCGCGGGGAATGCGGCCGGTGAAGCTGTCCTTGCTGGCCGGCAGCGGGCGAACGCCAGCGAACTGGAAGACGATCTCCTCCGGCCGGATATTGACGCCGGGCAGCACGAAGGCGAGCGATTGCAGGATATAGTCCCGCTCATCCGCCTCGCAGCGCACCGTGCCGGGATCGTCGACACGGATATCCGTCGAGCCGACCAGCACCTTGCCGAGATAGGGAAACAGGATGCAGATGCGCCCGTCCTCATTCTCGTAATAGACCATGTGGCCATCGAGCATGTCGCGCAGCGCCGGATTGTCGACGATGAGATGCGAGCCCTTGGTGCCGCCCATCAGTGGCGCCGGTGCATCCGCGCCCGTCAAAAGCGTACGGTTGGCAATATCGATCCAGCCGCCGGTGGCGTTGACAATCAGCCGCGGCACAATCGGCAGTGTCTCGCTGGTCAGGTCGTCGCGCAGCAGGTAGGTCCCCTCGCCGGCCTGCTCGACCGTCGCGTAGTTCAGCGCCCCGGCGTTCGGACCGGCAGACAGTGCGTCCTGCAGAAGCTCGATGCCGATGCGTTCGGGATGGCTGACCCACGCGTCGTAATAGGTCGCGGAGTTGCGGATCGATGGATTGAGCGACGGCCACTTGGCGAGCGTCGCCTTCCTGCTGCGGAACTGATGTTTGGGCATCAGCGCACGCTTGCGCGTCAGAAAATCATAGATGCCGAGACCCGTCTTGATGGCAATGGCGCCGCGACGGCTGGGGCGGCGGGTGAGGCCCAGAATGCGCACGAAGCCATTGGCCAGCCCCGAGAAGGTATCGAAGATCGGCACGGTCGTGGGCAGAGGCGCGACATAGTGCGGCGCGTTGCGCAGCAACCTGTCGCGCTCCATGAGCGATTCCTTGACCAGGCTGAACTCGCCATTTTCGAGATAGCGCAGGCCGCCATGGACCATGCGCGAGAGGGCCGCACTCGCGCCGGAGCAGTAATCCGCCTTATCGACGAGCAGCACATTGACGCCCTGCAACGCCAGCTCGCGGAAGACGCTGAGCCCGTTGATGCCGCCGCCGAGGACGCACACGTCCACCTTCGGGCTCCGGCGAAGCCCGTCCAAAGTCTCGTTCCGGTTCATGATGGCAGTCCGTTATCCGTCCATATTGGCCAGTTTCGCCGTTATGGCATTGTTGATGACCGCGAGGTCTTCCTGCGTGAGCCGAAGCGTGCCGGCCCTTGCATTGTCGAGCGCCTGTGCGGGGCTTCTTGCCCCGCACAGCGCGAAGGTCACGCCGGGCTGCGCCAGCGTCCAGGCGATTACCACCTGTGCGATGCTGGCATCATGCCGCTCGGCAACAGTCCTGATCGCCTCGGAAAAATCACCGGCCTTCTGCCGGTTAGCGACGGAGAAGCGCGGATTGTCCTTGCGCTGATCGTCGCCCGCAAAGACGCGGTCCGGGCCGATGGTGCCGGAAAGAAGGCCGAGCGCGAGCGAGGAATAGCTGAGCGTCGCCACGCCGTTCGGAACCGTGAGCGGCAGCAGATCCGCCTCGATCTCGCGGTCGATCATGCTGAACCGTTCCTGGATCGCGTCGAGCGCGCCGGTGGCGATGTATAGCTCCAGTTCGGCGCGACTGACGTTGCTGGCGCCGATAGCGCGGATCTTGCCGGCCTTCTTGAGTTCCTCAAGCGCCGCAACGGTCTCTGCAATGGGTGTCGTCGGGTCCTGCCAATGGGTGATGTAGAGATCGATGTAATCGGTGCCGAGCCGGCGCAGGCTCTGCTCGACTTCATGGATGATCGCGTCCCGGCCGAGATAGCGGTGAACCGGCTTGCCGTCCTGATCGAAGAAGTGCCTGCCCTTCTGCGTGTGCCAGACCAGGCCGCATTTCGTGGCAATGACCGCCTTGTCGCGCCGGCCGGCAAGGGCCTTGCCGACGATCTCTTCCGAACGGCCGAGCCCATAGGCCGGCGCGGTGTCTATGAGGGTTACGCCCGCATCAAGAGACGCCTGTATGGCGGCAATCGACTGCGCCTCGTCGGTGCCACCCCACATCCAGCCGCCGATGGCCCAGGTGCCGAGGCCGACGGCCGACGCCTTGACGCCGGAGCGCCCGATTTCGCGGATCAATTGTTCGCCGCTCATGCGGAAAGTCCTTCTTCGGATGCCAGCTCGAGGATGCGCGCGCCGGTCGCCTCGTCGGTGACGAGTGTATCGAGGTGATTGCCGCGCAGCACGCTGAGAATGGAGCTTGCCTTGTTGAGACCGCTCGCCACGCCGATCTTCGTGGGGATCGAGGCGAATTCCGCGAGCGTCAGCGACACGAGCGAACGGTTGAGCGAGTAGTCGCAGATCTGGCCCTCGCCATCCAGAAGATGGGCGAGCAGTTCCGCGCTTGCGCCGGAATGCTCGATGGCGCCGCGGTCCGCACTCGGCGATGGATGCAGGTCGTAATAGGTCGAATCCGAGCTCAGGATGGAGCCGATGCCGACCACCGCGACCTTCGCCTCCCGGGCCCGCTGAAAGACATCAGCCACCGAACGCATGTTGATGAGCATCGCCCGCTGGGCGGCATCGTCGGCAAACAGCGGCGCGTGGATCTGCCAGGAGCGGCCGCCGAGGCGTTCGGCCATCAGCGTCGAGACGTGGTTGACGTCCGTATAGTGCTTGCCCTGCACGCAGCCCGTCGCGGGAATGACCTCGACATCGAAGCGGTGTGGCGCCTGAAGGCCGGCGACCACGGCGCTCACGCCCTTGCCGCCGGTGATGCAGATGGTGTCACCATCACCGATCTCCTCCAGCAGCAGCCGGGCAGCCGCCGCGCCGACCGCAAGAAGCGCGGTCTGCGGATTATCGGAAACGGTCGGAACCACGACCGCGCGGCTGATGCCGCCGAGTGCCAGAAGCCGCTCTTCCAGATCGACCAGCGGTTCGACCGGCGACTTGATCTTGATCTCGACGAGGCCGAGCTGGCGGCCGCGCTTGATGAGCCGGTTGACGGTGGCGTGCGAGATACCGAGCTGGTCGGCGATCTGCGCCTGTGTCAGGCCTTCCAGAAAATGCAGCACGAGCGCCTGGTGCATCTGCCGGGCGATGACGATCTCCTCGCGCGGCGCCGTTGCTCGGGATTTCAGCGGTGGTTTCAGTCTGGCGATCGGCATGTCAGGCGGCCTTCCGCTTGTGCAGGAAATGGTCGATCGAAACGGCCGCGAGAAGAATGCAACCCTTGATCATATCCTGCCAGTAAACCGAAACGTTCAGAAGGATCAACGAGGAGGTGACGAGCGACAGCAGCGCAATGCCGAGAATGGCGCCGAGAATGGTGCCGGAGCCGCCATTGAGCGAAGCGCCGCCGATGACCGCGGCCGCGATGATGTTGAGTTCCATGCCGACGCCGAAGGTGGGCGTGGCCGCGCCGAAGCGGGACATGTAGATGACGCCTGCAACGCCAGCGAGCGTCGAGCACAGCACCGTGACCCAGAACTTCACCTGATTGGTCTTGATTCCCGAATAGAGCGCGGCCTTCTCGTTGCTGCCGGTGTAGAACACCTTGCGGAAGGCCGTCGCCCGGCGCAGCAGGAAATCGAACAGCACGACCACGGCGACGAAGATCAGGATGACATAGGGCACACCGTAGAAGGTGCCCTGACCCACTTGCTTGAAGGATGCCGGCAGCGTGAAGAGCGACAGCGGCGTGCCCTTGGTGATGATGAGGCAGAGCCCGCGCACGATCACCATCGCCGCCAGCGACGTGATGAAATGGTTGAGGCCGACGACGGTCACGAAGAAACCCATGGCCCCCCCGATCGCCGCGCTTGCGAAAATGCCAATGAGCGAGGC
>Ga0160495_100726_pt1 | contig 12543 bp, 12 predicted proteins | sample DID4MG_4_FD_108251 | JGI IMG/M metagenome (GOLD analysis project Ga0160495, IMG submission 108251) | Enriched soil microbial communities from UW Madison campus, WI, USA - DID2933_E24_FP4 MG | ecosystem: Environmental > Terrestrial > Soil > Unclassified | place: USA: Madison, Wisconsin | collected... | reverse complement strand
GCCGCCGTATTTGTGAACGTATAAAGCCATAGGGGATAAAAAAAGGTGGCCCGACTTTGACAAGAAAACCCTGAGCTAGGCCGGAAGGAACAACCCTTGACTTTACATGCGGTGCGCCAAAATCTCAAGGAAAAGCTGGGCAGAATGGGCGTTCGCGCGCGATTTTTGCATGCGGCAATGCAGCAATATGGTGGGGTCGAGCGCTAGCGCTTGGGCGTTTTGCCGGGCGGACCAACGAGCGGTGCAATTTTGATGCGGGAAATTGCGATCAGGCGGGAAAAGCGGAGCGCAGAGAGAGGGGGGGGCACCAGCTGTCATGCGCCGGCAATGAGGCTAGGCGACATGGCAGTTGGTGCTGCGGTACGAAGTGCTACGGTACTGCGGTAAAGCAAAGGCTTGCCGGAGCGGCAGGTTCAGACGCGGTCAGCGGAACGCATCAGCTTCGCAAGCTTGCGGTGCACATGAATCAGGCGCCGCTGTACAGGTCTTGCTGCTGGGTGCTGCTGGCCTGGCGCAGTTGGTTCTGCACGTCCTGGCGGCTCAGGGTAGAGGGTGCCTGGTGGGTGATCGGGTACTCGTTGCGCACGGCGATTTCACCGTTGGCGCGGGCGCGGACCAGTTCAGCCTGCACGTCGGCACGGGTCTTGGTGGAGTGGAAGGCGGTTTCCGGCGGATACGGAGCCTCGGCCATGGCGGCGCCAGCGGCAGCCAGCAGGGAAGCGGCAACGACGATATTCTTGATGTTCATGATCTTGTCCTCTGTGTTGGATGAGTAGGGAAAGCTCCGCAGACGCCTTCGCGGGAGGGGTGCTCTCCTTGTGGGAAAGCCCGCTGCAGGCATCTGGCGGAACCGGTCAGCGCTTTGTTGCAGTGCGCTAACCGATGACTGAAGTGTAAATATTGCCAAGGCAAAGAAAAATGGGTCTAATCGGAATTGACTATTTCTCTTTCTGGAACAATCGGGGGCTTGAAAAATGGATAGGCTGCAATCAATGCGGGTGTTCGCGAAGGTCGTCGAACAGGGCAGTTTCGTGCGGGCGGCTGAGCTTCTGGAGATTTCCAATGCGGTAGCCACGCGTTTCATCGCCGATCTGGAGGCGCATCTGGGTACGCGCCTGCTGAACCGTTCCACTCGCCGGCTGTCCCTGACCGAGGCTGGGCAGGCTTATCTGGAGCGGGTCCGCATGATCCTGGCCGAGGTCGATGATGCCGAGGCCTTGGTGTCCCTGGAGACCAAACGGCCTGCCGGCACCCTGGCGATCTATTGCAATGCCGGCTTTGGGCAGTCGCAATTGGGTGAGATGCTGGCGGCCTATTCGCAGGCCTATCCGGAAGTCGGGCTGGACATCAGCCTGTCAGACCGTTCCATCGACCTGGTGGAGGAGGGGATCGATATCGGCTTCTTCAGCAGCATGCAGAAATTCGATGCCAGCATGATCGTGCGCCAGCTCGGCGTGGCCCGTGTCATCCTGTGCGCTTCACCGGAATATATTGCGCGCCAGGGCTCGCCTGAGCAGCCTGAGGATCTGTCGCGCCATCACTGCCTGAACTTCTCCCATGAATACCTGCGCCATCACTGGCACGTCAATACCAGCAGCGGCGTGCTGGATGTGCCTATCGTGAGCAAGGTGGTTTCCAATAGCGGCGTGCTGTTGCGTGATCTGGCGCTGGCGGGGATGGGCATCGTGCTGCGGCCCTCGTATTCGCTGGGCGACGACTTGCGCAGCGGCCGGCTGGTGCAGGTCTTGCCGGGTTTTGACATGGGCCAGGTGGTCATGTCCATGGTCTATCCCAGCCGCCGGCTGCTGTCGGCCAAGGTGCGCAGTTTTGCCGAATTCATCAGCGCGCGCTTTCCGCACCCGGAAAATGATCCCTGGCTGAGCTGAGTTGCTGAGTTGAGCTGTATTGGACCGGGCCTGGCCCTGGCCCCGCGGTGATTCAGCCGATCACGTCGGCCAGCTTGTCCAGCAAGTTGCAGTCTTGCTGCCAGCCGCGCCGCTCGGTCGAACTGATGGCTTCGTGCTGCAGTTCGGCGTCGCTCTTGTCCACCTGCGCCAGCAGGATGCGCTCGGCCAGGCGGGTATCAGGTTCCATCGGGCCGAAGAAGGCGACGGTCGCGCCGCGCTCCATGAGCAGGGTGGGAAAGTTGTCGATGTCGAGCTCGCCGACCAGGTCGGCCTGGTCTTCGATATCGATCCATACAAAATGGTGCTGGGGATAGCGTTCGGCCCAGGCGCGGAAGGCCGCGTCATACTCGCGGCAGCTGCCGCACCAGTTGGCGCAAAGGCAAGCCACGACCCAGGTGTCGTTGCGAAGCGCCTCGGCGAGTTGGCGGCGGTTGGTCTGGTCTAGGATCTGGTAAGACATGGCCTGCGTATTTTAACCGCTTCGGCTCTCGCCGGTTTGCGCTGGCGCACACTCCGTCATCCTTCACACTGGCAAGCCGAAGAATGGCGCGCGCACGGTAAAATAGCGGGATGTCCACGATTCTTGCCATTGAAACTTCTACCGAGCTCGCTTCGGCAGCCTTGCTGCACCAGGGCGAGCTGCTGTCGCGGCAGTCGGCCGGCGCCCAGACGCATTCCGACGCCATTCTTCCCATGATCCAGCAATTGCTGGCCGAAGCTGGTCTGTCGCTGGCGCAATGCGATGCGCTGGCCTTCGGAGTCGGTCCTGGCTCCTTCACCGGCGTGCGCACAGCGTGCGGCGTGGTGCAAGGACTGGCCTTTGGCATCGACCGCCCGGTGGTGCCAGTGGTCACGCTGGAAGCGGCGGCCCAGGCCTGTCGCGCGCATGATGCGCAGGCCAGCGATGTGCTGGCCATTCTTGATGCCCGCATGGGCGAGGTCTATTGGGCGCGCTATCGCGCCCGCGATGACGGCGGTTGGGAGGTGATGGTCGAGCCATCCCTGGGCGCCGCTGCTGAGGTCGCAACGCAAGGACGTCCCTATGCCTGCGGCAATGGCTTGTCGGCCTATGCAGCCCATTTCACCCCGCCGTTCTGCACCAGTCAGTTCGCCGCCGCCTATGCCCAGTGCATGCCGCATGCGCTTCACGTGGCAACGCTGGGGCAGCGTCATCTCGCGCAGGGACGTGGCTTGCCGGCGCAAGAGGCGCAGCCGCTCTACCTGCGCAACAAGGTGGCGCTGACCACGGCTGAGCGCGAAGTGCGCGATGCCGCCAAGGGCGCGGCATGAGCAGTGTGGCCGCCTTGTCCCAGGCCGTCGTGCATGAAAAATACGGCGGCTTGCAATGTGCGCCCATGAGTGTCGAGGATCTCGATGCGGTGGTGGAGATCGAGCAGGCCGTCTATTCGCATCCCTGGACGCGGGGTAATTTCCAGGATTCGCTTTACAGCGGTTACCTGGCGCAGACCCTGCGCAATCACGCGGGGCAGTTGCTGGGCTATTTCCTGGTGATGCTGGCCGTGGAAGAGGCGCATCTGCTCAATATCAGCGTGGCCGCCGCGCACCAGCACCAGGGGCTGGGGCGCTTGCTGCTGGATCGGGCCACGGCTCTGGCGCGTCACCACGCCATGCAGACCATGCTGCTGGAGGTGCGCGAATCCAATCTCCATGCCGCCAAGGTCTATCGGCAATACGGATTTGCCGAGATCGGCCGGCGCAAGAACTATTATCCGGCCGCCAACCAGTCCCGCGAAGGGGCCATTGTCATGAGCCTGCCGCTATGAATGAACAAATGAATCAGGAAAACGGCTTCGGCTCCTCGCTGGCGCTGCTCGATGCCTTGGGCATCGGGCCGGTCTGGGTGCGGCGCGAGCTGGCCGTGGAAGAAGTCCAGGCGCAGGAGCCAGCCAGCGCCGCTGCGGCAAGCGCCACTGCCGAGGCCGTCGAGCGCCCACCCCAGGCCGCTGTGCAGCCATCGGTATCGCCCACACTGGAAGCTGAAACGATGGCCGAGCTGCCGGCAGTGCAAGCGCCGCCGGCAGCCGTTCCTGTCGAGCCTGCCACTCCGGTGTCGTCACCTGCGCGCCGCAGTGCGCCGGAACCGGAAGAGGGCGCGCCGCCAGCCTGGCTGGATGAAATGGACTTTGCTGCATCCGTGGAGCCCATGTTCATTCCCGATGGGGAAGACGATGAGGCAGCGCCTGCGGTCGATCCCCTGATCGCCCGGATCAAGCAGATGGACTGGCCGCAACTGAAGGAGCAGGTGGCAGACTGCCGCCGTTGCGGCCTGTGCCAGGGACGCAAGAAGACCGTCTTCGGCGTCGGCGATGAAAAGGCCAAGTGGCTCTTCATCGGCGAAGGTCCGGGACGCAATGAGGACATGCAGGGCGAGCCCTTCGTCGGCCCGGCGGGCAAGCTGCTGGACAACATGTTGGTGTCCATGGGCGTCAAGCGTGGCGAGAGCGCCTATATCGCCAATATCGTCAAATGCCGCCCCACCGACGAGACCGGCCGCGATCGGCCGCCTTCACCGCAGGAGGTGGCCTCGTGCCTGCCCTATCTGCAGCGCCAGATCGAATTGATCCAGCCTACCGTTCTGGTGGCACTAGGCAAGACGGCGGCCATCTCGCTGCTGGGCCTGGACCCGGCTACGCCGGTGGCGCGCTTGCGTGGCACGGTGCACCGCTACCAGGAGCTGCCGCTGGTGGTGACCTATCACCCGGCCTATCTGCTGCGCTCGCTGCAGGATAAGAGCAAGGCCTGGGCCGACCTGTGCCTGGCCATGAGCACTTATCAGGCGCAGGCGCGCTAAGGTGATGACTGCTTTGTCCGGTTGGGCTGTGGCAGGCTTGTCCAGCCACCAGATGCGTTTTCACCAGCGCTGGCCTGAACTGCGCGACCCGCACGTGCGCGCGCTGGCCTGGCTGCTCTACGCACCCGACCTGCTGGCGCAGGATGCGCCGTGCTGGCAGGGGCGGGTTGCTACGCTGGGGCCGGTGTCGCCGGAAGTGGCGGGCTGGCTGCATGATCTGGACTATGATCCCGCGGCCAACGCCGCCTTGCACGCGCATATGGCGCGCCATCCCTCGGCCCGCCTGGGGCGCTATGCCGAGCAGTTGCTGGCTTTTTATCTGCAGCAGCAGGGCTTTCTGGTAGCCGCCAACCTGCAGGTGCGCAATCAGGGGCCGACGCATGAAACGCTGGGTGAATTCGATTTCCTCGTGCGTCCACCCATGGACGACGAGTTCGGCCTGATCCACTGGGAATTCGCGACCAAGTTCTACCTGCTGGCCGCGCAGCCCGATGCCGAGGCGGATGCCTTCGTGGGTCCCAATCTGGCCGATTCCCTGGGGCGCAAGATGCGCAAGATCATGCAGCAGCAACTGATGCTGTCGGTCCATCCCGCTGCCGCATCCGTGCTGCCTGCGCCGGTGACGGCAGCGCGCGCGCTGGTCAAGGGCTGGCTGTTCTATCGCCACGGCGAGTCTGTCGATCTGCCGGCTTCCCTGGGCGTGTCTGCGGATCACTGCCGCGGCTTCTGGTGTGAGCTGCCCATGCTGGCGGAGCAGCACCAGCCTGAGGATATCTACCTGATCCTGCCACGGCTGGCCTGGCTGGCGCCGGCGCGTGCGCCGATGGCGCAGGGATTGTCGCTGCCGGCCTTGCAGGCGGCACTGGAAAGGTCTTTTCAGACCGACCAGAGTCCGGTGATGGTGGCGCAATGCCGCATCGGCAAGGGGGAGGAGCCTGAATTGCTGGAGCTTGCCCGAGGCTTTATCGTGCCGCCGGGCTGGGAACAGCGTGCCGCCGATGCGGCGCGGCATGCGCTGGTGCGGATCTGACGCAGGCCTTGGGAGGCAGCAAGCCGAGGGCTGCGTTCAGTGGTGGTCGTGCTTGCCTTCGCCGATCAGCGCCAGCGAATCATGCTCGCGCTGGTTGGCGGCATGGCGGCGCATGATCAGGAACATGATCCCTGCCACGAAGGAGCCGAAGATGATGATGACGGTGTTGACGTCCAGATTCATGCGCACCATGAAGGCATACAGCACCAGCATGGTCAGCACCGAGAGGTTCTCATTGAAGTTCTGCACCGCAATCGAATGGCCGGCGCTCATGAGCACGTGGCCGCGATGTTGCAGCAAGGCGTTCATCGGCACCACGAAGTAGCCCGAGAGCGCACCCACGATCACCAGCAGCGGATAGGCCACCCAGACCGAGGTGGTGGTGGTCATCAGCATCACCACGATGCCCATGATGATGCCCAGCGGCATGACCGTCAGCGATTTCTTCAGTGGCACGAAGCGCGCCGCGCCCATGGCGCCCAGCGCCACGCCCACGGCGACGATGCCTTGCAGGATGGCCGCCTTGTCCAGCGGCATGTGCAGCGACTTTTCGGCCCATTTCAGCACGATGAACTGCAGCGTTGCGCCAGCGCCCCAGAAGAGCGTGGTTACGGCCAGTGAAATCTGGCCCAGCTTGTCTTTCCAGAGGGTGGTGAAGCAGCCGGCGAAGTCAACGATCAGGCGGATGGGGTTGCGTTGCTGGTGTTCGTAGCGGGCGCCGGTATCGGGGATGTTGAAGTTGAACAGGGCGGCGATCACGTAGATCAGTGAGATGATGCAGAGTGCAGCTTCGGTGGGGGTGTCGATGGGGAAGTCAACCAGCGGGAAATCGAAGGAGAGGATCACAGAGGAAATCTTGGGGTTGACCAGCGCGCCGCCCAGCACCGTGCCCATGATGATGGAGCCGACCGTGAGGCCCTCGATCCAGCCGTTGGCGGCTACCAGTTTCTCCGGCGGCAGCAGTTCGGTGAGAATGCCGTACTTGGCCGGCGAGTAGGCAGCCGCACCGAATCCGACGACGGCATAGGCCAGCAACGGATGCACGGTAAAGAACATGAGGGAACAGCCGACGATCTTGATCATGTTGGTGATCAGCATGACCTTGCCCTTGGGGAAGGCGTCGGCGAAAGCGCCTACGAAGGCCGCCAGCAGCACATAGGAAAGCACGAAGAACAGCTTCAGCAGCGGGGTCATCCACGCTGGAGAATGCATTTCGGCAAGTAGGGCAATGGCGGCAATGAGCAGCGCGTTATCGGCGAGCGAAGGAAAGAACTGCGCCGCCATGATGGGATAGAAACCGCGATTCATCCCTGTCCAAGATGTATAACAAATGATGTCCGGGTAGCTTTATACCATGAAACCATGCGCACTCCGTCATAAGTCAAACCAGAAAGATGTTCGTCCGGTAAAATGCCCGCTTGTTCCCCGCTGGGTAAAAACTTCCGGGCGGACCGCGACAGCCAGGCCTGGGCCGCATGACTGCCTACGGTGCGCATTGCCTGCGTCTTGATTGCCATCTGCCCAACGCCGCCACAGGACATCATGCCAAGACCGATCGTCGCCTCCATCAGCATTTCCGCACTTCAACACAATCTCGCCGTCGCCCGCGCCCACGCTCCTGGGGCTCGTCTCTGGGGCGTGCTCAAGGCCAACGGCTACGGGCACGGTCTGGAGCGCGCCATGCGCGGTTTCGCTGCCGCCGACGGCCTGGCCCTGATCGAGCCGGATTATGCGGTGCGGCTGCGTGAGCTGGGCTGGACCAAGCCCATCTTGTTGCTGGAGGGCTTCTTCGATGCCGATGACCTGCCGGTGCTGGCGCAGCACGACATCCAGTTCGCGGTGCATTGCGAGCAGCAGCTCGCGCAGTTGGAGGCCTTTGCGACCGACTCCGGTCTGCATGCCCATCTGAAGATGAACAGTGGCATGAATCGCCTGGGTTTCAAGCCCGAGGCCTACCGCGCCGCCTACGAACGCTTGCAGAAGATCCCCAGCGTGCGCAGCATCACCCTGATGACCCACTTTGCCAATGCTGACGATGCGGGCAATCCGCTCCTGCCTCTGGCAGAGCAGGTGCGCCGTTTTCAGACCGGGGCCGAGGGGCTGACCGGCCCGCGCAGCCTGTGCAATTCAGCGGCTGACCTGATGCATGCCGAACTGGCCAATGACTGGGTGCGCCCCGGCGTGATGCTCTATGGTGGCACCCCGGGCGGCGGCACGGCGGCTGATTTCGGGCTGCGCGCGGCGATGACGCTGGAGAGCCGCATCATCGGCGTGCAGCAAGTCCCGGCCGGCGAGGCCATCGGCTATGGCAGCCGCTTCGTGGCCGACAAGCCCATGAAGATCGGCGTGGTGGCCTGCGGCTATGCCGACGGCTACCCGCGCCATGCGCCCAACGGCACGCCGGTGCTGGTCGATGGCGTCAGGACAGGCACCGTCGGGCGGGTCTCCATGGATATGCTTACGGTGGACCTCACCGGCATCCCCGATGCCGACGTCGGCAGCCAGGTCGAACTGTGGGGCAACAAGCTACCCATCGACGAGGTCGCCTATGCCGCCGGCACCATTGGCTATGAACTCATGTGCGCGCTCGCACCCCGCGTAGCCGTGCGGGAAGTGCAATAGCGGTTGAAACATGCAGCCGCCGATAGCGCCGCTGCCGCATTGAACAAGCAAGACGACAAGGAAGCGCAAGACAACGATGGCCAAGGTCAAGACTAATTACACCTGCACCGAATGCGGTGGCGTCAGCAACAAATGGGCCGGTCAATGCCCGGCCTGCGGGCAGTGGAACACCCTGGTCGAGACCCTGGTGGAGCCGGTCGCTGGCAACCGCTACTCGAATGGCCCGCAAAGCCTTGCCCAGACTGCTCCGGTATTGAGCCTGGCCGATATCGAGGCGATCGATGTGCCGCGCTTCGGTACCGGTATCGAGGAATTTGACCGCGTGCTGGGCGGCGGCCTGGTGCCAGGGGGGGTGGCGCTGATCGGCGGCGATCCGGGCATCGGCAAATCGACGCTGCTGCTGCAGGCGTTGGCCAATATCTCGCGGCTCAAGAAGGTGCTCTACGTGAGCGGCGAAGAATCCGGCGCGCAGATCGCCCTGCGCGCCAAGCGGCTGGCGGTGGATGCACGGGAATTGCAGCTGCAGGCCGAGATCCAGCTGGAAAAGATCCTCGCCACGCTGGCCGAGCACAAGCCCGAAGTGGCCGTGATCGACTCCATCCAGACGCTCTATTCGGATGCACTGACCTCTGCTCCCGGCTCGGTGGCCCAGGTGCGCGAATGCGCCGCGCAGCTTACCCGCGTGGCCAAGACCTCGGGCATCACCATCATCATGGTCGGCCACGTCACCAAGGAGGGCGCGCTGGCCGGCCCGCGCGTGCTGGAGCACATCGTCGATACGGTGCTGTACTTCGAGGGCGACACCCACTCCAGTTTCCGTCTGGTAAGGGCCTTCAAGAACCGTTTCGGCGCGGTCAATGAACTGGGCGTCTTCGCCATGACCGAGAAGGGGCTCAAGGGCGTGTCCAATCCCTCGGCCCTGTTCCTGTCGCAGCACGAAAACCAGGTCCCTGGCTCCTGCGTGATGGTGACCCAGGAGGGCACGCGTCCCTTGCTGGTGGAAATCCAGGCGCTGGTGGACAGTTCGCATGTGCCCAATGCCCGCCGCCTGTCGGTGGGGCTGGAGCAGAATCGCCTGGCCATGCTGCTGGCGGTGCTGCACCGGCATGCCGGGGTGGCGGCCTTTGATCAGGATGTGTTCATCAATGCCGTGGGCGGCGTCAAGATTACCGAACCGGCGGCTGATCTGGCGGTGCTGCTGGCCATCAATTCTTCCATGCGCAACAAGCCCTTGCCGCGTGGCCTGGTCGTGTTTGGCGAGGTCGGCCTGGCCGGCGAGATCCGTCCCGCCCCGCGTGGGCAGGAGCGTTTGCGGGAGGCCGCCAAGCTGGGCTTTTCGATTGCCGTGATTCCCAAGGCCAACGCACCCAAGCAGGCGATCGAGGGCTTGAAGGTGATTGCGGTGGAGCGTATCGACGACGCCTTGCAGAAGGCGCGCGACATCGACGATCACGCTGCCTGAGGTGGTCGGCTCCCTTATCCGGGGATGTTGTAGGTGACGATGACCTGGTTCATCTCGCCCTTGATGGGCGCTTCACCGACGGCCGCGCGGCCGCGCACCCGGTAGTAGAGCTGGAAGGGCTTGCTGGCGTCGCGACCGTTGAAGAAGTCGGTGCTGCCGCCGTTGGCGTCGGTCACCTGCCAGCAGGTGCCGGCGTCCTGCCAGCAGAGCAAGGCTTCGAAGCCCGGCGGCTTGTTCGATACCGTGTAGCGCCAGCTGACTTTGCTGATGGTGGAGCCGGGCGGCACGGTGCCCACTACCCTGAATTGCGTGATGTAATCGGCATTGCGGGCGCGGATATCCGGTCCTGCGGCCTCGGAGGCGTATGAGCCGACCGGCCCGTTAGGCGGCGCAGCCAAGGGGGTGGGGGCCGGCGCAGCTGGTACGATCGGGGAGATGATCACGATGGGGCGACGGGTCTGCCCATCGCTCTGGGGCAGGCTGAAGTTGCGGTCAGCATAGCTCTGCGCCAGGACCAGCGTGGGCAGGGCGCTGGCCAGCAGGATCGGCAGGAGTGCGGCGCGCCGCTCAGGCATGGCGGCGATGTCCTTGCAGCGGCAGGGTGATCTGCACCAGCAGCCCGCTGCGGGTTTCTTCATGCCCCTTCAACAGCAGCTTGCCATTGTGCTTGATCACGATACGGTTGACGATGGCCAGTCCCAGGCCGGAGCCATTGGCCTGGCCGCGCGCCGCGTCGAGCCGGGTGAACGGACGCAGCAGGCGTTCGCATTCATTGGCCGGAACGCCGGGGCCTTGATCGGCGACTTCCACGACCACGTGATGTCCTTCGATGCGGCTGCGGATATCGATCTCAGCACAATCGGTGCCAGCGGTCTTGCCGTAGCGGCGGGCGTTTTCCACCAGGTTGCTGAACACACGCGCCAGTTCCGTGGCATTGCCGGCGATTTGGGTCTCGGGCGTGATCTGGGTGCTGATGCGCAGGTCGGACAGCCGCGCGGCATTGCCCGCCACGTCCTGCAGCACGCCGGCCAGGTCGATGGTTTCCAGGTTGCTGGCGTCGAAGGGTTTGGCGTAATCGAGGAACTGGCCGATGATGCTGTCCATCTGCGCCAGGTCCGAATGCATGCCATCGCGGGATTCGTCGGACAGGTTGGCCATTTCGACCTCTAGCTGCATGCGCGCCAGCGGTGTGCGCAGGTCATGCGAGATGCCGGCCAGGATCAGGGCGCGGTCCGATTCGATGCGGTTCAGGTCGGCCACCATCTGATTGAAGCTGCGATTGGCTTCTTCTATCTCGGTGGGGCCTGATTCGGGTAGCGGCTCGGGCTGGCGACCCTTGGCGATGGCCCGCGCAGCGGCGGTCAGGCGCGCCAGCGGCTGGTTGATCAGGGTGGAGATGAAGACTGCGCCAATGAGCGACAGGAACAGGGCGATCGAACCCCAGCCCAGCCACTGCAGGCTGGAGGTGCGGTCCAGGCGGCCCCGGTCCAGCATCAGCCAATACTGGTCATCATCGATGTTGAAACTGATCCAGAAGCCTTCGACCTCGTTGACGCTGGAGGCGAACAAGGTATTTTCATCCAGCGATTGGCGAACGTAGTACTCCAGCTCCGGGACGATGGGAGAATCTTCGGGCGGGACGATGCGGTCGCTCTTTTCCAGCGGATAGATGCGGATGCCTTCATTGCTGGCCAGGTCGAACAGCAGTTCGCGCCGCATTTCCGGCGCGGAGTGGGTCAGCGCGGCGCGGGTGATGGTGACCACCGAGACGATCTGCGCGGCCAGTTGCTCCGCGCGCGGGCCGCGCTCGACCATGCGGAAGCTGGCCACCCACGCCACCATGCTGGCGGTGATGAGGAAGGTCAGGAGGAAGAAGGTGCGCCAGAACAGGCCGTTGCTGAACCATCCTGATTGGGTACGGACTTTCATTGGCAAGCGGCCTGCAGGTCAGGGGTGAAACGGACGATCAGCGCGGTTTCCCTTCGGGAATGAAGACATAGCCCAAGCCCCAGACCGTCTGGATGTACAGCGGGTTGGCCGGGTCGGGTTCGATCAGCTTGCGCAGACGCGAAATCTGCACGTCCAGGCTGCGGTCGAAGACTTCATATTCGCGACCGCGCGCCATTTCCATCAGTTTTTCGCGCGACAGAGGCTGGCGGGCGTTGCGAGCGAATACCTTCAGCACCGAGAATTCGCCGGTGGTCAGGGAAATCGTGTCGCCGTTCTTCTTCAGCGTGCGGGTGCCCAGGTCCAGGATGAAATCGCCGAACTCAAAGGTTTCGGGGGTTTCGGACGGCGCGCCCGGCAGTTCGTCCGGTCCCTTGCGGCGCAAGACCGCATTGATTCGGGCCACCAGTTCGCGCGGATTGAAGGGCTTGGGCAGGTAGTCGTCCGCGCCCATTTCCAGGCCGATGATGCGGTCCACATCCTCACCCTTGGCGGTCAGCATGATGATCGGGGTCTGATCGCCAGCACCGCGCAGGCGGCGGCAGATCGCCAGGCCGTCTTCGCCGGGCAGCATCAGGTCCAGCACCAGCAGGTCGTAGCGCTCGCGGATCCAGAGCTTGTTCATGGCCTGGGCGTTTTCTGACGTGCCCCCGTTGAAACCCTGCTCGGTCAGGTAGCGACGCAGCAGGTCGCGCAGACGGATGTCGTCGTCCACCACCAACCCTTTGAATTGATTGGCGGATGTTGTCGTATTAGTATTGTT
>Ga0160495_100725_pt1 | contig 12557 bp, 13 predicted proteins | sample DID4MG_4_FD_108251 | JGI IMG/M metagenome (GOLD analysis project Ga0160495, IMG submission 108251) | Enriched soil microbial communities from UW Madison campus, WI, USA - DID2933_E24_FP4 MG | ecosystem: Environmental > Terrestrial > Soil > Unclassified | place: USA: Madison, Wisconsin | collected... | reverse complement strand
CTGCTCCAAGCATGCCGCCAAGGTTCGCAGCGAAGGTCGCGATGAGGCTGGCCGCCAGAAGCTGGTATCGCCCTACATCCATGAACTCGACCGGCCGCTGCGGTTCGTTTTCGCCGGCCTGCTGACCGGCGGCGATACGGCAAAACCTGATGGTGTCGAGACGGTCGCGTCGAACGCCGTGGGCGACATCGCCAACGTGCCTGTCCCGATCCCGCGCCCCACCTTCTGATTGACCTCTGATTCCTGACTGGAGCGACCATGACAATCGCTGAGCGGCGTGTGCCGGTTTCCGTGCTGACCGGCTTCCTGGGTGCGGGCAAGACGACCCTGCTCAATCGCCTGCTGAAAGACCCCGCACTCACCGATACGGCCGTCATCATCAACGAGTTCGGCGAGGTGGGCATCGATCATCTGCTGGTCGAGCAATCGGGCGACGGGATCATCGAGCTTTCGGACGGATGCCTGTGCTGCACGATCCGTGGCGAACTGGTCGATACATTGGCCGACCTGATGGATCGCATGCAGACGGGCAAGATCCAGCCGCTGAAACGCATCGTCATCGAGACGACCGGCCTTGCCGATCCCGCCCCGGTGCTGCAGGCCGTGATGGGCAATCCTGTCCTATCGCAGTCCTTCAGCCTCGACGGGGTGATTACCGTCGTGGATGCGGTCAACGGTCTCTCGACGCTCGCCAACCATCCCGAAGCCGTCAAGCAGGTCGCCGTGGCCGACCGCGTGCTGATCAGCAAGACCTCGCTTGCCGACACGGCGACGCTCGATGCCGTGCGCCGGGAAATCGCCGCGCTCAATCCGCGTGCCGTCGTCTCCGATGTCGATGCTCCCGGCCTTGCCAGCCCCGACCTGCTGGCGAACGGCCTCTACGATCCCGGCAGCAAGATTCCGGATGTCCGCCGCTGGCTGCATGAGGAGGCGCACGACGACCACCACCATCATGGGCACGACCATCACCACCATGATCATTGCGACCACGGTTGCGGTCACGGTCATCACCACGAGCATGCCCACCAGCATGCCCATGACGTGACGCGCCATGACGCGACGATCCGTTCTTTCAGCATTCTGCACGATCGGCCGATCGATCCGATGGCACTGGAAATGTTCATCGATCTCCTGCGCTCGGCTCATGGCGAAAAACTGCTGCGCATGAAGGGTATCGTGCTCATGGAAAACAGTCCCGAACGGCCGTTGGTGCTGCATGGGGTACAGAGCGTGTTCCACCCGCCGGAGCGGCTGGCCGCCTGGCCGGAAGGCGCCGAGCGCCGCACACGCCTGGTGCTGATCACGAAGGATCTGCCGGAGGCCTTCGTACGCGACCTCTTCGACGCCTTTACCGGCACGCCGAAGATAGACCGTCCGGACCGCGCCGCTCTCGCCGACAATCCGCTCGCCATCCCCGGCCTTAAGCTCTAGCAGCCGGTCGTGAGGGCCCAAGCAGGGCGGCCATGCCGCCCTGCCGAAGTTCTAGACCTTCAATCGCATCATGGCATTCTCGAAGGGCAACCCTTCACTGTCGGTTGCCCGGCGTGACAGCTCTTCAAAGCCGAGGCTCTTGTAGAAGCCGTAGGCCTGCACGTTCGCGGTGTAGACTTCCAGGCTCAGCTCGCCCTTCAGATCAAGCGCATGGGCGATGAGTGCCCGGCCGATTCCCAACCCCTGCCGATCCGGCGCCACGAACAGCCCGCCGATGAAGGTGTCCAGTAGGCTGATGAAGCCGACTGGCGCGCCGGCGTGGCAGGCAACCCAGGTTTCCGCCTGCGGCAGGTAGATCGTTTCGATCGCGACACGCTGTTCGCGCAGACGCGCCTCACCGAGGAATGCGTGCGCAGCCATCGAGGCTTCGAACCAGATGGCAGACAGTTTCGGAAGATCCGACGCCTCGTCATAGGCGCGGATGCGAATTTCCACGTTTTTCATGATTTGTCCGTAGATTAGAATGCACAAAACAGCGCCCGCTGGGCGCTTGGAGCACCGCGACAAAGCGGTTCAATTGGGGCTTCTGTGCATCCATCTCCTTCTAACGCGACGGTCACGATATAACCCGGAAGGATGGATAAGCCAAGCGCCTGAGGTTCAGGCCTTCTTGCGGATCAGGAAACGGTGGCCGCCCTCGATGCGCTCGCTTGCCTCGAGCGCATGGCCGTCCTCGTGGCAGAAATGCGGAATGTCGATGACAGCGAGCGCATCCGTCGTCTCCACCCAGAGGGCCGCTCCGCCGCGCATCTTGGACAGCCGCTTGCGGGCCTTCATCACTGGAAGCGGGCATTTCAGGCCGCGCAGATCATAGACCTCGACCTCTGCCTGCGCCGCGTTGCCGGTCATTTCTGCCAGAACTTCCAGAAAGGCTTCTTCTGCGTCTGCTCGACGACCTGCTGGCCTGCTTCACCGCCGGCGACGGGCAGCGTGGCGACCGCCTCCGTCTCCTGTGCGGCGGCCGCGTTCCTTGCGGTTTTTCCGGCTGACGTCGCGGTTTCGCCGGCGCGCACCGGCTGATCGCCCTGGAGAGCGACGTTTTCGTTGACGACCGGCTGGACCTGCTCTGCCTGCCGCGGCTCACTATCCTGGCTGAAGAGCTTCCAGAAGGGTTTCTTTTCTTTCTTCTCGACGGCAGAGGCGATCCCCGGATTGTGTTCCGGTACCGGCAGAGCGCCGACGCCCCGCGCCTGCTTTTCCGCCTTGGCGGCGGCGACATCTGCCGCGAAATCGGCCGCGGCCTTGTTCTTGGCCTCCTCGGCTTCACGCACCGCGCGCTCGGCAGCCTCGACCTTGCGCCGTTCGGCCTCTTCCGCCTTGCGCTTCTGTTCGGCGATCTCCCGCTCGGTCATCAGCTTGCCGGCATCGAGAGAATTGCCGGTCGGCGCATAGGCCAGTTCGCGGCCCTTGCGCTGATCGGCCACAATGGCCTTGCGCTGGGCCTCCGACGGCTCGATCCAGACGGTGCCGGCATATTTGCTCATCGCCTTGGAATAGGCGGTCGCATAGGTCTTGTTGTAGCTCGCAAGCGCCGTTTGAAGCGCACCGGGCGTGCTCATCGCAGGGCAGGAACCGGTCGGCGAGAAGGGCTTTTCGGCCTGCTGGTTGAAGACGTACTTGCCTTCGCAGACATTCACTTCGGGCGGACGCTTGGTCACTTCGAAATGGTCGTAGCCGACCTTCAGCATCTTCCAGAATTCGATATTGGGATTGTCGCGATGGCGCGCCATGTTCTCGGCCGTCATGCGGAACGGAAACGCCTGGAGCTGAACGGATTTCTGTCCGCCGTCGAAGGCATCGCGCGCGAAGGCGAAAATCTCCAGCATCTGCTCGTCGGTCATCGAGTAGCAGCCCGACGAAGAGCATGCGCCATGGATCATGAGATTCGTGCCGCTCGCCTTGTTGGCGCGGTCATAGGTATTCGGGAACCCGGTGTTGATCGCCAGGAAGTAGCTCGAATTCGGATTCATGTTCGCGCGTGAAAGCGGGTAGAACCCTTCCGGCGCCTGACGGTCGCCCTCCTTCATCTTCGGGCCGAGCTTGCCGGACCAGGCGCAGATCTTGTAGTTGCGCACCAGCTGGAAACGGTTGGTACGGTCGGCCTTCCACAGTTCAAGTCGGCCTTCCTCCTTGAAGATTCGCAGCATGATGGGTGAAGACCGGTCGATCTTCATCGACGCGAGCTTGCTCAAGATGGACGGCGACAGCTGATAGCTGGTCTTCGAGGAGACTTTGGAGATATCCACATCGACCTTGTCGAAGGAATCGAGGGTCTCGTTGGTGCATCCCGCGGCAGCCACGGCGAGAAGCGAAACAGCGGCAAGAACAGACAGGCGCATGCAAGGGTCCGTGAGCTATCGTCAGATCGCGAGCCGTCGTACCGGCAGGGCGGAACAGGCTGTCGTAACCGGCTTATACTTCATAAATGCTTAACCGGGAATTCCTTCGCGCAGCCGAACGCCGGCTGCAACCGTTTCAGACACAAGGAATATGGCCGAGATGCGGCAAAGGCGGCACGGGCGCCGCCCCGATCAGAGCTGACGGCCGATATTGAGGTAGCGCTGGCGGCGGTCCTTGCGCAGCTGGTCGCCCGTCTTTGCCGAGAGATCCTTCAGCGCGGAGGCGATCACGTCGCCCGTGCGGGCAATGACGGCCTGCGGATCGCGGTGCGCACCGCCCATCGGCTCGGGGATGATGCCGTCGATGATGCCGAAGGCCTTCAGGTCTTCGGCCGTGATCTTCATGTTGCTTGCCGCTTCCTTGGCGCGGGTCGAATCGCGCCACAGGATCGATGCCGCACCTTCCGGCGAAATGACGCTGTAGATAGCGTGTTCCAGCATGTAGACACGGTCGCCGGTGGCAATCGCAATGGCGCCGCCCGAACCGCCCTCGCCCAGCACGACCGAGACGATCGGCACGCGGACGTTGAGGCACATCTCCGTCGAGCGGGCGATGGCCTCCGCCTGGCCGCGCTCTTCCGCGCCGATGCCCGGATAGGCGCCGGCCGTGTCGATCAGCGTGATGACAGGCAGGCCGAAGCGATCCGCCATTTCCATGACACGGATGGCCTTGCGATAGCCTTCCGGTCGCGCGCTGCCGAAATTGTGCTTCAGGCGCGACTTGGTGTCGTTGCCCTTTTCCTGGCCGATGACGGCGACGGCCTCGCCGCGAAAACGGCCCAGACCCGCCAGGATCGCCTCGTCTTCGGCGAACTTGCGGTCGCCGGCAAGCGGAGTGAACTCTTCGAACAGCTGGGCGGCATAATCGACGAAATGCGGACGCTGCGGGTGGCGCGCGACCTGCGTCTTCTGCCAGGGCGTCAGCTTGGCGTAGATATCGGCCATGGCCTCGCGGGCGCGTATTTCCAGCCGGCCGATTTCGTCGCTCGTGTCGATGCTCTCATCTTCTTCTGCGAGCTTGCGAAGCTCGTGGATCTTGCCTTCGAGATCCGAGATGGGCTTTTCGAAATCGAGGTAATTGTGCATGAGATGCGTTTCCGATCGTTTGCTCAAACCGCGCCAGGCTGCTGTCGGCCAGAGGGCCAGTCGCCAGCGATGGGGGTCCTAATCCGTTTTTTTCGCCTGTTTGGCAAGAGGGTGATGGTTTTGAACAAGCTCGTGCAGCCGTTCTTCCAGCACATGCGTATAGATTTGTGTCGTCGAAATGTCCTGATGGCCCAGCAGTTCCTGCACGGCGCGCAGGTCTGCGCCGTTCTGCAGCAGATGGCTGGCAAAAGCATGGCGAAGCACATGCGGCGATAGCGTCGCGGCCCGTATTCCCGCCCGTCCGGCCAGCGCCTTCAGATCGCGCGCAAAGACCTGCCGCGGCAGATGCCGCTCCTTGCTCTGCGCCGGAAACAGGAAGTCTCCCGCCGCCGGATCATCGCCGATCTCGGCCGCCAGAGCTTCGCCATAGGCCTCCATCGCAGTGAGGGCGGCGCGCGACAGCGGCACCAGCCGCTCCTTGTTGCCCTTGCCCTTCACCACGAGGAACCGCCCGGTCTGCGCGAGGACGCTCCCCGGCAGGGAAACGAGTTCGCTGACGCGCATGCCCGTGGCATAGAGCAGTTCGACGAGCAGATGCATGCGCCGCTTCAGGAGAAGATTGCCGCCAGGCTCGCCCGCTTCCGTCTCGGCCCGTGTAATGAGACGCGTGACATCGTCAACGGACAGCGTCTTGGGCAGCGAACGCGCCTTCTTCGGCGCATCGAGGATGGCGGTGGGATCGTCGCCGCGCAGCCCCTCGCCGTAGAGAAACTTGAAGAACTGCCGCAGCGCCGAAAGCCGCCGCGCCTGCGACGACGCCGCAAAGCCCTGTTTGGCGAGATGGCGGAGATAGGCGCGCAGATCGTCCGGCGCCGCCTCCGTCAGGCGCACACCACCCGCGTTGAGGAACGATTTTGCGTCTTCCAGATCGCGCTCGTAGGATTGCAGGGTGTTGGTCGCGGCCCCGCGCTCGGCACTCATCATTTCGAGAAAGGATTCGACCTGAAGCGCTGACAGATCCCTCATTGCGGCGGGTTTACCCGTTCGGAGGGTATCCGGATCGTGACCTCGCGTTCACTGGGCTGGACGAAGGTCACCAGCGCCACCATGACCCCATAGATCGATCCGGCGATCACGGCGCAGATGAACAGGAATCGGAACAGGGTGGGCATGGCAGTCTCCGGGGCAACGCCCTCTATATCGCCCTGCCCTGCCGCCAGTGCAAGGGATGGATGGTCACGCAGGCTTGACGCTTCCGGCGCTTTGTCGATACGGAAAGGGACGAAAACCCGGAAAACGCAATGACCGAGCTGATCGAACAGCCCCCCCTTACGCTTGCCGCAGAGGCCCGCGCCGCCCTCGGCAAACGCAATCTCGTGCTGATCGGCCTTATGGGCGCCGGCAAGTCGGCGATCGGGCGCATGAGCGCCCAGGCGCTCGGCATTCCCTTCGTCGATTCCGACCACGAGATCGAGCGCGTCTCGCGCATGTCGATCCCCGACCTGTTCGCCACCTACGGCGAGGCGGAGTTCCGCGCGCTCGAGACCCGCGTCATCAAGCGGCTGCTGCGGTCGGGACCGCGCGTCGTCTCCACCGGCGGCGGGGCCTATATCAACGAGAACACGCGCCGGCACATCAAGCGCGGCGGGCTGACCGTCTGGCTGAAGGCCGATCTCGACGTGCTGTGGGAGCGGGTCAGCAAACGCGACACCCGCCCGCTGCTGAAGACGGAAAACCCGCGCCAGACGCTCGAAAACCTCATGAACACCCGCTATCCGATCTATGCGGAAGCCGAGGTCACGGTCATTTCGCGGGATGTGAGAAAAGAAACCATGGTGGACGAGGTGCTTGCCGCGATCGCCGCCACCCGCAAAACCTGACGAGATAGCCATGACTGCTTCAGCCACCGCGCGCCGCACCGTGCGGGTCGACCTCGGCGACCGCTCCTACGATATTCTTATCGGCCCCGGGCTCATCGCCGCCGCGGGACGCGAGATCGCACTTCGGCTCAAGGGCCGCAAGATCGCCGTCATCACCGACGAACACGTCGCCCCGATCTATCTCGATGGCTTCATGGCTGCCCTCAAGACCGAAGGCATTGACGCCGTTTCACTCGTGCTGCCAGCCGGCGAGAAGACCAAGAGCTTCGAACATCTCGTCAGCGTCTGCGACAGCGTGCTCGCTGCCCGCATCGAGCGCAACGACGCGGTCGTGGCGCTCGGCGGCGGCGTGATCGGCGACCTCACCGGCTTTGCCGCCGGTATCGTGCGGCGCGGCTCGCGCTTCATCCAGGTGCCGACCTCGCTTCTCGCGCAAGTCGATTCCTCCGTCGGCGGCAAAACCGGCATCAATTCCCCGCACGGCAAGAACCTGATCGGCGTATTCCATCAGCCCGACCTCGTGCTCGCCGATACCGACGTGCTCGACACGCTCTCACCCCGCGAATTCCGCGCCGGCTATGCCGAAGTCGCCAAATATGGCCTCATCGACAAGCCGGAGTTCTTCGACTGGCTCGAACAGAACTGGCGGGCCGTCTTTGCTGGCGGCGAGGCGCGCATCGAAGCAATTGCCACGAGTTGCCAGGCGAAAGCCGACGTGGTCGCCGCCGACGAGCGGGAAAACGGCCAGCGCGCGCTGCTCAATCTCGGTCACACCTTCGGCCACGCGCTGGAGGCGGCGACGCATTATGACAGCGCCCGCCTCGTGCATGGCGAAGGCGTTTCCATCGGCATGGTGTTGGCGCACCAGTTTTCCGCCCGCATGAACCTGTGCAGCCCCGACGACGGCAAGCGCGTCGAAACCCATCTGCGCGAGGTCGGCCTCCCCACCACCATGGGCGAAATTCCAGGCGGCCTGCCGCCGGCGGAGGTTCTCATGGACGCCATCGCGCAGGACAAGAAGGTCAAGGCCGGCAAGCTCACCTTCATCCTCACGCGCGGCGTCGGCCAGTCCTTCGTCGCCGATGACGTGCCGCAATCCGAAGTCATCGCCTTCCTCAAGGAAAAGCTGCCGACATGAACAGCGAAACGCCCGCCGCGCTCGCTCCCTTCTCCTGGCCGGTGATCGTCCTTGTCCTCGGCCTGATCCTTCTCGTCATCCTGCTGTTCCGGTGGCGCAATCATCAGGGTGCGCGCGACGCCGAGGGCGAACGCCGCCAGAGCGACGGCTCGTCAGCACGACCCGACCGGGAAAAACTCCTGAGCGCGCTCGATCTTGATGCGCTCGAAGTGTCCGACATCATGATCCACCGCACGACCATGCGCGGGCTCGATGCCGGCGATCCGCCGGAAGAGGTCGTCAGGGCAGTGCTGGAAAGCCCATACACGCGTATGCCGCTCTGGTCAGGTTCGGTCGACAACATTGTGGGCGTCGTGCACGCCAAGGACCTCCTGCGTGCTCTCACCGAGCCCGGTGTCGAGCCGAATAACCTCGATATCACCAAGGTCGCGCAGAAGCCGTGGTTCGTCCCCGACACGACGACGCTGAAGGAACAGCTCACGGCTTTCCTGCGCCGCAAGGAGCATTTCGCCACCGTTGTGGATGAATATGGCGAGGTGCAGGGCCTCGTCACGCTCCAGGACATCCTGAAGGTCATCGTCGGAGATTTGTCCGATGAAAAGGATGTCGATGTCCAGGGCGTGCGGCGCGAAGCCGATGGCTCGTTGGTCGTCGATGGCAGCGTCCCGATCCGCGACCTGAACCGTGCCTTCGACTGGAACCTGCCGGATGAGGAAGCAACGACGATTGCCGGTCTCGTCATCCACGAATCGAAGTCGATTCCGAAGGAACGGCAGGCCTTCACCTTCTACGGCAAGCGCTTCATCGTGATGAAACGGATGAAGAACCGCGTCACGCGTCTGCGCATCCGCCCTATCGAGCCGGAACAGCCCGCAGCCTGACCTACCAGCGCGTTGGCTCGCCCGGAGCCGCAGCCTCGACGGCGAGCGCGTGCAATCCCGCATCGAATTCCGCCGTCACGAGATCGTTGATCGCCCTGTGGCGCGCCACGCGGCCCATGCCCGCGAAGGCAGCCGAGACGATTCGCACACGCAGATGCGTCTCGCCCGCGCCGTCATGACCATGATGGCCGGCATGCAGATGGCTCTCGTTGATGACCTCGAGACGTTCGGGCGAAAAGGCTGCTTCAAGCTTCTCGGCGATGCTGGATTTCACGGACATTGGAAAACCTTTGCGTTGGAAAAACGGCTTGTCGCAACGCAACAAAATAGTTTCACAAAGCCAGCAACAAACCGCTTTGTCAATTCTTGTTGCGGGCTCGCCGCAACCCCATAATGAGCGCCATGAAACTCGATTCCAAATACTTCGACCGCATTCGCACGAAGCGGCGCGTGGAGCGTCCCGAACGTTCCGCGCCGATCTGTCAGTGGGACGGCTGCGAAGAGAATGCCGTGCATCGCGCGCCCGTGGGCCGCAATGCCGAAGGCCAGTATTTCATGTTCTGCTTCGAGCATGTGAAGGAATACAACAAGGGCTACAACTACTTCTCCGGCCTCTCCGACGGCGAGATCGCGCGTTACCAGAAGGAAGCCATTACCGGCCATCGCCCGACCTGGACCATAGGCGTCAACAAGGCGTCCAAGAACGGCCCCACCCAAGGCACGGCCCGCTCGGGCTCGGCCGGGGCAAATCAGCGCATACGCGACCCCTTCGGCTTCTTCAACGAGAGCAAGGGCCGCCGCCCGCAGATGGAGCCCCGCGCAAGAAAGCTGAAGACTCTGGAGGCGAAGGCTTTCGATACGCTAGGCCTCTCGGCGAATGCGACAAGCGACGACATCAAGTCGGCATACAAATCTCTTGTCAAAAAGCACCACCCGGATGCAAATGGCGGTGATAGGGGCTCGGAAGAGCGTTTTCGCGCGGTCATCCAAGCATATCAATTGTTAAAGCAGGCCGGCTTCTGCTAGAGCATTTTGCAGTCGGGCGGATTCCCGCCGGGCATCGCATGAATGCGGTCGAAACAGACGAGCATCGCCGGCAACAGACATTTGGGTGGAGGAGAGCCCGCCGCCCGCGGAGACGTGATGAGCAAGATGGATATCGATATTTCCAACCTCCCGGACACCACGGTTTCCGTACGGGAGGTTTTCGGCATTGATACGGACCTGCGGGTCCCGGCCTACTCCAAGGCGGACGCCTATGTGCCGGATCTCGATCCGGACTACCTGTTCGACCGCGAAACCACGCTGGCGATCCTTGCAGGCTTTGCCCATAACCGTCGCGTCATGGTTTCCGGCTATCACGGCACCGGCAAGTCGACCCATATCGAGCAGGTCGCCGCCCGCCTCAACTGGCCGTGCGTGCGCGTCAACCTTGACAGCCATGTCAGCCGTATCGACCTCGTCGGCAAGGATGCCATCGTCGTCAAGGACGGCCTTCAGGTCACCGAGTTCAAGGACGGCATCCTGCCTTGGGCCTACCAGCACAATGTCGCGCTCGTCTTCGACGAATACGACGCAGGCCGCCCGGACGTCATGTTCGTCATTCAGCGCGTTCTGGAATCGTCGGGCCGCCTGACGCTGCTCGACCAGAGCCGCGTCATCCGCCCGCACCCCGCCTTCCGCCTGTTCGCCACCGCCAACACGGTCGGCCTTGGCGACACGACGGGCCTCTATCACGGCACCCAGCAGATCAACCAGGCGCAGATGGACCGCTGGTCGATCGTCACCACGCTGAACTATCTGCCGCACGACAACGAAGTGAACATCGTCGCCGCCAAGGTGAAGCGTCTTGCCGCCGGTAAGGACGGCCGCGAGACGATCTCCCGCATGGTGCGCGTGGCCGATCTCACCCGCGCGGCGTTCATCAACGGCGACCTGTCGACGGTCATGAGCCCGCGTACCGTTATCACCTGGGCAGAAAATGCCGAAATCTTCGGTGATATCGCCTTCGCCTTCCGCGTCACCTTCCTCAACAAGTGTGATGAGCTTGAACGCACGCTGGTTGCCGAACTCTACCAGCGCGCCTTCGGCATCGAGCTGAAGGAAAGTGCGGCCAATATCGTGCTGGAGGCCACGGCCTAAGGCCCGGTAGAAGCGCATGGCAGCTCGCGGAGACAATTCGAAGCCGAGGCCCGGCGGCGTGGTCGACATGGAACCGTTCCGTCGCGCGGTGACGGGCTGTGTCCGCGCCGTCTCCGGCGATGCGGAGGTGGAGGTCACCTTCGCCAACGAGCGTCCAGGCATGACGGGCGAGCGCATCCGCCTGCCGGAACTGAGCAAGCGGCCCTCGCCGGCCGAAGTCGCGCTCACCCGCGGCCTCGGCGATTCCATGGCGTTGCGCAAGGCCTGCCATGACGCCCGCGTGCACGCCACCATGTCGCCGCAGGGAGCGGATGCCCGCGCCATCTTCGATGCCGTCGAGCAGGCGCGTGTCGAGGCGATTGGTTCCAACCGCATGCAGGGCATGGCGCAGAACCTGAACGTCGTGCTGTCAGAAAAATACGCCAAGGCCAATTTCGGCGCGATCATCCGTCAGGCCGATGCGCCGCTTGAGGAGGCCGTGGCGCTTCTGGTGCGCGAGAAGCTGACGGGGCAGGCCCCGCCCGCATCCGCCGGCCAGGTGGTCGATCTCTGGCGCGATTTCATCACGGACAAGGCCGGCAAGGATATGGACGGCCTCTCGGCCGCCATCAACGACCAGCAGGCCTTTTCCCGCGTCGTGCGCAACATGCTCGCGTCGATGAACGTTGCCGAACAGTACGGCGACGACGAGACCGAGCCGGACGACAACCAGACGCCCGAGGACGAGAACCAGCCGCGTAGCGACGAACAGGACGACAGCGACAGCCAGGAAGAGGCTGGCGACGACAGCGCCCCTGCCGACGAAAACGAAACGTCCGACGAGCAGATGGAAGAAGGCGAGATGGAAGGCGCGGAAATCTCCGACGACGACCTCGCCGACGACGACGGCGACGAGACGGACAAACCCGGCGAAGTCCGCCGCCCGAACCAGCCGTTCTCCGATTTCAACGAGAAGGTCGACTACACGGTCTTCACGCAGGAATTCGACGAGACGATCACCGCGGAAGAGCTTTGCGACGAAGCGGAACTCGACCGCCTGCGCGCTTTCCTCGACAAGCAGCTCGCCCATCTCCAGGGCGCTGTTGGCCGCCTCGCCAACCGCCTGCAACGCCGCCTGATGGCGCAGCAGAACCGCGCCTGGGAATTCGACCTTGAAGAAGGCTATCTCGACAGTGCCCGACTGCAGCGCATCATCATCGATCCGATGCAGCCGCTATCCTTCAAGCGCGAGAAGGACACGACCTTCCGCGATACGGTCGTGACGCTGCTCATCGACAATTCCGGCTCCATGCGCGGCCGGCCGATCACCGTTGCCGCCACCTGCGCCGATATCCTCGCGCGCACGCTGGAGCGCTGCGGCGTGAAGGTCGAAATCCTCGGCTTCACCACCAAGGCGTGGAAGGGCGGCCAGTCGCGCGAGAAGTGGCTCGGCAGTGGCAAGCCGCAATCGCCCGGCCGCCTCAACGACCTGCGCCACATCGTCTACAAGGCTGCCGACGCACCGTGGCGGCGCGCGCGCCGCAATCTCGGCCTGATGATG
>Ga0160495_100724_pt1 | contig 12560 bp, 11 predicted proteins | sample DID4MG_4_FD_108251 | JGI IMG/M metagenome (GOLD analysis project Ga0160495, IMG submission 108251) | Enriched soil microbial communities from UW Madison campus, WI, USA - DID2933_E24_FP4 MG | ecosystem: Environmental > Terrestrial > Soil > Unclassified | place: USA: Madison, Wisconsin | collected... | reverse complement strand
CTTCTCCGCGTCGGTGGTGGCGGCGAAGTAACCGCGCTTTTCCCACTCCTCGCGCCAGAATTTCTCAATCTCGGCAGGCTCGAACGACTTGGCTAATTCCATGATTTGACGTGTGTTTTTGCGAAACCATCCATTATAAGGGAACGGCGCGTCAAACCGGCCAAGCGTAGCGTTGGCCGGGGCGCTGATGGGCAGTAATTTTTCTTCCTGGAAACAAAACGGGAGTCCGGAGACTCCCGTTGTTCAACCAGTTGCAGTTGCTGCTGCTGTCGTTCAGTTCATGTCCATGAACCGGCCGGTGGCCTCCGAGCGGTACTTCACGAGCGCCTTGTCGATGTCCTTGATCCAGACGCCTTCGGTGACCGCCATATGGTTTTCCGATGTCTCGATGTTGATCACGATGGGCATGTTCTTGTTCTGAACCACCAAATCGGTCGAGATCTGCGTTCCCACGCTGACGGCCCAGAATCCAGGAGTGAACCAGGCCCAGAACTTCTTCACATGGGCATCGATGACGATGGGGGCCTCGCCTGCGTCCGCAGCGCTGTTTGCCACCTTGAAGCCGGCCTGTTGCAAGCTGGTGGTGATGTTCTTGCGCATCACCTGGCTCACCGTCATGCCATTTTCCAGCAGCACATCACCTAGCGCCTTGCCGAAGCCGTTGCGCTTGCGACCGATCGCCCGCGCCTTGACCTCGGCGGTGCTTTTGGCCGAGCCCTCGAAGCCCAGCGAAGGCGTGCTGGGCGACGAGGGGGCATCTTCGAAGACGCGCTCAGGCGGGTCTGCTGCATGAAGTCGCGGAAGGTCTTGCTCAGATGCTGGCCCGAGGTGCTATGGGTGCTGTTGTGCATCATCATCTTCTGCTGCAGTGTGGCCAGGCTGGCCTGGGCTGTGTCGGCGATGCGGCGGTAGTGTTCGCGTACGGCGCTGTAGCTGGAATAACGACCGCTGCCGATATCGCGATAGGCTTCGGGGCTGTTTTCACCGGCGAAGCCCCAGCGATAGCCAAAGATCACGCCCAGGATCTGCAGGAACACAAACACGAAAGCCAGCACGATGAAGGTAGCCCAGCCGCCATGGCGATCGATGTCGGCTTCGTCAGAGACCGCCTTGCGGTCGGCGGCGCGGTTGGCGGCGTCATCGTCAGCCGGCAGACGCACGTTGGCAGCCGACATATCCAGGCTGCCAGCGGCCGAGCGGGCGGCATTGCCGGCCTGGTTGCTGCTCAGGGTCACACGGGCTTCCAGCTCGCGCTCCAGGACCTGACCGCGCACGTAGGTGGCCAGGCTGGCCACCAGCAGCACGAAGATCACGGTCAGCACCGTGATCTTGTAGCTGGGATGGGAGCCCACGCGGTTGCACAGCTGGGTGAAGGTCGGCTTGTGGTCGTCGCTGGATTGCGGACGGGCCAGCGGGATAGTGCCGGTGAAGAGTTCCTGCTTGCGTCCGGCCTCGTTCCACTGGCGGCGCGCCAGGTTCACGCGCTCGGACTTGTACAGCTCGTGCCCGGCCAGGTGGGTAAATGCCACCAGGATTACCGAGATCAGGAAGGCGATGCCGTAGGCACCGGTTTGCTGCAGGTTCTCACTGGCGCCCGGCAGCGTGTAGCCGGCCAGCACATAGGAGAAACCCATCGCCTCTACGAACACCATCGAGATCGTCAGCAGCCAGATCCAGTTGGGCGTAGCCTTGCGGCCATTGTCGCCGGCCTTGGTCAGGTAGGTGACCTTTTCGTTGAAGTCATGTTCATCCTGGATGTGGATGAATTTCTTGTATTCCAGGCACAGCGTGCTTTCGCCCTTGTGCCAGCCGGGCAGGCTGGAATCCTCGTTGAGGTCGCGCGAGAGGCGGGCAATGCGGCCTACCAGAGGGAAGCGTACCCAGGTGTTGAACCACCACCATTTCACCTGTTCCCACAAGGTCATGATGACGATGGCCGCCAGCAGTACGCTTACCACGCTCCAGGCGGCCAGCGGATAGGTTTCGAAGACTTCTTTCATAAAGGGGTTCCCAGTGTAAGGATGTGGTACTGATCGTTATTGGTACATCTTGGGTTTGAAATCGGCCGCATAGGGCGTGTTGGCGCGCAGGTACACCAGGCGTCCGGCCCTGGCTGCATTGCCGCCATTGCTATCGAAGACGATGTCGGCACACTGCAGGCCGGCCTGGCCCTTGAGGAAGATGCGATACAGCAGGCCCTTGCTGCCGAGGTAGGTGTTGACCTCTGGCTGCAGCGCCACGTCGGGCTTGATATTGCCGCGCCGCGCCGCATCGTAGTTCTTGTAGACCTTGAACTCCGGCGGACTGGATACGGTGCCGTCGCTGGCTAGCACGGCGATACGGTTGACCACGACCTGATGACCATTGACTTGGTCGGTCCAGGTCTTGCCGTATAGGCCAGGAATATGTTCGCTGGTGCGGTAGGTCTTGCCGTCGGCCAGCGCCTTGACGCTGTTGGAGGCGCGCGGGCGGTCGCGCGTGCAGTCGGCCAACACCGGTGGTTCATCGGCATAAGCTGGGCTGATCAGTGAAAAGAAGGGACGCTTGCTTTCGACCTTGCCGATGGCAGCGGTTTGCATGGACGCCAGCAGCGGGGTGCCGCCAAAGTCGATCCAGTTGCCGCCGTCGGCGGCAGCGGCCTTGCTGGTTGCCGGCGCGGATGCGGGAGCTGACGCAGCGGCGGAGGGCGAGGCAGAGGCTGATGCAGACGCCGGCGTCGTCTCGGCAGGCGCGGTTGCGACGGCGCGTGTGTTGGCCTTGGCGTTGCCAGCGGCGGAGGGGTTGGTGGTGGCGGAAGGCGTCGTGCCAGCGCCACTGCCGTTGCCGGCACCGTTTTGCGCCTTGCGCGCATGACGGGTGCGCGTGCCGCCTTTTGCCGCAGCTGTGCCGCTGGCAGCCTGGCTGGCTTGGGCCATGGGGGCGCTGACATCGCCCTTGTCCTGGCGATAGAACTCCACCCGTGGACGGCGTGCAGCCAGATAGTTGTCGAAGCTGGCCTTGTCGCTCAGTTCCACGATCTCCACGCGCCGGTTCTTCGCGCGCCCTTCCTCGGTCTCGTTGCTGGCCACCGGATAGAACTCGCCGGCCCCCTGGAAATACAGCGAGCCAGCGGCGACACCGTGCTCCTGCATGAAGCGCGACACGGCGCGGGCGCGACGTTCGGAAAGATCAGCATTGAGATGGGACGAATCGGTGTCATCGGTATGGCCCACCAGCAGCAGCTTGCGCTGGGCCATCTTCTCCAGGTACTGCTTGCGCAGATTGGGGTCCTGGATCTCGGCAGCGCTCTTGCGCACGTCGTAGGTGGCGGCGATGGCGGTGAAGTAGTCGCGGGCGCGTGGAGTGAGCTGGTCGGAGTTGCTTTCGAAATGTCCACCCGCGCCAGCCGGGTCGCGGATCTCGACCACCGAGCCGGCCGTCTCCTGCTTGGTCTTGCCGCTGTCGGCGCCGGTGATCGCTTCGCCCCGGCTATCCAGGGTCGTCACCTGCACGTCGAGCTGATATTGCTTGGCAATCTTGGAGAGTTCGCAGCGACGTTTGTCGATGTCGTTGCCGATCAGACCACCGATCAGCCCGCCCAGGGCGCCGCCGATTAGCAGGCCCTTGTTGTCGCCGCCTACCTGCTTGCCCAGTATCGCTCCGGCCAGCACGCCTACGCCGATGCCGATATTGCGGGCGTTCTGCGAGCATGGATCATCGCTGGCGAAGGTTTCCTTGAAGGAGGGTTTGCCGGTGGCCGGATCGACCGCACAGCCCGATGCGAAACTTGCGCCGATGGCAGCCACGAGCGTGCGCACCACCAGCGTCTTGCGACGAAGTGTAAGAGTCATGATTCAGGTTTGCTGACGGCGCAACGGGATCGCCGGGTTTTTTCCTGCCAGTCGCGCATGCCCCCCAGCATGCACCCGGTCGGGTGCGAAGCGTCGTCTGGTGTTGCGGTGGTAGCCGGCGTTTCTTGCCCCTGTGCCTGGCTGCCTTTCATTGCTTTCTGCGATCCTGCCGATGGCGGCGGGTCGGGAAAGGGTGACTGCAGCGGCTAGCGCTCAGTAGATGCTTGCTCGTTTGCCCCCCTTTTTTCTACGCAAAAAAAAGATATACCACGCGGAAAGTTTCTCGCTCAGCGGGGCCAGATCTTTTCTAATTTTTAGTTAACTAGCTAGCTGATTTTTTCGGTAGTTCTTTCGCCTTTGACTATGTCGGTCCCGCAATCCGGGAATGATGATTTTCTATGTAGAGCTTGTCTCCGCTGGCCATCGGTGTAGAATCCGGCCCACGACAAGGTCCGCGCAAGCGGCCCGCGTCGCACCGCTAGGGGTCCTGGCACCGGAGCACATGCTCTGGCAGCCGGGTGAGAAATACCCTTGAACCTGATCTGGATAATGCCAGCGAAGGGAAGCAACCGGCAGCTTGACGCACCCACGGCCCGCAGTACCCCACGCCGTTCGTCCTCTTCCGCAACCTCCTTTGCTGGCTCCGAGCCAAGAGTCATCAAGCAAAGGAGCCGAAATGAATGCCAACCCGAAATTCCTGTCCGCGACGGCCACCGTCGATGAGGCAGCCGTCCAGCCTCTCCCGAATTCCCGCAAGATCTATGTGACCGGTTCCCGCCCGGATATCCGCGTGCCGATGCGCGAGATCAGCCAGGCCGATACCCCGGCCATGTTCGGCTCGGAAAAGAACCCGCCCATCTACGTCTACGATACCTCCGGTCCCTACACCGATCCGGACGTCAAGATCGACATCCGCGCCGGTCTCGCTACCCCGCGCCTGCCCTGGATTCTGGAACGTAACGACACCGAAGAACTGCCCGGCCCCACTTCCGAATACGGCCAGCAGCGCCTGAATGACCCGGCTCTGGCCGAGTTGCGCTTCAATTTGCACCGCAAGCCGCGTCGTGCCAAGGCGGGTGCCAACCGCAGTGGTAACGTCACCCAGATGCACTATGCGCGCCGGGGCATCATCACCCCCGAGATGGAATTCATCGCCATCCGCGAAAACCTGCGCCGCAAGGAATACCTGGAGCAACTGAAGGCCTCCGGCCCCCTGGGCAACAAGCTGGCCGACCTGATGGGCCGCCAGCACCCGGGCCAATCCTTCGGTGCATCGATCCCGGCCGAGATCACGCCGGAATTCGTGCGTGAGGAAGTCGCCCGTGGTCGCGCCATCATCCCCGCCAACATCAACCACCCGGAAGTGGAGCCGATGATCATCGGCCGCAATTTCCTGGTCAAGATCAACGCCAACATCGGCAATTCCGCCGTGACCTCCTCCATCGGCGAGGAAGTGGAAAAGATGACCTGGGCCATCCGCTGGGGCGGCGACAACGTCATGGATCTCTCCACCGGCAAGAACATCCACGAAACCCGCGAATGGATCATCCGCAATTCGCCGGTCCCCATCGGTACCGTGCCGATCTACCAGGCGCTGGAAAAGGTCAACGGCAAGGCCGAGGACCTGACCTGGGAAATCTTCCGCGATACGCTCATCGAGCAAGCCGAGCAGGGCGTGGACTACTTCACCATCCATGCCGGCGTGCGCCTGCAATACGTGCCGCTGACGGCCAAGCGCATGACCGGCATCGTCTCGCGTGGCGGCTCCATCATGGCCAAGTGGTGCCTGGCGCACCACCGCGAATCCTTTCTCTACGAACACTTCGAAGAGATCTGCGAAATCATGAAGGCCTATGACGTCAGCTTCAGCCTCGGTGATGGCCTGCGTCCCGGTTCCATCTACGATGCCAACGACGAAGCCCAACTGGGTGAACTGCGCACCCTGGGTGAACTGACCCAGATCGCCTGGAAGCACGACGTGCAGGTGATGATCGAAGGCCCCGGCCACGTCCCCATGCATCTCATCAAGGAGAACATGGACCTGCAACTGGAACAGTGCCACGAAGCCCCGTTCTACACCCTCGGCCCCCTGACCACCGACATCGCTCCCGGCTACGACCACATCACTTCCGGCATCGGCGCGGCCCAGATCGGCTGGTATGGCACGGCCATGCTGTGCTACGTCACCCCCAAGGAACACTTGGGCCTGCCCAACAAGACGGACGTGAAGGACGGCATCATCACCTACAAGATCGCCGCCCACGCCGCTGATCTGGCCAAGGGTCATCCGGGTGCGCAGATCCGCGACAACGCGCTGTCCAAGGCGCGCTTCGAGTTCCGCTGGGAAGACCAGTTCAACATCGGCCTGGATCCCGACAAGGCCCGTGAATTCCACGACGAGACCCTGCCCAAGGATTCGGCCAAGGTGGCCCATTTCTGCTCCATGTGCGGCCCGCATTTCTGCTCCATGAAGATCACCCAGGAAGTGCGCGACTACGCCGCCAAGGAAGGCATCTCCGAGATCGACGCCTTGAAGCAGGGCATGGAAGTGAAGTCGGTCGAGTTCGTCAAGATGGGCGCCGAGATCTACTCGAAGCAGTAAGCGCAGCCATGCAGATCGAACTGAACGGCAAGCCTCACCCGCTGCCCGACGGCGCAACGCTGGAACAGCTCATTGCCGGCCTCTCCCTGGCCGGCAAGGCGGTGGCCGTGGCGGTCAATCGCCAGGTGGTGCCCGGCGCGCGCTGGCTCACGCACACGCTGGCCGAGGGTGACAAGGTAGATGTGGTGCGCGCCATCGGCGGCGGTTGAACCGCCTATCGCCATGCTGCACACCTCACAGACAAGGAAACGACATGAACATGAATGACGCCCCCCTTCAGCAAGAAGACCAGGGCCTGACCATCGCCGGCAAGACCTACCGCTCGCGCCTGCTGGTGGGTAGCGGCAAATACAAGGACCTCGACGAAACCCGCGCGGCCACCGTCGCCAGCGGCGCCGAGATCATCACGGTGGCGATCCGCCGCGTCAACATCGGCCAGGACCCCAACGCCCCCAGCCTGCTGGATGCGGTGCCGCCCTCCGAATTCACCATCCTGCCCAACACCGCGGGTTGCTACAACGCTGCCGATGCGGTGTACACATTGCAACTGGCGCGTGAACTGCTGGGCGGCCACAAGCTGGTCAAGCTGGAAGTGCTGGGCGACGAGAAGACCCTCTTCCCCAACATGCCCGAAACCCTCAAGGCCGCCGAAACGCTGGTCAAGGATGGCTTCGACGTGATGGTCTATTGCAGCGACGACCCCATCCAGGCGCGCATGCTGGAAGACCTGGGCGTGGCCGCAGTCATGCCGCTGGCCTCGCTGATCGGCTCCGGCATGGGCATCCTCAACCCCTGGAACCTGTCGCTGATCATCGAGCAGTCGCGCGTGCCGGTGCTGGTCGATGCCGGTGTGGGTACGGCGTCCGATGCCGCCATCGCTATGGAGCTGGGCTGTGATGGCGTGCTGATGAACACCGCCATTGCCGGTGCGCGTGATCCGATCCGCATGGCGCGCGCCATGAAGCTGGCGGTGGAGGCGGGCCGTGAGGCCTTCCTGTCGGGACGTATTCCGCGCAAGTTTGCCGCTTCGCCGTCGTCGCCGATGGCTGGCCGCGTGGCATAAGCATGCAGGCGGCTTATCGTTCCACGCCACCCTGCGTGCTGGTCTTTTCCGGCTCCGACCCCAGCGGCGGGGCTGGCATGCAGGCCGATATCCCAGCCGTCACGGCACTGGGTGCTCACCCCTTGTCGGTACCGACCGCGCTGACGGTGCAGGACAACGTCAGCGTCTTTGCCGTGCATGCGCTCGATCCGGAACTGGTGCGGCATCAGGCGCAGGTGCTGATCGACCGCTTCGATATTGCTGCGGTCAAGCTCGGCATCGCGGGCAGTCGTGAGAATGCCGAAGTCATCGCAGCCTTGATCCGGCAATTGCGCCAGCGTAATCCGCAACTGCCGGTGGTACTCGATCCGGTGCTGGCTAACGGCAAGGGTGACCAGCTTTCGCGCGACGATGCCGCGCGCGTGATCGAACCCTTGTACGAACTGGCCACCGTCATCACGCCCAACCTCAATGAAGCGCGTCGCCTGTGTGGCGATGTGGAACCGGCACGACAGGCGGCGCTGCTGATGGAGCGTGGCTGCGCGCATGTGCTGCTCAAGGGCGGCCATGGCCCGCAGGAGCAGGATGTGATCAATCGCTGGTATGGACAGTTGTTCCGTTCCGAGTTTGCCGAAGAGGCCATTGAAAGCGCGCGCTGGCGCTGGACGCGCCTGCCCGATGAGTTCCACGGCAGCGGCTGCACACTGGCCGCCGCCCTGTCGGCTTGCCTGGCGCGCGGCCTGGCCATGCGTGAGGCCATTGATCTGGCGCAGCAGTACACGCAGCAGGCCTTGTCCACGTCCTATGCGATTGCCGAGGGGCAGCGCATCCCCAATCGCGTGCCTGCCTTCGAACCTGTTGTTGATGCCGCCATGGCGGCAGGAGCCTGACATGAAACCCGAGTACGCAAAGCACTTACGAGGCCTGTATATCGTCACACCCGATTGGGATGACTTGTCCCAGTTGATGGCCGCGACGGAACTGGCATTGCAGAACGGCGCTGCACTGGTGCAGTACCGTCACAAGACCGCCTGCATCGAGCAGCGCCGCGCGCAAGCCTCGGCACTGCTGGCGCTGTGCCGCCAGTACCACGTGCCGCTGATCATCAACGATCACGTGGACCTGTGCCTGGAGATCGATGCCGATGGCATCCACGTCGGTGGCACCGACGCATCGATTGCCGAGGTGCGCAAGGCCGTTGGGCCGAATCGCATCGTCGGCGCGTCCTGCTACGGCACGCTGGAACTGGCGCATGCGGCTTATCGCGATGGCGCAAGTTATGTGGCCTTCGGTGGCTTCTATCCGTCGCGCGTGAAAAAGTATGACTTCCGTACCGCGCCAGACATCATCGCCCAATCCAAGCGTGACATCCCGCTGCCAGTGGTGGTGATCGGTGGCATCACGCTGGAGAACGCGGTGCCGCTGGTGGCGCAGGGGGCAGACATGGTGGCGGTGATCAGCAGTGTCTATCTGGTGCCGGTGGACGAGCGTAAGACGCGGCAGTTGGCGGATCTGTATCGCTGATGCTTACAGTCATCCTCTCTCGCCGTACGGACTGAGTAGATCCGCAGGGTCGTATCGAAGGCGCAGGACTGTGTGCAAGCATCTGCACGCCTTCGATAAGCCGCCAGGCGGCTACTCAGTCCGAACGGTTCCCTGAAAAAAATGCCGTTCACTTGCGAACGGCATTTTTTCATTGAGTGATGCGGATCAGCCTTCCAGCAGGCTGCGCAGCATCCACGCATTCTTTTCATGCAGCTGCATGCGCTGGGTCAGCAGGTCGGCGGTCGGTTCATCGGCGGCGGCGTCCACGGTCGGGAAGATCGAACGCGCGGTGCGGGTCACGGCTTCCTGGCCGGCCACCAGCTGGGCGATCATTTCCTGGGCATTGGGCACGCCTTCGGCTTCGGGGATCGAGGACAGCTTGGCGAATTCCTTGTACGAACCCGGTGCCGGATAGCCCAGCGCGCGGATGCGTTCAGCGATCAGGTCCACGGCCAGCGCCAGTTCGTTGTACTGGCCTTCGAACATCAGGTGCAGGGTGTTGAACATCGGACCGGTCACGTTCCAGTGGAAGTTGTGGGTCTTCAGGTACAGCGTGTAGGTGTCGGCCAGCAACTTGGACAGGCCGTCGGCAATCTTCTTGCGGTCCTTGTCGTTGATGCCGATGTTGATCGAGGGGGCTGCCACATTCTTCTTTGCCATTATTCGCTCCTTAGCTGTTCGGATATTCGTAAGCGGGTACACAACCCCGCGATTCTATTGCAAATCGCATACGCATAAACTGCGACCACGCAAGTATTGATAAGACAGTGGGGCCGACATTCCTCATTTCAATCGATTTTTCAGATAAATGCACGCCTGTAAATCAATGGGGCCGATAGATAAAAACCTATCGGCCCCATGTCCATCGACTGCGATCGCGATCAGATCAAGGCGTCGCCCTCTGCTGCGCGCTGCGATACAGGGACAGCGACAAGGCCACGCCACCGATGGCGGCAATGGCGGCAAACAGGAAGACCTGTGGGTATCCCAACTGTCCCGCGATGGCCCCGGCCAAGGGACCCGTGACGCCCAGCGCCAGGTCGAGGAACACCGAATACGCTGCCAGCGCCGCACCGCGATTGGCAGGCGATACCAGGTTGACCGCTTCCACCCCCAGCGAGGGGAACACCAGCGCAAAGCCGAAACCGGCCAGGCCCGCACCCAGCAGCGCTAGTGCCGGCGTAGTCGCGCTCCACAGCAGCAACAGGCCCACGGACTCGGTGAGGAAGCACACCACGGCCACGCGATAACCACCGAAGCGGGTGATGACATTGGCAAACAGCAGGCGCGCACCGACGAAGGCGCTGGAGAAGGCGGTCAGCGCAAAGGCCGCGCCGCTCCAATGCTGGTCGGCGTAATACAGGGTGATGAAGGTAGCAATCGAACCAAAGCCAATGGTGCCGAAGGCCAGGCCCATGCCGTACGCAAACACCTTGCGCAGCACCAGCTTGAAGGACAACTGTTCGCCCTGCACCACCGGCGTGACAGGGCCGCCACGTGCCAGGAGGTAGCCCAGCACGGTGAGCAGCATGCCCGTCAGGCCGATGATGGCAAAGCCCAGCGAGCGGTCCAGCACCACGCCCAGCGGTGCGCCGATGGCCAGCGCCGCATAGGTGGCGATGCCGTTCCAGGAGATCATCTTGGCGGTGTTCTCCGAGCCCACGCGGCCCACGCCCCACATGATAGCGCCGGTACCGACCAGGCTTTCTCCCAGGCCCAGGAAGGCGCGGCTGGCAAACAGCAGCACCAGCGACAGGAAGGGCAGCGGCTGCGCCAGCGCCGACAGCAGCAACAAGCCGCCGCTGGCCGAGCACAGCAGCATGCCGCGCATGACGGTGTGCTTGGCGCCCATGGTATCGATCATGCGGCCGGCATTGGCGCGGCTGACGAAGGTGGCGAAATATTGCACGCTGATGCCCAGCCCTGCGATCACCGAGCTATAGCCCAGATCCAGGTGGATGTAGCCCGGCAGCACCGCCATCGGGATGCCGATGGCCAGATAGACCAGGAAGGTAAAGAAGGCAGTGGCAATGATCTGCCGGGTGACCTTGGCCGGCGTCAGCGGACGCGGCGGGGTGGCCGGCACGGGCGTGGCGGATGGACTGGGACTACAGGAATCGTCGGACATGGCGGGGGGGATCGGAATGGGATGCTGCGCGCGCGGATGTGCGCGTGAACAACATGCCGGATTTTACTCCCGCCAGAAAAATGCTGCAGGACAGCAAAAGATTTTTTCCTGTCGATTCAGGCGCTTAGTCGCTTTTCCGCCACGTTATCGGGATGGCAAGGCAGTCTCAGCGCTGGCAGCGCAGGGCTTCGGTGGCGCGTTCGCGTACTGCCGGGGGATAGTCCGCGCCGAGGATTTCCGCGTCCAGTTCGGCCAGGTCCCGCTGCACGGCCGGTTCGCACCAGTGGCCGTTCAGGCGCGCCAGGGCCGCCAGCAGGTCGGGTGTGAGGCGGTCCAGTACCGGCCGCACCTGCAGCGCCAGATCAGGCGGATTGGCAAAGGGCGGGCGCTGCTCCACGCGCCACTGGCGGTGCAGGTCGCGCTGGACGATCTTGCCAGCCTCGAACTGGTCCTGGAAGAAGCGGCGTGTCCGGTTGGCATCCAGGCCCAGCTTCTGCGCACGGGCAGCCACCTCGTCGAGGATCACGGCCTCGCGCGCCGGATCATCGATGGGCGCATGCGAATTCCACTTGCTGCGGGCCACCGGAGCGGCCACATCCAGACGCGTCTTCTGCAGCGTCAGCAATTGCTCGACATCGCTGCGCGAGGCCGGGGGCGGCGTGGTGGCGCAGGCGGTGAGCAGCAGGGTGGTGATGAGGACGAGGGCGGAGAGTGGGGCTGAAGACAGGCGGCGCATGGTCTGGAGGGAGCGGAGGCTGAAAGCGGCTGTGGATAAGTCAAGCATCGCAGTATAGCGCCGCGCCTGCTCGCCCGGTCAGCTCACGCGCCCTTTATAATCGCGGGATGCAAAATCTTCTCCACAACCTCAACGAAGAGCAGCTCGCCGCCGTGACGCTGCCCGCGCAATCGGCGCTAATCCTGGCCGGTGCCGGTTCCGGCAAGACCCGTGTGCTCACCACCCGCATCGCCTGGCTGATCCAGACCGGGCAGGTTTCTCCCTCCGGCATTCTGGCGGTGACCTTCACCAACAAGGCCGCCAAGGAAATGACGGCGCGCCTGTCGGGCATGCTGCCCATCAATACGCGCGGGATGTGGATCGGCACCTTCCACGGACTCTGCAATCGCTTGCTGCGCGCGCATCACAAGGATGCCGGCCTGCCGCAGACCTTCCAGATCCTGGATACGCAGGACCAGCTATCAGCCATCAAGCGCCTGTTGAAGCAGATGAACGTGGACGATGAAAAATATCCACCACGCAACCTGATGTACTTCATCAACAGCGCCAAGGACCAGGGCCTGCGGGCCAAGGACGTGGATGCCTACGATGACTACAACCGCAAGTTCGTCGAACTCTACGAGCTCTACGACCAGCAATGCCAGCGCGAAGGCGTGGTCGATTTCGCCGAGCTGCTG
>Ga0160495_100723_pt1 | contig 12573 bp, 14 predicted proteins | sample DID4MG_4_FD_108251 | JGI IMG/M metagenome (GOLD analysis project Ga0160495, IMG submission 108251) | Enriched soil microbial communities from UW Madison campus, WI, USA - DID2933_E24_FP4 MG | ecosystem: Environmental > Terrestrial > Soil > Unclassified | place: USA: Madison, Wisconsin | collected... | reverse complement strand
AAGAGCCTCTTGGCCGTGCAGGATGTGCCGCGCCCCGAGACCCGCCAGTACGGCATTGTCAGCGGCAGCAGCTATGCCGACCGTCTGGAACTGATGAGCGGCATCGTCGAGAAGCCTGCCCCTGAAGAAGCCCCCTCCACCCTGGCCGTAGTGGGCCGCTATGTGCTGACCCCGGCGATCTTCGAGCGCCTGGAAAACATCGGCACTGGCGCCGGCGGCGAGATCCAGCTGACCGATGCGATCTCGGCACTGCTGCTGCAGGAACAGATTCTGGCCTATCGCTACGAGGGCCAGCGTTTCGACTGCGGCTCCAAGCTGGGCTATCTCAAGGCGGCCGTGGCCATGGGCTTCAAGCACAAGGAAGTGGGCAACGGCTTTGCCCAGTTCCTGCAGGAATTCGCCGCCCAGAACGATCTGCAGCAGGCCGCCCAGCCCAAGGGACCGGCCACCGTCACCCCGCTCAAGCCCAACACCGCACCCGCCCAGAGCGGCGCCAGCAAGGAAAAGCAGCCAGTAGTAGCAAGCAGCGTCATGTAAGTCCCCAGTAGAGACCGTTGTTCATTGCAGTCCCGCCCGTTTGGGCCGGACTGCTTTTTTTTGTGCTTGATGGGTGGCGCATGCTGCCGGGTGCTGTAAATTGTTTTCGCCCGATGTCACAGAGCTTTAACCTGGGCTTGCTAGCATCGCCGCCATGAATCTCCAGAAATTCATTGCGCCGGGACAAAGATGCTGTCGCTGCGGCTGGCCTGCCACTTGTAAACGTTTGCAAAACAGAAATTCTTGCTGAAATCGTTCACAATTGATCAGCCTCATTGCGACGAAGGCGCAAAAAATATATATTGTTTATATCGATTTTTTAACAGGAGTATTCATGGCCACCCGAGTTACAGCTGCCGCTGCACCGACCGAAAAGAAGAAACCCGTTGCCAAGGCAGCTCCCGCCAAGCCCGCCGTGAAGAAGCCGGTTGCCAAGCCGGTTGCCAAGCCGGCAGCGCGCCCCGCGCCAAAGGCCGCGGCCAAGCCGGTCGCAGCCCCCAAGGATGAAAAGAAGGTCGAGAAGGTCGTGAAAGTCGTGAAGGCGGAAAAGACCGCAGAAAAAGCCGAAAAGACCGAAAAGACCGCCAAGGCCAAGAAGGTCAAGCAAGTACGCGACAGCTTCACCATGCCCGAGAACGAATACGCGGTGCTGGCCCAGGTCAAGAAGTCCTGCCTGAAGGCCGGCGTCGAGATCAAGAAGAGCGACCTGCTGCGTATCGGCGTGTCGCTGATCAAGAACCTGAAGATCGCTGAACTGAAGGATATCCTGGCTGGCCTGACCCCGCTGAAGGTAGGTCGCCCCAAGAAGTAAGCAACAAGCCGGAACATCCCCGGCCTGAGCTGACCATGCCGTCCCGCTGCTGCATTGCATGCCGGACGGCATTTTCTTTGGACGGAACGCTCAGAAATTCCATTCCCACTGCACCGCCTGCCCCACCTCGATCGTCCCGCCCTCGCCGCCGCTGACGATGGCATTCTGGCCGAAGGTGAGCCCGCCATCCACACGCGGATCGGCCCGATAGGCGGCCAGGGTGTCCAGCGGCTCGTCCGGCCAGCGCGCATCGCGCAGGCCGGTGCGCTGGTCGATGCCGGGAACGGGACAGCGGGCGCAGGGCTTGACCAGCCGAAGCTGGACCTGGCCCAGGGTGAGTGTGCTGATGTGGTCTTCGTCGTAGGCTTCCAGGCCGCCGATGACCAGGTTTGGCCGGAACCGCTCCATGCCCAGCGCGGGTGCGCCCTTGGCGGTCAGGCGGGCATTGAGATCATCCAGCGAAGCCTGGCCGATCACCAGCAGCGGATAGCCATCCGAGAACTGCGTATAGGCCTGCCGCCCCTCGGTCCAGCGAGTGCTGCAAGGGCGCGCCGCAGCCGGGTTGAAGCGCACCAGCCGCACCGCCTCGCCCAGGTAGTCCGAACACCACTGTGCCGCCACCGGCCCCTGGTCCAGCGCATCGACGCGGCTGTTCCACACCTGTACCGGCAGCACTGCCCCCGCCTCCGCCTCCTCCCCCTGCGCCGCCAGCGACAAGGCCGGCATGCCAGGTGCGCGCAAGACCAGTCGCTCCCCTTCGAAGGCCGGCACGATGCAGGCCATCTGCGGATGATTGCGCTGGGTCAGGAACCGACCCTGGTGATCGACCAGCATCCAATGGCGGTCCAGGGCCAGTCCCAGCGGGCCGATCTGGGTGCGCGTCAGACTCAGGCCGGCGCAGGATTTGATGGGATAGAGATGAATGGCGCTGAGGATGGACATGACGACAGAGGCTGGCCGGAAGAATAATCGACGTTAGGGTTGGAGTTGGGGTCGGGCTTGAGATTGACGCTGGGCGTGCGGCCCGACATTACCACGCCTGGCCTTCCATCGGCATGGTCCGGACGCAGAAACCGCCTCTCATGCGACAATGCCGCATTGCCATCCGCGCCACACTGACTGGAAAGGAAAGCCATGCTCATTGCCAAGTTCTTCCACCTGCTGGGTCTGACCATCTGGGTCGGCGGCATGTTCTTCGCCCACATGGCGCTGCGCCCGGCGCTGGCAGTGCTGCATCCGGAGCAGCGTCTGACGCTGATGGCCGCCGTGCTGGCCAGTTTCTTCACCTGGGTCTGGATCGCCATCGCCCTGGTGCTGGGCAGCGGACTGCACATGATGGCCATGCTCGGCGCTGGCCATGCGCCGCCCTATGTCCATGCCATGACCGGCATCGGCGTGGTGATGATGCTGATTTTTGCCCATATCTTCTTCGCGCCCTTCCGTCGTCTCAAGCTGGCGGCTGCCCAGCAGGACTGGGACCGCGCCGCGCGCTCGCTGGGCCAGGTGCGCCAGCTGGTGAGCATCAATCTGCTGCTGGGCCTGCTGACCATTGCCATCGGCGCCCTCGGCCCGCTGGCAGCCTGAGGCCCGGCTTCGCAAGCGACCAGACCATCGATCACAATATCATCAGGGGGAATCGCCAGTGCTGAACGAATCGCAACGCCAGGAAGCCGCCGACCTGCTCTGGAACTGCTGGGCGCACAACCGCCGTATCGCGCAACTGCCGTCGCACCTGCAGCCGGCTGACCGCCAAGAAGCCTATGACATCCAGGGCCGTGTGGAAGCTCGCAGCTTTGCCCCGCTGGCGGGCTGGAAGATCGGCGCGACCGGTCCAGGCGGGCAGCAACTGCTCAATGTCGATGCACCGCTGGCCGGCCGCCTGCTGGCCGAGCGTGTGCACCGCAGCGGCGCGCACGTCACGCTGGGGGACAACCTCATGAGCGTGATCGAGGTCGAAGTGGTGTTCCGTATGCGCAGCTTACTGCCGCCCCGGCCGCAGCCCTATTCCCAGCAAGAAGTGATGGAGGCGGTCGGCTCCATCCATCCGGCCATCGAGATTCCGGATACCCGCTACGAACAGTTCCGCGAAGTCGGCGCGCATCAGCTCATTGCTGACAACAGCTGCGCTGACCAGTTCGTCCTGGGCGCACCCGCCAACGTGGACTGGAACAGCCTGGACCTAGCCGCACTGGCCACCAGCGCCCTCATCGAGGGTGGCCAGCAGCGCAGCGGCAGCGGCGCTCAGGTGCTGGGCGATCCGCGCATCGCCCTGACCTGGCTGGCCAATGAATTGCGCCAGCATGGCCTGACGCTGGCCCCAGGACAGATCGTCGCGACCGGCACCACCATCGTCCCCATGCCGGTGCAGGCGGGCCAGATCGTACGTGCCGATCTGGGCGTGCTGGGATCGGTGACGGTCCACCTGGACTGAGACCCCGTCAACAGACGCGGCCAACGTAAAAAGGGACTGCATTTGCAGTCCCGCTGTCCCTTTCTGGCTTCCATCTGTCCAAACCTATCATCCGATAGATCAGACCGATCAGACCGACCCAACCGATCCGATCGATCTGCTGGTCTCATGCTCAGCCCGGCTTGACCTCCTCATAGCGGCGCGCCAGCTCCTGGCGCAGCGACTTGCGGATCACGGCCGCCTCGAACCGGCGCTTTTCCTCCTGCGAGAACGGCCGCAGCGGCGGCACCGGGATCGGCTTGCGCTGGTCATCCACCGCCACCATCGTGAAGAAGCAGCTGTTGACGTGGCGCGTCTCCTGGGTGCGGATGTTCTCGGCCACCACCTTGATGCCGATTTCCATGGAAGACTTGCCGGTGTGGTTGACGCTAGCCAGGAAGGTGACCAGCTCGCCCACATGGATCGGCTGACGGAACATCACCTGGTCCACCGACAGGGTCACCACGTATTGCCCGGCATAGCGGCTGCCGCAGGCGTAGGCGACCTGGTCGAGCAGCTTGAGGATGGTGCCCCCGTGTACGTTGCCGGCGAAATTGGCCATGTCCGGGGTCATCAGGACGGTCATGGTGAGTTGGTGAGATGGCAGATCCATGGTACTTGGCTCTCTCTGTTTGTGGTGGCGTTGGGTTCTGGAATTCATTTCATCACTAGGCGCGAGATGCGCTCCAGTCTGGCGGCTTGCCGGCGGCGCAGCGCTCCCCCGAGCGCAGACGCAGCCGGCTGAAGCCGCTTTCGTGGAGGAAAGCGGCTTCAGCCGCGGCCGCTATTATCGGCCAGCCAGCCCATCCATGGCAAAAAACCGCTGAGCCGTTCAGGCCCGCACGACCGGCTCGGCGGCTGCGAAGTGCTCTTCGCAGTTGCGCAGGAACTGCGCGACCGACGCCTGGATGGCTTCCGGCGACCAGCCGGCGATATGCGGCGTAAGCACCACGTTGGGCAAGGCGATCAACGCTGCCGGCGGCTGCGGCTCGCCTTCATAGACATCCAGCCCGGCCCCGGCCAGGCGTCCCGAGGACAGCGCCGCCCCCAGCGCTTCGGTATCGACGATGCTGCCGCGACCGATGTTGACCAGATAGCCCTGCGGCCCCAGCTCATCAAGCACGCGCGCATTGATCAGGTGCCGGGTCTGCGCGCCGCCGGGCGCGGCCACGATCAGGCAATCAGCCCAGCCGGCCAGTTGGGCGACGTCCGGGAAGTAGTGGTAATGGACATCGTCGCGCTTCTTGCGGTTGCAATAGGCGATCTCGGCATCGAAGGCAGCCGCGCGGCGGGCGATCTTCTTGCCGATGTTGCCCATGCCGACGATGCCCACGCGCTTGCCAGCCAGTTGCGGCTGCAGCGGGAGGGTCTCGCGCCAGCCGCCGTCACGGGTGTAGCGGTCCAGGACCGGGATATTGCGCAGGATAGCCAATAGCAGGCCCAGCGTATGGTCGGCCACGCAGTCTTCATTGGTGCCAGCGCCGGTGGCGATCTCGATGCCATGCGCCTGGGCATGCGCCACATCGACGTTCTCGAAGCCGGCACCCAGCGTGCAGACCAGTTGCAGGTGCGGCAAGGCGCGCATCTCCTCGGCGGTCAGGCCGGTGGAGCCATTGGTCAGCACCACGGCCACCTTGCGGGCTGGACCGGCGATCATCTCGTCACGCCGCTGGCGATCAGGGGCGTAGAGGATGTCGTAATGCGCGGCGATGGTGGCAGTGCTTTCCTCGGAGAGGTGGATCAGGACGAGTAAGGGCGGTTTCATGAGATGGGCTGGTGGTGCGGAGGTGAAGGAAAATGCAATGCCCACATTCTATTGCGAATCGGGCAAACGGGGCAGTTGCCGGACCGGATGAAGGATTTCCCATGCCAGTTCCGTGCCAGCCCACATGAAAAGGCCCGCTGCGCAGTGCCAGCGAGCCTGGGGAGCATGGATGTTCGGATAGCAGAGACGAATCCGACGCCCCTGCTGCTCAGTGCTGCTCAGTGCCGCGCCTGCTGCTCAATGAGCTCATGGGCAGCCTGGCGCGCACCGGCCTCGGCCGATTTTTCATCGGCAAAGGTCTGGTCGGCCAGGACCCGCTGGACCGGGAACACCGGGTTGCGGTGCATGGGATTGATGGAGTGGCCGAAGATGGCCACCTGCGCCACCCATTCGTCACCGCCGATGACACGCACGCCGGCGTACTCCACGTCGTAATCGCCTACATGTTCTGTGGGCATGGTCGGTCTCCTCGTTGCGGCCCGCGCCGCTCAGGATGCGCCGTCGGCGCTGCGTTCAGCCAGATGGGTGATGGCATAGCCTTTTTCGCCGATCTGCATGAAGGCGTCTTCGGCCTGCAGAGTGAAATGCCGCTTGCCGTCGCGCTCGAAGTCCACGTTCTGCTCATGGATCTGCCAGTCGGTATTGGTGACTTCGTCCGGCAGCATCTTTTCATGGGGAATGACGAGGTAGGAAAACAAACCTGCGCCATCCGGGCGCTTGTACACGTCCACTTTCATCATCAGCCTCCTGGTCGGGTTGAACAATGGCGGCGCGCCATGGACGCGCCTTGAAGGTGCGACTTGCGACATGAAGTTTGGTTCACGCTTGGTTCACGCTTGGCTCACGCGCAACGACTCGCTTCACCATAGCAGTTGCGCAAGGAGGATGCCAGCGGCGTTTGCCGCCGGGCTCAGTCAGCCTGGCGGCGCAGCCAGCTCAACAGTCCGTCCAGGCTGCGGAAATCGGCCAGGGAGCGGCACGCAAGATGAGGATGACGCTCCCGCAGCATGCGCGACAGCGCCGCACCGGGACCCAGTTCCAGCGCTACCGTGACGCCGCGTTCCACGCAGGTATCCATGCAGGCGGCCCACTGGATGGGCTCGGTCAGCTGGCGCTGCAGCAGCGTGGATGCCTGGCTGGCCTCAGCGATGCTCTGGCCGCTGACGCCGGCTAGCAGCGCAGCCTGAGGAGCATGCAGGGACAGCCCTGCCAACGCTGCAGCAAACGGCGCCATGGCCGCCTGCATCAGCGGGGTGTGCGAAGCCAATCCCACCGGCAATGGCGTGGTGCGTGCGCCGCGCCCGACCAGCTCTGCCGCAACCGCCTGCAGGGCCGCACTGGTGCCGCCCACAATGAGGCTATCGTCACCGGTGACGATAGCGGCATGCGCGCCATGCCGCTGCAGGCAATCCTGGGCGGCGGCCAGGTCGATGCCGCCCACCGCCATGAGGCCCTGCTCGGGCCGGGATTGCGCCGCCGCATCCATGGCCGCTGCGCGCCGGGAAGCCAGCGCAACGGCGGCCTCGGGATCGACGACGCCAGCCACCGCATAGGCCGACAGCTCGCCCACGCTATAGCCAGCCACCGCCACCGGTGGGCCGGCGATCGCAGCCAGCGGTTCACGCAAGGCCTGCCAGGCCGCCAGTTGCGCGGCAACGATGAGCACCTGCGCATTGCGGTTGGCGTAGAGATGCGCGGGCTGCGACAGCACCTGCGCCAATGGCGCATCCAGGAAGTCCGCCAGGGAAATCCGGTCGAGGAAGTCAGCGGCACTGCGATCCTCGCGCAGCAGGTCGAACATGCCGGCATGCTGCCCGCCCTGGCCAGGACAGAGGATCGCCAGCCGCATGCTCATGCGCGCCCCTGCACCGGAGCGCCTGCACCAGCATCGAGCGCCATCGCCTGATGCACCAGGCAGGCTGCCGCCAGCAGGTCGGCTGCGCCGCCCGGCGAGAGCCGGTGGGTGACGAAGTCGTGATGGCAGGCCAACGCCTGCGCCCGCCAGCCGGCCGCAGCAGTGCCGCCCGCCGCCAGGAAGGCGGCGCTCTGCTGGCGCACGCGCTGCGCGCCCTGCGCGCCGCCGCGATGATAGACATTGGTATCGCTGATATGGGCCATCAAGGCGAACAGCGCGTCGATGCGGGCCTCATCAGGGCCGCGCCCCTGCGCCAGCGCGCACTGCAACTGCGGCAGGGCGACCTCGAATACCGCCGGGAAGCCCAGCGCCCCCTCTTCGCGCGCCCCGCCCACGGCGTGCGCGAGCGCTACCCGCTGGCCGTGGCTGCACTGGCCGGCGCTGCCATGCACACCGCTATGGCGCGCCAACGCATCGCCCCACTGGATCAGCAGGGTGGCGCGGATGACCTCGGCCTGCAAAGGCATCTTGCGGCCACGGCAATACGCCATGGCGGCGCACAACATGCCCAGCGCGAAAATCGCCCCGCGATGGGTGTTGACGCCGCCAGTGGCGCGCAGCATGCGGGCTTCGGCAGCAATGGCCAGCGTCTGCAGTTGGTGAAAGGGCTCCCCCTTCAATCCCGCAGCGGCAATCTGGAAAAAGTAGTGACGCAGCGAAAACAGGCTGCGCAGGAAGATGCCGGCGTCCATGTCCTCATGGCTGCCGTTATCGACCAGCGACACCAACCCCGGCTTGGGATACAGCACCAGTTCCTGATGCAGGCTGCGCAGCGCCAGACGCGCCAGCTGGCGGCAGAACTGCAGGTTCTGGCGCGTGGCGCGGCGCTTCTGCTGATGGTGCAGCGGCGCGGTTAAGGTGGCGGGATGAGTCATCAGCCGACGCATGCCTGCCCTTCCCTTGCGGCCAGAACGGCCAGGCGTTGCGCCACCGCTTCCAGGGCCACCGTCGTGGGCCGCTTGACCAGCACCCTGGCGGTGTCATCCGGTTCCCTGGCCGTCACCTGCTGCCATTCCTTCCACGACACCGCAGCACCGTCGGGGAAGACAATCTCGCCATCCAGCGGCAGCACGCCCGCATACCTGGTCATGAGGCTGAGGCCCTGCGCCAGTTGCGCCACGCTGGCCGGCACAAACAGCAGGTCGATGTCAGACGTGCTGCGCAGATACTTCTGCGCGGTGATGACCTGCCAGGACAGTGAACCGAATACCGCCAGCGCGATGCCGGCTGCCTGCATCTGCTGCTGCAGCTCTTCCATGCCGGTCTGCCAGCCCTGCGGCAAATCGCCCAGCCGCGCAGCGGCCATATCGCGCAGACCATAGGGTGCGCGGCTACCGGCAACCTCGGCGAGCTGCACGCGCAAGGCCAGGCGCGGCTTGTTGCCCTGCGCATCGGGTGGCAGGGCAATGCCGGCACAGAGCTCATCGGGAGCGGCGTCGGCATCGGCGCGACGCACCACCACCGGCCAGCGCATCTGCTGCCAGCGCGCCAGCACCTGCTGCTCGCGGCTGTCCTGACATTGCGCCTGCAGGCGCGTCCAGGCGGCCTCGGTAAGCCAGAGCAGATGATGGCGCGGCAACAGCGGCATGGGCGTCACCCGTTCAGGGGCGCATCATGGGCCACGGCATCGATGACCCGCTGCGCCCACTGACGCCCGCCGCGTTCGCGGCCCAGCGCAGCGCGCACATCGGTATTGCCCCCAGCGGCCAGCGCCTGGCGCATGGCCTGGGCCAGGTCACCGCTCCAGATCTCGGCTACGCCGCCCATGCGCAGGTAGTTTTCGGGACCAGGCGCGAACACCGGATTACTCTTGGCCAGCTCGGTGAGGCGTTCTTCCGGCACTTTGGTAATGCGCGCCATGGCCGGCAGCCCCATGACGCGGATGGTGGCGTCGGGCAAGGCGTAGCAGGCGTCGGCAATCAGGCCGCTGGTGATGAAGCCGCCCGACAAGGCCTGGTCATAGACCAGGCCAATGACGCGATGGCCCTCGCGGCGCGCCAGTTCCACGCACTTGCCCAGGTGCGCCATGTAGCTGTTGATGCCCAGCATTTCATCGCGATGGCGCAGGCGCTGGCCTTGCGTGTCCACCAGGATGACGATGGCGCGGCCCGGATGATTGCGCACGGTATCGAGGATGGCGGTAGCTTGCGCCAGGGCGATCTCGATACCAATGGGCGTGTGGCCGGTGGTGCCGACCACGGTGACGGTATGGCCATCGACCTGGGCCGTACCGGACAGGAAATGCTCTTGTTCGCTGATCTGATGGCCTTGCGGGAACAAGGTCTGGGCCAGTGTGCGCCAGTCCACCTGGCCGGGAGTTGTCGTTGCAGTCATGGCTTCCTCTCAGGCGGGCGATACGATGCGGTGGGCCTGGGCCATCGTGGTGAAGGCCTCGGCCTCCAGCATCGGCACGGTTTCAGGGCGGGCCACGCCCAGCTCGGCCCAGATGTCCATGGGATCGTCGGCATGGCCAAAGGTGGCGATGCGCCGACGCAGCATTTCCTGTTCGGCTTCCAGCGCAGCCAGCGTCAGTTGCGCATCGCCCGCCTGGTCCAGCGCTGCGATGGCGGCGGCGCGGAAGGCCTCGGTGTCATCGCTGACCAGTTGCTGGCAATCGCCGGTCAGGTAGCGGTGCTTGCCACCGGTAGTGCGCCAGACCAGGGCACGGTCTCTGGAGTCGAATTCTTCCACGCCATTGGCGGTCTCGATGACCTCCGGACCCGACATGGCCAACCGCCCTTCTTCCGACATGATCACGGTATTGGCGCAGCGCGCCACGATGCCCATGCCGCCGAAGCAGCCATTGGCCCCACCCACCAGCACGATCACGGGAATGCCGGCTGCCCGCGTTTCCAGCACCGCGCGCATCACTTCGGAGACGGCGATGAGACCGGCATTGGCTTCATGCAGCCGCACCCCGCCGGTTTCCAGCAGCAGGATCACGCCCGCTGCCTGCTTGACCACAGCACGCCTGAGCAGGCCGACCAGCTTGGCCCCATGCACCTCGCCCACGGCCCCGCCCATGAAACCGCCCTCTTGCGCGGCCGCCATCACGGCGCGGCCGCCCAGCTTGCCCTCGCCAACGATGACGCCGTCATCGAAGGACACCGGCGCATCCAGCTGTCCCAGGTGCGGACTGACCACACGCTGCGCCGGCGGCAGCAGTTCGCTGAAACTGTCGGCGTCCAGCACGGCCAGCAGGCGCTCGCGGGCCGTGGCTTCCAGATAGCTCGCGCTCATCGGTCCTCCTCCACCATGGCTTCCACCGCCTGGTCCAGGCGCAGGCTGACCACCGCCGGCGTTGCCCCCATGTCGTTGATGGAGATGCGGGTATCGGCCAGTTGCCAGCGTTGCTGGAAGTCCTGCATGACTGCTTCCCAGATGGCGCCAAAGCCGCGTGCGGCGGTCTTGACCTCGATGGCGCAGGCGCCGTTCAAGACGGCGTTCTCGATGAGCACTTCCAGGTTGCCGGAGCTGACCACACCGACCAGTTCCGACGTGGCCTTGAGACGGCGCTGGCCGTGCTCAAAGCGAAAAGTCAAAGTTTCCATATCGTCGCTTTCGTTGCAGATTGCTTACCAGTTGCGGAAACGCTTGGGCGGGTTGTACAGCCCACCCGAGGCGCGCACCAGGTCCTTCATGTTCTTGGCCGCCAGCAGATCGCGGGTCGCCATGCGCTTGTCGATGCCGAGATCTTCGGCGCGGCGGATGATGCCACGGTCGCGCAGGTTCTCCACCATGCGGCGGTCGCGCCCCATGCCCACCGCCGTGTAACCGGCCACGCCCCGAATGGCCTGCTCGCGCTCTTCTTCGGTGCGGCACAGCAGCAGATTGGCGATGCCCTCTTCGGTGAGGATGTGAGTCACATCGTCGCCATAGATCATCACGGGCGGGATGGGCATCTTGGCCTGCTCGCCCAGTTGCCAGGCATCCAGCTTCTCGACGAAGGCCGGCTGCATGTGTTCGCGGAAGGTTTCCACCGTCTGCACCACCAGCTTCTGTCCGCGCGGAATGGTATTGCGTCCGGCGCGCGCCTGCTGGCCTGCCTTGAGCCAGGCTTCACTGGCGTGACGTCGGCCTCGCGCATCTGCCCCCATGTTGGGTGCGCCGCCAAAACCGGCGATGCGGCCCAGCGTGGCGGTGGAGGAATTGCCTTGCAGGTCGATCTGCAAGGTCGAGCCGATGAACATGTCGCAGCCATAGTGGCCCGCCGTCTGAGAGAAGGCGCGGTTGCTGCGCATGGAGCCGTCGGGGCCGACGAAGAAGACGTCGGGACGGGCGCGGATGTAATCTTCCATGCCCAGTTCGGAGCCGAACGAATGCACCGATTCCACAAACCCGGCCTCGATGGCGGGGATCAGCGCCGGATGCGGATTGAGCGCCCAGTGCTTGCAGATCTTGCCGCGCAGGCCCAGCGATTCGGCATAGGTCGGCAGGATCAGCTCGATGGCGGCGGTATCGAAGCCGATGCCATGGTTCAGACGCTGCACGCCATATTCGGCGTAGATGCCCTTGATGGCCATCATCGCCATCAACACCTGGATCTCGGAGATCTGTGCCGGGTCACGGGTGAACAAGGGTTCGATGTAATGCGGCGTAGGCGCTTTGATGGCAAAGCTGACCCAGTCAGCGGGAATGTCCACGCGCGGCAGCTCATCGACGATTTCATTGACCTGGGCAATGACGATGCCGCTGGAGAAGGCCGTCGCTTCGGCAATGGCCGGCGTATCTTCGGTATTGGGACCGGTATAGAGATTGCCATGGCGGTCAGCCGCCTGCGCAGCCACCAGCGCCACGCGCGGGGTCAGGTCCACGAAGTAGCGGCCAAACAGTTCCAGATAGGTATGGATGGCGCCGATGTTGAGCTTGCCGGCCGAGGCCAGCTTGGCCAGGCGACCGGCCTGCGGGCCGGAGAAGGAAAAGTCCAGCCGATCGGCGATGCCCTTCTCGAACACGTCCAGATGTTCCGGCAAGGCCAGCACCGAAAACAGCATGTGCAAGCCATTGACCCGGGCCGGGTCGAGCGCAGCCAGCCCCTTGGCCAGGAAATCGGCCTGCTTCTGGTTGTTGCCCTCGACACAGACCCGGTCGCCGTT
>Ga0160495_100721_pt1 | contig 12611 bp, 10 predicted proteins | sample DID4MG_4_FD_108251 | JGI IMG/M metagenome (GOLD analysis project Ga0160495, IMG submission 108251) | Enriched soil microbial communities from UW Madison campus, WI, USA - DID2933_E24_FP4 MG | ecosystem: Environmental > Terrestrial > Soil > Unclassified | place: USA: Madison, Wisconsin | collected... | reverse complement strand
GACAACGTCCTGGTGCTCTCGCAACGTCTCACCGAATGGTGCGGCAAGGGTCCTGCGCTGGAAGAAGACATGGCCTTGATCAACGTCTCGCTGGACCTGATCGGCCAGGCGCGCCTGTGGCTGTCCTACGCGGCCGAACTGGAAGGACAAGGGCGCAATGAAGACCAACTGGCTTTCCTGCGCGATGCCCACCAATTCCACAACCTGCTGCTGGTGGAGCTGCCCAATGGCAGCTATGCCGACACGCTGGCGCGCCAGTTCCTGTTCGACGTGTGGCACTACTTCCTGCTCGAAGGACTGTGCGAGAGCAGCGATGCGCGCATCGCCGAGATCGCGCAGAAGTGCTTCAAGGAAGTGACCTATCACGTGCGCCGCAGCACCGACCTGATGATCCGCCTGGGCGATGGCACCGAGGACAGCCACCGCCGCATGCAGGCCGCCATCGATGCGCTGTGGATGTACACCGGCGAACTGTTTGTCGCCGATGCGCTGGACCAGGCCATGCTGCAGCAGGGCGTGACGCACTCGCTGGAGGAAGTGCAGCAGAAGTGGACCCAGCATGTCACCGACGTGCTGCTGGAAGCCACGCTGAAAGTCCCGCCTGCAGGGCTGTGGATGCAGAGCGGCGGCAAGGCTGGCCGGCATACCGAACACCTGGGCTACCTGCTGGCGGAGATGCAGTTCTTGCAGCGCGCCTATCCGGGAGCGCAGTGGTGAGCCAGGCGCAACAGGCCGTGCAGTCAGGCCCGGAGGCGCTCAAGGCGCGCATCTGGGACTGGCTGGAGGCCGTTCCCGATCCAGAGATCCCGGTGATCTCGGTGGTGGACCTGGGCATCGTGCGCGAAGTCGAGGTCGAGGTCGAGAACGCCGATGCCGGCAACGCGCGCTGCACCGTGGTGATCACCCCGACCTATTCGGGCTGCCCGGCCATGGGGGTAATCGCCGAGGACATCATCGCCCTGTTGCGATCCAAGGGACTGGCGCAGGTCGCCATCCGCACCCAGCTTGCGCCGGCCTGGAACACTGACTGGATGAGCGAGAAGGGCCGCCGCAATCTGCGCCAGTACGGCATCGCGCCGCCGGCCCAGCGGGTCATCGACATGCGCAGCATCCAGCTCAAGCGCCACGCTGCCGCCCAGGTCGATTGCCCGCACTGCGGCTCCTCGCAGACGGTCTGCGTGAGCCAGTTCGGCTCGACCTCCTGCAAAGCGCTGTACCAGTGCAAGGACTGCCGCGAACCCTTCGATTATTTCAAGGCGCATTGACATTGGACATTGGACATTGAGCCCGACTCGATGCCCCCGAAAAAAGGCACAACATCATGAGCAAATTCTATCCACTGACCATCTCGAACGTGAAGCAGGAAACGCGCGACACCATCGTGGTCTCCTTTGCCGTACCGGACGAGCTGCAAGACACCTTTTCCTACCAGCAGGGCCAGCACCTGACGCTGCGCTCCGAGATCAATGGCGAAGACCTGCGCCGCTCCTATTCGATCTGCTCGGCGGTGCAGGACCGCCAACTGCGCGTGGCCATCAAGCGTGCGCCCGGCGGATTGTTTTCGAACTGGGCCAATGAGTCCTTTGCCCCGGGCCAATGCATCGACGTGATGCCGCCCATGGGCCACTTCAACGTGCCGCTGGATGCCGCCAACCGCAATCATTACCTGGCCTTCGCTGCCGGTAGCGGCATCACGCCGATGATGTCGATCATCAAGACCACGTTGCAGACCGAGCCGCGCAGCCATTTCACCCTGGTCTATGCCAACCGCGCCTCGTCGTCGGTGATTTTCAAGGAAGAGCTGACCGATCTCAAGGACACCTATCTGGAACGTTTCAACGTGGTCTATGTGATGAGCCGCGAACAGCAGGACGTGGAGCTGTTCAATGGCCGCATCGACCGCGCCAAGTGCGATGCCTTCTTCGCTTCCTGGATCGACCTCAAGGAGGTGGACGCGGCCTTCCTCTGCGGCCCCGAAGAGATGGTGCAGGCCGTGGCCGACTCTTTGCAGGCGCATGGGCTGCCCAAGACGCAGATCAAGACCGAACTGTTCGCCGCCAGCACGCCTGCGCGGGCGCACGCAGCGCGCCCGGTGGTGGGCAAGCAGGAATGCGAAGTCACGGTGATCGTCGATGGCTATCACAACGTCTTCACCATGGACAAGGAAAAGGAATCGGTGCTCGATGCCGGCCTGAAGCACGGTATCGACCTGCGCTACTCCTGCAAGGGCGGCGTCTGCGCCACCTGCCGCTGCAAGGTGGTGGAAGGCAAGGTGGACATGGACGCCAATTATGCGCTGGAAGACTACGAGATCGCCCGCGGCTTCGTGCTGAGCTGCCAGTCCTTCCCGGTCAGCGACAAGCTGCTGCTGAACTTTGATCAGGACAACTGAGGAGTTCGTCTCAATTGCACCATTGTCCGTTCGACCTGGGTAGGCCCGACAGGGCCGTATCGAAGGCGCTCAGTCGCTTGCACAGCAATGTGCGTCTTCGATACGCGGCGATGCCGCTACTCAGTCCGAACGGGATGCGGTGAATGAAATTCACCATCGTTTCACCAGAGCCTCCACAACAAGACAGGAAAGAGCATGGGCACCGATTTCTTCGATCGCCACCGCACCACGCTGGAACAGGCCGTCAACGCCCTGCAACAGCGCGGCTACTGGAGCCCCTACATCGAATCACCGAGCCCGCGCCACTATGGCGAAGGCGCGGCCGAAGCCGGACGCGCGGCCTATGAAGCCAGGCTGGAGCGCCCCTTCGTCTTCACCCCCGAACAGGCCGGTGGCGACCGCCTCGCCGGCGCGGAGGTGTCGCCCTATGGAGCGCCGCTGGGAATCCGCTATCCGGCCCCTGAGCTGGATCGCCTGCTGCCATCGATGCAGCTTGCCGCTGCCACCTGGCGCGAGGCCGGCCCGCGCGCGTGGGCCGGCGTGGCGTTGGAGATCGTGCAGCGCCTCAACGCGCGCAGCTTCGAGATCGCCCATGCGGTCCAGCACACCACCGGCCAGGCCTTCATGATGGCCTTCCAGGCCGGCGGACCGCATGCGCAGGACCGCGCACTGGAAGCCATCGCTTGCGCCTGGCAGCAGTTGCAACTGATTCCCGCCGAGGCGCAATGGGAAAAACCGCAGGGCAAACACGCGCCGCTGGTCATGCGCAAGTCCTGGCGCATCGTGCCGCGCGGTATCGGACTGGTGATCGGCTGCTGCACCTTCCCGACCTGGAACAGCTATCCCGGCCTGTTCGCCAATCTGGCGACCGGCAACGCGGTGATCGTCAAGCCGCATCCGGGCGCGATCCTGCCGCTGGCCATCACGGTGCAGGTGGCGCGCGAAGTGCTGGCCGAGGCTGGCTTTGCGCCCGATGTGGTGACTCTGGTCGCGCACGATGCCGGCGACGTCGGTCTGGCGCGCACGCTGGCCCTGCGCCAGGAAATCGGACTGATCGATTTCACCGGCAGCAGCGCCAATGGCCGCTGGCTGGAAGAACAGGCGCGGCAAGCCCGCGTGTTCACCGAGAAGTCTGGCATCAACCAGATCATCATCGACAGCACCGACAACCTGGCTGGCATGGCGCAGAACATCGCACTGTCGCTGGCGCTGTATTCGGGGCAGATGTGCACCACGCCGCAGAACATCTACATCCCCAAGGATGGCATCCGCACACCGGAAGGCCTGCTCAGCTTCGAGCAGGTCAGCCAGGCCATCGTGCGCGCACTGGCAGGCCTGAGCGTCGATAGCGCCAAGGCGGTGGAATTGCTGGGCGCGATCCAGAGCCAAGCCGTCCTGCAGCGCATCGAGCGGGCCCGCCGCGCCGGACAAGTGCTGCTGGAAAGCACGACGCTGGTCCATCCGCACTTCCCGCAGGCGCGCATCCGCACGCCGCTGGTGATGCTGGCCCGCCGCAATGAAGCCATCGCCGAGGAACACTTCGGCCCCATCAGCTTCATCGTGCCCGTCGATGACACGGCCACCGCCATCGTGCTGGCCCAGCGCACCGCCATCGAACACGGCGCGCTGACCCTGTCGGCCTACACCACCGATGCCCTGCTCCGGCAAGTACTGCAACAGGCCGCCGCCGATGCCGGCGTGGCGCTGTCGCTGAACCTGACCGGGGGCGTACTGGTGAACCAGTCGGCGGCCTTCAGCGATTACCACGGCACCGGGGCCAATCCTGCGGCCAACTGCACGCTGGCCGATGCCGATTTTGTCGCCGGCCGCTACCGCGTCGTGCAAACCCGTGAACCGGTCGCCTCCACAGCGACTGCCTGACCTACAGAGGCCTCCCTGCCATGAGCTATTCATCCATCCTTTTCGAAAACCGCGACGGCATTGCCGTCATCACCCTGAATCGCCCCGACAAGCTCAACAGCTTCACCGTGGCCATGCATCTGGAACTGCGTGAGGCCATCGCCACCCTGCAAGCCGATCCTGCCGTGCGGGTGCTGCTGCTCACGGGTGCCGGGCGCGGCTTCTGCGCCGGCCAGGACCTGGGCGACCGCGCTGTCAAACCGGGCGATGATGCAGTCGATCTGGGCGAATCCATCGACAAGTACTACGGCCCGCTGGTGAAATCGCTGCGCGCGCTGCCCTTCCCGGTGATCTGCGCAGTCAATGGCGTGGCCGCCGGCGCGGGCGCGAACCTGCCGCTGGCGTGCGACATCGTGCTGGCGGCGCGCTCGGCCAGTTTCGTGGAAGTGTTCTGCAAGCTGGGGCTGATCCCCGATACCGGCGGCACCTATTTCCTGCCGCGCCTGGTAGGCACCGCGCGCGCCATGGGCATGGCGCTGCTGGGCGAGAAGATCAGCGCGGAGCAAGCCGAACGCTGGGGCCTGATCTGGAAATGCATCGATGACGACAAGCTGATGGAAGAGGCCCACGCGATGGCCGCGCATTTCGCCCGCGCCCCGACCAAGGGCTTGGCCGCCACCAAGGCTACGCTGTACGCCAGCCCGGCACACACCCTGCCGCAACAGCTGGACCTGGAACGCGACACCATGCGCGCGCTCGGCCATAGCCGCGATTACCGCGAGGGCGTCACTGCCTTCCTGGAAAAGCGTGCGCCACAGTTCACGGGACAATGACATGAGCACCAGCAAGCATCCTCACGCCTTGCCCCATAGCGCCGTGGTGGCCATCATCGGCAGTGGCACCATGGGCGCTGGCATCGCCCAGGTTGCCGCCATGGCCGGCCATACGGTGCTGCTCTACGACGCTCGCGATGGTGCGGCGACCAAAGCCATCGGCGGCATCCAGGCCAACCTGGACAAGCTGGCCAGCAAGGGCAAGCTGACCGCGCCGCTGGCGCATTCGGTCAGCATGCGCCTGTCGGTGGCGGAGTCGCTGTCGGACTTGCGCAGCGCTGACCTGGTGATCGAAGCCATCGTCGAGCAACTGGCTGCCAAGCAGGAATTGTTCGGCAAGCTGGAATCGATTGTCGATGCGCAATGCATCCTGGCCAGCAATACGTCCTCGCTGCCGATCACCCAGATCGCGGCCACGCTGCGCCATCCCAAGCGCCTGGTAGGCATGCATTTCTTCAACCCGGTGCCGATGATGGCGCTGGTGGAAGTGATCAGCGGCCTGGCCAGCGATGCCGCCGTCGCCCAGTGCGTGCATGACACGGCAATGGCCTGGGGCAAGATTCCGGTCATGGCGCGCTCCACACCGGGCTTCATCGTCAACCGGCTGGCCCGCCCCTACTATGCCGAAGGCTTGCGCATGCTGTACGAGCGCGGTGCGCAGCCGGCCACGATCGATGCCGTCATGCGCGAGGCGGGCGGCTTCCGGATGGGGCCGTTCGAGCTGATGGACCTGATCGGCCATGACGTCAACTTCGCCGTCACCCAGTCGGTCTTCCATGCCTACTTCAACGATGCGCGCTTCACGCCCTCGCTGATCCAGCAGGAGCTGGTGCATGCCGGCTATCTGGGGCGCAAGAGCGGACGCGGATTTTATGACTACGGCGACAATGCCGCAGCCCCCCGTCCCGAGACCGAACCGTCCTATCCGAGGCCAGCGGCCACGCTGCAACTGTATGGCGAGCATCCGCTGGTGGAAGTGATCTGCGCGCGCTATCCAGGTCGGATGCAACGCCATCCGGCGCGCCCCGATCAGTTGCTGATGAAGGCCGGTTCAGGCTGCCTGTCCATCACCGATGGCCGCAGCGCCACCCAGCGCGCCTGGGATGAACAGCAGCCCGATCTGGTGCTGGCCGACCTGGCGCTGGATTACGCCGAGGCGACCCGCCTGGCGCTGGCCAAGGCCGACCAGTGCCGCCAACAACCCTATGCCGACGTGGCCGGCGTGCTGCAGGCCTGCGACTTTGATCTCTCGCCGATGCAGGATGTGCCGGGCCTGATGGTCATGCGCACCGTCTGCATGCTGGTCAACGAAGCCGCCGATGCCGTCAATCAGGGCGTATGCAGCGCCACCGACGCCGACATGGCCATGCGCAAGGGGGTCAATTACCCGCGCGGTCCGCTGGCATGGGCCAATGACATGGGCATCGACACGGTCACCAACGTGCTGCGCCAGCTCAGCGCCACCTATGGCGAAGACCGCTACCGCGTCTCGCCCCTGCTCCAACGTTTGCACGCTTCCGAGAGGAAATTCCATGAGTGAGACCGCACTGCCATCCCCATCCAACGAGATGGAGCCACAAGCCCTGGCCGAGGCCACGGTACAGGCGATGTACCCGCGCGACAACGCTTCCCAGGGGCTGGGGATGAAGATCCTGGAGATCGCGCCGGGCCGCGCGCGCATGAGCATGCTGGTGCGCAGCGACATGCTCAATGGCCATGCCACCTGCCATGGTGGATTCATCTTCGCCTTGGCCGACAGTACATTTGCATTTGCCTGCAACAGCCGTAACCTCAACACTATGGCATCGGGTTGCAGCATCGAGTACGTTGCTCCCGCCCGGCGCAATGACGTGCTCACTGCCGACGCGCAGGAGCGCACGCTGGCCGGGCGCACCGGGGTATACGACATCACCGTGAGCAACCAGGATGGCAAGACCATCGCGCTGTTCCGGGGCAAGTCCTATCGCATCAGGGGCGAAGTGATCAGCGTCCTGCAGGCGGCGCAATGAGATCCTGAGCGCCGCGCGACAACAAGAACAGAGATATCAACAGAGACTGGAGACCCACATGACCATCCGCATTCCCCAACCCGGCGACCTGGAGCCGATCGAGACCGCCAGCCGCGATGAATTGCAAGCGCTGCAACTGCAACGGCTGAAATGGTCCTTGCAGCACGCCTATGACAACGTGCCGCACTACCGCAATGCCTTCGACCAGGCCGGCGTGCATCCCGATGACCTCAAGAGCCTGTCAGACCTGTCCAGATTCCCCTTCACCACCAAGAAGGACCTGCGCGATCACTATCCCTTCGGCATGTTCGCCGTGCCGCGCGAACAGGTGGCACGGGTGCACGCCTCCAGCGGCACCACTGGCAAGCCGACCGTGGTGGGCTATACGCAGAAAGACATCGACACCTGGGCCACGGTGGTGGCGCGCTCCATCCGCGCTGCCGGTGGACGGCGCGGCGACATCGTGCAGATTTCCTATGGCTATGGCCTCTTCACCGGCGGCCTGGGCGCGCACTATGGCGCAGAAAAACTGGGCTGCACCGTCATCCCCATGTCGGGCGGGCAGACCGAGAAGCAGGTGCAGCTCATTCGCGATTTCAAGCCCAGCATCATCATGGTCACGCCGTCCTACATGCTCAACGTGATCGAGGAATTCCAGCGTCAGGGGCTGGACCCGGCGGCCAGTTCGCTGAAGGTCGGCATCTTCGGTGCAGAACCGTGGACCGATGCGATGCGACGTGAGATCCAGCAGCGCGCCGGCATCGATGCGGTGGACATCTATGGCCTCTCCGAAGTGATGGGGCCGGGCGTGGCCAGCGAATGCATCGAGAGCAAGGATGGCCCGGTAATCTGGGAAGAACAATCCTATCCAGAGATCATCGATCCCGATACCGGTGAAGTGCTGCCCGATGGCGAGGAAGGCGAACTGGTCTTTACCTCGCTGTCCAAGGAGGCGCTGCCGATGATCCGCTATCGCACCCGCGATCTGACACGCCTCTTGCCGCCGACTTCGCGCTCCATGCGCCGCATCGGCAAGATCACCGGGCGTTCGGATGACATGCTCATCATCCGGGGCGTGAATGTGTTCCCGACCCAGATCGAGGAACTGATCCTGAAGCTGCCGCAACTGGCGCCGCAGTATCAGTTGCAGATCGAGCGCCACGGCCACATGGACAGCATGAGCGTCTTCGCCGAGCTGCGCGAGGATGTGTCCAACGAGCATGTGGAGGCGCTGGAGAAGGAGCTGCAGCACAGCATCAAGACCTATGTGGGCATTTCCACCAAGGTCACGGTGGTGCCGGCGGGCATGATCGAGCGCACCTCGGTGGGCAAGGCCAAGCGCGTAATCGACAACCGCAAGAAGGCCGAGGCCGGCGGCGCTGCCGTCACCCCTGCCTGAGCCATCATCACTCCACCAAGACAGAGACCAGAGAGACACCCCATGGAAGCATTGATCTGTGACGCCATCCGCACGCCCTTTGGCCGCTATGGCGGCGCGCTGGGCGCGGTGCGCGCCGACGACCTGGCCGCCGCACCTATCCGCAGCCTGATGCAACGCAATCCCGGCGTGGACTGGAGCCGCGTGGACGACATCCTCTATGGCTGCGCCAACCAGGCCGGCGAAGACAACCGCAACGTGGCGCGCATGGCCGGCCTGCTGGCAGGCCTGCCCATCGAGGTAGCCGGCACGACCATCAACCGCCTGTGTGGTTCCAGCCTGGACGCCGTGGGCATGGCGGCACGCGCGATCAAGTCGGGCGAAGTGCAGTTGATGATCGCCGGCGGCGTGGAAAGCATGACGCGCGCACCCTTCGTGATGGGCAAGGCCGAATCGGCCTTTTCGCGCAGCGCCGCGATCTTCGACACCACCATCGGCTGGCGCTTCGTCAATCCTCTGATGAAGGCGCAGTACGGCATCGACTCCATGCCCGAGACGGCCGAGAACGTGGCCACCGATTTCCACATCAACCGCGCCGATCAGGATGCCTTCGCCCTGCGCAGCCAGCAGCGCTGGGCTGCCGCACAGGAGGCCGGTTTCTTCGCGGGCGAGATCGCGGCACTGTCGATACCGCAGAAGAAGGGCGAGCCGCTGGTGGTGAGCACCGACGAACATCCCCGCCCGGAGACCACACTGGCGACACTGGCCAAGCTCAAGGGCGTGGTGCGCCCCGATGGCACGGTCACCGCAGGCAATGCCTCGGGGGTCAACGACGGCGCCTGCGCCCTGCTGCTGGCCTCGCCCAGGGCGGCTGACCTATATCGCCTCAAACCCCGTGCGCGGGTGCTGGGCATGGCCACGGCCGGCGTGGCCCCGCGCATCATGGGCTTCGGTCCGGCCCCGGCGGCGCGCAAGGTATTGGCCCAGGTCGGTCTGACGCTGGCGCAGATGGACGTGATCGAACTGAACGAAGCCTTTGCCGCGCAAGGCCTGGCCGTCACCCGCGACCTTGGCTTGCCGGACGATGCTGCGCACGTCAATCCGAATGGCGGTGCGATTGCCATCGGCCATCCGCTGGGCGCTTCCGGTGCGCGTCTGGTGACCACTGCCCTGAACCAGCTGGAGCGCACCGGCGGGCGCTATGCGCTGTGCACCATGTGCATCGGCGTGGGCCAGGGCATCGCGCTGGTGATCGAGCGGGTGGCGTGATGCAGGACAGCCTGGCTTATGAAGATATCCTGGTGGCACGCCATGGTGAGCACGTGCTGCACCTCACGCTGAACCGGCCAGCGGTGCACAATGCCCTGCGCAACCAGACTCTGCGCGAGATCGCGACAGAACTCACGCGGGCCGAGGCGGATGACAAGGTGCGCGCCGTGGTCATCAGCGGCAACGACAAGGCCTTTGCCGCCGGGGCCGATCTGAACGAGATGATCCACAAGGACGCCATCGCTACCCAACTCGATGTGCGCGCGCAATACTGGCGCGCCATCGCCCGCTTCCCCAAGCCCATCCTGGCCGCCGTGAACGGCTACGCGCTGGGCGCGGGCTGCGAATTGCTCATGCATGCCGACATCGCCATCGCCGGACGCGGTGCCAGGATCGGCCAGCCGGAAATCAATGTCGGCACCATTCCGGGAGCGGGCGGCACCCAGCGCCTCATCCGCACGGTCGGCAAGCCGCTGGCGATGAAGATGGTGCTCTCCGGTGAATTCATCGATGCGCAACAGGCCTTGCAGGCCGGGCTGGTGGCCGAGGTGTCGGAGGATGCCGCCACCCTGGAACGCACGCTGTCCCTGGCTGACAGCATTGCGCAAAAGTCGCCGTTGGCGGTGCGCCTGGCCAAGGAAGCGATGCTGCAATCATTCGAGCTGGGGCTGGAGGCGGGACTGCTGTTGGAACGCAAATCCTTTTCCCTGATGGCCGCCAGCGCCGACCGCCGGGAGGGCATCGCTGCCTTCCAGGAAAAACGCGCGGCGGTCTTCAGCGGTCGCTGAGACGCACCGCCCGAATCGGTGCAGGCTTGCAACAAGCCGCACGGGGCGGTGGGAGTTCACGAGCTTGACAGCGGGATCGGGTAAAATGCCCTGCCACGGCTCAGTTCGGCTCCCATTATTCATTTCGCTTCAAGAAACCGTTCGGACTGAGTAGGTCCGCAGGACCGTATCGAAGGCGCGCCGTCGCCGATGCGGCAGGCCCATCATCTTGGGCCTGTGCGCCTTCGATACGCTGCTGCGCAGCTACTCAGTGCGAACGGGAGTGGATGCTGATCTTGCCCCCGATACCAACCCGCCGGCCTTAGCGCCGGCCCTTCGCGTGTGCAGCACCATGAGCAAGCAAGCCTCCAGTGTCCCCGGCCGCCAACAGAGCCGAGGCAAACCCGCCGCAGAGAGCGCCCCTCAGGCGCATGAGATCCGCCCCGGCCAGTCCATCGAGTTGTTGAAGGAACTGCACATCCTCACCCGCGATGGCAAGCTCAACCAGGACAGCCGCCGCAAGCTCAAGCAGGTCTATCACCTCTACCAGTTCATCGAACCGCTGCTGCAGGAAGTGCTGGCCGATCACTCTGACGTGAGCCTGGCAGACCATGGCGCGGGCAAGTCCTATCTCGGTTTCATCCTCTACGACCTGTTCTTCAAGGCCCTGGAAGGCGCGCCCCACATCTATGGCATCGAGACCCGCGAAGAGCTGGTGCGCAAGTCCGAAGAACTGGCAGCGCGCCTGGGCTTTGGCGGCATGTCCTTCCTCAACCTGTCGGTGGCCGATTCGATCACTTCGCCCAGCCTGCCGGAAAAGATCGACGTGGTCACCGCCCTGCATGCCTGCGACACTGCCACCGATGACGCCATCCATTTCGCGCTGGCCAAAGAGGCCCGCTTCATTGTGCTGGTGCCGTGCTGCCAGGCGGAGGTGGCGTCGGTCCTCAATCGCAACAAGGGCAAGTCGCTGGCCAATTCGCTCACCGAAATCTGGCGTCACCCGCTGCACACCCGCGAATTCGGCAGCCAGGTCACCAATGTGCTGCGCTGCCTGCAGCTGGAGGCGCATGGCTACAAGGTCAGCGTCACCGAGCTGGTCGGCTGGGAACATTCGATGAAGAACGAGTTGATCATTGCGCAATATCGCGACCTGCCGCGCCGCCGCCCCGCCGAGCGTCTGCAGGAAGTGCTGCGCACGCTGGGACTGGAAGAAATGGGCCAGCGCTTCTTCCCCTCGCAGGCCGCCTGAGGCACAGCCACGGGGCCGGGAACGTTTCTTGCAGGGAACATGACAGGCAGGTGCGCTGGGCTTGCGGCTTCAAGCTTGTGCCATTGCTGCCGATATAGTCGCATTGCAGTCCGGTTGCTTCTGAGCAAGGGGCAACCGCAAGGAGACCGGGACAACCGGTTTGGGCGAGGGACCGGCCATCCGCCGGAAAATGCACAAGACACATGACATCCGCCATCGATAGTGAAGCACTGATTGCCGACAACGAACAGCTACGCGCCGAATTGCAGGACCTGCTGCAGCAGGCCCACATCAACCAGTCCATCATCGAACGCCACCAGGCTTTTGACCTAACGCTGATCGGCGCGAGCGAATTCCGCGAACTCATCGAGGTCATGCTGACCGTCATGCCGGGGGTGTTCAGCCTGGAGACGGTGACGCTCTCGCTCATCGACGGCGACTATGCCATCCAGCGCATCCTGCGCGACCTGCAGATCGGGATCAATGAATTCCCCAAGCTGCTGTTCCTCAAGCAAGCCCTGGCCTTCCTCGACGACGACATGCCGCGCGCCGACGAAAAGCCACGCCTGGGGCCTTATGTGCCGGCCTTGCATGGGCCGCTGTTCCCGCATTACGAACCGGTCAGCGTGGCGGTGCTGCCGCTGGTGCGCCAGCACCGGCTGCTAGGCTACCTGGCCTTGGGCAGCGCCTATGGCGAGCGCTTCACGCGCACCCTGGCTACCGACTTCATCGAGCGCCTGGCCACCATCGCGGCGGTCTGCCTGGAAAACGTCATCAACAACGAGCGCCTCAAGCACATCGGTCTGACCGATCCGCTCACCGGCGTGAACAACCGCCGCTACATCGAGCAG
>Ga0160495_100720_pt1 | contig 12644 bp, 10 predicted proteins | sample DID4MG_4_FD_108251 | JGI IMG/M metagenome (GOLD analysis project Ga0160495, IMG submission 108251) | Enriched soil microbial communities from UW Madison campus, WI, USA - DID2933_E24_FP4 MG | ecosystem: Environmental > Terrestrial > Soil > Unclassified | place: USA: Madison, Wisconsin | collected... | reverse complement strand
CGCCACCAGCCAGGACTTCACCCGCCGTCTGCCGGTGCAGCGTATGGATGAAGTGGGCCACTCCATCGTCGCCTTCAACGGCATGGTCGAGAAGATCGAAGAAGCTTCCGCCCAGGTGCGCCAGAAGACGGCCGACATGCAGGCCATGCTGCAGAATATCCCGCAGGGCATCCTCACCATCGTCGAGGGCAATCGCATCCACCCTGAATATTCGGCCTTCCTGGAAACCGTGTTCGAGACCACCGACATCGCTGGCCGCGACGTGATGGAACTGGTGTTTGCCGACACCCAACTGGGTGCAGATACGCTGTCGCAGATCGAAGCCATCGGCGGCGCTTGCATCGGCGAGGATGTGATGAACTTCGAATTCAACGCCCACCTGATGGTCGGTGAGATCGAGAAGACCATGGCCGACGGCAGCAAGAAGATCCTCGATCTGTCCTGGTCGCCCATCACCGATGAGGCCGACACGGTGATCCGCCTGATGCTGTGCGTGCGCGACGTGACCGAGCTGCGCCAGCTGGCCGCCGAAGCCAATGAGCAGAAGCGCGAACTGGAAATGATCGGCGAAATCCTGGCCGTCGCGCCGCCCAAGTTTGCCGAATTCATCGGCAGCGCGCGCCGCTTCCTGGACGAGAACGAGCAGATCGTCCACCAGAACCCGGAAGCGACCGCCTTCGCCATCGCCAAGCTGTTCCGCAACATGCACACCATCAAAGGCAATGGCCGCACCTACGGCCTGCTGCATCTGGCCAACGTGGTCCACCACACCGAACAGCATTACGACGACCTGCGCCATCCTTCCAGCGGCGCAGTCTGGCATCAGGAAGAGCTGCTGCGCCAACTGGCTCAGGTGCGCGAGATCATCGACCGCTACGCCCGCATCAATGATGTCACCCTCGGTCGTGGCGCTGCCGCAGCCGGTGAGCAGAGCCTGTCTGGCTATGCCCGCCATGTCCTGACCATCGACCGCAAGCATATCCAGGAAAGCCTGGAACGACTGGAAAACGTCAACACCGCCAACCTGCATGAACTGGTGGCCGTGCGCAACGACGTGCGCCGCACGCTGCGCCTGCTTGGTACCGAGACCATCCAGGACGTGCTGGCGCCGGTCACCGATTCGCTGCCGGCCTTGGCCGCCGACCTGGGCAAGGCCGCTCCGACGGTACAGATCGAGGACAACGGCTATGTCGTCCATAGCTTCGCCGCCCCGTTGTTGCAGAACGTCTTCATGCACCTGATCCGCAACGCCATGGACCACGGCCTGGAAAGCACCGATGAGCGCCTGGCCAAGGGCAAGGCGCAGGCCGGCACGATCACGCTGGAAATGGGCGTGATGGATGACATGTTCCAGATGGCCCTGTCCGACGACGGCCGTGGGCTGGCGCTGGAGAAGGTGCGCCAGATCGGTGTCGAAAAGCAGCTTATCACCGTGGACCAGGTCTTGAGCGACGCCGAGATCGCCCGCCTGATCCTGCAACCGGGCTTCTCCACGCGCAGCGAAGTGACCGAAGTCTCGGGTCGTGGCGTGGGCATGGATGCGGTGCTGGACTTCGTCACCCGCGAACATGGCCAGATCGAGATCGTCTTCACCGACACCCAGGAAGGCGCGCCTTTCCGTCCCTTCCAGATCATCGTGATGCTGCCTGAAAACGTCGCCGTGGAAATTGATGGCATCGATGTGCCTTACCCGGTGGCTGGCCAGGAAACCAGCCCGCCTGTGGTGTTGCCGCAGGGCGGCGACTCGCAGGTGGCCTGAGGCCTGGGGCCGTCATCCTAACAACCGTCGTCACGAAGAAGTCTGAACATGTTCAACGCAATACTCCTGGTGGCGCTGGGCGCCGTGCTGGCCGGCCTGCCGCTGGCCTTGCTGTGGCTGCGCCAGCAACGGCGCGCGCAGCGCCTGATCGATGCCGGCCAGCTGGAACTGGTGCGCCAGCACGCCCAGCAAGCGCTGGCCCGGCAGCAGGACCAGATGCAGGCCCACGAACAGCAGGCCCAGCAGGAGCGCATGTCGGCCCAACGCCTGCTCGACGAGATGCGGCACGAGAGTGAAACGATGATAGGGCGGCTGCAGGCCCAGCAATCGGACAATTTCTCGCGCGTGAAGCGCAACTGCGATGACTCCCAGGACACTATCGCCAAGCTGCTTGGCCTGGTGCGCACCTTTGAGCGCTGGCACGATGACATGAATGTGCTCATCGCCCACAACCGCGACATGCACAGGATGAACGACGAATTCGCCCTCATCGTCAACCAGGTCATCATCGTGGCGCTCAATGCCTCCATTGAAGCGGCCCGCGCCGGCGCGCATGGACGCGGCTTCGCCGTGGTGGCGCAGGAAGTGCGCGACCTGGCGCAGCGCGCCGAGAAGCTCTCCAAGAGCTATCGCGCCAATCTTTACCAGAACGACCTCATCACCACCACCACCTTCCAGGACTTGCAGGCGGGCGGCAAGATGATCATGGGCGCGGTCATCGGCCTGGACCTGATCAACAAGAAGACCAGGGAGACCCTGGTCGAAGCAGCATGAGCGCCAACGACATGGACGAGGTGCTGGCCGTGAGCGAAGCTGCTGCCCAGGCAGGGCCGGACGAGCGGGTTTCCGCCGCCGCGCGCGATGGCCTGGATGTACTGTTGCAGCAGGCACTGCGCAGCAGCCTGATTCCCAGCGGGTGCCAGGCCGCGTTCGAGGTGCTGCACGATATCGGCCACGTGCAGGAGAAGAAGATGGTGGTGCTGACCATTTCTTCCTACCTGTTCCGGCTGGTGGTGATGTTCCATTTCACCGCAGATGCCGCGACCAGGGCGCATTTTGCGCGCCTGCACGGAGTCAGCGCCAGCGAGATGAGCGAACAGGCGCTGCTGGACGCCATTGCCGAATGCGGCAACCTGTGCTGCGGCATCTTCAACCGCGAGCTGGGGCGCTACTTCCCGCATCTGGGCATGTCCACGCCCAACGTCATCGACCGCCAGTGCGCGGCCTACCTGCAAAAACTGAACTGCGCGCACATCCGTCACTTCGCCATCGAGCTGGTCGATCTGCCGGAGTCGCCGCGCTTTCACGTCAGCCTGTGCGTGTCCGCCTACGCCCCGTTGGACTTCGCGGTGGCGGCCGAGGAACAGGTGGACACCACGGGCGAGCTGGAACTGTTCTAACTGCCACCGTCATCAACAATTCCGGGGGGAAATCCAACATGGACACGCGCGCAAGCCAGGAGCACGAAACCATTACCAGCAAGGTGCTGGTGGTGGACAAGGACGTCGATTGCTATGACACCATCAAGGCCTTCTGCGAGCGCCATCATCTGGTGGGGCTGAAGGCGCATGAAGAGCACATCATGGCGGTCTTGCGCAGCAATGTCGATCTGGGCGGGATCATGCTCTCCGAGCGCCTGGCCGGACTGGAAGAGGGCGCACGCGGGCTGGCCCGGCGCATTCGGGAGGTGCGTCCCGAGCTGCCGATCTTCCTGCGCCGTCGCCGCGAGAGCGCCGATGTACCGCTTGACCCGCGTCAAACCGAACTGTTCAGCGCCGTCTATCGGATCGAGGAGATCGACGCGCTCGCACCCGCACTGACCTCGGCCATTTTCAGTCAGCAGTATCCCAATGCCCTGGTGCGTGGCATCGCCGAGATCAGCCGCATGGTGCTGGAGAGCCAGTTCCCCGGCATGAGCGTGGAAATCGACCAGCCTTACCTGGTGCGCGACCGTATCATCTTCGGTGAGGTGTTTACGCTCATCCCGCTGGAGAGCAACTGGTGCCGTGGCTACATGATGTTGCAGGCCGAGCAGAAGACGCTGCAAGCGCTCACCCCGGATGAATCCGACGATTTTCGCGACCTCAACAATGCCCTGGGCGAGTTGACCAATCTGATCTGGGGCTGGTTCAAGAATCGCTTCATCAATCAGAGCCAGCCTATTCATCAGCTCAGTCAGGTTCCCATCATCATCAACCACCAGCATCGCTACATTTCCTTCGGCTCGGATGATGCGCAACTGTGCTTCAAGTACGTGCTGCGCCGCGAGGATGGCGTCCCACTGGTATTGTTGCAGCGCTTTATCTTCAACCTGTCTTGGTCACCCGAGGATTTCACGGAAAACCAGACCTCGGTGGAAGACCTGTTCGAATCCGGCGAACTGGAGCTGTTCTGAGCGCCTGATGGTCAAGTCGGTCGCAAGCTTCAATCCCCCAATGCAGTACCTCCCCCTAGTGAAGAAAGAGAATCAAGATGGCACAAATTCTGGTAGTGGACGATTCGAGCACTGTGCGCGCCGAAGTAGGCGACTTCCTCAAAAAGAATGGCCTGGACGTGGCGTTGGCCGTGGATGGCCGTGACGGCCTGGCCAAGCTCAAGGGTGATCCGTCCATCAAGCTGGTGGTCTCCGACGTGAACATGCCCAACATGGATGGCCTGACCATGGCCGAAAAGATCCGCAGCGAGCTGGGCAACGCCAGCGTGAACATCATCATGCTGACCACCGAGAATTCGCCGATCATGAAGGAGCGCGGCAAAGCGGCCGGCATCAAGGGCTGGATCGTGAAGCCCTTCAAGGGGGAGGCGGTGTTGCCGACCTTCAAGAAGCTGCTGGGAGCTTGACACTTGCACTTGTCCGGTCGGGCAGCGTGAAGCCTGACCTGAGCGACGTGATAATGGCCTGCAATGCAGGCCGTTTTTGCGTGGGAGCGGCTTGATTCAGCGTTCCTGAAGCACCAGTTCAAAACAGATCAGCACCGGATTGCAGCCCCGCGCCAGCACTCCCTCGCAGACCTGGCCTTGCGGATTGATCAGGCCGATGTCAAGGCGCGCGCGCCCTTGGCGGACTTCGCCTGAGCGGATCAGAATTTCGGTGGCGCGATCTTCCAGTACTCGGCCATCCTCGAACTCGGCCCCGATGATGCTGCCCACGCTGCCCCGCACGATGGCGTCGGCCATGCCATGTTCTGCGCAGGCGGCTTCGACTGCCATGGTCAGGTCCTGGTCGGGACGAATGCGGGCCAGCACCACGCGTTTGCCCGCGCCGGAAGCTGCCTGCTCAGCGAGCCGGGTAGGGTAGAACAGCGTGAAATTGGTCTCAGGGTCATAGCGGGTGGCCATGGTGGCATCGTGCAGGCCCCAGGCCTGGGCGGGGGTGTCTGCGCCGACGAGCGTCTTTTCCATCATCAGATGCCCACCCTGGCGCTGGCCCTGGCGGTCGCGCCAGACCGCGTGGCAATGCACGAAGGGTTCGCCGTCCTTGCGTCCATAGGTGGCGCAGGCGTATTCGATGACGGTGCCTTCTTCCATCGCATGCGGCGCGCTGTAGAAGGCGGCATGCTGGTCATCCACGGCCAGCGCCGGCATCAGGAAGTGCAGCTCGGCAATGGCCAGGTGGCCGAAGCGCACGGTGCCACCCTCCATACCGGCGCGGGACAATGGGATGCTGATGGCGTCGCGCAGGCTGCGGCCGGCTTCCAGGGTGAAATCGAGCTGCATGGCCGGACCGGCCAGTGAAACGATGCGCTGCGGATCGGGCACGCCAGGGTGGCGGACGGTGCGGCTGAAGCGGGGTGCGGCTTGCATGGGGTCTCCTGGGCAGGCAGTGCTGCGGTCTACGATCTTGCGTCGCTGAGGCCGGGGCGGGCCGGCGGCTTGTCGTTTGTATTGAACAGCTGAAATTATCACGCTTTGGCGGAGGGTGTGCTGGTGAATGTTTTTGCATCACGCCGCAACATTATTCAGAGCAGCAATCGCGGTCAGCTCCCTGTCAGACCGCTGTCAGACCATTGTGTAAAGATCCGTACAGGGTGGCGCCCGGCTTCAGCTCCATGGGAGCGCATGCTGGGGCGGGCGTCGCGCAGACAGAACCATCACAATCATTACAACATGAAGATCATCGCCGTATTGCTGCTAGGGTGCCTCCTGCAGCAACCATCACGGGCTGCCGAACCGCCGCTGAACAAGGCCTTGCGTGAGGAAGTGCTCATGATTCCCTCGGGGCGGGGGATATTCTCCGTGAAGCTTGAAACCACGATCTTCAGGCCACCGGGCGAGGGGCCATTTCCATTGTTGATCATCAATCACGGCAAATCGCCGGGCAATCCGGCTTTCCAGCCGCGCGGCCGCAGTGTTGTCATGGCGACTGAATTCGTGCGGCGCGGCTATGCCGTCATCCTGCCGATGCGTAAGGGATTTTCCAAGTCGGGCGGCATGTACGTGGATGGCGGCTGCAACATCCGCGGCAACGGGGAGGCCCAGGCCGACGATCTCCAGGCCACGCTGGACTATGCGCGCCAGCAGCCCTGGGTGGACAAGGACAGGGTCATCATCATGGGCCAGTCTCATGGCGGCTTGACCACGATGGCCTTTGGCGAGCGCAATCCGCCTGGTGTCCGGGCCTTGCTCAATTTTGCCGGGGGCTTGCGTTATGACGCCACCGGTTGCATCTGGAAGTCGTCCTTGGTCGATGCCTTCGGCGTGTTCGGCAGCCGCACCCACATTCCCAGCCTCTGGTTCTACGGCGAGAACGACAGCTATTTCAATCCCGAGCTGGCGGCGCGCATGTATGAGGCCTACACCAAGGCCGGCGGTCCGGCCACGCTGGTGGCCTTCGGCCCCTTCAAGAGCGATGCCCACGGCATGAGCGGCAGTCGCGACGGCATCCCCATCTGGTGGCCGCCGACGGAGGCGCTGTTGAAGCAGGTGGGCATGCCAACTGAAAAGACCGTCCTGCTGACCGGCGAGTTGCCCAGCAGCGGTTACGCCAGCCTGGAAGACAGCGCGGCGGTTCCCTACCTGAGCGCGAAAACCCGTGCGCTGTACGAGAAGTTCCTGACCTTGCCCTTGCCACGGGCCTTTGCGATCGCATCCTCCAACCACGTAGGCTGGGCCGCGAATGGCGAAAATCCCTCGGAACGCGCCTTGCAGAACTGCCAGAAGAGTTCGCCTGACCCATGTGCCCTCTACGCCGTCAATGAGGATGTGGTCTGGGTCCGGCCCAATGAAGGCGCAAGTCCCTTTGCCGCCTCCGAGAAACAGCCCTGAGCCTGCCTTGGTCAGCCCTTATTGTTTGCGCTGGCCGATCTCGCTGGCCTGCTGCGCTGGCTCCTGCGAGAGCTTGCGACGGTAGCCGCCGACTTCGCCGATCCTGAGACCCTTGGGCAGCAAGCCCAGCTTGGCCTGCCCGACGCGCTGAGCGTGATAGATGCCGGTATGGCCCGAGAACAGATAGGCGACCACGCAGGCCAACGCCGCAAAGGGGCCGATCTCGGGACCAAACAGTTCGATGGCCATGATGGTAGAGGCCAGCGGGGTGTTGGCCGCGCCTGCAAAGACGGCGACGAAACCGATTCCGGCCAGCAGCGGGAAGGGTAGGTGCAGCAGCGGTGCCAGCGCATTGCCCAGGGTCGCGCCGATGTAGAACAGGGGCGTGACTTCGCCTCCCTTGAAACCGGTCCCCAGCGAGGTCACCGTGAAGACCATCTTGCCCAGGAAGTCCCAGGGCGCTAGTGGTCGCTGGAAGGCTTCGACGATCACCGGGATGCCCAGGCCGATATAGCGATGGGTGCCGATCGCCCATACCGCCACGGCCACGATCAGGCCGCCGATGAACGGGCGCAGCGGCGCATAGCTGACATGGCGTTTCATGAAGGCCGATAGCGTATGGGTGCTCTTGGCGAAGATCATTCCGGCCAGGCCGAACACCACCCCAGCAGCAATCACAGCCGCCACGCTCCACAGCGCGATGGGGGTGCTGGCGCTCATGGCGTAGTGGGTGTGGTGGACGCCCCAGGCCAGGCCGATCTGGTCGGCGGCGATGGCGGCGACGAAGCAGGGGAAAATGGCGTCATAGCGCAGGCGTCCGATGGCCAGCACTTCCAGTCCGAAGATGGCACCCGCCATGGGCGTGCCGAAGACAGAGGAAAAGCCTGCGCTGATGCCGGCCATGAGCAAGATGCGCCGGTCCTCGGTGCGCAGTCGCAAGAGGTGGGTGAGCTGGTCGGCCAGCGCGCCACCCATCTGCACGGCGGTACCTTCGCGGCCGACCGATGCGCCGAAGAAGTGCGAAACCACGGTGCCCAGCAATACCAGAGGGGCCATGCGCAGCGGGATCACCTTCCTGGGATCGTGGATTTCATCGATGAGCAGGTTGTTGCCGGCCTCGACCGGTTTGCCGGTATGGAGGTAGAGCCAACCCACGGCAAAGCCGCCCAGGGGCAGGAGCCAGATGATCCAGGCGTGGCTCTCGCGCCAGTGCGTGGCCCAGTCCAGCGCAAAGAGGAAGAAGGCCGAGGCCGAGCCTGCCAGCGCGGCGACCAGGCCGGCGATCAGGGTCCATTTGCCGATGTAGGGCAGCAGGTAGAGCTGTTCGGGGTAGTTGTGATTTTTCATGTGACCAGGTATCGGGTGGATATTCCTGGAACACGAGGCGGGAAACCTACAGGCGAATGCCTACAGCCCCGGGTTGCCAGGTCACTGTAGGCATCATCAGCCGCAAGCTGTGCTTGGTGGCGGTTCGAGGAGGAATGCCATCTCCTGCGGGGCAATGGTAGCAAGTTTGCCCGATAAGGACAACTTTGTGTTCCCGGTAATGGTCGCTTCGGCGAGCTTAATGAGAGGGTGGGCGTGCTTCATGTGGTGATGCAGGAACGTAATGTCACATTTTTCTTCCAATGCCTGAAGCGCATACCGGCATGGGGCCGTCACAACGATACTGGGCGATACTGGGAAAGCCGATGAATACCTTCCATTGCGACAATTGCGGCGCGCAGGTCTTTTTCGAAAACACTGTCTGCGGCAGCTGCGGCTGGATGCTGGGCTACCAGCCCGAGTTGCAATCCATCACCAGCTTTTCCGCACTGGAGGCGGCGGCCGTTGACGGCGGCGTAGATCCCGAGCCGGGGCCGGGGCGCTGGCGCAGCGTCAGGCCGGACAATGAGGGCAGGGTATTCAGGCAATGCCTGAATTACTGGCGCGAGAACATCTGCAACTGGATGCTCGATGAGCAGGAGCCGCATGCGCTATGCGCATCATGTCGCCTCACCCGCGTCATTCCGGCACTGGAGGAGGGCAATAACCGCCTGCTCTGGAGCCGGCTGGAAACGGCCAAGCGGCGGCTGTTGCATACGCTGTGGACCTTGCAGCTGCAGCCTGCGCCGAAGATGGAAGATGAGCAGTCGGGCCTGGCCTTCGAGTTTCTGCAGGAGCAGCCGCATGGAGAACGGGTGCTGACCGGGCATGCCGACGGCGTCATCACCATCAACATCGCGGAGGCCGATCCGGCCTATCGGGAGCAGGCGCGCGAGCAGATGGCTGAACCCTATCGCACGCTGCTGGGACATTTCCGGCACGAGAGCGGGCATTACTACTTCGACCGGCTGGTGGCCGGCAGCGCTTGGCTGAGGCCGTTTCGCCAGTGTTTCGGCGATGAGCGGGAAGACTATGGCGCGGCCTTGCAGGCGCACTATGAAAACGGCCCCCGCGCGGATTGGGAGGAGCAGTTCGTCAGTGCCTATGCCAGCAGCCATCCGTGGGAAGACTGGGCCGAGACCTGGGCGCATTACCTGCACATGTTCGATACGCTGGAGACTGCCTACGCCTGCGGCGTACAACTGCGGCCGCGCCATGTCGGCGAACAGAAGCTGGAGATCCCCGCGCCGCCGGCGGCGGTCGATTCCTTTGATGAGCTGGCGCGGGAGTGGTTTGCGCTGACCTACGTACTCAACAGCCTCTCGCGCAGCATCGGCATGCCGGATTCCTATCCCTTCACCCTGTCCACGCCGGTGCTGCAAAAGCTGCGTTTCGTCCATGCCGTGGTCAATGGCGCGAATTCTGCGCCGACGGTGACGTAGTCGATCCGATCGCGGCCCCACCCCAAAAAGAAAAACCCGGAAGCGGGCTTCCGGGTTTTGGTCTGCCACTCCGGCCACGCCTGCGGCCGGGACTGTCCATGTCTCAGTCCTCGCGCGCCTCCAGCGCACGGTTCAGGCTCAGCGCGGCCAGCGAGCCCACCGCGCCCGAGAGCAGGTAGAAGCTGACATACGCCATGCCGAAGTGCGCCGACAGGCCCAGCGCCACCAGCGGAGCGAAGCCGGCCCCGACCAGCCAGGCCAGATCTGAGGTCAGGGCTGCGCCGGTATAGCGGTAGCGGGCCTTGAAGTTGGCCGTCACTGCGCCGGCAGCCTGGCCGTAGGACAGACCCAGCAGGGCGAAGCCGATCAGGATGAAGGTGTTCTGGCCGGCTTCGCCGCCATTCATCAGGGTCGGGACGAAGGCCGAGAGGATGGCGATGAGCAGGGCCATCGCGCCCAGCGTATTGCGGCGGCCGAAGCGGTCGGCGATCAGGCCGGAAATTACGATGCCCACGGCCATGATGATCCCGCCCCAGATCTGCACCACCAGGAAGTCGGTGGCTTCGCGCAGCGAATACAGCTTGATCCAGGACAGCGGGAACACCGTCACCAGGTGGAACAGCGCGTAGCTGGCCAAGGCAGCCAGCGCGCCGATGATGATGTTGCGGCCCTGGGTGGTGGCCAGCTCGACCACGCCGGCCGGCTCCAGCTCGCGTTCATCGAGCAGTTTGGCGTATTCCGGGGTGGATACCAGGCGCAGGCGTGAGAACAGCGCCACCACGTTGATGGCGAAGGCCACATAGAAGGGATAGCGCCAGCCCCACTCAAGGAAATCCGCCGTGGTCAGACTCGACAGCATGTAGGCAAACAGCCCGGCTGCCACCACGAAGCCCAGCGGCGCGCCCAGCTGGCCCAGTGCGGCGTACCAGCCGCGCTTGTTCTGCGGAGCGTTCATCGCCAGCAACGAAGGCAGCCCATCCCAGGCGCCGCCCAACGCCAGCCCTTGACCAACTCGCAACAGCGAGAGCAAGATGATGGCCCAGATACCGATGTGTTCAAAAGTTGGCAATAACGCAATGCCCGCAGTCGAAAAGCCGAGCATGAAGAGCGCCAGCGTCAGTTTTACCTCTCGACCGTAGTGCTTTTGTATCGCCATGAAGATGGTCGTCCCGATGGGGCGTGCCAGGAAGGCGAAGGAGAAGATCACGAAGGCGTAGAGCGTGCCTTCCAGTTTCGCTTCATTGGGGAAGAACACCGCCGGGAACACCAGCACCGAAGCCAGCGCATAGACGAAGAAATCGAAGTACTCGGACGCTCGTCCGATGACCACACCGACGGCGATTTCACCGGGTTCGATCCTGCCGTGGTCGTGGGAAGTGGAAGGATGGTCCGATTGCGGTCTTAATTCACCCGAACCTTGACTGTTGTGGATGCTGGTGCTTGCCATGGCTTTGTCTCCCACTGTTAGAGGTTTAGTCGCAGTACGTACTACTAGAACTCATTTCATAGCTAGGCGCGAGATGCGTTTTGCCCAGATGGGGCAGTGGCAAGGCGTACGACGCGTCGTGTGGCGGGGCCACACGCAAGGAGTGCAACGCGGCCAGTGCCCCATCTGGGCAGAACCCGCAGGGAGCGGCCCGTTTGGGCGAATTGCTGCGTTACGAATTTAGGTCAAGACGTCCAGTCTTGACCTAAATTCGCGCCTTGCACTTCATCCCAAACGGGACTCGCTCGCACTCGTGCCTAGCTATGAAATGAGTTCTAATATCCCAACCTGCAGGGTGGCAGTCCACAGGGTGGGACAAAACGTCCAATCGCCAACACACTTTATTGGCGTTACATTACCACGCTCTGATACATACGACTGGAATTTTCCTTCATGGTTTCTCAAATCCTTCGTCGCGGATTGCTCCTGCTTCCTGCGCTTTTGTTGGCTGGGTGCAACACCGTCGTGATGAATCCCTCCGGCGACATCGCTAACCAGCAAGCGCGCCTGATCGTCATCTCGACCGCCTTGATGCTGCTCATCATCGTCCCGGTGATCATCTTGACGCTGCTGTTCGCATGGCGTTATCGCAAGAGCAATACTTCCGCTCCCTACGAGCCGGACTGGGATCACTCGACCCGCCTGGAACTGGTCATCTGGGGCGCGCCCCTGTTGATCATCATCGCCCTGGGCCTGCTGACCTGGATCACCACCCACACCCTGGATCCGTACCGTCCGCTCTCGCGCATCGACGCCGAGCGTCCGCTGTCGCCCCAGGTCAAGCCGCTGGTGGTGGAGGTGGTGGCGCTGGACTGGAAGTGGCTGTTCATCTATCCGGAGCAAGGCATCGCCACCGTCAATGAACTGGCCGCGCCGGTGGATACCCCGATCCAGTTCAAGATCACCGCATCCAGCGTGATGAACTCCTTCTACATCCCGGCACTGGCTGGCCAGATCTACGCCATGCCGAGCATGGAAACCAAGCTGCATGCCGTCATCAACAAGGCTGGCGAATACGATGGCTTCTCCGCCAACTACAGCGGTGCCGGTTTCTCGCACATGCGCTTCAAATTCCACGGCCTGGACCAGGCTGGCTTCGACGCCTGGGTGCAAAAGGCCAAGGCCGACTCCAGCAAGCTGGACCGCGCCGAGTACCTGAAGCTGGAACAGCCGAGCGAACGTGATCCTGCCCGCCTGATCGGCAGCATCGAGCCCAATCTGTTCCACGCCATCGTGAACCGCTGCGTCGCACCCAACACGGTTTGCATGGAAAAGATGATGGCCACCGACCTGAACGTGAAACCGGGCCAGCAAAAGGCCGAATGAT
>Ga0160495_100714_pt1 | contig 12730 bp, 11 predicted proteins | sample DID4MG_4_FD_108251 | JGI IMG/M metagenome (GOLD analysis project Ga0160495, IMG submission 108251) | Enriched soil microbial communities from UW Madison campus, WI, USA - DID2933_E24_FP4 MG | ecosystem: Environmental > Terrestrial > Soil > Unclassified | place: USA: Madison, Wisconsin | collected... | reverse complement strand
TTTGCGCAAGGTTTACGATGCCGACGCCAGAACGATTTCCCTTCAAAGGAAAACTGCCATGCAGCTTACGCGCCTGCCGGCCCGCTATGCGGGTTTCGTCATGCCCCTCATCCTTTCCGTTATCATGACGATGGTCGTGTCGGCCGTCGCCACCTGGCGCAATCTCGGCCTGCAGGCCGATTTCGCCAGCCATTGGCTGCCGGCCTGGGTGATATCCTGGACCATCGCCTTCCCAACCCTGCTTCTCGCCCTGCCGCTCACGCGCCGCCTCGTACGGCTGCTTGTTCGGCCGGCCTGACGCACAAACGCAAAAGGCCCGGTCGCGAAAACGACCGGGCCCTTGCAAGAGTGCAGGACAGGCTCAGCTGTCGAGGAACGAGCGCAGCTTTCTGGAGCGGCTCGGGTGCTTGAGCTTGCGCAGCGCCTTCGCCTCGATCTGGCGGATACGTTCGCGCGTCACCGAGAACTGCTGGCCGACTTCTTCCAGCGTGTGGTCGGTGTTCATGCCGATGCCGAAGCGCATGCGCAGCACGCGCTCTTCGCGCGGCGTGAGCGAGGCCAGAACGCGGGTCGTCGTCTCGCGCAGGTTCGCCTGGATGGCAGCGTCGATCGGAAGCAGCGCGTTCTTGTCCTCGATGAAGTCGCCGAGGTGCGAATCTTCTTCGTCGCCGACAGGCGTTTCCAGCGAGATCGGCTCCTTGGCGATCTTGAGGACCTTGCGGACCTTTTCGAGCGGCATGGCCAGCTTCTCGGCCAGTTCTTCCGGCGTCGGCTCGCGGCCGATCTCGTGCAGCATCTGGCGCGAGGTGCGGACGATCTTGTTGATCGTCTCGATCATGTGCACCGGGATACGGATCGTGCGGGCCTGGTCGGCGATCGAACGGGTGATCGCCTGACGAATCCACCACGTCGCGTAGGTGGAGAACTTGTAGCCGCGGCGATACTCGAACTTGTCGACCGCCTTCATGAGGCCGATATTGCCTTCCTGGATGAGATCGAGGAACTGCAGGCCGCGGTTCGTGTACTTCTTGGCGATCGAGATCACGAGACGGAGGTTGGCTTCCACCATCTCCTTCTTGGCAATGCGTGCTTCGCGCTCGCCCTTCTGAACCATCGAGACGATGCGGCGGAATTCGGCGATCGAAATGCCGGTTTCGGTCGCGAGGTTCTGGATCTCCTGACGGATGTCGCGGATCGTCGTGTTTTCGCTCTTGGCGAATTCCTTCCAGCCGCGAGCGGCCAGATTGGCAATCGACTTCATCCAGTTCGGATCGAGTTCCGCGCCGGAATACTGCTCGAGGAACGAGTCACGCTTGACGCCGTAGCTTTCGGCAAGGCGCAGCAGGCGGCCTTCGTTCTGCATCAGGCGCTTGGAAATATCGTAAAGCTGCTCGACGAGGCTGTCGACGCGGTTCTGGTTGAGCGACAGCGACTTGACGGCCGTGATCAGCTCGTCCTTGAGCTCCTTGTAGCGGCGCTCCTGGGCGGGCGACAGCGTGCCGGTCGCCTGCAGGCGGGCTTCCACCTGCTGGTCCTGCAGCTTGCGCAGCTTCTTGTAGGTCTCGGCGATCGTGTCGAGCGTCTCCATGACCTGCGGACGCAGTTCCGCTTCCATGGCGGCGAGCGAAAGGTTCGACTCGTCGTCGTCCTCTTCCTCTTCTTCCGCCGGCTGGCCCTCGCCGCCCACATTGGTGATGTCGTCGTCGTTTGCCGCACGCGGCTTGCGGTTCTTTTCCTTCTCCTCGGCGGCCTTGCGGTCGGCCTCGATCTTTTCAGGAGACTGGAACTGCGGAGCGGCCTTCGCCTCGGGACCGGAATAGGTGGTTTCGAGATCGATGATCTCGCGCAGCAGCGTCTGGCCTTCGTTGAGTTCATCCCGCCAGATGATGATGGCCTGGAACGTCAGCGGGCTCTCACAGAGGCCGGCGATCATGGTCTCGCGACCGGCTTCGATGCGCTTGGCGATGGCGATTTCGCCTTCGCGCGACAGAAGCTCAACCGAGCCCATCTCGCGCAGATACATGCGCACCGGATCGTCGGTACGGTCCGTCGGCTCCTTCTTCTTGGCGGTCGCAAGCGCGGTGCCGCCGGAAGGGGCAAGCTCGCCGCCTTCGCTTTCGTTGTCGTCGTCGCTGCTTTCGTCGTCGCCGCCCTGGGCCGCCTCTTCGGCGTCCTCATCCTCGATGACGTTGATGCCCATGTCGGAGAGCATGGACATGGTGTCCTCGATCTGCTCCGAGGTGACTTCCTCGGAGGGCAGAACGGAATTCAGCTCATCCATCGTGACATAGCCGCGCTTCTTGGCGGCCTTGATCATCTTCTTGACGGCATCATCGGAAAGATCGAGAAGTGGGCCGTCGGATGCGCCTTCGCGTTCGTTTTCGACTTCCTCGTTCTCTTTGAGCTTCGTCGCCATTTACTCTGTCGCTTTCCTGAATATCCGTTTCCAAGCGGTTGGGGGTCCGCAGCCGATCGCCCTTCGGCGTGCGTTACCGCGAATCAGCATCCCTGACCTAACGGATGGACAATTAAATCCCGATTAACCACGCCCGGCCTGCGGGCTTGTGAACGCGCCGCCGAGGCGACACGACTGCATGACTTCCCGATCGCCGTACCCATTCCTTGCTCGCCAACAATGGTGATTCCCAGAATTTTCGGTTGCGTCAAGCTTTTCCGGCAAAAAACCCGTAAAAGCCTACGATTCGGGTTTCTAGACGGGAAAGCCGGCATAGCAGGGTGATTGTCCCTCATGTAGGTGCACTTCGCGCAAAGACAAGGGCTTGCAAGCGCCTGATGTCCGGCGATCCGGCCCAGGCGATTCGCTTCAGCCTCTCAGAAGGACCGACCGTCCACCTTTGTGATCGTCAGCGCCTCGATATCGATGGCCGGAATGCAGCGCAGATTGACCGCCGCCATGCGGTTTCCCTTGGGGTCGGCGCCCTCGCCATAGGGCGCGATACCGCAATTGGCACAGAAATGATGCTGGATGACGTGATGGTTGAACGTGTAGGTCGACACGTTCTCTCGCGGCGTGGTCAGCCGCAGGTTTTCCGCCGGTACGAAGGCCAGCAACCCGCCGCGCCGCCGGCACAGGGAACAGTTGCAGTCGAGTCCCCTGTCGAACGTGCCCTCCACCTCGAAGGCAATGTTGCCGCAATGGCAGCTTCCCTCATACATCATCGCTTCTCCTCCCCATCCATGTCCGCCGCCATCGCGGCAGGCCTCAATACCAGTCCATGACAACCTTGCCGGAATTGCCCGAGCGCATCGCCTCGAAACCATCGCGGAAATCGTTGATCCCGATCCTGTGCGTGATGATCGGGGCAAGGTCGAGGCCACCCTGCACGAAAGCGATCATCTTGTACCACGTTTCGAACATTTCGCGTCCGTAGATGCCCTTGAGAGTCAGCATTTTGAAGATGACCTTGTTCCAGTCGATGCCGAAACCGTCAGGCGCGATGCCAAGGATGGCGATCTTGCCGCCATTGTTCATGGTGTCGATCATCGAGCGGAAGGCCGGCGGCGCACCCGACATTTCAAGCCCGACGTCGAAACCCTCCGTCATGCCGATCTGCGTCATCACTTCCGCGAGATCCTGGCTTGAGGCATCCACGACGTAATCGATGCCGACCTTGCGGGCGAGTTCCAGACGGACGGGATTGATGTCGGTGATGACGACCTTGCGCGCGCCCGACCTCTTGGCGACCATCGCGCCCATGATGCCGATCGGGCCCGCACCTGTGACGAGCACGTCCTCGCCGACGAGGTCGAAGGAGAGAGCGGTGTGCACGGCATTGCCGAACGGGTCGAAGATCGCCGCCACCTCGTCGGGCACGTCATCGGGGATGGGCACGACATTATATTCCGGCAGGCAGACGAATTCGCCGAACGAGCCCGGCCGGTTGACGCCGACGCCCTTGGTGTAATGGCACAGATGGCCACGCCCGGCGCGGCAGTTGCGGCACTTGCCGCAGACGATATGCCCCTCGCCCGAGACGCGCTCGCCGACCTTGTACTTGGTGACGGACGAGCCGATCTCGGCGATCTCACCGACGAATTCATGGCCGACGACCATCGGCACCGGAATGGTCTTCTGCGCCCAGTGATCCCAGTTCCAGATATGTACATCCGTGCCGCAGATCGCGGATTTCTTCACCCGGATCAGCACATCGTTCGGCCCGACCTCCGGCACAGGCACATGCTCCATCCACAGGCCGACCTCGGGCTTTGCCTTAACCAGCGCACGCATCATGTTCGACATGACGAAACCTCCGCAAGGGATTCAGAAGACAGTTCAAATAACGCCCAGCTCACGTCCCACCTCAGCGAAGACGTCGATGGCCTTGCGGACATCCGCCTCGCTGTGCGCGGCCGACATCTGGGTGCGGATGCGCGCCTGCCCGCGCGGCACGACGGGAAAGGAGAAGCCGATGACATAGACGCCCCGGGCCAGCATGCGGCTCGCCATTTCCTGCGCCAGCGCGGCATCGCCCAGCATGACGGGAATGATGGGGTGGCCCTCGCCCGCCAGCGTGAAGCCGAGCTTCATCATCTCGCTGCGGAAGAGGTCCGCATTGGCATAAAGGCGCGCACGCAACGCATCGCCATTGTCGATGAGATCGAAGACCTTGAGCGAGGCGGCCGCGATGACCGGCGCCAGCGTGTTGGAAAAGAGATAGGGCCGCGAGCGCTGGCGCAACCATTCGACAACTTCACGTTTGCCGGACGTATAGCCGCCCGAAGCGCCGCCGAGCGCCTTGCCGAGCGTGCCAGTGATGATATCGACGCGGCCTTCTACACCGCAATGCTCTGCCGAACCGCGGCCGTGCCGGCCGACGAAACCGACGGCGTGACTGTCATCCACCATGACCATCGCACCGTATTTTTCGGCGAGATCGCAGACGCCCTGAAGGTTGGCGATGATGCCATCCATCGAGAAGACGCCGTCGGTGGCGATCATCTTGAAGCGGCTGCCCTCCGCCTTCTTCAGCTCTTCTTCCAGCGCCGCCATGTCGTTGTTGGCGTAGCGGAGGCGCTTGGCCTTGGAGAGCCGCACGCCGTCGATGATCGAGGCGTGGTTCAGCGCATCCGAGATGATCGCGTCCTCTTCACCGAGCAGGGTCTCGAACAGGCCGCCATTGGCATCGAAGCAGGAGGAATAGAGGATCGTGTCTTCCAGCCCGAGGAAGGCGGAGATGCGTGCTTCCAGCTGCTTGTGCTCTTCCTGCGTGCCGCAGATGAAGCGCACAGAGGCCATGCCGTAACCGTAGCGGTCGAGCGCCGCCTTGCCGGCTTCGGCCAGTTCCGCGTTGTCGGCGAGGCCGAGATAGTTGTTGGCGCAGAAATTCAGCACCCGCTCGCCCGACTGGACGGCAATTTCGCCGGCCTGCTTGGAGGTAATGACGCGCTCGGACTTGTAAAGGCCACCGGCCTTGAGGCCCTCGATCTCGGATTGCAGATGGGTGATAAAGGTGGACGTCATGGTCGCGCACTCACGGCTGGAAGGGACATTCGGCGGATCAGGCGACGCTGGCCGCATAGGCGGCGATCAGAGGCTCCATCTCGCTCATTTCAGGAAATTTCGTATAGCTATGCACGGCAGGGACCGTCGCCCAAGCCAGTTTCTCGCTCGTGTAGGTTTCCACGAAGGGACTGTACCACGCCACATCGTTCAGCATGGTCGGCCGAACGTTGACGAAGAAATCCAGCCCGGGCATCCGGGTGAACATCCATGTCATGCAATCCGGACAAAAATGATGCCCGATATGCGGACTGGCACCGGCAACGACGGGTTCGCCGGCAATAACGGCAAACCCTTCAGTCGGGATCGCTGCGCTCAGCGAGTAGGCGCTGGCCGACATGCGCTGGCAGCCTGTGCAATGGCAGGCCATTGTGATCAGCGGCGGTGCACTCACGCGAATTTTGACCCGCCCGCAACGGCAGGCACCATCGAGCGGCAATTTCAGTCGTTTCATGGGCTCGGTCCTCTCCGGATGGATGCTTAGGGACGCCCGCAGGCGATCAGCAGGAACATCGGCCGGTTAAGCTCGACCTGCCATTCCGGATGCTCGGCGAGCTGCGCAGCACTCGGCCGCCATTCCTCGACATGGCGAAGCGTGAAGCCCGCCTCGATCAATGCGTTCAGCGTCGTGCCCAGCGTGCGATGATATTTGACGACGCCCTCAGCGAGCCAGTCCGTCGTGCGCTGGCCTTCGATGAGGTAGCCATCGACCGGCCAGACCGTTTTCCCGCCGACCTCGGCCCAGTCGGGCGTGGATGGCGCCATATAGATGGGATGTTCGATAGTGAAGGCGAAATCCGAACCCGGCACGAGCGCGGCATGGATCATACGGACCAGACGATCGAAATCCGCGATATAGTGGAAGGCTAGCGACGAATAGGCCAGATCGAAAGCCTGCGCCGGCAGGTCGAGCCGCTCGAGATCGGCAATCTCGTAGCGCACGGCCGGTGACGCGGTTTCGGCGCGCGCACGGGCGATCATGTTCTCCGAGAGATCGAGGCCCAGCACACTTTGCGCGCCCTCGTCCGCCGCATGACGCGCAAACCAGCCGAAGCCACAGCCGAGATCGACAATGCGCTTGCCCACGAGGTCCGGCAGCATCGCCCGCACCGAGCCCCACTCTGCCGCACCCGCAAGCCCGTAAAGCGAACGGGGCAGATTGCTGTACCCCTCGAAGAAGGCTGGCTGGTCATAGATGTTCTGGGCCATGGCGCATCCTTTCAGGGACAGGACATACCGCGTTTTCCACATGCGGAAAAGCGAGGGGTGACGGCAGTCACCATACCGGGCCAGTGCGCAAAGCAGGGTTGACAGTGCGGCCCTCCTCTTGTCCGGTGGCGGCGACAATGGGGCTTGGGGCGATGACGATACTGGACAGGTTTTCCCAAAAGGGGCGCGTGGCGCTCGTGACGGGCGGCGGACGCGGGCTCGGCTTCGAGATCGCGCTGGGGTTGGCGCAGGCCGGCGCGCATGTCGTCGTGAGCGGACGCACCGCCGCGACATTGGAGGAGGCCGTCGCCCGGATCGCCGCCGGCGGTGGCCAGGCCTCCGCCGCCGCCTTCGACATCGCCGACCGGGCCGCACAGCGCAGGGCGCTTGCGGATATCGAGGCCAGGCATGGCCGGCTGGACGTGCTGGTCAACAATGTCGGCGCGCGCGACCGGCGCCCACTCGCGGACATGGACGACGCCGCCATCGACGACCTCATCCTCACCGACCTCTCGGCCGCCATCAGCCTTTCGCGCGATGCCGCTGCGCTCATGAAGAAGAACGGCCACGGTCGGCTCATCGCCGTCACGTCCATCGGCGGGCATGTCGCCATGCCCAATGACGGGGTCTATCCCGCCGCCAAGCAGGGCCTGACCGGCCTCATGCGCAGCATGGCTGTCGACTACGGCCCTCTCGGCATCACCAGCAACGCCATCGCGCCGGGCTGGTTCGCTACCGAGACCAATGCGGCGATGGCCGCCAATGAGGAACTGATGCCCTTCGTGCGCCAGCGCATTCCCGTCCAGCGCTGGGCCCGGCCGGACGAGATTGCCGGCGCCGCGCTTTTTCTCGCCAGCGACGCCGCCTCCTTCGTCAACGGGCACGTGCTCGTTGTGGATGGCGGCATGACCGTCAGGATGTAGCTGCTAGCCGTCGAAATCCTCGATGACAGCAAGGAAGGCCTCGCCGAAGCGATCGCGTTTGGAAACGCCGATGCCGGGAATATCCAGAAGCTCCTCCAGGTCGGCGGGACGCTCACGGGCAAGCGCGATCAGTGTCGTGTCGGGGAAGACGACGTAAGGCGGCACATCGAGGTCCTTGGCGATGGCAAGGCGCTCGGCGCGCAGCGCCTCGAACAGCGCCAGATCGGAACCGCTGAGGTTGGAGCGTTCGCGCGATGCAGGCGAACCGCCCGCGCGGGCCTTGCGGCCGGTCTGCGGCCGGTCCTTTCGCAAAAGCACCTCCCGCTCGCGGCGGAAGACGGCGCGCGCCTCCGGTTCCAGCTTCAGCGCGCCGAAGGCCGAATGGTCTACACTGACAAGACCCATGGCCATGAGCTGGCGGAAGATCGATTGCCAGACGCTTTTGGCGACGTCCTTGCCAGCCCCGAAGACCGGCATTTCCGTATGCCCGAAGCGCTCCGTCTTTTCGTTGACCGCGCCCACCAGCACATCGATGACATGCGCGGCACCGAAGCGCTCGCCGGTGCGGTACACTGCCGCCAGCGCCTTGATCGCCGCCTCGGTGCCGTCCCAGGTCTCGACCGGATTGCGGCAGGTATCGCAATTGCCGCAACGCCCGGCATGGCTCTCGCCGAAATGCGCCAGGATCGCCTGCCGCCGGCAACCCGCGGTCTCGCAGATCGCCAGCAGAGACATCAGCTTGGCGCGCTCGATGCGCTTGATTTCCTCGGCTGCCCCGCCCTCATCGATCATCTTGCGACGCTGCACGACATCGGCCATGCCATAGGCCATCCAGACCTCGGACGGCAGGCCGTCACGCCCCGCGCGGCCGGTCTCCTGATAATAGGCCTCCACCGAGCCCGGCAGATCGAGATGCGCGACGTAGCGCACATCCGGCTTGTCGATGCCCATGCCGAAGGCCACGGTGGCGACGAGGCAGAGGTGTTCCTCCTTCAGGAACGCATCCTGATTGGCATCGCGCACCGCCCGGTCGAAGCCAGCGTGATAGGGCAGCGCGCGCACACCCTGCGTGTTCAGCCAGTCCGCCGTGTCCTCGACCTTTGCGCGCGACAGGCAGTAGACAATACCGCTCTCTCCCTGATGCTTTGAGAGGAACCGCAGGAGCTGCTGTCGCGGCTGGTCGCGCTCGGCGATCTCGTAGGAGATGTTCGGCCGGTCGAAGCTGGTGGTGAAGACGGCAGCACTCTCGAGCCCCAGGCGCTCGATGATGTCCTCGCGCGTATGCGGATCGGCGGTCGCCGTCAGCGCAACGCGCGGAACACCAGGATAGCGCTCTGCGAGCATGCCGAGCGTGCGGTATTCCGGCCGGAAGTCATGCCCCCATTGCGAGACGCAGTGCGCCTCGTCGATGGCGAAGAGCGCGATGCGGGCGTCCGCCACGATTTCGCTGAAACCATCGGTGACGATGCGCTCCGGCGTTACATAGAGCATGTCAAGCTCGCCAGCGCGCATGGCATCGCGCACGGCAAAAAACTCGTCGCGCGACAGAGAGGAGTTGAGCGCCGCCGCCTTCACGCCAAGCTGTTTCAGCGCCTCCACCTGATCGCGCATCAGGGCAATGAGCGGCGAAATGACGATGCCGACACCATCACGGCACAGCGCCGGGATCTGGAAACACAGGGACTTGCCGGCACCCGTGGGGAAGAGCACGACCGCATCGCCGCCATCCGTGACATGCTCCACCACCGCCTGCTGCTTGCCGCGAAAGGCATCGTAGCCATAGACGCGCTTCAGCACGTCGAGCGGGGATGGGCGGGCGGTTGCGGTGGAGGTATCGAGCATGCGAATCCTGTTTCGTTCACGGCGGACTATGGGGTTTGCGGCATGGCGAGGCAACCTTTCAGCGGCCGTTTGCCTTCATCCCGCGGCCGCGACCTTTTCCCGCAAGCGGGTAGAAGAAGGATGCCGGGTGTTCCCTCGATGGAGACGCTTCCCCTTACGACCTTCGCCCCGCGTGCGCGGAGAAAGCACCCGCAGGGCGGATGAGAGGCGCACCCTTACTTACCGGCAGGGCCCTTCACGCGGCCGGAGAGCACGCCGAAGCCTTCGATGATGGCTTCCTGGTTTTCCATGCGCATAGTCTCCAGCTGCACCTCCTGAAGGGCGCGCAGGATCTGGGGCACGCGCTCGTCGTCTCCCTCCTCGGTGGAAACGGCCAGCTCCCGCTCCAGTTCGCGGCGCTGCCAGAGCAGCGCGCGGGTGCGCTTGTGCAGGGCGAGCGCCTGGAGATAACCCTCGCGCGCATCTTCCGGCGCGGCTTCCGCCGTTGCGGTCCACAGGCGAGAATTGCGGATCTGTTGTTCCAGCCCCTTGAGCAGCGCCTCGAAGCCCGCCGCCTCGAGGTCCTCGATCAGCCGGTCGCGCTCCAGCCGCGCGCCGACGGAGCCGGCAATGCCCAGCAGCGCCGACCACAGGCGCTGGAGATCGCGGTTGTCATATTCGATGCTGGCGATATCGTCGTAATCGCTGAACAGCAGGCCGGGGTGGTTGACCACGGTGAGTGCGAGAACGCTCTCGCGCAATGCCGGTAGTTCCTGCGCGCCGCGCACCAGCGCGGAGCGCGCGAGCCGGTCGGAAATCCCCGTCGCCCCAGCGTTACCCTGCTGGCCACCGCGTCCACCGCTTCTCTGCTGGCGGTTGCCGCCGAAATTGCCGCCGCCCCCCTGCCGCGGCGCAGGACGGAAGAAGCTGTTCAGCCGTTCGCGCATGGCCTGCTGGTAATGACGGCGCACGTCCTCGTCGGCGATGACGGCCGTGACCTGGCGCAGACGCGCCTCCAGCGCCGCGCGGCTTTCCGGCGTGTCGAAGCTCGCGCCCTGCACCTCGCGATTCCAGATCATGTCGGCAAGCGGCCGGGCATTGGCCATCACCTTGTCAAAGGGCGCACGGCCTTCATGGCGCACCAGATCGTCGGGGTCCTTGCCGTCGGGCAGCAGTGCGAAGCGTACGGTGCGCTCCGGCTTGATGAGCGGGAGGGCGAGATCGGCGGCGCGGTTGGCCGCACGAATGCCGGCCCCGTCGCCATCGAAGCACAGCACGGGCTCCGGCGTCATGCGCCAGAGAAGGTCGAGCTGGTTTTCGGTCAAAGCCGTGCCGAGCGGCGCCACCGCGTTCTCGATACCGGCCTGATAGAGCGCGATCACATCCATATAGCCTTCGACGGCGATGATCGTGCCGGTGGCTCTATCGTCCTGGGCGGCGCTGCCGGCGCGGCCGGCACCCTGCGCAGCCTTCCGGGCGCGGGCATGATTGTAGAGCACACTGCCCTTGTGGAAGAGCTCTGTCTCGTTGGAATTGAGATATTTGGCCGGCGCATCCGGCGACATGGCGCGGCCGCCGAAGGCAATGACCTTCTCGCGCACCGAATGGATCGGGAACATGATGCGATCGCGGAAACGGTCGTAGGAGACGGGGATATCCGGGCCATGCACGACGAGCCCGCAGGCCTCGATCGCCTCCTTTGGCACGCCCTTGCGCGCAAGGTGCTCCTTCAACGCATTGCGACTTTCCGGCGCATAACCGAGGCGGAAGGTCTCGATGGTGCGGCCTGTCAGGCCGCGGTCGCGCAGATAGGCGCGTGCCTTGGCGCCGGCCGGGGTCTGCAACTGGTCCTCGAAGAAGCGCGTCGCCATCTCCATGACCTCGACGAGGCCCATGCGCTCCTTTTCCCGCTGTTCGGCCTGCGGATCGGGCTGGGGCATGGCCACGCCGGCGAGGTCCGCGATCTGCTGCACGGCCTCCGGGAAGGACAGCCCGTCGAGATCGGTGAGAAAGCGGAAATGATCGCCCGACACACCGCAGCCGAAGCAATGGTAGCGACCCTTGCGATCCTCGCAGTGGAAGCTCGGCGACTTCTCGCCGTGGAACGGGCAGCAGGCCCAGTAATCGCCGCGCGAGACATTTGTCTTCTTGCGATCCCAGGTCACGCGCCGGCCGATCACGTCCGAAATGGGAACGCGGTCACGGATCTCGTCTAGGAAGGCATTGGAAAAGCGCATGGTTACCTCGGTCGAGGTTCATATAACCACGCGGACGCCCCGCCGCCAGCGATAGTCCGTCACCCACAGCAATCCACAGGCGGCGGCACAAAGGAAAAGGGCGGCCGAAGCCGCCCTTCCCGTCTTACTTCAGGAGATCCTTCACCACGCCGGAGGCCTTGGCGAAGTCCATCTGGCCAGGATAGCGCTCCTTGAGCACGGCCATGATCTTGCCCATGTCGCGCAGGCCCTGCGCGCCCATCTCGGCAATGACGCCCGTAATCAACTCACGCACCTTCTCGTCGGAAAGCTGCTCGGGCAGGAAGCCCTTGATGACGGCGATTTCCTGCTGCTCCTGGGCAGCCAGTTCCGGGCGGCCGTTTTCGGCGAAGATCTTGGACGATTCCTCGCGCTGCTTGATCATCTTTGCGAGGATCTGCAACACTTCGTCCTCCTCGACGGGGCCCTTGCCCGCGCCGCGATTGGCGATGTCGCGGTCCTTCAGCGTCGCCTGGATCAGGCGCAGCGTGGAGACACGGCAGGCGTCCTTTGCCTTGAGGGCTTCCTTCAGGTCGTTTGCGAAGATTTCGCGCATCATTTTCTCCATGGAAGGCCGCCGGCGCCGGATGCGCGACAGGCCCTTGTCGTCGTTCGATTGTGCATGCTCATAGACCGGCAACGGGCCCGACCGCAAACGGATTGCGTAAGCATCTGATTCAAAACGCTTTATAATTCCACGCAATCCACAGGCGGCGGTTGACCCCGCCATCCGCTTTGTCTATTTTCCGGCACCTGCACGAAATTTGGCAATCAGGGCGAACCAACGCGGGTTTCCGCGCGCCCTTGCCTGCGACCTCAAATGGTGCCTGGTCCCCTGGCTTTCAAGCCGGTGGCGCCCGGTGCCGGAAACGGGATGAACATGACCTCGACCCCCGCATGGACCTCTGAAAAGCCCACCGCCCTGCTCGTCCTCGCCGACGGCACCGTCATCGAAGGCAAGGGCATCGGCGCCACCGGCAAGGTGACCGCGGAAGTCTGCT
>Ga0160495_100712_pt1 | contig 12737 bp, 11 predicted proteins | sample DID4MG_4_FD_108251 | JGI IMG/M metagenome (GOLD analysis project Ga0160495, IMG submission 108251) | Enriched soil microbial communities from UW Madison campus, WI, USA - DID2933_E24_FP4 MG | ecosystem: Environmental > Terrestrial > Soil > Unclassified | place: USA: Madison, Wisconsin | collected... | reverse complement strand
GACGGTCCGCACGCGGATCCGGGAGGCTACCGGGCAGCTGACCGCCAGCGAGCGCAAGATCGCCAATGCCATCCTTGCCGACTACCCCTTCACGGGGCTCGAGAACATTCAGGAACTGGCGGCGAAAACCGGCGTCAGCGCGCCCTCGATCACTCGCTTCGTGAGCAAGATCGGCTGCAGCGGCTTCCAGGATCTGCAACGTCAGCTCATCGCCGAGCTGAAGGAAGGGCAGCGTTCACCGCTCGACCTGAAGACGCGGCAAACGCCGGTCGGCCATTCGGAATTCCTGTCGGAATATGTGCGGCGCATCGCCTCCGTCACGCAGGAGATGGCTGCAACCGTCTCGCAGGCGCAGTTCGATATCCTCGCCGACCTGATCGCCGATCCTTCGCGCAACATCTTCCTGCTCGGCGGCCGTGTCAGCGACAATGTCGCGTCCTTCCTGTCGATCCATCTGCGGCAGATCCGCAGCGGCATCTACCACATGTCCGACAATCCGGAATTCTGGCCGGAACACGTGTTGCGCATGCGCAAGAAGGATGTCGTGCTGCTGTTCGATTTCCGGCGCTACCAGCTCAGCCTCGCACGCCTTGCCGAAACGATCGCGCAGGCGCGTGGCGCCACCATCGTCGTGATCACCGACAAATGGATGTCGCCGGCCGCCCGCAGCGCCGACCACATCGTCGCCCTGCCGATCGAGGCCGGCACGGCCTGGGATACGGTGGCGGCCGCAATCGTTCTCGTCGAGGCGCTGATCGTGCGTGTCTCCGAGGCCGATTGGGAGGCGACACAGAAACGCATCAGGGATTGGGACGGCGTACGCTTCTCCATGCCGGGCTACGATCAGGATACGATCAACGGGGACGACGATGAAACGTGAAGAAATGATGGTTGCCTGCTGCGGCGACCTTTCCGGCAAGGTGCGCGGCAAGGCCTTTCCGCTGGCGCAGATGGAAAAGCGCCTGAAGCGCGGCGTGGGCTGGACGCCGACCAATGTCCAGATCACCTGTTTCGACGCCATCGCCGAAAGCCCCTTCGGCTCGCTGGGCGACCTCGTGCTCATTCCCGATCCGGCAACCAGCGTCAGCATCGAAAGCGAGGAAGGCGCGCCGAACGAGAACTTCGTGCTCGGCAACATCCGCTATACCGACGGCAGGCCATGGGAATTCTGCACGCGCTCCATCCTCGAAGGCGCGCTCGAGCGCCTGCAAAGGGTGGCGGGCGTGACGCTCTACGGCGCCTTCGAACATGAATTCCAGATCAAGCATCTCGTCTCGGAGGTCGGCGGCGCCTTCACGCTGGGCGGCTTCCAGCGGGAGCGGCATTTCTGCGAGGCGATCATCGCCGGCATGCGCACGGCCGGCGTGACGCCCGACACGATCCTCAAGGAGTTCGGCGCCGGGCAGTTCGAGGTGACGATGGGCCCGCAGAAGGGCGTGACCATCGCCGACCATTCCATCATCACGCGGGAGATCGTCGGCCTCGTCGCGCGCGAGCTCGGCTACGATCCGACCTTCACGCCGATCCGCGATCCGGCCGGCGTCGGCAATGGCGTGCATGTCCACATGAGCATGCTGGACGCGTCCGGCAATCCCGTGACCTACGATCCCGCCGGCAAGCACGAGCTCTCGGATGTCGCGGGCAAGTTCGTCGCCGGCATCCTGAAATATCTCGATTCGATCATCGCGATCACCGCACCGAGCGTCGTTTCCTACCTGCGGCTGACGCCGCATCGCTGGAGTGCTGCCTTCAACAATCTCGGCTTCCGCGATCGCGAGGCCTCGGTGCGCATCTGCCCGGTCTCCGATATCAGCGACATTGCCCGCGCCGCGCAGTTCAACTTCGAATTCCGTGCGGCGGACGGTGCGGCAAACCCGCATCTGGCGCTTGCCGCAATCGTCCATGCCGGCGTGCAGGGCATCGAGGAAGGCCTTGCCGTGCCGGAGGCAACGCAGGAAGATCTTTCACTTCTCGGCACGGATGCACTTGCCGCCCGTGGCTATGTCCGCCTGCCGCAGACGCTGGAAGCGGCTTTGCAGAGGTTCCGCGGCAACGACACCGTTTGCGGCTGGTTCCCGGAGGGCTTCGCGGACGTCTATGTCAAGCACAAGGAGGGCGAGATCGCCTATCTCGCGGGCAAGACCCAGGCGGAGATCTGCGCGGCGTACGAAGACGCCTACTGAGCCGAACCGCCATCTGACGATCGAAAAGCCGGCACGATCCTGTGCCGGCTTTTCCTTTATCATGCCTGCGGAAGCGCGAAGCCGGGGTCCTTGCGGCTCAAAGCCTTGTGCAGGTGCACCATGAGGCCGGCGGCGAAAAGCGGGGTCAAAAGGTTGACGATCGGGATCGCCAGGAAAGCCGCGACCAGCAGGCCGGCGATCAGCACCGTGGAAAAGTGCTTTTCCCGAAACAGCCGCGCCTCCTGCGGCGAGCGATAGCGCATGGCGGCAAACTCGAAGAATTCCCGGCCGAGCAGGTAGCCGTTGACGGCGAAGAAGGCGATGAGATTGACGCCGGGGATGAACAGCAAGAACAGCGCGACGAGATTGCCGACAAGAACGATGCCGAGGAATTTGACCGAGCCGGCAATCGCCTGCCCCATCGGCAAGGGAACGCCCGGCGTTTCGTTTGGATAGTCCCGCTTCTCGATGACCTCGGCGACATCGTCGAGGAAGAAGCCGGCGATGATGGCGGTCACAGGGGCCAGCAGCAGCGCCAGGCCGAGCGCAAGCCCGATGCTGGCGACGATGCCGAACACGAAGGTGAGCCAGCCGGCCCATTGCGGCAGATCTGGCATGAACGCGCCTTGCAGCCATGGCCAGGCGAAGGCGATGAAGCTTTCGCGCAGCCCGAACCACACGACGATGAGGGCGAGGAGTGTCAGGCCCAGAACCTTCCAGAAGACGCTACGCGTTTCGGGGGCGAAGAGGTTGGCAAGCGCAAGCCGCGCGGCGTCGAGGATCATCGAAAACTCCTGTTCGACCTCGCATGTAGGGTGGGGAAAACCGGCCGGCAAGGCAGGAGATGAGAACGCTCCATTAAGGCCGCGTTAAAGGACGGGCCCTAGACTTTCGCGCAACCGCACAAGGCGCGTCTTCGAGAAAACCAGGGAACTGTCATGCACAATGTCCGGATCAGCAGGCTCCTGCCGGCGCTCTTCCTTCTGATGGTCGTTCTGGGGGCGCTGCAAGGCGCGGTTGCCTTCCGCTCGCTGTCGGCGATGACCGGCCATATCGAGCGCATCGGCACCGACCGCATGCCGCAGCTGAGCGCCATCCTGCAGCTGAGCCACGCCTTCTCCGATCTCAACGCGATCTACGCAGAACATCTGCTTTCGATGGACCCGGACGAGATCGGCCGCATCGAGGCGCGTATCAAGGAACGCACGGAAGCCTTCGAGGCCATGGTGAAGACCCATGCGGCCGACAACAGCGGCGACGCCGCGGCAATCGCCGGGATCGACACCATCAAGGCGACGCTGACGACCTATCTCGACGAAGCCGGCAAGCTCGTGCAGTTCTCCGCCATCGGCGCCAAGGGACCGGCGCTCGACATCTACAAGGGGTCGATGAAGGCAAGTGCCGATGCGATCACCGCGGCGCTCAACGCGCTCGTGGCGCACACCCAGACCGTGACGGACGAGACGATCGAGACCGCACGCGGCGAGGAAGGTTCCGCCTTTGCGCTGACCTGGGCCTCGCTCGCCGCCGCGATGGGCCTCGCCATCGCCGCCATTTTCCTCGTCAACCGACGCGTCGTGCGACCGCTCAACGGCCTTGCCGGCGCAATGAAGCGGCTGGCCGAAGGCGATACGGTCGTCACCATCCCCAGCGCCGGCCGCAAGGACGAGATCGGCGACATGGCCGGCACCGTCGCCGTCTTCCGCGACAATGCCGCCGAGCGCCAGCGTCTCGAACGCCAGGCCGAAGACGACCGCCACCGCGCCGACAGCGAGCGACAGGCACGCGAGGCGGAACGCACCCGTGACAGCGGTCAGGTCCAGCAGGCGGTCGCAAGCCTTGCAGACGCTTTGGGCAAGCTCGCCGCCGGAGACATGACCTGCCGCATCGACGTGCCCTTCGAGGGTGATCTCGACCGGCTGCGGGCGGACTTCAACGCCTCCGTCTCGCGCCTCAGCGATGCGCTGCGCGAAGTGGGCGAGAACGCCGCGGCGATCGATGCGGGCGCAAGCCAGATCCGCTCGGCGGCCGACGACCTGTCGCGCCGCACGGAACAGCAGGCCGCTTCCGTCGAGGAGACCGCCGCGGCGCTGGAAGAGATCACCACCACCGTCAAGGATTCGACCCGGCGTGCGGAAGAAGCCGGAGACCTCGTTTCGCGAACGCGCACGGGCGCGGAAAAGTCCGGCGAAATCGTGCGCCGCGCTGTCGCGGCCATGCATGAAATCGAGAAATCCTCCAGCGAGATCACCAGCATCATCGGCGTGATCGACGATATCGCCTTCCAGACCAACCTTCTGGCGCTGAACGCCGGCGTGGAAGCCGCCCGCGCAGGCGAGGCCGGCAAGGGCTTTGCAGTCGTGGCGCAGGAAGTCCGCGAACTGGCCCAGCGCTCGGCCAAGGCCGCCAAGGAAATCAAGTCGCTGATAACCACTTCGGGCGAGCAGGTCCGCACCGGCGTCTCCCTGGTCGGCGACACCGGCCGCGCGTTGCAGACCATCGTCACCGAAGTGCAGGAGATCAACAGCCACGTTGCGGCCATCGTCGAGGCGGCGCGCGAACAGTCGGTGGGCCTTCAGGAAATCAACACAGCCGTCAACAGCATGGACCAGGGCACACAAAAGAATGCTGCCATGGTCGAGGAGACCACGGCCGCAAGCCACGGCCTAGCCGCCGAAGTGCAGGCACTCAACGCTCTGATCGGCCGCTTCAATGTCGGCGGCGCGGCGGCGTCAAGCCGAACCGTGCAGGCACCGCATCTTCACGTCGTCCCCACGACGCCGTCGATGCCTGTCACACCCCAGCCTGCGGCGGTTCGCAAATCCCCGGGCCAATGGAACGTCAAGGCGGCTTCCAGCCAGTCCCGTCCCGTCACTTCTCCCGCGCTCGCACTCAGCGAGAAGCTCGCCGGCGCATTCGGCGCACATCAGGAGAAGAGATCGGATGCGGATTGGGAAGAGTTCTGAGAAGGCCGGCGATCCACCGTCCCCATCTCACTTTTCAGGCGGCTCGCCGGATCGTGACAGGATGAGCGCGCTTCCGGCCTTATGAGGCAGAACGCCCAGCGACACTGGCGCCTCGCCTTCCTTCTTCAGCCAGACTTCGAGCGCACGCTTTTTCTCATTCGCATCGGAAACCGGCGTGAGGCGGAGCGCGCCGTTGGTTTCTTCATAATGCACGAAATGGTCGATTGCGGCTCCCTCGCCGGCCGCGTCGGAAACGAGCCGGCCGGCACCGACGGGCCGTTGCGTGAGCAAGCCCCCGAGGGACAGGACGAGGCCGGCCGCAACAGCAAGGCCCGCGAAGGCAAGTACGCGCCAGAAGCCGAGGGAATTCCAGCACCCACCCGAAACCTTGCCGGTGAACACCGCATCGCACGGGCCCATATGCAGGACCTGCCGGTGACCGCCGAGGCCGACACCGGGCGCGGCATGCGGCGGCGTGTCGTCGCTGAAGGTCAAGAGCGTTTCTTGCCAGCGGCCGACCATCGCGGCAAAGCGGCGGTCGGATGCCAGCCGCGCCTCGACCTTGCGGCAATCCTCCTGAGAAAGCGCGCCGAGCACATATTCACCGGCGATCACTTCGTCGCAGCGGGTCTCTCCCATATCTCGGCCGAATGCCGTCATCGCTTCCTGCACTCTCTCGGTTCGCGCGGATGGCGCGCAACGGTGGTTTTCTCTCATATAGGAACGCGCGGGTGCATTTTCCCATAGCAGACACGCATGGACATCATAATCTTCCCATCGCCATTGCGCCATCGACGCCGCAGCTGTGAAAGGCGCTTTCTCGCGCCCACCGACGCATTGTGAAAAGAGGATCATTCCATCGTCACAAAACATGCGTTAAACAGGCGCCCACCCATTCCCGAGAGGCCGCCATGTCCCAATCCGAAAGCGAAAACCAAGCCCGCCTTCTCGTTCAGGCCCTGCCGTACATGCAGCGCTACGAGAACAAGACCATCGTGGTGAAATATGGCGGCCACGCCATGGGCAACCCGGAGCTCGGCAAGGCTTTCGCCAGCGACATCGCGCTTCTCAAGCAGTCCGGCGTCAACCCGATCGTCGTGCACGGCGGCGGCCCGCAGATCGGCGCCATGCTGACCAAGATGGGCATCGAATCGAAGTTCGAAGGCGGCCTGCGCGTCACCGACCAGAGGACGGTCGAGATTGTCGAGATGGTGCTGGCCGGCTCGATCAACAAGGAGATCGTCGCGCTCATCAACCAGACCGGCGAATGGGCGATCGGCCTGTGCGGCAAGGACGGCAACATGGTCTTCGCCGAAAAGGCCAAGAAGACCGTCACCGATCCCGACAGCAATATCGAACGCGTTCTGGACCTCGGCTTCGTCGGCGAGGTGGTGGAAGTCGACCGCACGCTGATCGACCTGCTTGCCAAGTCAGAGATGATTCCGGTCATCGCGCCTGTTGCCCCCGGCCGCGACGGCCACACCTACAACATCAACGCCGATACCTTCGCGGGCGCCATCGCCGGCTCGCTGAACGCCACCCGCCTGCTCTTCCTGACGGACGTTCCCGGTGTGCTCGACAAGGATGGCCAGCTCATCAAGGAACTGTCGGTGGCGCAGGCCCGCGCGCTCATCAAGGACGGCACCATTTCCGGCGGCATGATCCCGAAGGTCGAGACCTGCATCGATGCCATTAAGGCCGGTGTCCAGGGCGTGGTCATCCTCAACGGCAAAACGGCCCATTCGGTGCTTCTCGAACTCTTCACCGAGCATGGCGCCGGCACGCTGATCGTGCCCTGACGGCTCTCACCGGCGGCAACGCGCCGCCGGGTCTACCAGAAGAGCAGGCCGAGGATGCCGCAGACGATGAGAAGGCATCCCGCCACTTCCGTGCGGTTCACCCGCTCATGGAAAAGGAAGTAGGAAGCCATGAAGGTGAAGACCAGCTCGATCTGGCCGAGTGCGCGCACATAGGCCACCTGCTGGAGGCTCATGGCCGTGAACCAGCAGGCCGAGCCCATGACGCCGGTAATGCCGACCAGCGACGAGGAGCGCCAGCTCTTCAGCACCTGAACGATCTCGTTCTTGTCCTTCCACAGCATCCAGATCAGCATGAAGGCCGTCTGGAAGGTCGTCACGCAGGCGAGCGTGACGGCCGCGTTCATGATGGGCCCCGGCCCATCCAGCGAGAGGGCGGCGCTGCGATAGGCGACTGCCGACACGCCGAAGACACCGCCCGAGGCGATGCCGATCAGGGCGGTGCGGCCGGTCAGCGCCGCGAAAGTGTTGCGCCAGGACAGCGGCGACCGGGCGACCGAGATCAGCATGACCCCGATAACCCCGACGATAATGGCGACGACTGCGCCGGGCGTGATGCGCTCGCCGAGCAGGATGAAACCGAAGATCGCCGCCTGGACTGGCTCCGTCTTGGAATAGGCCGTACCGACGGCGAAATTCCTCAGCGAGAACAGATAGACGAGCAGCATGGTCGCGAAGATCTGCGCGAGGCCGCCGATCACCGCCCAGACCGTAAAAGTCCAGTTGAGCGCGGGAAACGCCAGGCCGGCGATCCAGTGCAGCGAAAGCGCATAGAGGATTGCCAGCGGAAAACCATAGCCGAACCGCACGAAGCTCGCCCCGCGCGTACCAAGCGAGCCCTGAAGATGCTTCTGCAGGGCCGAGCGCAGGTTTTGCAGGAAGGCGGCGGCGATGGTGATGGGGATCCAGAGTTCCATGCACTGCCGCTAGCACGGCGGTTTCGGCAAATCCATCTCCGGCGAAGCGGCGCTTGAAATTTCCGTTTGCCGCCGCGCGGGCCCATGCCATAAGGCAGCCATGACCGATCTTCCGAACAAAGCCGACTTCGCCCATGTGCGTGACTGGGTCTTCGACCTCGACAACACGCTCTATCCGCATCACGTCGATCTCTTCGCCCAGATCGACAAGAACATGACGGCCTATGTCTCGGCGTTGCTCGGCCTGTCGCGCGAAGATGCGCGCGCCCTGCAGAAGCAGTATTATTACGACCACGGCACGACGCTGAAGGGGCTGATGCTCCATCACAATATCGACCCCCTGGATTTCCTGGAAAAGGCGCATGCCATCGACTACGGCGTGCTGTCGCCCGACCTGTCGCTCGGCGAGGCGATCCGGGCACTGCCGGGCCGCAAGTTCATCTTCACCAACGGCAGCGTCAAGCATGCCGAGATGGCCGCGAAGGCGCTCGGCATCCTCGACCATTTCGACGATGTCTTCGACATCGTGGCGGCCGAATACATGCCCAAGCCCGCGGGCGCGACCTATGACAAGTTCATGGCGCTGCACCGGATCGAGACGCCGCAGGCCGTGATGTTCGAAGACCTGCCGCGCAATCTTCTCGTGCCGAAGACGCTCGGCATGAAGACGGTGTTGCTCATTCCGCAAAACGACAACCATGAATTCGTGGATGCCTGGGAGAAGCGCTCGGAAGAGGACAAGCATATCGATTATGCGACGTCCGACCTTACGGCCTTCCTCAACGCGCTTCTCTGACGAGAGCGGCCACATTCCCGACACGGAAAAAACCCTTTCCCGCCAAAGGGTTCAATTACCAATTTGTAACTGGCCACGGCCGGCTTTCCCTCTATCCTGCGCTCCCAAGGGACGACAATGGATGAAAGGAACGACCATGGCTAAAAAGGAACTCCTTCTCGGCGCCGTTGCCGCCAGCCTTATCTTCTCGGGCATCGCCGCCCCCGCCTTCGCCGCGAAACACGAAGGCAAGCACGACAAGCATCATGCCCGTCATACCGCGATGATCGAGCGGCTCGACACCGACAAGGACGGCAAGGTGACGCTTGCCGAATTCAAGGCCAATGCCGCTAACGCCTTCAAGGCCTTTGATGCCAATGGCGACGGGCAGGTGACGAAGGATGAGATCAAGGCTCGCCACGCCGCGTTCAAGGATGCCCGCAAGGCGATCCGCGCCGCCGCCGATACCGACAAGGACAAGGCCCGCGAGACACTGCGCGCCGGTGGCCCCTACATGCTGCCGGGTGCGGGCAAAATGTTCGACCGCGCCGATACCGATAAAAACGGCACGCTTTCGGAAGCCGAAGTTATGGCTGCAGCCGAAAAGATCTTCGAACGTCGCGACACCAACAAGGATGGCGCCATCGACGTGGCGGATGTCCGCGCCGGCGGCAAGGGCAAGTGGCACGGCAAGAAGAGCGAAGAGCGTGCGCAGCGCATGCTGGAGCGCGTCGATACCGACAAGGACGGCAAGATCTCGCAGGCCGAGATGCTCGCCTATGCCACGGCAAACTTCGAGCGGTTCGATACGGACAAGGACGGCGAAGTGACCAAGGCGGAAGTCGACGCCAAGCGCGAAGCGTTCCGGGATGCCCGCAAGGCGTTTCGTGCGGTCAAGGCGACCGATGGCGAAGCCAAGGACGCCGCGCGTCAGGCGATGCGTGACGCGCGTATCGACGGCATGGGTGCACGTATGTTCGAGCGCGCCGACACCGACAAGAACGGTGTCCTGACGAAGGCCGAAATGGAAACGGCCGCCGCCGCCCTGTTCAAGCAGCGCGACCGCAACGGCGACGGCTTCATCACTGCCGACGAAATGGTCATGAAGCACCACAAAAAATAGAGCATTCCCTGCCAGCACGTCCAACTGAAACGCCCCGGCCATGCCGGGGCGTCTTTTATTGGCGGCAGTGTACAGCTTGCCTCGTGTCAGGCTTCGGCCACAGCCTGCTCGGCTTCGAGCTTCTCGTAGAACTTCACGATGATGTCCCAGGCCTCTTCGGCCGTCTCGACGAATTCCAGGAGCTCGACATCGCCGGGCGCAATGGTGCCGAAGGCGGCCAGCGCATCGAAATCGATGATCTTGTGCCAGAATTCCTTGCCGAACAGGATGAGCGGAACCAGCGCCATGCGCCCGGTCTGCATCAGCGTGACCGTCTCGAACAGCTCGTCAAGCGTGCCGAAGCCGCCCGGGAACACCGTGACGGCCTTGGCGCGCAGCAGGAAATGCATCTTGCGGATCGCGAAATAGTGGAAGTTGAAGCTGAGTTCCGGCGTGACATAGGGGTTCGGCGCCTGCTCGTGCGGCAGCACGATGTTGAGGCCGATGGACGGCGCACCGACATCGGCGGCGCCGCGGTTACCTGCTTCCATCACGCCCGGCCCGCCGCCGGTGACGACGACATATTCCTTGAAGCCGAGTTCCGCCGATTTCTCAGAGCACATGCGCGCGAACTTGCGCGCTTCCTCGTAGTAGACCGAGGCCGCCTCCAGATTGGCGCGCTGCGTTTCGTTGCGGGCCGCCCAGGCATCCTGGCCGGGGGCAGGAATGCGCGCACCGCCGAACATGACGATGGTCGACTTGATGCCGTGCTCGGCCAGCATCATCTCCACCTTCAGGAGTTCCAGCTGGAGGCGCACGGGCCGCAGTTCCTCGCGGCAAAGGAAATCGTCGTCGACATAGGCAAGCCGATAGGCCGGATGAGCCGATTGCGGCGTCTGGGGCACGACGGCGGCGCGATGCTTGTCCTGCGCGCTGTCGGCCAACGGATCCCACACGCCATCCTTGCGGCGCAGATTCTTTTTCTTCAGTCTTGCCATCACTCTTTCCTGTCTTGCCGCCGCGCGGAATCACCATTGCGTCCGTGCGACAGTATCTGCCGGAAAAGGGCTTCATCTTTTCCGGCACTTGCTCTAGAGCATTTCGCTGATTGATGAAATCGACCTTCCGGCCTCCCGACAAGCGAAAATAAGCGTCGAAGTTTAAGGAATTCCGATGAGCACGTCCGATCTCGCCACCCTTTCCGCAACCATCGAACGCGCCTTCGAGGAACGCGACGGTGTCGGCACCAGCACGCGCGGCGAAATCCGCGACGCTGTGGAAACATCGCTCAACCTGCTCGATGCGGGCAAGGTGCGTGTCGCCGAGCGCGGCGCCGACGGCAACTGGACGGTGAACCAGTGGCTCAAGAAGGCCGTGCTGCTCTCGTTCCGCCTCAACCCGATGGAAATCGTCAAGGGCGGCCCGGGCGATTCGTCCTGGTGGGACAAGGTGCCCTCCAAGTTCGACGGCTGGAGCGTCAACGAATTCGAGAAGGCCGGCTTCCGCGCCGTGCCGAACTGCGTCGTTCGCCGTTCGGCCTATATTGCGCCCAACGCCATCCTGATGCCCTCCTTCGTCAATCTCGGCGCCTATGTCGGAGAAGGCACGATGGTCGACACCTGGGCGACGGTCGGCTCCTGCGCGCAGATCGGCAAGCATGTGCACCTGTCCGGCGGCGTCGGCATCGGTGGCGTGCTGGAGCCGATGCAGGCCGGCCCGACCATCATCGAGGACAATTGCTTCATCGGCGCCCGCTCGGAAGTCGTCGAAGGCTGCATCGTGCGCGAGGGCTCCGTGCTCGGCATGGGCGTCTTCATCGGCAAGTCGACCAAGATCGTCGATCGCGCGACAGGCGAAGTGACCTATGGCGAAGTGCCGCCCTATTCGGTCGTCGTCGCCGGCTCCATGCCATCCGACAAGACCATGCCGAACGGTCTGCCCGCGCCGAGCCTCTATTGCGCCGTCATCGTCAAGCGCGTGGATGCCCAGACCCGTTCGAAGACCGGCATCAACGAACTGCTCCGGGATTGAGCCATGACAGCCGTTGAAGAGCAGAGACCGCGTCTCGCCTGGCTCTTCTTCGGCTGGTCGGGTCGCCTCAGCCGCGCGCCCCATGCGCTCGGCTGGGCCTTCTGGCTTATGGTGATGTCGGCTGCCTTCACGCGCGTCCTCACCGTGTCCAAGGATCATCCGTCCTTCATCCTGTGGGCTCTCGTGTTTATCCTGGCCGCGGTCCTCTCGACCATCTCCTCGCTGATGCTTTCGATCAAGCGATTGCACGACATGAACCTGCCGGCCCCGCTCATCCTCTGCCTCTTCGTTCCCGCGCTTTCCTTCTTCGCGCTCTTCGTGTTTCTTACCTGGCCCGGCACCCGCGGGCCAAACGAATACGGGCGCATCCCTGACCATCCGAAGGACTGAGCAGCACGCGCTCCGGCCACGCGTGACAGCTTGCGAACGATGGGCTACATCTCGATTCCCTCTGTTTCGTGCCGTGATCGCATGCTTATGACCTCTGTCGACCCGATTGCCAATCTCGCCACCCTGATCCGCTGCCCGTCCGTGACGCCCGCCGAGGGCGGCGCGCTGACGGCCCTTGCCGCCATGCTGGAGCCGCTCGGTTTCACGGTGGAGCGCATGGTGGCCAGCGAGCCAGGAATGCCCGATATCGAGAACCTCTATGCCCGCATCGGCGCCGGCGGTCCGCATCTGATGTTTGCGGGCCATACCGATGTCGTCCCTGTCGGCGACGAGGCTGCCTGGACGCATGATCCGTTCGGCGCGGAGATCGCAGGCGGCGAGATGTTCGGCCGCGGCGCCGTGGACATGAAGGGCGGCATTGCCTGCTTCGTCGCCGCCGTCGCGCGCCATATCGAGAAGCACGGTCCGCCGAAGGGGTCCGTCTCCTTCCTCATCACCGGCGACGAGGAAGGCCCGGCTGTCAACGGCACGGTGAAGCTGCTCGAATGGGCCGCCG
>Ga0160495_100711_pt1 | contig 12789 bp, 17 predicted proteins | sample DID4MG_4_FD_108251 | JGI IMG/M metagenome (GOLD analysis project Ga0160495, IMG submission 108251) | Enriched soil microbial communities from UW Madison campus, WI, USA - DID2933_E24_FP4 MG | ecosystem: Environmental > Terrestrial > Soil > Unclassified | place: USA: Madison, Wisconsin | collected... | reverse complement strand
GGGCAGATCCGTGGACTCGGGCCGTTTCAGCGGAACGGCGGTGAACTTCATGGAAGTGCGCAAGTTCGATCGGGCCGAGAACTAGGCTTGTCTCACCACTTAAAGAAAAACCCCGCTGGAGCGATCCGCGGGGTTTTTTCTTGCGTCTCTATCCGGTCTTATTCGGCGTCCGGTGGCAGTTCGATCATGCCGAGAGCCTGGAGGTAGGTGTCGAGGATGGCTTCCTGCTCCATGCGCTCGTCCTTGTCCTGCTTGCGGATCTGGATGACCTTGCGCAGGATCTTGGCGTCGAAGCCCGTACCCTTGGCTTCGCCATAGACGTCCTTGATGTCGTCGGCGATGGTTTTCTTTTCTTCCTCGAGACGCTCGATGCGTTCGATGAAAGCGCGAAGCTGGTCGCGTGCGACGCCGTGGGCATCCGACATGATGTTCTCCTTGGTGGGCTAGAAATTCGTGAGCGCCGTGACTTGCCGCGAACTTCCGGCAAGATCAAGACCTATCGCGCGGTCCTTCAGGATTTTCGCAACGGTGTCGTCTATTCCTTCGGACGGTTCGTCTCGAAGGCTGTCTTCTGCGCGTCGGTGGCGTCGCGCTGGTAACGGTCGCGCCATTCCTCGTAGGGCATGCCGTAGATGATCTCCCGCGAGCTTTCCTTGTCGAGCGGCACGCCGGCTTCGCTAGCCGCATCGCGATACCAGTTCGACAGGCAGTTGCGGCAAAAACCGGCGAGGTTCATCAAGTCGATGTTCTGCACATCGGTGCGCTCGCGCAGATGCCTGACCAGCCGGCGGAAGGCGGCTGCCTCGAATTCGGTCTGCTGCTCTTTGCTCAGTTCGGTCATGATCTCGGCCTCAGTAAGGTCCCGTGCGGGACGGGAATATCTCGTATGTGTGCAGGCTTTCGTCCGCGTTCAACCGGGCGAAGACGGGCGAGAGCCGGTCAACCCATCGCGCGATGCCCTCGGCATCGCCGATCTCGTCCTGGCGGATCTCGATGAGCGCATGGGCGATCCCCGGCTTCATGCAGTGGCGGAACATGGTGTCGCCGCGCAACGCGCCGTCATAGGGTTCGTTGTCGCCGACCACCACGTCGCCGGGCGCTTCTAGCGCCGAGAGCAGCGGGTGAACCGCGCGATGGTCATTGTCCCACAGCACCGTGACCTGCCAAGGGCGCGCGATGCCTTTCCAGGCGGGGGTAAAGGAGTGCATGGACAGGACGAGTGGTGCCTTTCCGGTCTTCTCCGTGACGGCTGCGATCGTTCTGGACACTGCATCGTGATAGGGGCGATGATAGGTATCGAGGCGATATTGCCATTCTTCCGGCGTGATCGGATGATTGCCTGGAACGATCGCGCCGTCGGAGATGCGCATGACCAGCGTCGGGTCGTCTTCGCCGCGGTTGGGATCGATCAGCAGGCGGGAAAAGCGGCTCATGACAACAGGCGCGTTCAGGCGCTGGTTCAGCCCTCGCACGAGGCCCTCGACGCCGATATCATAGGCGATGTGGCGCTCAAAGGCGCTTTCCGGCAGGCCAAGGCGGCCGTAACGCGCAGGCAGGAGATTGGTGGCGTGGTCCGCCAGGATAACGAGCCCGAGGGAGAGGTCGCCGTCGATGATTTCGAAAGGAGGGTGGTCCTGCATATCTCTTGCCATATGTGTGTCACACAAGCCGATTGATCGCACGGGGTGGTGTTGCCCGCAAGAAGTGTGGCCTTGCCCGTCGAAAGGATTCACCGCGTTGTCGTTAAAATGTAATCGATTAGTGTTGCGTTGACATTCATGCCACGCCGTCGCAAGAAAGCGCATATTCAAATCAACGGAGTTCCATTGGAAGCCGTGAGAACCAAGAGCCAACGCCCGTTTTTCCCGAAAGCCAGCGGCCTTCTGCAGGCCGGTCTTTTTCTCGCATCGGCTTTCTTTGCCCTTTCCGTTCCCGATGCCGCAAAGGCGGAGTTCCGTGTCTGTAACGGAACCCAGAACCTTGTGGGCGTCGCCATCGGCTATCGCGCCAAGGAGGGCTGGATCAGCGAAGGCTGGTGGCAGGTGCCCGCCACGACCTGCGCGACGCTGATCGAGGGTGAGCTGCAGTCGCGCTACTATTATCTCTATGCCGAAGACGCCGCCCGGGGCGGCCGCTGGACCGGTGACGTCAACATGTGCGTCGCCGAAAACGAGTTCAAGGTCACCGGTGTCGAAGACTGCTTCGCACGCGGGTTCCAGCGCATGGGCTTCAAGGAATATGACACGGGGCGGCAGGGAAGCTGGATGGTACAGCTTTCCGATACGCCCGGCACGCAGGAAAGCCAGAACTGATGAGACGGAACAGAAAAGTCAAAATCCTCGCCACGCTCGGACCCGCATCGGCTGAAGAGCAGATGATCCAGAAGCTGCACGAGGCGGGAGCAGACCTGTTCCGCATCAACATGAGCCATGCCAGCCATGATCTCATGCGCACGCTGATCAGCCGCATCCGCGCCGTCGAAGCCCGCTGTGGCCGCCCGATCGGCATTCTCGCCGACCTTCAGGGCCCCAAGCTGCGCGTCGGGAAGTTTGCCAATGGGTCGGAAGAGCTCACGCCCGGCCAGACCTTCACGCTCGACAATCGCGACGAGCCGGGTGACAACACCCGCGTTTTCCTGCCGCATCCGGAAATCCTTGAGTCCGTCAAGGCCGGCGACCGGCTCCTCATCGACGACGGCAAGCTGCATCTTCGCGCCGAAAGCGCCGACGGCAAGGCGATCGTCTGTACCGTCGTCTCGGGCACCAAGATTTCCGACCGCAAGGGCGTCAGCCTGCCCGACACGCTGCTCGGCGTCGGCGCGCTCACGGAGAAGGATCGCGTCGACCTCGACGCCGTTTTGGCAACCGGTAGCGTCGACTGGGTCGCGCTTTCGTTCATCCAGCGCCCGGAAGACCTCGTGGAAGTGCGCAAAATCGCGCGCGGCCGCGTCGGCCTGATGTCCAAGATCGAAAAGCCGCAGGCTGTCGAACGCATCGATGAAATCATCGAGCTTTCCGACGCGTTGATGGTGGCGCGCGGTGACCTCGGCGTGGAAATGCCGCTCGAAGCCGTTCCCGGCATCCAGAAGCAGCTCATCCGCGCCTGCCGCCGCGCCGGCAAGCCGGTCGTCGTCGCGACCCAGATGCTGGAATCGATGATCTCCGCGCCGGTCCCGACCCGCGCCGAAGTGTCCGACGTCGCGACTGCGGTGTTCGAAGGTGCGGATGCCGTGATGCTCTCGGCCGAATCCGCCTCCGGCGCTTATCCGATCGAAGCCGTATCCACCATGGCGTCCATCGCCAGCACGGTCGAGCGCGATCCGCACTACCCCGGCATCATCTACGCGCAGCGTTCGACGCCGGAAGCCACGGGTGCCGATGCTATCTCGCTTGCTGCCCGCCAGATCGCCGAGACTCTGCAGCTGTCGGCCATCGTCTGCTACACCTCGTCGGGTACGACGGGATTGCGTGCCGCCCGCGAGCGGCCCGAAGTTCCGGTTCTGGCGCTTTCGCCGGTCATCGAGACGGCCCGCCGCCTTTCGGTCGTGTGGGGCCTGCACTGCGTCGTCACGGGCGATGCGGAAGACCTCGACGACATGGTGAACCGCGCCTGCCGCATTGTTGTTGCTGAGGAATTCGGCAAGCCGGGCGACCGCATCATCATCTCGGCCGGCGTTCCGCTTCGCACGCCGGGCGCCACAAACATGCTGCGCATCGCCTATATCGGAGCTGACGGCGTCAGCGGCGTCTGAGCGGCGCGCTATTTGGTATTTTGCTTTGCAAGGTGGGCTTCGGCCCGCCTTGCTGATTCCTGGAGGTCGCGATCGCGACCGGCGATCTTTTCGATGGCCTCGACGGCGAGATCGGTCACGACATAATCCGGCTTATGACCCAGGTTGCGGATCCAGACCAGCTCCGATCCGGCGATATCGCGCGCCAGCCCGCGGGAATGGATTTCCTCATAGACGATGCCATCCGAATCGCCGGTGACGATAACCGTCGGCGTGCGGATTTCCCGATAGCGCGGTTGCACGCGGCGGACATAGGCGAGCAGATTGGCAACGTCGATTGCATTGTTGCGGAACGTCGTCGGGCGCAGCACCAGGGCAGGGGCCGTTGCGTCGACATAGTCCTGCGGTCGCGGGTTCGGTTCGAAGACCGAACGCGTGCCGCTTTCTATGCGCGTAAGGCCGGCGGGCATCGCAACGATATGGCTGAACAGCCCGCCAACCACCGGCATCTTCGCAAGGTTATAGTACCAGTCGACACCGCCCGGCCAGGGATGGGTCGCGGGCGCGAGGAAAAGAAGGCCGGCTGTTTTCTCTGGATGTTCGAGGGCAAAGCTGGCCGCGATGGCTCCGCCGAAGGAGTGACCGACGATGATTGCGCGCTCCATGCCCCGCGCCTCCATCAGGCGCGCAATGGCGCGGGCCTGCCCGTCGGGCCGCGCATTTTCCGGGCCGCCACGGTCGGAATAGCCATGACCGGGCCGGTCGAGGAAAAGCAGATCGGCCCGGCCCTCCAGCGCCGGACGAAAGGCGTGCATGGGGTCGCGCAGATTGCCGCTTGCGCCGTGGATGAAGACGATTGGCGGCAGGTCTGCCTCTTCACCGGCGGGCACGAACACGCTGTTCATGCGCATGCCGCCGATATCGATGAGCTCGCCGATATTGTCGTATCGTCGCTCGATCGACTGCGTCTGCCATGCGCTGAAAAGGAAGCCGACAAGCGCGAGGGCAAAGGGGACGGCGAGGAGGGCTGTCAGCATGGAGGCCGGGCTGCATGGAGAAGGGAGGGCTGCTGTATAGGCTACAGCCTGTTTACGACGACGGCGCCTTGGCGGATCACCTGCGGATCACGTCCTCTGTCCGGTCAGTTTTTCGGCGAGTTCACCAAGGGCCTTCTGTGCCTGCCGCTCGGTCGGGTATACCAGAAGGAAGCGCTCCCAGGCCTTCAGTGCCATCTCGTCCCGCCCTGTCTGGGTCATGATGCCCGCCATGCCGGCGAGTGCGCCGAAGTGGCGGGGCTCGAGCCGCAGGACCTGGTTGATGTCGGACATCGACTTGCGATAGTTGCCCATCTTGAAATGCAGTGTGGCGCGCCGGTTCCAGCCTTCTGCATAGTCGGGCTTCAGGCGAATCGCCTCATCGAGGAAATCGAGTGCGGCGGCGTTCCGGTTCTCTTCGACGGCTTTGTCCGACTGCTGGATGAGAAAGTTGATGGTGGCGCTGCCGGAATCCTGCCATTCGCGTCGGATCTGGTTGGCAATGCCCTTCGCCTTGTCAGGATCGCCCTCGCGTTTCAACTCGCCGAAAAGCTTGTCCAGACGCTGCGTCTGGGTCGTGAAGGCACTGCTGGACGACGGATCGACAGAGGCCTTGTCGGCCTGCTGTGCCAGTGCCGCTGCCGGAGCAGTACCGGCGAGGGCGAAAGAAAGCAGTAATACGGACAACGAGAAAAAGCGCATGGCGGTCATGGTAAACCGCCAGCGCGCAACTTCAAACAGTTTTTGTTCATCACTGTCCGCACGAGGGGACAGGCAGACGCGATCAGCCCTGACGAGCCTTGAAGCGCGGGTTCTGCTTGTTGATGATGTAGATGCGGCCCTTGCGGCGAACAAGGCGGTTCTCGCGGTGGCGAGCCTTGAGCGACTTGAGCGAATTCTTGATCTTCATTTTTCTGATCCGCGTATTGCAGGGCGATGGACTCGCCGGATTTCCTCAATCAAAAACGCGCCGTTTCGGGCGCGCTTTCAGGTTGGGCAGGCATGTAACCCGTGACATTTCCGCTGTCAACCACAGGCGCCGGGTTTTCCGTGCCGATCGCCGGTTTTCCAGTCTCTCTCAATCGAAAATCTGGGTGACATGCCCCATCTTGCGGCCGGGACGCGCTTCCGTCTTGCCGTAGAGATGGACGAGCACGCCGGGCCGGGCGAGCCAGGCGGGAACGTCGTCGATATCGTCGCCGATGAGATTCTGCATCACGCAGTCGGAGTGCCGGCGCGGGTCGCCAAGCGTGTGGCCGGAGATGGCGCGGATGTGCTGCTCGAACTGCGATATTACGCAGGCTGCTTCCGTCCAATGACCGGAATTGTGCACGCGCGGCGCGATTTCGTTGGCCACGAGGCCGCCATCCGGCAGCACGAAGAATTCCACACCGATAACGCCGACATAGCCGAGATTGTCTAGGATGGCGCGGGCGGCCTTGCGGGCGAGATCCACCGTTGCTTCGCTGACACGGGCAGGAAGGGTGGACGTGTGGAGAATGCCGTTGATGTGGACGTTTTCCGCCGGATCGTAGCAGGCGATGGTGCCGTCGCGGTCTCGCGCGGCGATTATCGAGATCTCTCGCTCGAAGGGCACAAGGCTTTCGAGAATCAGCGGTACGCCGCCGAGCGTCTCGAACGCGCCGTCGCGGTTTTCGGCCGGCGAGCGGAAGACGCGCTGCCCCTTGCCGTCATAACCAAGCCTTCGCGTCTTGAGCACGCCCACGCCGCCGAAACGATCGAGGGCAGCTTCGAGATCGCCCTGGCTGTCGACGGCGGCGAAGTCGGCGGTGCGGATGCCGCAGTCACGGATAAAGCTTTTTTCGACAAGGCGGTCCTGCGAGACTTCCAGCGCGCGCGGCGGCGGATAGACCGGGACGGCGGCGGCCAGCGCCTGGGCGGCGGCGACGGGCACGTTCTCGAATTCGTAGGTCACGACATCGCAGACGCGGGCGAGCTCGGCAAGCGCATCGGCGTCGTCATAGGAAGCGACAATCTGGGCGTTCGCCACCTGTGCGGCTGGACAATCGGCCTGCGGCTCGAGGATGACGGTGCGGAGGTTGAGGCGTGCGGCCGCCATGGCAAGCATGCGGCCGAGCTGACCGCCGCCGATGATACCGATCGTGCGTGCGCTCATAGCGGGCCATCCACGGGATATTCGGCGACGGCGTTCGTCTGCGTCTCGCGCCACTCGTCGAGCCTATGGGCGAGTTCCGGGTCGTTGAGCGCCAGGACGGCGGCCGACAGGAGCGCGGCATTGACGGCGCCGGCGCGGCCGATGGCGAGCGTGCCGACGGGAATGCCGGCCGGCATCTGGACGATCGACAGCAGACTGTCCTGACCGGAAAGTGCCTTGGACTGAACCGGTACGCCGAAGACCGGAAGCGGCGTCATGGCCGCTGCCATACCGGGAAGGTGCGCCGCACCGCCGGCACCGGCGATGATGATCTTGAAACCCTCGGCCTTGGCGCCGCGCGCGAAGCTGTAGAGCCGCTCGGGCGTGCGATGCGCCGAAATGATACGGGCCTCGTAGTCCACCCCGAGCGCATCGAGCGTATCGGCGGCGTTCTTCATCGTCTCCCAGTCGGACTGGCTACCCATGATGATGGCGACGGGGGGCGTTTCTGTCGTGTCCAAGGCGTCTCGTCCGGTTCAGGCGATGATGTCGGGAATGATCTGATCTTCCAGCTTGGAAATCTTGTCCTTCAGGACCAGTTTCTTCTTCTTCATGCGCTGGATTCTCAGGGCTTCACAGCCAGTCTGGATCATGGCGTTGATGGCTGCGTCATAATCTTCGTGCTCCTGGCGAAGCCGTGCGGCCGCAAGCCGCAATTCCGCCTGGTCCTGATCTGCCATGCTGTTTTTCCCCGTCGTCGGAAACAGCGGTTGGCCCGCTTGCCTCCATTCTCAATCAATCGTGCTCCTATCACGAAAGCTGTGGTAACGGGAAGTTATCCCTTGCCACGTTTTCGCCTTCGACAAATGAAAAATGAAATGGCACACTGACTTTGTTGCAACCTGGACCATCCGGTCCGTACGGGATCGGGTGGAAAACAAAAGGAAGGAACTGTCACATGACGATTGAGGCTCACCTGGCTACGCTGGAAAAGAAGCATTTCGCTCTGGAGGAAGAGCTGCATGCTGCGGTCACGCGCCCCTCCTCGGAGGATCAGACGATCGCGGAGATCAAGCGTCGCAAGCTGCGCATCAAGGATGAGATCGAGCGGCTTCGCTCGGCGCACTGAAGACAGGAATTCCACGGAGAATTAAGGGAGCAAGTCGCGGAACAGACGGTCTGTATGGGAAGATCAGGGTAGGAGCCCGTTCCGCGAAACCACTTCCCGCAATGGAAATACCGCAATAGAAATCAACGATGTCGTGACGCCCTGGCAACCGGATCTCCGTGCCGGGGCGTTCTGTTTCAGGACCAGAACTGATCGAGCCAGAGGTTCAGCCTGTCGAAGCCCTTCGCATTGATCGCATAAATCCGCTTCGTGCCCGCCGAGGTCACGCTGACGAGATTGGACTCAAGCAACGCCCTGAGATGTTGCGACACCGCCGGCCGGCTGATCGGCAAACCCTCGGATAATTCGTTGACCGTGCGCGGCGACCGGCGCAACTCCTCCAGCAAGAACCTGCGGTTGGGATCGGCAATCGCAGCAAAGGGATCAGGGTTCGCCATGGCTGAACGCTATGGCAAAGCAGCATTTCCGGCAAGTATTTTGTGCGCTGCGGCAACTTTCAGGTGAAGGCGAGGATGCCGTCGTAGACGAGCTTTGCGCCCGCGATCAGCGCCATGGAATACATGAAGGGATAGAACACTTCCGGTTTCATGCGCTTGACCATGAAGCCCCCGAAGGCTGTGGCGACAATGGCAAGCGGCACCAGGGTCGCGGAGATGGTCAGGTTCGTCGTGTCGAGCTGGCCGAGCGCGAAATAGGGGCCGAGCTTTATGAGGTTGAGAATGGCGAAGAACCGCACCGCTGCGCCGGTATAATCGCGCGGCGGCAGCTTCAGCGGCAGGCCATAAACCTGGAAGGGCGCCCCGCCGGCATGGGCGACGAAGCTGCCATAGCCGGAGAGCGTGCCGAAAAAGGCCGCCGGCACCAGGCGATGCGGCTTCGGCTCGATGACGTGGCCGTGGCGGACGCGCCAGCTGTTGTAGAAGTAGCGTAGCACGAACAGCACGGTGATGAGGCCGATGATGAGACGCAACGCATCGCGCGGCACATAGGCAGACGTGGCCCAGCCGATGGCGATACCGAGCAGGGCTCCGGGCAACATCATTTTCAGGAGCTGGCGGTTGTTGTGCTTGCGCCATATCCAGAGCGACACCCAATCCATCACCACGAGAATGGGCAGGAGGATTGCGGCGGCCTGGACCGGCGGCACGGCCATGGCGAGCAGCGGTACACCCATGAGGGCGAGCGCCTCGCCCATGCCGCCTTTGGTCAGGCCGACGAGAAGCACAGCGGGAATCGCTGCGTAATAGATGGTAGGGTCGATGGACATTGCTGACGGTTGATCCTGTTCGTCCTTCCGTCTATCCGCTTTGTTCTGTTATGACGAGCCTGGCTACCGCTAATCCTAGGAAAGTGCCTTTCATGTCCGATGTCGAAAACCGCTGCCGCCTGGTGCTGATCCTTCCGGAAGGCGATGACCTTTCCGCGCGGGCGGCAATGCTGGAGGGCGCGCTGAAGGGCGGTGACGTGGCGTCGGTCATCCTGCCGCAGTACGGCCTCGACGACAGCGCGTTCCAGAAGCACGCGGAAGTGCTGGTGAAGATCGTGCAGGACGCGGGCGCGGCCGCACTCGTTGCGGGCGACACGCGCGTCGCGGGCCGTGCGAAAGCCGACGGCATCCATGTGACCGGCGGATTGGAGGCATTGGCCGAAGCCGTCGAGAAATTCACGCCCAAGCTCATCGTCGGCGGCGGCAATGCCACGGATCGCCACAAGGCGCTGGAAATCGGCGAAATCCAGCCGGACTACATCTTCTTCGGCAAGATCGGCGGCGACATCAAGCCGGAGGCGCATCCCAAGAATGTGGCGCTCGCCGAATGGTGGGCGTCCATGGTGGAGATCCCTTGCATCGTTCTGGGCGGAACGGACCCGCAGTCCGCGCTGGCCGTCGCCGAAAGCGGCGCGGAGTTCGTGGCGCTCGACAAGGCCGTTTTTGCCGAGCCGGCACAGGCGCCCCACATCGTTGCCGCCGTAAATGCACTGCTTGACGAAAAAGCGCCACGGTTTGGGGAATAGTAGCCGCTCATGATCAGGGTCGTCCTTTCGCAAGCTTGCCGTATCGTGCCGGTGGCGCTTCTTGCCGCGGGCGTTTTCACGTGCGCGCCGGCCTTTGCGCAGGTCGCGAAGAAAGGGCCTGCGGTCACTGCCGGCGATACCGGAAAGGAAGACCGGCCGGCGGCGGGGACGGAGTCCGAGAAGGGCGCCGAGGCCGATGGTCCTTCCGGCGGCCTGGGGGTTCTGGACCGCATGGGCGCGGAACTTCCCGACCTGCCGGCGGAAAAGCCGTTCACCGGAAAAGTCGACGAGGCCTATGGCGCCTTCCAGCGTGGCCGATACCTGACGGCGATGGAACTGGCTCTGCCGCGTGCGCAGCTCGGAGACCCGGCCGCGCAAACGCTGGTCGCCGAAATCCTCGACCGTGGTCTTGGCGTGAAGCGCAACCGCGATCAGGCGATGTTCTGGTATGAGCAGGCCGCCAATGGCGGCGACCCGACCGGCATGTTCAAATATGCGGTGCTCCTGATGGAGCGCTCGCGCTCGAAGGAGGATCGCAAGAAGGCCGACGAGCTGATGAAGAAGGCGGCCGATCTCGGCAATGCGTCCGCGCAGTTCAACTACGCGCAGGTCCTTGTGGCCGACAGCCCGGGCGAGAAGGGGCTGCGCGAGGCTATGCCCTATTATGAGAAATCGGCCGAGCAGGGCATCGCGGACGCGCAATATGCGCTGTCGCAGATTTATATCAGCCTGAAGGACCTGCCGGAAGAAAAGACCAGGCGTGCCCGCGAATGGCTGTTGCGGGCCGCGCGCGCCGGCTACGATACCGCACAGCTCGACCTCGGCATGTGGCTGGTGAACGGAACGGCCGGCGAGCGGGATTACGAGGCCGGTTTCAACTGGCTGAAGCGGGCCGCCGAAGGCGGCAACGCCGTTGCCCAGAGCAAGCTCGCCCAGCTCTATATCCACGCCATCGGTACGAAATCCGATCCCGTCGAGGCGGCGAAGTGGTTCGTTTTGGCGCGTCGCGCGGGGCTGAGCGATCCCTCTCTGGAGGACTTCTATCTGGGTCTTGAAGAGTCGCAGCAGAAGGCGGCGATTACGGCTGCCAACAAGTTCCGCACAGGGTCCTGACGGGCGTCTATTTACCCTGTTGCACGATCGGTGCCCCTGCTTTGCATGCCGTGCAAAGGCTTGAGGCTTGAAACTTCGGGGGATTTGTGGTCTTGAGGCGCCACATCCGGTCCCGGTGCATTTTCGCGCTGCGGCTTTTGCCGCCCGATGCGCCGGACATTCCCGAAGGACATTCATTTCATGGCACGTTCCGCTCTTCTCAACGTCATGGTTCAGGCCGCATTCAAGGCCGGCAAGTCGCTCGCGCGCGATTTCGGCGAGGTGCAGAACCTGCAGGTTTCGCTGAAGGGACCGGGCGACTACGTTTCGCAGGCCGACCGCAAGGCCGAAAAGCTCATCCGCGAGGAGCTGATGAAGGCCCGCCCGACCTATGGTTTCCTCGGTGAGGAATCCGAGGAGATCATCGGCACGGACGGCGCGCATCGCTGGATTGTCGATCCGCTCGACGGCACGACCAACTTCCTGCACGGCATTCCCTTCTTTGCGATCTCGATCGCGCTGGAGCGCAATGGCGAGATCGTCGCGGGCGTCGTGCTGAATCCGGCGACGGACGAACTCTTCACCGCCGAGCGTGGCGGCGGTGCCTTCCTCAACGATCGCCGTCTGCGCGTTGCGGCCCGCAAGAACCTGTCGGATGCCGTCATCGGCTGCGGCGTTCCGCATCTGGGTGACGTCAACCACGGCAAGTTCCTCATCGAGCTGCGCCATGTCATGGGCGAAGTCGCCGGCGTGCGCCGCCTTGGCTCGGCTTCGCTCGATCTCGCCTATGTGGCAGCCGGTCGCTTTGACGGCTTCTGGGAGCGCGACCTCATGCCGTGGGACATCGCGGCCAGTGTTCTCCTGATTCGCGAAGCCGGCGGCTATGCAACCGATCTCGACGGCAGCAACGCTGTGCTGTCGAGCGGCACTGTCGTTGCGGGCAACGAATATATCCACAAGGCGTTGCGCGAGGTCGTGCAGCGGCCTGTACCGTCACGCTGACGGGTGAAACGCGCGGTGCAGGAATGCACCGCTGTTGCCGCCAAGCCCTTCAATTCGGCTCAATCTTCCACTAGTCTCCGCCCCGACGAGGAAGCGGAGATGCGACTATATGACTAAGCTGGCGCTGTCGGGCTGGGGCGGAACCGACGAGACCGGGCACGAAGACCCGCACAAACTCTCAAGCCCCATGGCATTCTTCTGGACGATGGTGATCTTTCTCATCATCGTCGGTTTCGTGGCCGCCATCCTCTTTCGGCAGGCGCAGACTGCGTTTCTCAGCAATCCCGGTCTAAACGGCCTCATCCTCGGCGTGCTGCTGATCGGCATCCTGCTGGTGTTCAATCATGTGCTGGCGCTGCGGCCGGAAGTGCGCTGGTTCAATTCCTTCCGTGCAGCCGGCAGCGCGGAGAAGGTCGGGCGCGATCCTGTGCTGCTGGCGCCGATGCGCGCCCTGATCGGCCGCCGCCATTCCATGACGCTGTCGACGACGACGCTGCGCTCCATCCTCGATTCGATCGCCACGCGTCTCGATGAATCGCGCGACACCTCACGTTACCTGATCGGCCTGCTCGTCTTCCTCGGTCTTCTCGGCACGTTCTGGGGCCTTCTCGGCACGATCGGTTCGATCAGTTCCGTCATCCAGTCGCTCGACGCAGGCGGCGGCACGGCGAAT
>Ga0160495_100705_pt1 | contig 12941 bp, 10 predicted proteins | sample DID4MG_4_FD_108251 | JGI IMG/M metagenome (GOLD analysis project Ga0160495, IMG submission 108251) | Enriched soil microbial communities from UW Madison campus, WI, USA - DID2933_E24_FP4 MG | ecosystem: Environmental > Terrestrial > Soil > Unclassified | place: USA: Madison, Wisconsin | collected... | reverse complement strand
GTATGGTCCGTCGCTTCCCGCTTTTCGTGAGATCGGCGGCGAGAATATCAACGGCGTCATCTATTCCACGGTCGTCGGCTGCCTGCCGGATGACTTCTCGAAGCCGTTCCGCGAGTCCTATCGCGCCAAGTTCGGCCCCAACTCGGCCTATATCACGGGATCGCAGACCTATGACGGGCTGTGGATGTGGGCGATTGCCGCTGCCATCGCCGGCGGTGCAGGCGAGCCTTTCAACAAGGAGCAGGTGAGCAAGGTCGCCGCCGTCATGCGACGCAACGTCTATCGCGGCGTCAACGGAACCTACCGGGCCGATCCTGCCGGCCAATCGGCCTATTGCTACCCGACACAGACCGCCGATCCTTCGCTGGGCATGCCGCATCAGTTCCTGCAGCATCAGGACTACAAGACCGACCCCAAGCTCATCGCGCCGGCGCTGTACGCCACCGATACATTCCTCCTGCCGCCCTGGATCAAATAGGCTCTGACAACGCAGCCCTGAACGGGGTATCGGCCGCCGCAGCGGCCGATACCGATGGCGAGAGGAGCGGATTGATGGAAAACAGCGGGACAGTCTTGCTGGAATGCGAAAATGTCGTAAAGCGCTACGGTTCGCTTGCGGCGGTCGACGGCATGTCGCTGACGGTGAACCGCGGCGAGATCGTCGGCATCGGCGGCCCGAACGGCGCGGGCAAGACGACCTTCTTCGACGTGGTGACAGGCGTGACGCCCGCCACCGAGGGCCGGATGGTGTTCGATGGCCATGACATTTCAAGGCTTGGCGCCGACAGCATATGTCAGCACGGCATTGCACGCACATTCCAGCTCAACGCCGCCTTCGAAAGCCTGACGGTGCGCGAAAACATCGATGTCGCCGCCTATTTCGGGAGAAGCCGGAGGGCGATCCCGGGCCTGAAGCTCGGCCAGGATGTGCGCGAACAGACGGAAGAGGCACTGGCCTTCGTCGGCCTGTCGGACAAGGCGGACGCCACGGTGGCGCAACTTCCCGTGCTCGACCGCAAGCTGCTGATGATCGCCGGCGCGATCGCGACACGGCCGAAACTGCTTTTCCTGGATGAGCCTGTTGGAGGGCTCAATTCTAGCGAGATCGATCACATTATCGGCCTGGTCGAACGGCTCAAAGCAAACGGGATGACCATCGTTCTCATCGAACATGTCATGCGTTTCCTGCTGGCGCTCTCCAGCCGCGTCATCATCATGCACCACGGCAAGAAGATCTTCGAAGGCCCACCGCAAGCGGTGGCTGAAGATCCGGTCGTGGTGGACTCCTATCTTGGAGAGGGCACACGCAAGCGGCTTGCGACGTATTTTTCCCAAGAGGAGGTGCAGCCGTGAGCGCTTCCGCAGAACCGCCCGTCCTCAGCCTTTCCAATGTGGTTTCGGGCTACAAGGGACTTCAGGTCCTCAAGGGCATATCCTTCGACATTGCGGCCGGCGACTTCGTGACCGTCGTCGGCCCCAACGGCCACGGCAAGTCGACCCTGCTGAAAACCATTTCCGGCCTCGTAGCGCTGACGTCTGGCGCGATCCGCATCAACGGAGAGCCGGCCCCGGCCAAGCCGCACACCATCGCCGGGCTCGGCGTGGCCCATGTTCCGCAGGGCGACATGCTGTTTCCGGAAATGAGCGTTCTGGAAAACCTGCTCATGGGCGCTTATCTCGCGCCCTCGAAAGCCGAAGTCGAGCGACGGCTCGACGAGGTCTACACGCTCCTGCCCAAGCTTTCCGATCGGCGGGACCAGCTCGCATCCTCCCTCTCGGGAGGCGAGCGACGGATGGTCGGCATCGGTCGCGGGCTCATGATGGGCGGGCAGATCCTGCTGATCGACGAGCCGTCACTGGGGCTCGCGCCGCTGATCATCGAGCAAATATACGGCGTCATAGCGGAACTCTCCAGAAGCGGCCGGACCATCCTGCTCGTCGAGGAAAATCCGGCCCGTGTCGCCGACCTCGCCGATCATCTTCATCTGCTGGACGACGGTGTGATCGTGTGGTCGGGCCCGCCGGCCGAACTGCTCGCCCGCGACGAGCTCCTTGCAACCTATCTCGGAGGCTGACGATCATGTTCGACATCCTGACCGCCATCCTCATCGCCGGCCTGACGACAGGCGCGCTCTATGCGCTCGCAACCGTCGGCCTCTCCCTCGTCTGGGGCTCCATGGGCATGCTCAATATGGCGCATGCCGCCATGTTGACGCTCGGCGGCTACTCGGCCTTCACGCTCTGCACCGTGCTTGGCCTCCCGGTCATCGTCGGCTTCGCAGGCGCTATCGTGATCGGCGCCGTCGCGGGTGGGTTGCTCTACGTACTGATCGTGCGCAACCTGTTGAAGACCGACAAGGCGACGTTCGAAGCCAATGTGATGATCGCGACCGTCGGCATCGGTATCGCACTCGAAAACGCCATCCTTCTGACCTATGGCGGCCAGCCGTTGAAGCAGCCGATCTCGGCGAACGGATCATTCGTCCTCGGACCGGTCAGCCTGCCCTTTCAGAACATGCTCATCGTGCTGGTCGTCATTGCGCTGATGGCGGTGATAGCGCTGCTGCTCGGCAAGACGCGCATGGGCCGCGCCATCCGCGCGACGGCGCAAAACCGCGAGGCGGCCCAACTGATGGGGGTCGCGGTCAACTCGGTCTACTTCCAGGTGCTCGTCCTGTCGGGCGCCATCGCCGGCATCTGTGGCGTGATGGTCAGCTCCATGACCCAGCTTTCGCCGCCTCTCGGCAACGATCCCATGTTGAAGGCCTTCATCATGTGCGTGGTTGCGGGCCTCGGCAATCTTCCCGGCGCCGTGGCGGCAGCCTTCGGCCTCGCCTTGCTGGAAGCCTTCGTCCAGTACGTTGCCGGCGCGCGCTGGGGGTTCCCCACCCTGCTCTTCGTGGTCATCGCTGTCCTGATATGGCGGCCCGCCGGCCTTTTTGGCCGTGTCCAAATCCGTCGCATGTGAGGTGGCGCCATGAACAAGACATCCAGCTCCAAGGGCATGTCCATCAACGCCCGTATCGACCTCCTCGTCAGCCTGCTGCTGATCGCCGCCGCAATCGCGCTCCCCTTCATGATCGACAGCCGCTACGTGCTCGGTCAGATCGTGCTGGCGCTGTTCTACGCCACCATCGCCTCGCAGTGGAACCTGCTGTTCGGCTTTGCCGGCGTCTTCTCCCTTGCACAGATGGCAATGTTTGCCTTCGGCGGCTATGCGACCGCGATGATCTGCTTCTACTTTGGCTGGAATGTCTGGGCGGCTTTGCTCCCGGGCGCCCTTTCAGCGGTCGTCTTCTCGCTGATCGTCGGCCTCGCCTGCCTTCGCCTCACGGGCGTGTACGTCGCGCTGCTCACCCTCGCCATCGCGCAGACCATGTATCTGCTGATCGTCACGGATACCGAATGCTTCACGATGGTGGGCTCCATCTGCCGGCAGTTTACCGGAGGCGCGGTGGGCTTCGCCCGCTTCGGTGATCTCGGCACGCGCGCGCTCCTCAAGGGCCAGTGGCTTGCCGGCAACTATGCCATTATAGCGACGCTCTTCGCGGTCACGATGCTCGTCACCTATATCATCGTCAAAAGCCCGATAGGCCTCGCGTTTCGCGCCCTCAAGGACAATCCGGGCTATGCCGTGGCCCGCGGCGTCAACCGGTTTCAGGCTCAGCTTCTGGTGTTCGGCATCTCGGCCTTCTTCACCGGTCTTGCCGGCGGTTTCTATGCCGCGCATTTCCAGGCCATCGGGCCCGGCATCCTGTCGATGTCGCAGTTGATGTTCATCATCGCCATCACCGTCGTCGGTGGCGTCGGAACCTTCTGGGGGCCGCTCGTCGGGACCATTGTGCTGGTCGCGGCCGACGAGTTGATGCGCGAGGCGGGCGAGTTCCGCACGCTCGGGCTTGGCCTCATCATCGCGCTGTCCATCCTGCTGATGCCGAAGGGCCTCGTCGGGCGGCTCGGCGATCTCTTATCCTGGCTGCGCAGCCGCGACCGCGCCGCCGCATCCGCCATCAACTTTCAGGAAAAGCCGGCAACCACCGGAAAGTGAGGAGTTTTCATGTACGACACGATCATCATCGGCGCCGGTTCTGCCGGCTGCGTGCTTGCAAACCGGCTGAGCGCCGATCCGAACCGCAAGGTCCTCGTGCTGGAGGCCGGCCGGGCAGCCCCGCTGGCCTCTGATATTCCGTCCGACTGGGTAACCATGTTTAACACGGGTGCAGACTGGGGTTACTACACCGAGCCTCAGGCGGGCTGCCGCGGTCGCCGCATCTTCTGGCCGCGCGGCAAGATGGTGGGCGGTTCCGGCGCGCTCAACGCGATGATCTACATCCGGGGATTGCCCTCCGACTACGATGCATGGGAAGCGATGGGGTGCAGCGGCTGGGGATGGAAGGACGTGCTTCCGGTGTTCCTGTTTTCCGAAGCCAATGCCGACATAAAGGACAGTCCCTATCACGGCAACGATGGCCTCCTGCATATCGGCAATGTGCCCTATGTCGACCAATACGAGCGGATGTGGATCGAGGCCGCCGAGGCGGCCGGTTACCCCTACAATCCCGACTACAACGGCAAGACCCAGGAAGGGGTCGGCCTTTTCCAGTTCACCATCAAGAATGGCGAGCGCTGGGGAACCGGCAAGGCCTATCTGCGGCCTGCGCTTGAACGCCCCAATCTCACCGTCGAGACAGGCGTTCTTGTCACGAAGCTCATCGTCGAAAACGGCCGTGTAAAGGGTGTCAGCTATCTCATCGACGGTGTTGCGCACACGGCCTATGCCGAAAGCGAAGTCGTGCTCTCAGCGGGCGCGATTGCATCCTGCCAGCTCCTGATGCTGTCGGGGATTGGGCCGGCGGACGAATTGAAGGCGGTCGGCGTCGATCCCATCCACGACCTTCCCGGCGTCGGCAAAGATTTGCAGGATCACCTCAACATTCCCATCACCTTCTACACCAAGGAACCGCTCGGCATAGGCGCCTGGACCGACGAGGTGATCGCCGACAGCTTCGAGGAATGGCGCGACCACCGTACCGGCATCCGCTCCTCGCCCTGGGTGGCCTCCGGCGGTCATGTGTGCAGCCGTCCTGGCGTCGAACCCGACTTGCAACTCTACGGCGCCATGAGCCCGCACCGCGACTACGCACGCTTCCTGGGCGGCCAGTCCGGTATAACCACGCATTCCACGCTTCAGCGCCCGAACAGCCGGGGTGAGATCAGGCTGCGCTCGGCCAATCCGATCGAATATCCGTCGATCGACCCCAAATATTTCGTGAGCGATCCGGAGGGGCTCGACCTCGCCACCATGGTTGAGGGCGTCAAGATCAACCGCCGCATCATGGAACAGTCGCCGATGCGCGAGCTGGTCGACTACGAAGTCAGCCCAAGCGCCGAGTGCAAGACGGACGCCGAAATCGCCAACTATGTCCGCGGCCATATGACGACACTCTACCACCCGTCCTCATCCTGTCGCATGGGCACCGACGCGATGGCTGTCACCGATCCCGCAAGCTTGAAGGTTCGCGGTCTGGAAGGACTGCGCGTCGCGGATGCTTCGGTCATTCCGAAAATGGTTTCGGGCAATCTCAACGCGCCGACGATCATGGTCGCCGAGCGTGCCGCCCAGATGATCCTCGCCGGTTAAGGAGACGCCGCCATGAACATCGCACCATCAAAAAGCATCTGGCACAACAGGGCCGCAAAGCTTTCCGTCGAAGGAAGGCTCTTCATAGACGGCGACTTCCGCGAGGCCGTTTCCGGCACGAAGTTCGAGACGGTCAATCCGGCTGATGACAGCATCATTGCGGCGGTGTCGCGCGGCGACGCTGCCGATATCGATTTCGCCGTCGCTTCCGCACGCAAGGCCTTCAAGTCGGGTGTCTGGTCGCGCATGGCGCCGCGTGCCCGCATGGCCGTAATGCTGCGATTTGCCGACCTTGTCGAAAATCACGCCGGCGAATTCGCGATGCTCGATACGCTCGACATGGGCAAGCCGATCCAGGAGATGCTGACGGTGGACATCCCGCTGGCATTGACCTGCCTGCGTTTTACCGCCGAATGCATTGACAAGATCGAGGGCACCGTCGGCGCGACGACGAGCGACGTGCTGTCCTATGTCATCCGCCAGCCGCTCGGCGTCGTCGGCTGCATCGTGCCGTGGAACTACCCCCTGCTGATGACCGTGTGGAAGATCGCGCCCGCGCTTTCAGCCGGCAATTGCGTCGTGCTGAAGCCGGCCGAACAGTCCCCGCTCTCGGCGCTGCTGCTTGCGCGCCTCTTCATGGAGGCCGGCGGACCGGCGGGCGTTCTGAACGTTGTCAACGGTTTCGGTGCGGAGGCCGGCAAGGCGCTGGCCTTGCACGACGGCGTCGACAAGATCGCCTTCACCGGCTCGGCAGAGGTCGGCAAGCTGATGCTGATCTATGCCGGTCAGTCCAACATGAAGAAGGTCGCGACGGAGTGCGGGGGGAAGTCTCCGCATATCATCCTGGCGGATACGGAAAACCTCGAAAAGGCGGCCTGGTGGGCAGCCATGGGTATCTTCGGCAACCAGGGCGAAGTCTGCTGCGCAGGTTCGCGCATCATCGTGGAAAAATCCGTTGTCCCTGACTTCATCGATGCCCTCTCGGCCCAGGCAAAGTCCGGCTACGTGCCGGGCGACCCGCTGGACGAAACCACCACGATGGGGCCCCTCGTCACCCGGGAACAGCAGCAGCGCGTGCTGAACTATATCGACATCGGGCGCCGGGGTGGCGCGGATTGCATCCTCGGTGGCGGCGTGCCCGACGGGCTGGAGCACGGCGCCTATGTCGCCCCCACCATTTTCGCCGGCGTCGATAATAGCATGACGATCGCCCGCGAAGAGATTTTCGGCCCCGTCGCCAGCATCATTCCCGTGTCGGGTTACGACGAGGCGATCGCCGTCGCCAATGACAGTCCCTTCGGCCTTGCTGCTGGTATCTGGACAAGCGACCTGGGCAAGGCGCATCGGTTCGCGCGCGATGTCGAGGCCGGCATGGTCTATGTGAACAGCTACATGAATGGCGACATGCAGTTGCCCTTTGGCGGCTGGAAGGAAAGCGGCAACGGCCGCGACAAATGCATTGATGCGATCCTCTCCTACACGCAGAGCAAGGGTGTGTGGGTGACGATCGGCGAATGACGAGGACGCAGATGATGAAGACCGGATGGAATTTTCACGAACTCTACCTCTGGCACGATACCGGCGCGGCCGCGCAATTTTTCCCGGCAAGCCTGACCGTCGAGCCCGGCGAACACGCGGAAAATGCCGAAACGAAGCGGCGCTTCCGCAATCTCATGGAGGTCTCGGGGCTCACCGAGCAGCTTACGAGCGTCAAGTCGGTTCCGGTGGACGAGGACGACCTCGCGCTGTTCCATACTCGCGATTACATCAGGCGCATCAAGAGGCTCAGCGACGATCGCGGCGGCGATGCGAGTTATCTCACGCCGTTCGGACGCGGCAGCTACGAGATCGCCTGCCTTGCTGCCGGCGGCACGTTTGCCCTGATAGACAAGGTTCTTTCCCGCGAACTCGACAACGGTTACGCGCTGGTGCGCCCGCCGGGTCACCATGCGGAAAGCGACAAGGGCATGGGTTTCTGCCTGTTCGGCAATGTCCCGGTGGCCATTCTGAAGAACCGCAAGAAGCACGGTTTCGAGCGCGTGGCGACAGTGGATTGGGATGTCCACCATGGTAACGGCACCCAGGCCGCATTCTGGACCGATCCCGGCGTGCTGACGATCTCGCTTCACCAGGAGAGGCTCTATCCCCATGACAGCGGCGACCGCGAGGAACGCGGCGCCGGTGCGGGTCTCGGCTACAACCTCAACATTCCGCTTCCGGCCGGCAGTGGGCACGGCGCCTATATCGCGGCCTTCGAACAGGTCGTGCTTCCAGCACTACGGGCCTACAAGCCAGATCTCATCGTCGTCCCCTCGGGTTTCGACGGTTCGGGTGCCGATCCGCTCGGCCGCATGATGCTGCACAGCGATACCTATCGCGAGATGACCCGGATGCTGATGGAAGCGGCCACCGACCTGTGCGGTGGGCGTCTCGTCATGTCGCACGAGGGCGGCTACTCCGCCGCCTATGTGCCCTATTGCGGCCTCGCCGTGCTGGAGCAGCTTTCCGGCATCAAGACCCACATCGACGATCCCTTCCTGCCTGTGTTTCGAAATTACGCGGGACAGGATCTGCGCCCCTGGCAACAGGAGGCGATCTCGGCCGCCGCCGAGCTGGTGGCCGGCATCCGCGCTTAGCAGGCTCGGCCATCGCTGCGGCGTGCAAGGTAGCAAACGCAGTTTCAGCTATGGCGAACGGTACTCTGTGGGCGCATAATCGGCCGAGCGGGGGCGAGGCGGATGATTTACGATTATTGCGTCATTGGCGGCGGTATTGTCGGGTTGGCGACGGCCATGCGACTTCTCGAAGCGCGGCCCGGCAGCAGCCTTGTCCTCATCGAGAAGGAAGACGTGCTAGGCCGGCACCAGACCGGCCATAACAGCGGCGTCATCCATGCGGGCATCTACTATCCGCCGGGCAGCCTCAAGGCGGAGCTGTGCCGGAAGGGTGCGGCGGCCACGAAAGCGTTCTGCCAGGAACAAGGCATCCGTTTCGAGGTCTGCGGCAAGCTGCTCGTCGCGACATCGGATCTCGAAGTAGAGCGCATGGAGGCGCTTTACGAACGGTCGAAACAGAACACGATCGAGGTCCAGCGCGTCAGCGAAGGCGAACTGCGGGAACGCGAACCCAACATCAGCAGCCGTGGTGCGCTTTTCGTACCCTCGACAGGCATCGTCAGCTATGCCGAAATCTGCCAGGCCATGGGCCGGCGCATCATAGCACTCGGCGGAGACATCCGCCTTTCGACACGCGTTACCGCCATTCGCGAATCCATTGACGCCGTCGATATCGCATCCGCCGGCGAGAACTGGCGGGCAAGGAAGCTGGTCGCCTGCGCGGGCCTGCAATCGGACCGGCTGGCAATCCTTGCGGGCCTGTCGATCGAGCACCGCATCGTCCCCTTTCGCGGGGAATATTTTCGGCTGCCGGCCGACAAGAACGACATCGTGCGCCACCTCATCTATCCGATCCCCGATCCCGCCCTGCCCTTCCTCGGTGTCCACCTGACCCGGATGATCGACGGCAGCGTGACGGTCGGGCCGAATGCCGTGATCGGCTTTGCCCGCGAAGGCTATCCGCGTCTTTCGGTCAATGTCGCCGACATGGCCGACTATGCGCTCTTCCCGGGTTTCTGGAAGACGGTGCTCGCCAATCGGAAATCTGCGATGACGGAGCTGCGCAACTCCCTGTGGAAGGCAGGATATCTCGCGGAATGCCGCAAATACTGCCCGAGCCTCACGCTCAAAGACCTCCTGCCGCACGAAGCCGGCATCCGGGCGCAGGCCGTGCGCAAGGATGGGGCGCTCATCCACGATTTCCTCTTCGCTGAGACCGATCGGATGCTACATGTCTGCAATGCGCCCTCACCGGCCGCCACATCCGCCATACCGATTGCCGAGATGATCAGGAGCCGGCTGGAGACATAGCCGGCTCCGCAAGATTGCCGTTCGCCTTGGTCAGCCTGCACTCGCACCGATGCGCCATTGGTAGGGCGGCGGCGTTCCGTTGACGGCGAAATCGCCGATGATGCGGTGCTTGTAGATACGCGGATTGTGCGAGGCGAGCGTGCGAGCGTTGCGCCAGTGACGGTCGAGGCCGGCGGGCTTCTTGGTGGCTGAGGCGCCGAGCGCATCGAACAGCAGGGTCGACGCCTCGAGGATCAGGTCGGACACGACCGTCTGGGCCTGTGCCGCCTCGAGTTCTGCTATCGCATTGGCTTTCTCCTCGGCAGCCTCGTCGTCCACGAAATGCGCGTCGAAAGCGCGCTGAAGACTTGCCGCGGCCTGGAGCGTAATGGCGGACGCCGCATAGGCTGCGGCACGGATGCGCCCGACGACCTGCAAGACCTGCGGGTCCTCGCTGGACCGCGCCGCGGCGGCGTGGGTATAGGTTCGCCGCCGCTCTGCCACCGCCTTGGCGACATCAGCCGTAATCGCGCGGCCGATGCCAGCAAGCGTTGCGAGATGAACGAGTTGGTAGAAGGCAGCCGAGTATCTGAAACGTTCCTCGTCGACGACGATATCCTCAGGCTCCACCACGACATCGCGGAAAGTGGTGGTGCCGCTTGCCGTCAGAACCTGACCGAAGCCGTCCCAGTCATCGACGACATCGACACCTTCGGCGTGGCGACGCACCGCGACCGAAATACCCTCGCCCTCGGCATTGGAGGCTCCGACGTCGATCCAGTCGGCGAAGAGAGAGCCGGTCGTGTAGTACTTCGCACCGTTGAGAAGGAGTCTGCCGTCCTTCTCCGCGACATGGGTGGCGAAGCGGTCAAGCGCTGCACCGGCGCCGATCTCGCTCCACGCGTTGCCCGTAATCTCGCCGCCGCCGATGCGCCCGAGCCAGAGTTTACGGCGTTCCGCATCCCGGGTGTTCAGGATGTCCTCTGTGAAGCCGAAATGTCCGCGTAACGCCTGCGTGATGTTGGAATCCGCTTCGGAAAGCTCGATCAGCAGGTTGAAGAACTGCGGCAGGCTGGCGCCCCTGCCGCCCGATTCCACCGGTAGCCGGACGGCGCCGAAACCCGCTTCCTTCAAGTCGCGGATCGCCTCATGCGGCAGGTCGCGTCCAAGGTCCCGCGCGATCGCATTTTCAGCGATCCGCGCAAAAATTGGACGGAACGGCGCGGCGATGGTCTCGTAGTCCTCACCAGGGCCTGCGCCCCAGGCATTCTCGATCTGCGTCATGTGTTCTGCTCGTTGCTATCGCGCCGGCCATGGGCCGGGCGCGCTTGAAATTGGAGCGAGCGTAGCCGCGTCAGAACCGGAATACAGAAAATCCATATCTTTTATGTATTAAAAGGTGGAATGCTGTTCCGTCTTTAGCTGTGAAAGGGGTCGCCAAAGGTAAAGACAGCAGCGCAAACCCATCATTCAGGCAGTTACGGTGGCACATCGTGATCACGACCTGGGACCATCATCTGGAATAAGCCGAGAGCAGCTCTGTCCAACATGATGAAGCCTTGGATGCTGCCCCTCCCGAGCCTCGACAGGTCGCGTATGGAATGTCCCCATCCGCTTTGAGTTCGCCGGCGGCAATAGGTGTCGGTCCCCGTGCACATCGCTCGCTTTAATCTGCCGTACCCAAGCAAACCGGTAGCAAATTCCGCTTACCTACCGAAATTTGGCACGCTCATTTCTTAAGCTAAGTAATTTTATAGATAATATCGAAATGCCTTCACTGCCCGGCATACATCCCTGTGGTGGAAGCTCTTTTTCGAGAATGGGGACATTTCCATATGAGTGCACAGACCACCTTCCGGCGGGTCGTACAGTCCGTCGCCGCCGCCACCTTCCTCGCCACGACCACGCTGTCCGGTCTTGCTCACGCCGGTCCGACGCTCGACAAGATCAACCAGCGCGGCACCATCAAGGTCGGCGTCGGCACGACCCCGGGCTTTTTCACGCCCGACAGCAACGGCAAGTGGCAGGGGTTCTTCATCGATTACGGCCGCGCCCTTTCCATTGCCGTCTTCGGCACGCCCGACAAGGTCGAGTTCACAGCGTCCTCGCCGCAACAGCGTCTTCCGGCCCTGCAGAGCGGCGAATTCGACATTCTTTTGTCCGGCGTGACAGTCACCGCTACCCGCGCCTTCAAGCTCGGCTTCCATTTCGGCCCGACGGTCTTCTATGACGGCCAGGGCATCCTGGTTCGCAAGGACCTCGGCGTAACGAAGGCCGCGGATCTCGACGGAGCGACGATCGGGGCGCAGAGCGGCACGACGGGCGAGCTGAACGTAGCCGACTTCTTCCGCAAGACGGGCAAGACCTTCACACCCGTGACCATCGAGGATACCGGGCAGTTTATCGATGCACTGGAATCCGGCCGCGTCGACGCGATCACCCAGGACTCCTCCGATCTCGTCGGCAAGCGCACCCAGCTCAAGAAGCCGGACGATTATGTCCTCCTGCCGGAGCGCCTTTCGAAGGAGCCGCTCGCACCGGCGATTGCCGGCGGTGACGATCGCTGGCTGGAACTTGTGAACTGGACCGTGAATGCGACGATACAGGCCGAGGAATGGGGCATCACGTCGGCGAAAGTCGATGACTTCCTAAAATCGGAAGATCCGGCAATCCAGCGCTTCCTCGGCGTCGATCCCTCTTTTGCCAACGATATCGGGCTCGACCCGAAATGGGCCTACAACATTATCAAGACCGTCGGGAACTATGGTGAGATCTTCGACCGCAACCTGAAGCCTCTGGGCTGGGAGCGCGGTTACAACAGCCTATGGACCGATGGCGGTCTGCTCTATTCGCCGCCCTTCCGCTAAGCCGGCGCCGTGGCGATGACGGGCGGCCATATGGTTGGAATTGCGTAAAGGCGAAGACATGGAGCATTTTCGCGATTCCGGTCGAAACGCGCCGGTTGCAGACCGACGCGTTTTCCACGCCGTCCTGTCGGGCCCTCCGCGGCCCGGCCTGGCGGCGAAGATCCAGACATGGTGGGGCGGCTGGCCGTGGGGCCAGCTTGCCCTTCTCGCCGTGTTTGCGGCGCTGGGCGCGCTGTTCATCAGCAATGTTTTGGAGAACATGGCACGCATCGGCATCCTGCCCGGTTTCGCGTTTCTTTTGAGTTCCGCCAATTTCGAAATCGGGGAAAGCCCGATCGCTTTTCGCGCGGGGGATAGCTATCTGCGCGCGCTCATTGCGGGCCTTATCAATACATTGAAGGTTTCCATGCTCGGCTGCCTTCTCGCAACGATCCTCGGTGTCGCGGTGGGCGTGGCCGGTCTTTCGCACAATCTGCTGCTCTCTCGCCTCGTGCGCTGGTTCATCGAAATCACCCGCAACACGCCGCT
>Ga0160495_100701_pt1 | contig 12965 bp, 9 predicted proteins | sample DID4MG_4_FD_108251 | JGI IMG/M metagenome (GOLD analysis project Ga0160495, IMG submission 108251) | Enriched soil microbial communities from UW Madison campus, WI, USA - DID2933_E24_FP4 MG | ecosystem: Environmental > Terrestrial > Soil > Unclassified | place: USA: Madison, Wisconsin | collected... | reverse complement strand
GGAGTAGAATGATGATGGCGGAAACCGCCCTGAAACTCGGTGAACCCGGCTATGCCGGCGATGACCACGTCCTGCCGTTCCAGGTCGAGGGCCTGGATGTGCGCGGCCGCGCCGTGCAGCTCGGCCCGATGCTGGATACCATTCTCGGCCGGCATGATTACCCCGCACCCGTGGCTCGCCTGCTGGCGGAAGCCATCGCGCTGACCGTGCTTCTCGGAACCTCGCTGAAGTTCGAAGGCAAGCTGATCGTGCAGACCAAGGGCGATGGCCCGGTTGACCTGCTCGTCGCGGATTTTTCCGCGCCGCAGGACGTGCGCGCCTATGCGCGCTTCGATCAGGCCGCGCTTGATGCCGCCATCGCTGCCGGCGCGACCGAGCCGCATGAGCTGCTCGGCAAGGGCATCCTTGCCTTCACCATCGATCAGGGCGCGCATATGCAGCGCTACCAGGGCATCGTTCCGCTCGACGGCCATACGCTGGAAGAGATCGCCGGCGTCTATTTCCGCCAGTCGGAGCAGATCCCGACCAAGGTGCGCCTTGGCGTCGCCGAGCTGTACGACCGTGATGCCGATGGCAAGGCGCGTCATCGCTGGCGTGCCGGCGGCATGGTCGCGCAGTTCCTGCCGCAATCGCCCGAGCGCATGCGCCAGGCCGATCTTCCCGGCGGTGACGGCGACGAGGCCGGCCACAGGATCGATGATGATGATCATTGGGCCGAAGCCAAGGCTATGGTCGAAACAATCGATGCCGATGAGCTGACGGATCCGAATGTCGGCACCGAACGGCTGCTGTTTCGCCTGTTCCACGAGCGCGGCGTGCGGGTCTACCCGCCGCAGCAGGTCTTCGACCGCTGCTCCTGCTCGCGCGAAAAGCTGAAGGGTGTGCTGGCGGCGCTCAGTGCCGAAGAGATCGCCCATACAGCAGACGAACAAGGCGAGATCGCTGTCACCTGTGAGTTCTGCTCGACCACCTATCGATTCGAAGCAGCGGAAGTCCTGCCGCAGTAAGGTCAGCGGCTGCCCCTCATCGGCCTGCCGGAACCTTCGCCCCGCTTGCGGGGAGAAGGTGCGGGATGAGGGGCTTCCAGCCCGTCCTTAATTCAGCGTGCGCGCCTGTCCCGGCGTGTCGAGCGAAAAGGCCGGAATGGCGACGTCGAAGGCTTCGCCGTTTTCCGCTTCCATGCGGTAGCGGCCGAACATGATGCCGGACGGCGTTTCCAGCGGGCAGCCGGATGAATATTCATAGGTGTCGCCGGGCCTGAGCACCGGCTGTTCGCCGATCACGCCCGGCCCGTTCACCTCGTCCACCTGTCCGTTCTGGTCGGTGATGTGCCAGTAGCGCGTCACCAGACGCACGGCGATGTCGGAGTGGTTGGAAATGACGACCCGGTATCCCCAGACATAGCGGCTGTCGTCGGGATCGGACTGATCGGCCAGATAATATGGCTCGACGGTCACTTCGATGTCGCGGGTCAGCGCACGATACATGGGCAAGCCTTGAACTTAACAACCCCTGCTATTCTACACGAATACGGTTTCGTCAAGGAGAAGCGCAAAGGGCACCGGCCTAGCAGCCGGTGCCCTCTTTCATTTTTTAATCCTGCCGGGATCAGGCTTGGACCTTGGCGAGCGCGCGGGCGAAATCCTCGATCAGGTCGTCGCTGTCCTCGATGCCGGCCGACAGGCGCACGGTGCCATCAGAGATGCCGAGCTCAGCGCGCGCCTCGTCCGTCAGGTTCTTGTGCGTCGTCGTCGCCGGATGCGTGATCAGGCTCTTGGCATCGCCGAGATTGTTGGAGATCTTCACCACCTCGAGCGCATCCTGCAGCGCGAACGCCGCCTCCTTGCCGCCCTTCATCTCGAAGCAGACGAGCGTCGAACCGCCTGTCATCTGTTTGGCAATGATGTCGGCCTGCGGATGGTCCTTGCGACCGGGATAGATCACGCGGGCAACCTGCGTCTGTTCGGCGAGGAAGTCGGCGATGCGGCTGGCATTCTCCGTCTGCTGCTTCACGCGCAGCGGCAGCGTCTCGATGCCCTTCAGCAGCGTCCAGGCATTGAACGGCGACATGGCCGGGCCGGTATGGCGGAAGTAGTCGTGCAGGTTCTCGTCGATCCACTGCTTGTCCGACAGAACGACGCCGCCCAGGCACCGGCCCTGGCCGTCGATATGCTTGGTGGCGGAGTAGACGACGACATGCGCGCCAAGCTCCAGCGGCTTCTGGAAGAGCGGCGTGGCAAACACGTTGTCGACCACCACCTTCGCGCCGATCTGGTTGGCGAGCTTCGCCACGCCGGCGATGTCGATGACCTCCAGCGTCGGGTTGGTCGGGCTTTCGAGGAAGAACACCTTGGTGTTCTTGCGGATCGCGCCTTCCCAGTTCGCGAGGTCGCGGCCGTCGATCAGCGTGCATTCGATGCCGTATTTCGGCGCGAGCGTTTCAACGACCCAGCGGCAGGACCCGAACAGTGCACGCGCGGCGACGATATGGTCGCCGGCCTTGAGCTGGCAGAGGATCGCGGCAGATACGGCGGCCATACCGGAGGCGGTGGCGCGGGCGTCTTCGGCGCCTTCCAGCATGCACATGCGCTTTTCGAACATGTCGTTGGTCGGGCTGCCGTAACGGGCATAGATGAAACCGTCCGTCTCGCCCTTGAATCGGGCTTCGGCTGCAGCGGACGTGTCATAGACAAAGCCCTGCGTCAGGAAGATGGCTTCGGCGGTTTCGCCGTGCTGGGAGCGGGTGGTTCCGCCGTGAACGAGTTGGGTGGCCGGGCGCCAGGACTTGCTCATGTGATCGTCGCCTTCAAACAAAAAAACCGGCCGCAAAAGCAAGCCGGTTTCGAACCCGGCCTTTTTAGCTACTTGTTTTACGTGGCTGCAAGCCGGCCGGCCAAATCACCACGGGATAATCTGCTAATACTGCGCGCCCGCGCTTGCGTCAATTGCCGGCATTTGGTTTTGTGCGGGGCTTCTGACGGGACGGTATGACTATGGCTTCTGTGGTGCGCAGCACGGGCATTCTGGCGGACAACGCCATCCGCGGCTTGTTCGAAAGCGGGCGGCTGAAAAGCGAAGCCGCGCTGGATGACGATCAGATCCAGCCGGCGAGCCTCGATCTGCGCCTTGGCGCCAAGGCGTTTCGCGTGCGGGCCAGCTTCCTGCCCGGCCCGTCCCATCTCGTCGCCGACAAGCTCGACCGCCTGCAGCTGCACGTCATCGATCTCAGCGAGGGCGCGGTGCTGGAAACCGGCTGCGTCTATATCGTGCCGCTGATGGAAAGCCTCGACCTGCCGGCCGAACTGGCTGCGTCGGCAAATCCGAAGAGCTCCACCGGCCGCCTCGATATCTTCACGCGCGTCATCACCGACCGCGCGCAGGAATTCGACAAGATCCCGGCCGGCTATTCCGGCCCGCTCTATCTGGAAATCTCCCCGCGCACCTTCCCCATCGTGGTGCGTCGCGGCTCGCGCCTGTCGCAGGTCCGCTTCCGCAAGGGCAATGCGCTTCTCAGCGAAAACGAGCTCACGGCGCTGCATGTCAGCGACACGCTCGTCGCCAGCGAAACGCCGAATGTCTCCGGCGGCGGTATCGCCCTGTCGATCGATCTCCAGGGCACGGGGCCGGACGGCCTGATCGGCTATCGCGGGAAGCATCACACCTCTGTTGTCGATGTCGATCGCAAGAACCAGCATGACATCTTCGACTTTTGGGAGCCGCTGTTCAGCCGCGGCCGCAACGAGCTGATCCTCGATCCGGACGAGTTCTACATCCTCGTTTCCCGAGAGGCCGTGCATGTGCCGCCGCTCTATGCGGCCGAGATGACGCCGTTCGACCCGCTGGTCGGCGAATTCCGCGTGCACTACGCCGGCTTCTTCGATCCCGGTTTCGGCCACGCGCCGGCCGGCGGTTCCGGCAGCCGCGCAGTGCTGGAAGTGCGCAGCCACGAGGTGCCCTTCATCCTCGAACACGGCCAGATCGTCGGCCGCCTGATTTACGAGCACATGCTCGAAGCCCCGGCAGGCCTTTATGGCTCAGGCCTCGGTTCCAACTATCAGGCCCAGGGCCTCAAGCTCTCCAAGCATTTCCGGGCGTCATAACGTAAGCACGCTTGGCCAGTCCTCAAAGAGCCTCCAGAAATGCTACCAGCGCGTCGCGCTCGCGCGCGGTCAGTGAAAACGGCTCCAGGAACGGGGACGTCATGCCGGCAAAGCGCATGAGCGGATTGTCGCGTTCGGCTTCGTTGCGCGCAAGCGTCCTGCCGCCGCCGACTTCATAGAAGCGCACCACACGCCTGAGGTCACGGATAATGCCGTTGTGCATGTAAGGCGCGGTGCGAGAGATGTGCCGCAGGCTTGGCGTCTTGAAGCGCCCCACATCGAGAACGCTGTTCGTGACCGTGTAGCGGCCGACATCCTCTCTTGGGCGTCCGAGAAAAGACAGCCCGAGATTATGAAACTTGTTGTCTGTCAGGAGAGGCCCGTTGTGACAGTTTGCACAACCGCCTTTTGTTCGGAAGATATGCATGCCCCAGATCTGCTCATTGCTGAGCGCGCGATACTGGCCCGAAAGGAAACGGTCCAGCCGTGTCGGCTCTTCGAGGGTGCGCTGGAAGGATGCCAGCGCATCGGCGACCTCAGCGGTGGAGGGCGCACCCCCATAAACCGATCGAAACGCCTCCTGATAATCGGCACGCTGAGCGATCCGCTCGACGACCGACGCGAGGTCGTGGTTGGCCATTTCGCGTGGGTCCGTCAAAGGCATCAAAGCCTGGGCTTCCAGGGTGTCGGCCCGCCCGTCCCAGAACAACGGTGCCCGCAGCCCCGCATTGAACAGGGGCGGCGCATTGCGCGTTCCCTTGGCGCGATCATGGCCGAACGAACTCTGCAGGCCATCACCCCAGCCGAGTTCCCGGTTGTGACAGTTCTGACAGGCAATCTGGCCCGAACGCGATAGCATCGGGTCGCGAAACAGGCGAAACCCGAGCTGTGCTTTCTCGAGTTCCAGGCCCTCGGGCCGTGGCGGGATTGCGAGAGGCGCGAACGGCTCGGCCTCTATTCCGTGAAAGACCGAAACCGGCGGAAAATCCTCGACCGGCTGCCGATACAGTCCCGCCAGGATCACCAGGTCACGGTCGGATGGATCGCTGGGGAAGGCTTCAAGCAACACGCGTTCGCGCTGGTCCAGGGCGCGTGCTTCGATCAACGCGAAACGCTCTTCGCGGGCCGCTTCGCGTCCTTTGGCGAATTCCAGGAAGGCGGCCGTAAATACGACCGCGGTTCCAAGAGCCCAGAAGGCAATCAGCAATGGCAAAGGGCGGGCCATCAGAACGTCGCCTTCGCGCCAAGCCAGATGCTTCGCCCGGGAATCCAGGGCTGAGTCGAGGTCGAAATACGATTGCCTGTCTCATTGAAGGCGTTTTGTACCTTCATTTCGAGTTCGAGCGAACCATAGCTGGATTCGAATGCCTTGTAGGACGCATTCAGGTCGACGGTTGCAACCGGCCTGAAGCGGAAGTCTTCATAGATGTCATGCATAATGCCTAGACCTTCGGACCCTGCCGGCAATCTGCACGCGGCGGCGGCGCTGGTTGAGGGGTTGCACCGTAGGTCGGTGTTACGGACGCCGTCATAGGACAGGTTCAGGTTACCCGAAACACCCAGTGTCAACCGTTCGTCGAACCAGGTCGTTACCAGGTCCATGGATGTCCTGACGGGAATATCCATGTTCCCCGTTGCCATGGAAAACTCGCCCAGAGAATAGGATTGGTCATTGTACCAAATCCGCGTGTCTGTCGGATCATCGAAATATCCATTCGATGTCGTTTTCTGTTTCGACCAAACTAGGCTTCCGGAAAGACGCACGGTCTCCATGTGCCCCGATTGAACGGCCCATGTCTTGCCATACTCCACCGCTGCCGACTGATATTCGGACTCGCCGCCATTCGTTAGCGTCATCACCGTGCTGGTGGAGTCCGATGATTTCAAATACTGATCCTTGCCTTGCCGGTACACGTAGCGAACGCGCAGATCGCCATCAATCCATGGATCCGTCCACTTCACTGCGGCGGTAAATTCGTCGTTGTAGGGTGTGTCGAGATCAAGACCTGAAAACGTGTAATAGCTTTGCGTAAGCTTCGTCGTCCAGTCGGAGACCACGCCGGATGCGTTGTGTGAACGATTATAAGCCAGTGATTTTGGCAGGCCGTCGCGAATGGCATAATAGAGTGAGTTCGCATTGTAGTAGCGATTGAAGCCTGCGGTAACAGAGAGATCTTCGTTCAGCGACGCGGTTCCACTAAGGCGGGGCGCCACATTAAAATTCCCGAAGAAATCTTCGTAGCTGGCATGCACGCCGGCTCTGACGTTAAGCCAGTCCCATGTCTGATCGACTTCGGCATACATATCAAGCGCTTCGATCGATGCCTTATTATGATATGCCGGTGTGACGACCTTGATATTGGCGTATTGCTCGTAGGAGCAAGCAATGTCGCCGGGAGCGCAAACAAAGGCGGGTACGCGAGGTGTGTCGAGCAGCGTTTTGTTTGACGAATAGCTCGTGTACTGTTCTGCCCGGCGATAGGCGTCAATCCTCCGGTAGTCAAATCCGGTCGCAAATGTTCCGGCCAGAAAATCGCCATCGATATCCGCCTTAAAGCCGTTTTCCTGCTGCCCCTGCGCCTTGTTGCCGTACCCACCTTCCCGGCAAAGTTGGGCCCTGCCTTTCAGATCGGCTGAGAGCGGAACGCGGCACCAGGACAGGAGGCTGGGATCGGTCGAATAGAACCAGGTCGAAGGGTCATTGTTGTTGACGTTCGATCTGGCCCAGACTGTCCGATAGATCGTCTCGTTCTCCCCGCCATCGTTAACGGTCTTCGATGTGTTGAAATAGGCTTTGGCGTCGAATTTGACGTTGGCGATCCCGAGCGGATCGAAGGCAAAGGCGGTCAGGTCGTTTTTCCAGCGCAGTTGTCCTGTAAAGCCCCTGTTCTGGCTCATGATCTGCGTGTCGCGATAGAAATAGCCGTCCCATTCCTGTTCGTAGTCGGTGTAGGACCCTTCCAGCGTGAAGACGCCGAGATCGGTGTCGTGCTTGCTGGCGAGGCGATAGAACTTGTTCTTGGAAAACTCCTCCGCCTCCTCGCTGTGGTAGCGGTAATCCTTGATCTTGTTGGTGTCGGCACCTGATTGGCTGTATTGTCCGATCAGCGCCCAGCTGTCTGTCAGCGGAACGTTGACGCTGGCGGAGGACTTGTAGCGATAGAATTCCGGTGGCGGGTTGTTCTGCGGATTGAGGCCGTCCCTCGTGCCGAGAACGAAGCTGGTCGTCTTGTCGCTCTCGAAGCCGTAGCTGAGCGAGCCGGTAACCCTGTCTGTCTTGGGTTTGGCGAGCGTGTAGTCGACCACCCCGCCCTGAAACTGACCGTAGCGGGCGGAGACGTTGCTATCCATCACGGTGGCGGTGTCGATGAAGTCCGCAGGCACGAACACGGTCTGTGAATGCAGGCCGAACACTTCATTGATGTTCGGCGTGTTCTCATACGTCCCGAGCGAGCCGCCGAAGGGCTCTTGCGACCCGGTGACATTGTTGATCCCGATGCCATTCAGGATGAAATTGTTCTCGTAGACTTTGGCGCCCGAGATCGAGACTTCGAGGGGCCGCAGGTTGATCATGTCCTGTCCATCGACGCCGGCGTCGTTGTCGGAATCGTTCTGGTACTGAACATTGGGAAGATTGCGCAGGATCGAGTTGGCGTCGCCAAACCCGTTGGACTTGTTCTGGATGACGGCGCTCTCGAGCGACGTCGTTCCCGTATCCGAGGTCGCCTTGCCTCCAAGGCTGAGCCAGAGCGGACGCAGCTTGACGACGATCTGCTCCAGCACTGTCGGTGCATCCGATTGCGACGCGCCGTCCTGAGCGTTGACCGCAGAAACCGACAGGCTACCCAGCGTGCCGACAAGCAGGCAAGCGGATGCGTTCGCCACGCGACGTGGCGTCCTCGATATCGGATACATGTCTGAAAAGCCTCCGGAAAATTCGGCGTCATGGCGCCTCGGCGACTTCCATAATAAAACTTGCAATTCTGAGTCAAGATTTAATGCCGTAAATATGACTCAGAATTACCACTTTTTGTGATAAGGCGTGCCGCGGATGATTTTTGTTGTTTATCAGTCACCTAGAGTTGTCGTAATCAGGCGCCGCTCGTCTTGCTCTTCTGACATCCGTTCATATGGCCGACCGTTTGGCGCGGCTCGCTTGACACAATCCGCGAACTGTTGAATGGATGCGGCCTCGGCGCTGCCCTGCGGGTATGATGTAATGGTAGCCTGTCAGCTTCCCAAGCTGAACGCGCGGGTTCGATTCCCGCTACCCGCTCCAGCCGTGTTTCCCTGCATTCTTTGTCCTTGCTTCAGGAGCTTGTGCCGACCGCGGCTTCGGTTTTGACGGACGCCGGGCGGTGTGCGGTCTTGTTCCAGAAGAAGGGATTGCTGCGCAGTTCGCGAACGGCGCGCCAGGCGGCGCGAGAGGCGAGCAGCCAGTAGACGGGCGTCAGCATCCATTTTCGGCCGACAGCCGCCCGCTCGGGCGGCGTCATGCCCGCCCGTCCCAGTGCGACGAAGATGGCGTAGCTGCCAAAGATATTGGCCATATCCATGACGAACAGTGTCAGTTGCAGCGCGCCCACATTGTACGCCTGTCCCGATAGAAGCTGCCCGGTGATCAAGGCGATATAGGCGACGATCAGCGGGTGGGCGAGCGAGGACAGGATGAGCCCGCCGATCAGCACCTGGAAGACGATGCTGGCGCCGAGCCCCATTTCCCGGATCAGCATGGACGGTCGCCGCATCACCACCAGCCAGGTTTGCAGCCAGCCCTTGAACCACCGGCTGCGCTGGCCGAGCCAGGCATGGACCTCTGTCGGCGCCTCCTCGTAGGTCGGGCGGGTGAGCGTGCCGCAGCGATAGCCTTTCCGATAGAGACGCAGGCCGAGATCGGCATCCTCCGTGACGTTGAACGGATCCCAGCCGCCGACGGCCTGCAGGACGCGCGTGCGAAAATGGTTCGACGTTCCGCCGAGCGGCATCGGCATGCGCGCGGCGGCAAGGCGCGGCAACAGCACCCGGAAGAGACCGGCATATTCCAGCGCGAAGAGCGCGCTTACCCAGCTTTCCCGTGCATTGGTGATGACGAGGGGCGCCTGGAGGCAGACGGTCTCCGGCGGGCTGGCCTCGAACGTTCGCCAGGCTTCCTCCAGCTGCATCGGGTCGATGCGGTCCTCCGCATCGTAGATCACGAGATACTCGCCGCGCGCAGCGCCCAGCGCATAGGTCAGCGCCTTGGGCTTGGTGCGCGGCCGGCCCGCCGGCACCGCCACCACCTCGTATTGCGGCCCGAGGCGCATGGCAGCCATCGCATCGAGCGTCTCCTGGTCGTCGGCCTCGCAGATCAGCTTGATGTCGAGACGGCTCGCCGGCCATTCAAGCCTGTTCAGCGTATCGATGAGTTGCGGAACGACCGCCGCTTCCCGGTAGAGGGCGACGAAGATCGAATAGACGGGACGACGGCCGGCGGGCGGTGCCGGGCGCAAACGTTTCTGTTGCCGTTTCGTGGCGACCAGCGCCACGAGGCGGATGAAGAACGTGGCGAAGAAGAAGAAGCTGAGGACGATGTGCAGGACAAGAAGGGCCGCTGTCGGCTCTGCGACGGCGAGAACAAGCGCCAGCGTGAGCGCTGCGCCGGTATAAAAGCCCTGCCGCCCCCACAGCGTGATGCGCGCGCTCGCTTCAGGAGCGCTGCCGAAGAGCTGGTCTATGCTTTCGCGCAGCCGCCGCTTTTGGCCGGCTTGCCACAGGGCGGACCGCACGGCCGATGGCGTCGTTGCCGCAAGCGTCATGCGCAGTCCCGGCGACTGCGCCAGCCGCTCCGCGAGATAGGTAAGTCGCGCCGCGCTCGGCACGATCGCGGTGATCGGCGGGCGGACGGGATGGCGCAGGCGAATGACGGTGGGATCGACAAGCTGGCTGTCGGCGCCCGCGATATCCTCCACCTGTGCGGGATCGAGCTCAGGCAGAAAGGGCAGATCCAGGATTTCGGCGAGCGCTTCGTAATAGGTGCTTTCGACGATCGCACCGCTGGCCAGAAGTTCGGCCTCCAGGGTCGTGCCGTTGCGGTTTGCCCGCACCAGCATGTTCGATATGAGCACCTTGGAAATCCCGAGCCTGCGGAAGAGACGCGCTTCCGTCAGGAACTTCGATGGAACGGATGGGTTTGGCGGCCGTGCTGCGTGACGTGCCGGCAGGATGCCGATTGCGGTGGCGAAAGCGATGTCGTCGGGATATTCTGCCAGTCGCATGCAGCCCTGCAGCCGCTTTCACGGCTGCCCCCTTTTGTAACCCCAAGTTGATTGTAATGTCGTCGCGCAAAATTTCATCCCCTAAAATTCAAGGGCTTTTGGCGCTTTGCCTGTCGATGATGGCAGCCGTGCCGCTGCCAGCCATTGCGCAGGAACGCAGCGCGGTCGATCTGCCGATCCTGTTCGACACGCGCGAGCGCATCGCCCGTCCGGATCTCTCGGGTATCATGCGGTTGCGGTTCCTGACGACGGTGGATTTTCCGCCGTTCAACTTCATCGACCAGACGGGCAAGCTCGCCGGCTTTCATGTCGATCTCGTGCGCGAGATCTGCCGCGAATTGCAGCTTACCGATAAATGCCAGATCCAGGCTGTGACTTTCCCGGAACTTGAAACGGCGCTGCGCGACGGCAACGGCGAGGCCATCGTGGCTGGCGTCGCGGTGACGGCGGACCTGCGCCAGCGCTTTGCCTTCTCGCTTCCGTTCATGCGCCTTCCAGCCCGTTTTGCTGTCGCAAAGGCGCGGTTGCCATCAGGTGAAACGGCGGCGGCGCTCGACGGCAAGGCCGTGGGGGTCGTTGAGGCAAGCACCCATGAGGCCATGCTGAAGGCCTTCTTTCCCCGCGTGACGGCGCAGACCTTCCCCGATCGCGCGGCCCTGCTTGCGGCATTGAAGGACGGCAAGGTCGATGCGGTCTTTGGTGACGGCATGCAGCTCGCGTTCTGGACGAGCGGTTCGGAATCGGCCGGTTGCTGCCGCCTGTTCGATGGCCCCTATCTTTCCGAGATGTTCCTTGGCGAGGGGCTGACGATCATGGTCCGCAAGGAGGACGAAGCCCTGGCCGGGGCCATGGATCACGCTCTGCTGGCTCTGTCGCGCAGCGGCCGCCTGCAGGAAATCTACCTGCGCTATTTTCCCATCAACCTCTACGGAGGATGAGGGCGGCGGCTATTGGCTCGCCCAGATGATGCGGGCGATCCAGTCGACCTCTTCCATGTCGAAGCTGCGGTTCGGATGCTCGGGGTTGAGCGACAGGAGTTCGATGGCGCGCGGGCTCTGGCGGTGGAGCATCTTGGCCATGACCTCGCCCTCCCGCGTCTTGACGACCACCCGGTCGCCCCGGCGCACCTGCGCACCCGGCTCGACGATCAGGATATCGCCGTCGCGGTAGAGGGGCAGCATGCTGTCGCCCTGCACTTCGAGCGCATAGACACCGGGCTTTCGGTCTGGAGAGGCGGGGAATTCCACCACATCCCAGCCCTGGCCGGCGGGAAAGCCGCCATCGTCGAAAAAGCCGCCGGCGCCGGCTTGTGCGAAGCCGAGCAGCGGTATCGTGCCGGTCTGCGGCGGAAAGGCGCCCTGCGGCAGGCCGCTGTCGCGGCCCGTATCGCCCAGCGCGAAGAACTCATCGATGGTCGCGGATGTCGCGTCCAGCACCTTGGCGATGGATTCCGTCGAGGGCCAGCGCTGGCGACCGTCGGCCCCCTGCCGCTTCGACTTGTTGAAGGACGTCGGATCGAGCCCGGCGCGGCGGGCAAGCCCGGACGGGGAAAGACGGTTGCGCTCGGCGAGGGCGTCGATCGCCGCCCATATCCGGTCATGGGAAAACATACTGCGAAAACCCTGCCAAGGCGTTGGACCAGCCAAAGCCAGTCCGATGAGGCGGACTATAGCGAAGGACGTTTTTCGAGTAAAGAAAAAAGGATTATATTCCTTTTTCGTGTCTGGCGCGGTTTTCCGCTGCGGTGCGCCTGGCTACGACGCTCTCGCGCCAGACGGTGAAAATGCCGGCGCTCACCACGATGGCGGAGCCCAGGACCATGTTCACATTCAAGGTTTCGCCGAAGACGGAGACGCCGATGATCGCCGCCATGACCACCTGGAGATAGGTGAGGGGCTGCACGGCGGCAGCATTGAGCAGGTCGTAGGCGCGGATGAGGAAATAATGGCTGGAAATGCCGGTCACACACAAGAGCCCCATCCAGAGCCAGTCGACGGGTGCAAGATCGACCCAGAAGAAGGGGCCGATCAGCGAAAGCGCCGCGGCGCCGGCAAGGCCGGTATAGAGAAAGCTCGTCAGCGAGGAATCGTCTCGGCTGGCAAGGCGTGTCGTGATCGCATAGAGCGCAAACATCAGCGCGGCCGCCAGCGGCATGAGGACGCTGGAGTTGAACGCGCTGTCCGTTGGGTTCACGATGATCAGCACGCCCACGAGGCCCACCGAGATCGACGTCCAGCGCCGCCAGCCCACGCGCTCACCAAGCAGAGGCATGGAAAGGAGCGCGACGAAGATCGGTCCGGACGCCAGGATTGCCTGCGTGTGCGCAAGGCCGACGACGTTGAAGGCCGTGATGACGACGACGATCTGGAGGGCGAGCAGCGTGCCGCGCAGAATCTGGAGGAATGGACGTTTGGACCGGATGGCGACCCCCACCCCGCCCGAGCTGCGCGCGGCCATGATCAAGGCGAAGCCCGCGAACGCCCAGAAGCGCAGCATGGCGATGAAGATGGGCGAATAGAGGCCACCGAGATGTTTTGAAATGGCATCCTGAAGGCTGAAGATCAGGATTGCGAGCAGGGTGAAAACATAGCCGAGTCGTTTGGAGTCCATG
>Ga0160495_100695_pt1 | contig 13078 bp, 7 predicted proteins | sample DID4MG_4_FD_108251 | JGI IMG/M metagenome (GOLD analysis project Ga0160495, IMG submission 108251) | Enriched soil microbial communities from UW Madison campus, WI, USA - DID2933_E24_FP4 MG | ecosystem: Environmental > Terrestrial > Soil > Unclassified | place: USA: Madison, Wisconsin | collected... | reverse complement strand
GAATAGACCGAAAACTCCACTCCGTCCCCGGAGAGCGTCGCGCCCGGCGCAAAGGAGGGAGGGGTGAGGGCCATCTTACGTGATCACGCTGGGTTCTTGGCGGCCCGTCCGTGACTTGATGCCGGCGATCTCGTCGGCGACGGCAATGAGGTCGGCCAATGCTTCCTGCGTGTCCATGCCGTGGCGGGCTGCATCGGGCTCATAGCGCTCGATGTAAACCCGCAGCGTCGCGCCCGACGTGCCCGTGCCGGAGAGGCGGAAGACGACGCGCGAGCCGCCTTCGAACAGGATGCGGATGCCCTGGTTACGGCTGACGGACTGGTCGACCGGGTCATTATAGGCGAAGTCGTCGGCGGTCTCGATCGTGAGGGCGCCGAAACGCTTGCCGGGCAGGGTCACGAGCTTGTCGCGCAGGTTGGCCATCAGGCCGTTTGCAGCCTCGATGTCGACCTCCTCGTAGTCGTGGCGCGAGTAGTAGTTGCGGCCAAAGCTCGCCCAGTGCTGCTTGACGATGTCCAACACGCTTTCCTTGCGCACCGCCAGGATGTTGAGCCAGAGCAGCACGGCCCAGAGGCCATCCTTCTCGCGAACATGGTTGGAGCCAGTCCCGGCGCTTTCCTCGCCGCAGATCGTGGCAAGGCCGGCGTCGAGCAGGTTGCCGAAGAACTTCCAGCCGGTCGGAGTTTCGTAGATACCGATACCCAGCTTTTCTGCAACGCGGTCTGCGGCGCCCGATGTGGGCATCGAGCGTGCGATGCCGGCAAGGCCTTGTGCGTAACCGGGTGCCAGGTGGGCATTGGCTGCCAGAAGGGCAAGGCTATCGGATGGGGTAACGAAAATGCCCCGGCCGATGATGAGGTTTCTGTCGCCGTCGCCGTCGGACGCGGCGCCGAAATCCGGCGCATCATCGGCCATCATCGTTTCATAGAGCGCGCGCGCATGGACGAGATTGGGATCGGGATGGTGACCGCCGAAATCCGGCAGCGGCATGAAGTTCAGCACCGAGCCCTTGGCGGCGCCAAGGCGGTTTTCAAGGATTTCCTTGGCGTAGGGCCCGGTCACGGCGCTCATCGCGTCGAAGACGATGCGGAAGTCACCCGCGAGAAGGCCACGAATAGCCTCGAAGTCGAAAAGCTGCTCCATCAGCTCGGCGTAATCAGCGACGGGGTCGATGACGTTAACAGTCATCCCGGCGATTTCGTGCGTACCTTCCAGGTCGAGATTGACGTCCTCGACGTCTGCGATCTTGTAGCTGTCGATGGTCTTCGTGCGGGCGAAGATGGCGTCGGTGATCTTTTCCGGTGCCGGGCCGCCATTGCCGATATTGTACTTGATGCCGAAGTCTTCGGTCGGCCCGCCCGGATTATGGCTGGCGGAGAGCACGATGCCGCCGAAGGCCTTGTTCTTGCGGATGACGTTGGAGGCGGCCGGCGTCGAGAGGATACCGCCGCGACCGACGAGAACGCGGCCGAAGCCATTGGCGGCCGCCATCTTGATGGCGAGCTGGATGACCTCGCGGTTGTAGTAGCGGCCATCACCGCCGATCACCAGCGTCTCGCCTTCAAAGCCGTCCAGCGAATCGAAGATCGATTGGATGAAGTTCTCCGCATAGTTCTGCTGCTGGAAGACCGGCACTTTCTTGCGCAGGCCGGACGTGCCGGGCTTCTGGTCGGTATAGGGCGCGGTCGTTACGGTCTTGATGGTCATAGGCTGATACTCTTCAGGAAAGGTTGGCTCGCGTCAGGAGACTGGAAAAAAGGTCGGCATAGCGGGCGGCGCTGCTTTCCCAGGAAACCTCCGCCTTCATGCCCTGGTTCTGGATGCGGCCCCAGACCTTCGGCTCCTGCCAGGCCCTGAAGACGCGGCGCAGCGCCTGGCGAAGGCCATCCGCATTGATGGGTGTGAACTGGAAGCCGGTCGCGACACGGGCGGAGAGGGCCGCCTCGTTGGCGTCGATAACGGTGTCGGCAAGGCCGCCGGTACGAGCGACGACGGGAATGCAACCATAGCGCAGGCCGTAGAGCTGGGTGAGGCCGCACGGTTCGAAGCGCGACGGGATGAGGATCGCATCTGCGCCTGCCTGCATGAGATGCGACAGCGGCTCATTGTAGCCGATGACGATGCCGATGCGTCCGCGATGCCGCGAGGCGGCGGCGAGAAGCGCGCCTTCCAGGCCCTGGTCGCCAGAGCCGAGCACCACCAGCTTGCCACCCTGCTCGACGATCCAGTCGGTGACATCGGCGATGATGTCGATACCCTTCTGCCAGGTCAGGCGGCTGATGACGCAGAAAATCGGGCCGCCATCCTGCTCGATGTTGAAACGCTCGGCGACGGCCTGCCGGTTGACGGCGCGCTGCCTGAGCGAGCCCGCCGCATAGGGTCGAGCGATATGCGTATCGCTTTCCGGGTTCCAGACGGCCGTATCGATGCCGTTGACGATGCCCTCAAGGTCGGCCGCACGGGCATTGATCAGCCCTTCGAGACCCATGCCATATTCCGGCGTCATGATCTCCTGGGCGTAAGTCGGGCTGACGGTGGTGATCGACCACGCCGTGCGCAAACCGCCTTTCAGAAAACCGACATCACCGTAGTACTCCAGCCCGTCGACGGCAAAGGCTTGGGGCGGAAGACGCAGCTTGTCGAAGATGTCGGCACCGAACTGGCCCTGGAAAGCCAGGTTGTGCACGGTAAGGATCGTCGGGATGTGCTGCAGACCGGTGTAGCGCATGTAGACCGGGGTCATCGCGGCCTGCCAGTCATGGGCCTGAACGATATCCGGTCGCCAGTCAGGCAACAGGCCGCGGGCGACTTCGGCCCCCGCAAACGAAAGAGCCGCGAAGCGCTGCCAGTTGTCGACGAAGTCGTTGCCACTGCCGTCTGTATAGGGGCCGCCCGGTCTGTCGAAGAAGGCGGGTGCGTCGAGCACGAGGAGATCGAGCCCCTCGTGCGTCGCCGCGAGAATGCGGGCAGGCTCGCCGAGGAGATCGTCGAAGGTGGCGACAACCTTTGGTCCGGCGAGGCGCTGCATGACGATCGGATAACCGGGCATCAGCGTACGTACGCGTATTCCATGTCCGGTCAGCGCGAGCGGCAGCGCCCCGGCAACGTCGGCCAGGCCTCCCGTCTTGATGAGCGGGAACACTTCGGATGCCACCGAAAGGATATTCATGTCCGGGTTAGAGCTCCAGCTTGTCGATCATGTTCTGCGTGATGAGGCATATTCCGTTTTCCGAGCGACGGAAGTGCTTGGCATCGAGTTCCGGATCCTCGCCGACGACAAGGCCCTCGGGGATGACGACGCCGCGATCGATGACGACATTCCGGAGCTGCGCGTGCCGGCCGATCATCACATTGGGCAACACCACCGCACCATCGAGGCGCGAGTAGGAATTTGCCCGCACGCCGGTGAAGAGAAGGCTGCGGTGCAGCGTGGAGCCGGAAATGATGCAGTCGCCCGAGACGAGTGAGGAGATCGCCGAGCCGCGGCGGTTCTCGTCGTCATGCACGAACTTGGCCGGCGGCTTGATCTCGGCGAAGGTCCAGATTGGCCAGGAGCTGTCATAAATGTCGAGTTCCGGCGTGATGTGGGTCAGGTCGATATTAGCCTGCCAATAGGCATCGACCGTACCGACGTCGCGCCAATAGGCCTCGCGTTCGAAATCGGAGCGCACGCAGGAAGCGGTGAAGCGGTGCGCCACCGCTTTCCCGTGCTGCACGATATAGGGAATGATGTCCTTGCCGAAATCGCGGCTGGAGGTCGGGTCGGCAGCGTCGCGGCGCAGCAGGTCCATCAGGAACTTCGTGTGGAACACGTAGATGCCCATGGAAGCCAGCGCCATCTCCGGATTGCCCGGAATACCCGGCGGGTCTGCCGGCTTTTCCACAAAGGCGATGATCTCGTCCTTCTCGTCCACATGCATGACGCCGAATCCGGTCGCCTCCATGCGCGGGACTTCCAGGCAACCGATGGTGACCTGCGCGCCGGAGTCCACGTGCTGCTGAAGCATCAGCTCGTAGTCCATCTTGTAAATATGGTCGCCGGCTAGGATGACCATGTATTCGACGCCGTAATCCTCGATGATATCGATGTTCTGGTAGACGGCATCGGCGGTGCCTTCATACCATTGCGTCTCGGAGACGCGCTGGGAGGCGGGGAGGATGTCGAAGCTTTCGTTGCGTTCGGGGCGGAAGAAGTTCCAGCCACGCTGCAAATGGCGGATCAGCGAATGCGCCTTGTACTGGGTGGCCACCCCGATGCGGCGGATACCGGAGTTCAGCGCATTGGACAGCGCGAAATCGATGATGCGCGCCTTGCCGCCGAAATAGACGGCGGGTTTCGCCCGCCGGTCCGTCAGTTCCTTCAGGCGACTGCCGCGCCCGCCGGCTAGAACATACGCCATGGCGTCACGGGCAAGGGGTTGAATGCGCTTCTGCTCCATAGGTGTCCTCCCGATTCTTGTTTTATGCATCCAGCTCGAGCATCAGCGTCGCCAGCGGCGGCAGCGTGATATTGGCTGTTATCGTTCCATCGCCGTGTTTTTTTGCCTGGACGGCGCCGCCATTCCCCTTGCCGCTGCCGCCATAGATTTCGGCATCGGTGTTCAGTATTTCCCGCCACCGTCCCTCCATCGGAAGCGGCACGCCGTAGTTCTCGCGGTAAACGGGCGTGAAATTCGTAACGATGGCGATCGGCTTTTCGCCCGGCGCCTTGCGCAACCATGCGAAGACGGAGTTCTCGCGGTCGTCGGCGATCAGCCATTCGAAGCCGTCGCCTTCGCAATCGCGCGCGTGCAGCGCAGCCTTGCGGCGATAGGTGCCGTTAAGGTCGCGCACGAGCCGGCGCATGCCTTCATGCGGCGGATATTCCAGCAGATTCCAGTCGAGCGACCGTTCCTCGCTCCATTCCTGCCATTGGGCAAATTCCTGGCCCATGAACAGGAGCTTCTTGCCCGGATAGCCCCACATGAAGCCATAATAGGCTCTGAGATTGGCGAATTTCTGCCAGTCGTCGCCCTGCATCTTGGCAATCAGCGAGCCCTTGCCGTGTACGACCTCGTCGTGGCTGAGCGGCAGCACGAAGTTTTCCGTGAAGGCATAGAGCAGGCCAAAGGTCATGTCGTTGTGGTGGAACTTGCGATGAACAGGCTCGCGCGACAGATATTGCAGGGTGTCGTGCATGAAACCCATGTTCCACTTGAAGCCGAAGCCGAGGCCGCCGTCGTGCACCGGCGCGGAAACCTTCGGCCAGGATGTGGATTCCTCGGCAATGGTCAGCACGCCGGGATGAGCGGCATAGACGCGCGCGTTCATCGACTGGAGGAACCGCACGGCCTCGAGGTTCTCGTTGCCGCCATACTCGTTCGGCACCCATTCGCCGTGCTTGCGGGAATAGTCGAGATAGAGCATCGAGGCTACGGCATCGACACGCAGGCCGTCGAGGTGGAATTTCTCGGTCCAGTAGAGCGCGTTGTTGACGAGGTAGGAGAGCACTTCGGCGCGGCCGAAATTGTAGATCGCGGTATTCCAGTCGGGATGAAAACCCTGACGCGGATCTTCATGCTCATAGAGGGCGGTGCCGTCGAAGCGGCCAAGGCCGTGTGCGTCCGTTGGGAAATGCGCCGGCACCCAGTCGAGAATGACGCCGATGCCCACCTTGTGGCAGCCGTTGACGAAACGCGCGAACCCGTCCGGCTCGCCGAAGCGCGCGGTGGGCGAATAGAGGCCGGTGGTCTGGTAGCCCCACGACGGATCGAAGGGGAATTCGGAGATCGGCAGGAATTCGATATGGGTGAAGCCCATATCCACGCAATACGGGATGAGCCGCTCGGCCAGTTCGTCCCAGGTGAGGAAGCCGCCGCCGTGCTGGCGCTGCCAGGAACCGGCATGGACTTCGTAGATCGAGATCGGCTGGCGGCGGGCGTCAGCCTCGGCCCAATGTTTCAGATGCGCCTCGTCTTCCCATTTCTGGTCGATCTGGCCCGTGGTGACGGATGCATTCGCCGGGCGCAGTTCCGAACGACGTGCGAAAGGGTCGGCCTTGAGCGGCACGAGCGCGCCATCCGGCCCGACGATCTCGTATTTGTAGGCGCGGCCGGGTCCGATTTCAGGAAGGAAGATTTCCCAGATGCCGGTGTCGCGGCGCAGGCGCATCATGTGCCGGCGACCGTCCCAGGCGTTGAAGTCGCCGACGACGGAAACGCGCTTGGCATTGGGAGCCCAGACGGCAAAGTGGAAGCCGTCGACACCCTCCGCCGTCATGGGATGGGCGCCCATCTTGTCGAAGAGCCGAAGATGCGAGCCTTCGCGGATATAATAATCGTCCATAGGCCCGAGAACCGGACCGAAGCTGTAGGGATCGATGACGATCCATTCTCCACTTTCATTGCGCGCATGATAGCGGATCGGCTGCAACTTTTTGACCGACACCTCGCCGGCGAATATGCCGGCCGAATCCAGCTGCTGCAAGGTTCCGACTTCCTTGCCGGCCAAGGTCTGGGCAATCACCTGTGTCGCGCCAGGCAGAAAGCATCGGGCGATATGACGGTCGCCGGAGACATGAAGGCCGAGAACTGCGAACGGATCCCAGTGCCGGCTTTCGAGGATTGCGTCGATGTCCGCCTTCGCCAGAAGCTCTAACGGTTGGTCCGTCGTGCCTTTGTTCGGCGGTGTGGTCATCAAGCTCTCCAGATTTCCTTGGCGTATTGACGTATGGTCCGGTCCGAGGAAAACCAGCCCATGCGCGCTGTGTTCCGGATTGTTTTTGAATACCACGACGTTTTATCGTTCCAGATGCCGTCCACCTCGCGCTGAGCCTTGGCATACGCGTCGAAGTCGGCGGCCACCATGAACCAGTCGTGATTGTAGATACCGTCCACGAGGCCGGTGAAACGATTGCGGTCATCGGGGGAAAAGACGCCGGAGGAGATGGCGGCGAGCGCCTGCGAAAGCTCTTTCGACTGCTCGATGATGGCGCGCGGATTGTGCCCCTCGGCCCGCACCGTTGCGACCTCTTCCGCCGTCATGCCGAAGATGACGATGTTTTCTTCGCCGACATGATCACGCATTTCGACATTGGCGCCATCGAGCGTCCCGATGGTGAGCGCGCCGTTCAGCGCGAACTTCATGTTGCCGGTGCCCGATGCTTCCATGCCGGCGGTGGAGATCTGCTCCGACAGGTCGGCGGCGGGAACCATGATCTCGGCAAGCGAGACGTTGTAGTTCGGCACGAAGACGACCTTGAGCAGGCCGCGCACGGCCGGGTCGTTGTTGATCACGCGGGCGACGTCGTTCGCCAGCTTGATGATGAGCTTGGCGTTGTGATAGCTCGGCGCCGCCTTGCCGGCGAAGAGCTTGACGCGAGGCGTCCAGTCGAGTTCGGGATGCGAGCGGATCTGGTCGTAGAGCGCGACGGCCTCGATGATGTTGAGAAGCTGGCGCTTGTATTCGTGGATGCGCTTGATCTGGATGTCGAACATCGCGGTCGGATCGATGCGCACGCCCATGCGGCTGCCGACGAGATTGGCAAGGCGATTCTTGTTGTCGCGCTTGATCGCGGCGAAACGCTCCTGGAAATCCCTGTTGTCGGCGAACGCGTCGAGTGCTGTCAGGGCCTCGGCGTCGTCCATGAAGGCGTCGCCGATCGACTCGCGGATCAGGTTGAACAGGCCCGGATTGCACTGCATCAGCCAGCGACGCGGCGTGATACCGTTCGTCTTGTTGTTGATGCGGTCGGGGTAGAGCTTGTGAAGGTCCGCAAAGACGGTTTCCTTCATGAGTTCCGTGTGGAGCGCGGAAACGCCGTTGATCGAGTGGGAGCCGACGAAGGCGAGGTTGCCCATGCGCACGCGCCGTTCGCCCGATTCCTCGATCAGCGAGATGCTGCGGATCCGCTGGTCCTCGAAATCCTTTTCCTTGCGGGCCTCCAGAAGGATCTTCGCGTTGATCGCATAGACGATCTGCATGTGTCGCGGCAGCAGGCGTTCGAACAGCGGAACCGGCCAGCTTTCAAGCGCTTCTGGAAGAAGCGTGTGGTTGGTGTAGGAAAAGGTGCGGCGCGAGATATCCCAGGCCGTATCGAAATCCAGGCCATGCACATCGCTCAGCAGGCGCACGAGCTCTGCGACGGAGACGGCGGGATGCGTGTCATTGAGCTGGATGGCCACGGCGTCCGGCAGCGATGTGAAATCCGGGTACTGCTGGAGATGGCGACGCAGGATGTCCTGCAGCGAGGCCGAACAGAAAAAGAATTCCTGGCGCAGGCGCAGTTCCTGGCCGGCTGGTGTGGCGTCCGCGGGGTAGAGAACACGCGTGAGGCTTTCGGCCTTGTTGCTTTCCTTCAGTGCGCCGATGTGGTCGCCGGCGTTGAACGCCTCAAGAAGAATCGGATCGATCGGGTTGGCCGCCCAAAGACGCAGCGTGTTGACGCGCTTCGCCCGCCAGCCGACGGCCGGCGTATCGTAGGCGGTGGCGATAACGCGCTCAGCAGGCTTCCAGACGAAGCGCTGCTTGGCCTCGCCGATATTGATCGTTTCGACGACACCGCCGTAACCGATCTCGTAGGAGCTCTCGCGCCGCTCGAATTCCCAGGGGTTGCCATGGGCAAGCCAGGTCTCGGGCAGTTCCACCTGCCAGCCATCGGCCATCTGCTGGCGGAAAAGGCCGTGCACGTAGCGGATGCCGTAGCCATAGGCTGGAACGTCCACCGTCGCCATGCTTTCCATGAAGCAGGCAGCCAGACGCCCCAAGCCGCCGTTGCCAAGGGCGGCGTCCGGCTCCAGTTCGGCGATGACATCGATATCGACGCCGAGCGAGGCGAGGGCTTGGCGCATTTCTTCCATGATGCCGATATTGGTCATGGCATCACGCATGAGGCGGCCGATGAGGAACTCCAGTGACAGGTAGTAGACACGCTTGGCGCCCGTCGCATAGGTGCGGCGGGTCGAGTCCATCCAGGCGTCGGTGATACGGTCGCGGGCGACGAGAATGGCGGCCGTCAGCCAGTCATGCGGCTTGGCGACTTTCGGGTCCTTGCCGATACGGTATTTCAGGCGTTCCAGAAGCTCGATCGCCAGCTGTTCGACATTTGAGGTGCGAAGCGCCGGAGCGAGGTCGTTGCTGTTAACCCGGTTCATCATCGGTGAACTATGCCCCTCGCGTCATTCTATTTTCAGTGCTTCGAAAAGCGCGTTTAAATCAATTTATGCATCTATCCGAAGCGCTTGCAATATGCGTTTTCAAGAAAGGACGCATGCATTTTCGAACTGCCTCACATACCTGAAAAATGCAGGAAACCCGCCTTGCCTAAGCAGGGCGGGTCCAATCCGGAGCAAAATTCGGGGTTATTTCGTGAGACGCGACATGATGGCGGCGGCTCGCTCGCCAATTGCCTTGAACGCGGCGACAAGCTGATCCATTTTTTCTGCTGCGAAATAATTTCCGGGCTCGCTCACGCAGGCTTTCAGAAGCTGCTGGCCGCGTGTAGGTGCCATGAAGGCCACGCCGTAGACCACCATCCCATCAGCCTTGGCCTTTGAGCAAATATCCTTGGTTTTTGTATCGTCGGCAGTGTTGTTGTTGTTACCATCAGTCATCAGGATGATGTATTTGGTCGGAACTTGGCCGTTCTTCTTCTGATGCTCGCTGTTTTCGGTCGATGCCTTCAGTTTGTTGTAAGCTGCCTCCATGGCCGAGCCCGATGCCGTACCGCCCCCCGCTGAAAGTGCATTCACCTGGGTCAGGGACGCACCCGTTCCCCAAACCAGGTCAGATGCGTTGGACATGGAGCTGTTGTATGAGACGGTACCCGTTCGGACGTACATCGTCTTTGGATCGGCGGCGTTTAGCTGCGTAAACAAGCTTGCCGCAGCCATTTTCAGGGCTTCGATCTTCTTTATGTAGCAAGGGCTGAAGGTGCCGATCGAAGACCCGCTGTCATTGTACTGTGTACAGCTCTTCGCGGGCACAACCTTCTCGTTGGTGTTCGCGAGCATCGAGCCCGACTTGTCGAGTACGAGATACATCGAGAGGGCATTCTTCGATTCCGTCGCACTTTCCGTGAAACTCTCCGCGGTGAGCGTAACACCGTCATGACCGAGCATTCTCGTGAATGCGCTGAACTTCACGGAATAGGTGGCCGTGATATCGATGTTGTAGATTTTGCCGTTACTCTCGGTTGTTTTCTGCGAGATGTTGATGATGGGGGCAGCATCTACGATGGTGGTGTCCCCCTCTTTGACGATGCCGGATGTACCGCTGATCTGCATGGCGAAGAGTTCTTCGGCGATCTGCTTTGCCTGAGCCGCAGTCTTTTTCTCGTTGGCGAGCGCTGAGGCTGCCGCGAGTGCTGCTGCATCGGTCGCATCCTGGAGTTCGGCTTTCGCCAGGACCATCTTGGTCATGTCGATGGCGACGCCGCCGGCGGCGAGGATGACGGGTATCGTAACTGCCGTCACCATGGCGAAATTGCCGAGACGATCCTTCAGCAACCGCGAGAGGATCGCCGGTCCTTGTATCTTCTTCGTCATGAGATGCCACCCGCCATTGCCCTAATGTGCGGTCAACCTATCAGCGAAGTCTTATTCAACGGTTTGAAGGCGTGGTATAGTTTTCGTAAAATTGCGCCCATCCCGCAATTCCGACCATGGTTCTGTTCCCAAACGGGAATTCAGCCCGGCTGGCGCACGGGAACGACGTCGACCGCCTGGGTGGTCTGGTGTTCGCCATAGCCCTTGAGAACGCCGATCACCGGGACGACATCGGAATAATCTCGGCCATAGGCGACGACGATATGGTCATTGCCGGCGGGAATATCGTTGGTCGGGTCGAGTTCCATCCAGCCGTTGACCCGGCCGCACCAATAGCGCACCCAGGCATGCATGGCGTCCGCGCCCTCAAGACGTTCCTTGCCCGGTGGTGGAATGGTGCGCAGGAAGCCGCTAACATAGCCCGCGGGTATGCCGAGACTGCGCAGCGCAACGATCATCACATGAGAAAAGTCCTGGCAGACGCCACGTTTCAGCTTGAAGGCCTCGCGCGGGGTCGTGTCCACGCTCGTTGCCTCCGCGTCGTAGGTGAAGTCCTTGTGAATCCGCGCGCAGATGGTCGCGGCGATCTCGCGGACCGTCATATCAGGATTGACGATACCCCTGGCATAGTCGGTGATTTCAGGGCAGTCCTTCAGGCGCGGGCTGGAGCCGGTGTAATGATGCGGCGAGTTGGCATCGAGTGACCAGTGTCCGGCGATCTCCGACGGCAGGGCGTCCAGACGCGGCGAAAAATCCGCGGCGGCCTGCGGCACGTCGACATGAACGCGGGCCTGCATGCGGATGTCCAGGCGCTCGTGGTTGCTGCGAAAGAGGATCGCGCTCATCGGATTTTCGAAGAAGTCGCTGTGATCGACGCGCTCGCCGGGCACCGGCGCCACGCCGATCGTCCCGGCCACCAGCCGCTGGCGCCGGCCCAGCGAAAGCGGCAGCACGCGCACGATATGCCGGCCGCCGGAGACCGGTGTGTCGTAGAGATAGCCGATGTGAAGGTTGACGTCGTAGAGCATGGTCACAGCGTCGTCCCCCAACTCAGCTCAGATAGGTTTGCGCGAGGATATCGGACAGCTTTTCGAGCTCCGCCTCGAAGCGCTTGTAGACGGCGTCCGTCATCGTCTCCGGCGTCATTACGGCAAGACCGGCATGCAGGCGCATCGCCTCGCGGTAGAAAGGCGACATCTGGCCGTTGGCATAGGCGTTCGGCAGCTGCTCGACCTCGTTTTTGATCTCGTTGAGCTGGTAGAGGATCGAGCGGGGGTTGAGCGGATCGAGCGCCAGCAGGTCGGTCACGGTGAGGCGCGCGGTGGCAACGTTGTAGCGGCGGCGATGGGTCATCACGCTGTCACCGATCTCAAGCAGCATGTCGAGCGCCCCGTCAGGTGCATCCTCGCCCGACATGTGGCCGAGAAGGCGCGTCATGTGCAGACCGCGCTCGAGATAGCGACCGATGGATAGGAAGCGCCAGCCGGTGAAGCGATACATGTTTTCGTGCACGAGGCCTGCGAAGCCGGCGAGCTTGCGCAACAGCACGGTCATGGCGCGTGTGGCGTCGTCGCCCGGCTCGATACTGACATGGAAGCGCCGGGCTGTCTTCGACAGGTCGTTCAGCGCCAGCCAGCCATCGGGCGAGAAGCGGTCACGGATGTTGCTGGCGGAGAAGACGGCGCTATCGATGTTGCGGATGAGGCTTGTCGGCACGGCTTCCGATGTGTCGATGTCGAGTGCGTCGAGATAATCGGTGACATCCTTCAGCAGCGGCTGGGATGGGTCGGCATATTCGGCATAGCGGCCATGCCACGCACGCAGGATGCGCAACGCGCCTTCGGCACGTTCGATGTAGCGACCGAGCCAGAAGAGGTTGTCGGCCGCGCGGCTCGGCAGGCTGCCGGGCATGTTGCGGATGAACATCTCTTCCGCCGGCAGCAGGCTGGTGCGCTCTACCGGTTTGCGGCTGACGATCCAGACATCCGCCGCCGAGCCACCTTCCTGCATGGCGATGGCGGAGACATTGTCGCCGGCACCGATGCGGGCAAAGCCGCCGGGCATGATCTGCCAGCCGTCGCGGGTGCGCGCAGCGAACACACGCAGCGACATCGGCCGCGGCACAAGCTTGCCGTCAACGAAGGCGGGGGTTGTGGAGAGCGTGACGGCTTCCTGCCCGACGAGCCTCGGCCCATCCGTTTCCAGCCATTCCGTAATCGATTGTCTTGCCGTTTCGCGCAGCGAAGAACCGAGGACGGACTGCTCGTTGTCATCGAAGAATGGGCGGGTCGAATAGGCCGGACCGACGATCATGCGCTCGATATGGCCCGCGACATGGGCGCGCTCGTCTTCCTGGCCGCACCACCAGGTGGCGATGGAGGGAAGGCGTTGGTCCTCGCCAAGCAGATGCCGACAGATATTGGGTAGGAAGGAAAGGAAGGCGCGTGTTTCAACGATACCGGCGCCGAGCGCGTTTACGAAGGTGACAGAACCGGCGCGCAGTGCCTCCACCATGCCGGGCGTACCGATATGGGAATTCTGGTTCAGCTCCAGCG
>Ga0160495_100694_pt1 | contig 13079 bp, 12 predicted proteins | sample DID4MG_4_FD_108251 | JGI IMG/M metagenome (GOLD analysis project Ga0160495, IMG submission 108251) | Enriched soil microbial communities from UW Madison campus, WI, USA - DID2933_E24_FP4 MG | ecosystem: Environmental > Terrestrial > Soil > Unclassified | place: USA: Madison, Wisconsin | collected... | reverse complement strand
TCGAAGATGTCGTGCTCGTGGTTGTCCTGGTTGTGCAGCGCCACCTGCACGCCGGCCAGGCGCTGGCGGAAGGCGCTGCGCTGATCCGCGCCCTGCACCTTGCGGCCATAGGCGAAGCCGCCCCAGTTGATGTAGGCCTCGGCAAAGTCGGCCTGGTCTTGCCAGTTCTTTTCCTGGATCAGGGGCAGGATGCCGGCGCCGTAGCTGCCGGGCTTGGCGCCGAAGATGCGATAGGACGCCTGCGCTGCTGCTTCGGCCTGGCCCAGCCCGCTCTGCATTCCCTGCGCCAGCTCGCGCAGGTAGTGCTTGCGCACGAAATTCATGGTCTCCGGTTCATCGGCGGCGATGGCCAGTTGCACGGCATCGTCGATCAGCTCGATCAGTTGCGGGAAGGCGTCGCGGAAGAAGCCGCTGATGCGCGTGGTGACGTCGATGCGCGGACGCTGCAATTCTTCCAGCGGCACCAGCTCGACCCCGGCCACTTGCCGGTTGCCGGCGCGCCAGACGGGACGTGCGCCCATCAGCCAGAGGATCTGCGCGACATCGTCGCCGTGGGTGCGCATGGCGCTGGTGCCCCAGATGCTGATGGCCACGCTCTCGGGATAGTCGCCGCTCTCGCGGTGATGGCGTTGCAGCACTTCGCGCGCCAATTGCTGGCCCACGCGCCAGGCCGACTGCGAAGGCACGCTGCGCGGATCGACCGAATAGAAATTGCGTCCGGTGGGCAGGATGTGGGCCATGCCACGTGTGGGCGAACCGCTGGGGCCGGCGGGAATGTAGCCGCCGCGCAAGCCATTGAGCAGGTTGCCAATCTCTTCGCTGGTGCGCTGCAGGCGCGGCACCAGTTGTGCGCAGGCGAAGGCCAGCACCCGGCGCAAGGCACTGGTATCGGCGGCACCACTGTCCTTGCGGCTGGGCGCGGCGGCAGCCGGACTGGCGCGCCGGGGCAAGGTCGCCGCCGGTCGCGCCAAGGCGCGCATGCCGCCCAGCACGCTGCCGGCCGCCTTGCTCATGGCCGGTTGCAGGCGCGGCTTTTGTTCGGGACTGGCCTGCGCCAGTGCAACGAAGATGCTGTCCAGTACGCCGTCGATGGCGGCGGTCGCAAAGTCATGTTCCTGGAGGTCTTGCATCAGGCGCAGGCACAGGGCGTCGATGGCTTCGAGCGCATCGGCGCGGGTGGCGATGGGACGGCCGGCGCAACGCGCCAGGGCGTCATCGATGTTCAGGCGGCGGCCCTTGTGTTCCAGCAGCATGTCCAGCGACAGGCCGAACAGCCGCGCCACCTCTTCCTGCAAACCAGGCAGATCCTGGTTGGGCAAACGCGTGAGCGCCACCAGCATGTCCGGCATCTGCGCCTGATCAGGCGTGCGCCCGAGGATATGCAGGCCGTCGCGGATCTGCGCCGCGCCGAGCTCGCAGAGGTAGCCGTCGAGATCCTCGATCAGATGCGCCACGCCAGCGCCGTCGAGCTCGGTCAGGGCATGGGGTAGCTCACCTTCCTCGTGGGGGTGATCGTGATGATGATCGTGATGATGATCGTGGTGATGGTCATGGTCGCCATGGCCGTGGTGATGGTGGCCGTGACCATGAGGGTGAGGATGATCGTGACCGTGACCGTGATCATGGTCATGGTCGTGATGCAGCAGCTTGTACTGCAGGTCGGTATCCAGATTGGTCTGGCGTACCAGCTCCCAGATCTGCTGCTGCAGCAGGGGCAGCTTGGACGGGTCCAGCACCTCGACCTGGTAATACTCGTCCACCAGTTGCGTCAGCTGCGCCAGCGCGCCATAGCTGTCGGCGGTCGTCATCGGCGGCGTCAGATGGTCCACCACCACGGCATGGGCGCGGCGCTTGGCCTGCGAGCCCTCGCCAGGATCGTTGATGATGAACGGGTAGAACAGCGGCACATCGCCCAGCAGCGCATCCGGGAAGCATTCTTCAGACAGCCCCACACCCTTGCCCGGCAGCCACTCCAGCGTGCCATGCTTGCCCACGTGGACGATGGCGTCCGCACCCCATTCCTCATCGAGCCAGCGATACAGGGCGTAGTAGTGATGGGTGGGCGGCAGGTCGGGCTGGTGGTAGATGGCATCGGGATCCATGCCATAGCCGCGCGGTGGTTGCAGGACGACGATGGCATTGCCCAGGTCGAGGCCGGCAATGACCAGATGCTGGTCGTGCACATAGGCCTGGCCGGGGGCCGCACCCCACTGGCGCTGCATCTTGTCTTGCAGCGCCGCCGGCAAGTCGGCGAACCACTGCGCATAGCGGGCTGCGGGAATGCGGGCGGCGGCGCGGCGCAACTGGTCTTCGGTGAGGAGAATGTCGTCGTAGGAGCAACGATCCACCAGTTCGTGGATCAGGGCCGTGCCGCTAGGCGGCAAGGCGTCGATGGCATAGCCATCGGCCGACAGCGCCCGCAGCACGGCCATCAGCGACTCCGGCGCATCCAGGCCGACGGCGTTGCCGATCTGCGAGGCCTTGCTGCTGGAATTGGTGAAGATGAATGCGATGCGCTTTTGTGCATTGGGGGTGGTGCGCAGACGCACCAGTCGTTGCGCCAGACCCGCGATGCGGCGCACCCGGTCAGGCAGCGCCTGATACTGGACGACGCCGCTGTCGGTAGTCTGCTTGAAGGACAGCGGCACGCCGATGATGCGGCCATCGAACTCGGGCAGCACCACGTTCATGGCGGCGTCCAGCGGGTTCATGCCGCGCGTGGAATGCTGCCATTGCGCCTGGGTCATGCCGCTGGTGATGGCTTGCAGCACCGGCAGGTCCAGTTGCTCCAGCACCGAGACCGACCAACCAGCCGGAGTGATGCCGCCGGCCGTGATCTCGCCCATGGCAAAGGAGGTGGTATTGATGATCAGGTCCACCTGGCCGGCATCGAAATACTGCAATGCCGGTGGCAAGGCCTGGCCGCTGGCGGCAGACACGCGCAGCGACGACGTGAAGACCGGCAGCACGTCCAGGCCGCGTGCCTCCAGCGCCGCCACCAGCGCGTCGATGAAGCCGGTATTGCCCGAGAGCCAGTGCGCCCGGTAGAAGATAATGCCCACGGCTGGCTTGCCGGCGGGCGCATGGGCGCGCAGCGCCAGCCAGTCAGCGATGCCGGCGTCCTGCTCCAGGTCGGGATGATAGAGACCGTGCTCGGGCAAGGCCTGTGCCGGCTCGTAGCCATAGCCGCTCAGCAGCAGGCGATCCGACAGGCAGCGCAGCAGCTGCGCCAGGTTGACGCTGCCGCCGCCGTTGAAATAGGCCAGCACCTGTTGCTGCACATCGGCCGGTGCGGTCGAAGCGGCGACCAGTTCGGCATCGGGCTCACCAGCGCCGGACAGCACGATCAGATGTCGTCCTTCGGCGCGGGCCACCCGCAACATCTCCGGGAAGCCCTGCACCGCGCCCAGCCGCCCCAGCACGCGCAACACGATCACCTGCGCCGCCGCCAGCTCGCCGCGCAGCAATGCCGCCAGGCTGGGACGCGGGGACTCGGATTCGTCGGCGGGCGCCTGCAGGCGCTGCAGGTCGTAGCCGGCCACCTGCGGAAAATCGGCGGGCAATTGCGCCCGCGCCGTGGCCAGCATGGCCAGATCAGTGGGCGCGTGGGTCAGCAGGGCAATGCGGGCGAGCGGCTCAGACATTGCTGCTCTCCGGCTCGGGATGGACATCACCGCTGCCCAGGCGATGGAACACCAGGTCGCTCACCTCGCGGCCACCCTCCAGGTGCTCGACCACCACGCGCTCGATGGCGCTGGCGTCTTCGCAGCGGTACCAGACGCCCTCGGGATAGACCACCACCACCGGGGCCTGGGCCTTGCAGGCGACCATGCAATGGGTGCGGGTGCGCTTGACGCGCAGTTCGGGACGGGCGTCGATCTGCTCGCCCAGGACGCCGAACATGGCTTCGGCCAGGACCCCGTTCTCGGTGCAGCGTGGGCCGACGCACATGAGCACGTGGCGGTGATGAGTTCTCATTGCTTGACTTTCAGGAGCGCCACGATGCGATGCTGGCGGCGCCGGCCCGCCGCCGACGCCGGAGGGTTCAGCCGAAGCGGCGGTAGAAGAAACCGGTCAGGCCGCCCAGGGCCAGCCAGAATACGGCATTGGCCAGCGCGGTGGCACGGATGAAGGCGTGCGCCAGCGCTTGCGGGGCCACGCTGCCATGCACCTCCGGCTGCGGCGCGCCTAGCAGGTGCGGCAGCACCAACAAGGCCACGGCCAGCAGCTTGCACCACCAGGCGCGGGTAAAGACGAACAGGCCCAGACTGGCCGCCGTCATCACGGCGGTCATCAGCCACCAGAACTGGCGCGCCTGCAAGGGCGCGGCCAGCGTGCCCGGCACTTCGGGCGGCAGGCCCAGCGAGGGTGCGACAAAGAAGACGCCATAGCCCGCCAGTCCCCACAGCAGACCGCTGCGCCAGCTGACCTGGCGACCGCTGAGCGCGATGGCCGCCACCAGCAGCAGCGCAAAGCCCACTGCCATGCTGACGTTGGCCAGCACCGTATAGCCGGTGCGCTCGGCGCCGTCGGCGGGCTCCCAGGCGTCGGCATCATGGGTGTGCTCATGGCCACCGGCGGCCGATGCGTGGGCGTGCTCATCTGCCTGCGCATGGTCATGCGCGTGCTCGTGGGCCGATGAGGCTGCCGCAGGGGCAGTCTCTTCGGCGGCCTTCTCGTACTGCTCGGCTTGCAGGATCAGCTTTTCCACCTGGAATTGCTGCACCCCGGAGAGCAGCGCCCCCGACAAGACGCCTGCAACGACGACAGCCGACGCCATGCGCCGGAATACGGTCCAGTTCATCGCCCGCTCCTCAGTGGCAGGGGAAGCCGGCCGAGTGGCGGCCATCATGGGCGGCATTGTGCAGCTCGACCTTGGAGGCGAAGCCAGCGCCGTAGATCAGCGCCACGCCCAGCACAAAGGCCAGCAGCGCAGGGGCCATGCGGTCGCGCCAGACATGGCTGCCAGCCTGGGTGGTATCGACGGTGCTGCTGGCATTGAAGCCGGAGGTGGTGGACATGCGCTTTCCTTGGTTGGATGAAGAAACCGGAGAAGCAACTGCGGCAAACGCCCATGCCTTCTCCAGCCGCCCATGGGCGGCGCCGGGAAATGCCGGTCGGAAAGAATGGAAGCTGTCCGCATGCTCGCCCTCCGCGATGCATTCAAGAATTTGCCGCTGGCCGGTCTCCGGGCTGGCAGGATGAAGCCTGGGGCTTCGCGGACAGGCGCCTTCCCATGCTGATGACACAGTGGCGTAGTGCGTGTCCTTCCTCGCTTACCGTTGCGGGGGCAGCGCCGGCCTTGGCCGCATGGGTTCATGCAGGCCGCACCGGCTTCCCGTTTCAATTGCCTGCGCGGCTGCGCAGGCAATACCAGAGGCAATGCTAAGGGCGAAGTATACAGGTGGGGAGCCTGCAGGGGCAACCGCGAATTTGGCGCTGCGCCGCACGAGATGGCTCAGGGCCGGCTGCGGCCCAGTTCACGCATATCCTGCAGGCGGTAGTAGAGGATCAGCTCGGCGCCCATGCGCGGGGGAATGCGCGCCACGAACGCCGAACGCAGGACGGTCGAACCAAGCCGGCCGCGCCCTTCCATCACGCAGACATAGCGCGCCCCGTGCTGTCGCAGCAGGGCGAACGAGGCCTGGCGGGGCGCTTGCAGCCGGCGCGGCGCTAACGAGCCGATGGCAGCGGCGCGGTCGATATAGCCGCGATGGGCATTGACGAAGATGTAATCCCCGTCGCTGCTCTTGCCGCTGGCGTATCCCACGCGCATGGTCTTGTTGTCGCCGTCAGGCAGGAACAGGCGGTAGGACGCCGGGCCGCCCTGCTCCATCACCTGAGCGCGGCCACTCAGGGGCGAGATCAGGATGGAGGGATCGGTGCTGCGATCGAACAGCAGGCAGCTTTCCACGATGGCCTCCGGCGGCTGCTGGGCGCTGGTGCAGGAAACGATCGGGGCCAGCAACAGAATCGGCAGCAGCGTACGCGTCATGGGGCGAAAGATAAACCAGGATGAGGCAAACAGCCGTTCAGGTGTCGGGCTCATTTGCGAAAAACGGGGCAAGATGATCAATTAGTCCGATCAATCCGGCCCGATGTCATCGTTACAGAACAACAAAATGTCCGGTATCAGAAAAGTCTGAAAAAGCAGCTTGAGGACGACATTCTCAACTTTCAACTTCTTAGTCGAACGCTCAGCCACCCTGCTGAGACAGGATCTGCTGCGCCAGGCGTAGCGGCAGAAAATGCCATTGCGCCGACTCCAGGTCGTACAGGGCCAGTTGGTTGATGCCGGGCCGCGCTGCGACGGTGCCGGGCAGGCGCACGATGGCGCGCTGGGCGTGGCGGCGCAGTTCCGGGTCGGTGCAGGCCAGGGCCTTGGCCTCGGATTCGGCATGGGCATACAGGCCCGCGCCTTCCCAGATCCGGCGACGGCTCTCCAGTTGGAACGACTCCACGACCAGCCGCACCGCCTCGACCTCGGGCGAGACCCAGGCCAGCGCCGCCGCGCTCACGCGCACCAGCCCGCCGTCGTGGCGCACGGCCAGTTGGCCATCGCGCGCACCCCAACCGATGTGCAGGCAGTACGGCAGGCTGTCGCGATACTGGCGCAGCAGCTCATCGGGCAGGAAATCATGCGCCCCCAGGACCTGGTAGTGGCCGCCGCTGCGGGCGTTCCAGGCAGCGTCGATGTCCGCTTCGAACGGCGACAGGTAGACCACCATGGCATCGCGGCCCGCCAGCAGTCCGACGGTGACGGATTCGCACATGACATCGCATCTGCCTTGCGCAGGCGCAGTGGCATCAGGTCCGGGCGCAATGGCCCGCACCAGCAGGTAGAGCATAGGCTGGGCAGCCAGGACATGGCGGCGAGGCGCGGGAGAGGCGCGGTCTGCGGGCAAAGAGGGATTCCGGGGCAAGACGAGCGCTCCTTCGTGACGGGCGGGAACAGACCGGCAGCGCAAGCAACGCCGGATGAAGGGCGGATGCTTTCATAATTTCAAGAGAGACAATATTGCAAAAATTCGAATACCGTCCCTCTTTTCGTTTGCGCACCGGTCACTTCCCGTCACGCGGCTTGCCGCGTGCGGAGAGAGCACGGCCTACATGCGGATGGGCTTGTCGGCGGGACGCGGGTTGAGCGGCGGGTCCTGCACCGGAATGGGGTCGTCGTCAGGCATTTCCGGCGGCGGCAGGTGGGGGTCGTGGGCAGGCGGCGTTTCCTGGGGCGTATGCAAGACGTAGTTCAAGCGGACCTCCTGGGCAATGTTGGACGCAGCCAGCGTGGGCGCTTCAGGCCGCGCTGGCGGTGGGATTCTGGTGCGGAATGGGGTCTTGCGGCGGCGTCGGGTCCAGCGGCGGAACCTCGATCGGGGGCGTGTCCTGAGGCTTATGCATGGTGGTCTCCTGTTGAGGGTTGACGATGAGCGACAGCGGCAACCAGGCGGCAGCGCTGGACGGCATGGCCTCAGCCTTGAGGGCTGCGATCGGGGTCTTGAGGATGAGTGCGATCGGGCCGCGAATCCGCCCCCTGCCCCGGCATCATTGCATCATCAGCATTGGCCAGGGGATCTTCGGCACCGTCGGGTTCGACTTCGGGCGCAGCCGTAGCGGGTATGTCGTGACGGGGCGGAGAAACCGTGGATGGTGAGGCCGATGTGGACGGTGCGGCGGCGACAGGCGGCCTGAGCAAGGCCGCAGCCGGCGTGTCGGGGGTGGCAGGGTCTGGCAGCATGGCGAGGGCTCCTGTGATGCGCGTCGGGTGTGACACGCCCATCATACGAAGCCCCGCCCCCGCCCTCAGCCAGACATCGGCCGAATCGTCTGTAGGAAGGACGGCAGCCCGGCCCCTTGTCGGGTGGCCGGGCTGCCAGGTGGGGAGCTTGCCAGCTTACTGGTACTGCGCCGGCAGCTTGAAGTCGCTGATCACCTCAGCCAGCAACACCGCCTGCTGATTGAGCTGCATGGTGGCTGCGGTGGTTTCTTCGACCAGCGCGGCGTTCTGCTGGGTCGCCTGCTCCAGGTTGGAGATGGCGGAGTTGACCTCGGCAATGCCGCGGCTCTGCTCTTCGGCGGCCACCGAGATCTCGGAGATGGTGCCGCGCACCAGCTCCACATTCTGCACCACATCCTGAATGATCTTGCCGGCGTCGCCCACCAGGCTCATGCCGCCATCCACGGCAGCCAGTGAGGCGTTGATCAGCTCCTTGATCTCGCGTGCGGCGGTGGCGCTGCGCTGCGCCAGGGTACGCACTTCCGAGGCCACCACGGCAAAGCCGCGCCCCTGTTCGCCAGCGCGGGCAGCCTCAACGGCGGCATTCAGGGCCAGGATATTGGTCTGGAAGGCGATGCTGTCGATCACGCCGATGATGTCGGCGATGCGACGGCTGGATTCGTCGATGCGGCCCATGGTCTGCACCACATCGCCCATGACTTGCCCGCCATGCTTGGCCACACCCGAGGCCTGGGCCACCTGGGAATTGGCCGAACGGGCGAACTCGGCCGATTGCTGTGCGGTGGCGGCGATTTCTTCCATGGCGCTGGCGGTCTGCTCCAGGCTGGAGGCGGCCTGCTCGGTACGGGCGCTGAGGTCGGCGTTGCCGGCGGCGGCCTCGCTGCTGGCCTGGTTGACCGACAGCGCCGCCTGGCGCGACTTGCTCACCAGCGAACGCAGGGATTCCTGCATGCTGCCTACGTTTTTCAACAGACTGGCCAGTTCCGAACGCCCGGTGGCCGTCGGCACCGTGCTGGTGAGGTCGCCCGCTGCGATCTGCAGGGTCAGGGACTGCATCTCGTGAAGCGGTGCGGCGATGCTGCGGGTCAGCAGCCAGCCCAGCACGACAGACAACAGGATGCTTGCGGCGGTAGTCCCGATGAGCACGTAGCGCGAGCTGTCGATGGACACATCGATCTGCGCGCCCAGCTCGGCGGTGCGTCTTTCCTGATACTGCACCAGGCTGCTTCCTTCCTTGATGTAGGCTGCCGCGATCGACTTCATGTCCAGCACCAGTTGCTGACGCGTGGCCGGGTCAGCGCCCACCTCTTCCAATTGCTGGCGCACCACCAGATAGCGCTTGCGCTCCTTGGCCATGCGCTCCAGGATGACCTTGCCCTCTTCGGTATCATCCAGTTCTGCATAGCGTTTCTGGATGACGGTCGTCCGCGTGACCAGGCTGGCCATGTCATCGGAAAAGAACTTGAGCAGAGTCTCGTTGGCTGTGACACCCAGCGCCAGCGCGCGGGCAACGTTGACCACGATGTTCTCGCGCCACTCCTTGGCCAGCGAGAGGCGTTCGGCCTGCTCCTTCTGGAGAATCTCATTGGCCCGCTCCACCTGCTTCAGTTGCGCCAGCATGGCCAGCAACATCGCCAGCATCAGCCCGATGATGACGACAAAACCCAGCGCCAGGCGCCTGCCCACGGTCAATCTGTTCAAAAACGACATACTTCCCCATCCTTTGTTCTTGTTAACTATTTGTTTCGCAAGTGCTGCCTACCGCTTCATCGCGTTACTTGCCGCTTCTTTGTGCTTCTTTCCGCTTCTTACTATTTTCCGCCACTCATCGCCGCGCTCGACCCGGCCCCCGCCGGATGCCCTGAGGCCGCTACTGCGCCCGGACGCGGTTGCTGACGACATCACAACAACTCAAAAAAGCCATCATTCTGACGTGACGGCAATGATGCTGCATTGCAAAATATCAGGGTATTTTCTGCCACTGTTCTTCGTTACAGTTGCTCAAGGAAAACGCTAAAAATCCCATATAGCGAGATTTTTAGTTGTTAAATTGCTTCTTATTGATCACGATCAGCGCCCTCGCCTGCACCCGGTGGAAACAAAAAACACCCCGCCATGCAGACGCGTGACGGGGTGTTATTGATCCTGAGGGCCGCAGCCCGCAAACCGCAAAGGCTCAGCTGGCCAAGGCGCGGGTAACGATCTCCTGGGCCTCGGCGAAGATCTTGTCGAGGTGGGCCTGGTCGCGGAAGCTCTCACCGTAGATCTTGTAGATGCTTTCGGTGCCGGACGGACGCGCCGCAAACCAGCCGTTGTCGGTGACGATCTTCAGGCCGCCGAAGGGCTTGCCGTTGGCCGGCGCCGTGGTCAGCACATCGCGGATCGGTTCGCCAGCCAGTTCAGTGGAACTGACATCCTGCGGCGACAGCTTGGACAGGCGCGCCTTCTGCTCGGGCGTGGCGGCGGCTTCCTTGCGGCCATTGAGCGGTGCGCCCAACTGGTGAGTCAGCTCTTCATAGATCTGGCCGGGGTCGTTGCCGGTGCGCGCGGTCATCTCGGCGGCCAGCAAGGCGGCGGTGATGCCGTCCTTGTCGGTGCTCCAGGGTTGCCCATCGAAGCGCACGAAGGACGCCCCAGCACTCTCTTCGCAGCCAAAGGCCAGGCTGCCATCGTAGAGGCCATCCACGAACCACTTGAAGCCCACCGGCATTTCCAGCAGCTTGCGCTCCAGGTGACTGGCGACGCGATTGATCATCTGGCTCGACACCAGGGTCTTGCCGATGGCCGCGTCGGCGCGCCAGGCCGGACGGTGGCGGAACAGGTAATACACCGCCACCGAAAGGTAGTCATTGGCCGGCATGAGGCCACGGCTCCTGGCGACGATGCCATGACGGTCATGGTCGGTATCGCAGGCCATGGCGACGTCGAAGCGATCCTTAAGCGCGATCAGCTCGCTCATCGCATGCGGCGAGGACGGGTCCATGCGGATCTGCGCATCCCAGTCCAGCGGCACAAAGCGGAAGGTGGCATCGACCTCGGTGTTGACCACTTCCAGGTTCAGCTTGTAGCGGTCGGCGATCGCGGACCAGTAATGCAGGCCGGCTCCGCCCAACGGGTCCACGCCTATCCTCACGTTGGCACCGGAGATGGCGGCCAGGTCGATGATGTTGGGCAGGTCGCTGACATAGTTGTCGAGGAAATCGTAGCGGCGCGTGGTCTCGGCCTTGAGCGCCTTCTCGAAGCTGATGCGGCGCACGCCCTGCAACTGCTGTTCCAGGTAGGCGTTGGCGCGCTTCTCGATCCAGCCGGTGACATTGGAGTCTGACGGCCCGCCATTGGGCATGTTGTACTTGAAGCCGCCATTGTCGGGCGGGTTGTGCGAAGGGGTGACCACGATGCCATCGGCCAGCGCATCGCGGTGGATGCGGTTGTGCGTGAGGATGGCGTGCGAGACCGCCGGCGTGGGCGCGTAGGGGCTGCCCTCGGCCAGCATGGTCACCACTTCATTGGCGGCCAGCACTTCCAGCGCGCTATGCCAGGCCGGCTCCGACAGTGCGTGGGTATCGATGCCGAGGAACAGCGGCCCCTTGAAGCCCTGCTCCTTGCGGTAGTCGCAGATGGCCTGGGTGATGGCCAGCACGTGCCATTCATTGAAGCTGTGGGCATTGGCGTTGCCGCGATGGCCCGAAGTACCGAAGGCCACGCGGTGGCTGGCTTCGGCGACATCGGGACGCAGGCTGTAGTAATTGGACACCAGAACTGGCAGATCGACCAGTGCCGAAGGGGCGGCGCGCTTGCCAGCCAGGGGATTGACGCTACTCATGATGGTTTTTCTTGATGAATGGAAACAGAAACAGCGTTTGGACAAGCCCAGGCGGGACAACGTTCATGGCTTCGCCCGGCTTGATGTTCTTGTGAATGTTTTTTTGAAGTTCCGGCAGGCATTGTAACGGCTGCAGGGCGCTTTTCCTGCATGGCCTGCGGCGGCCGGCAACAGAAGCGCCCCGGACCTGCATGCTCGCCCGCGCCATCCGGGCTACAAAGCGCAATGCGCCCGGGCGCGAACCCGGACGCATTGGCGCATCGCTGCCTGAGGCGACACTAAGCCGACACTGAGCCGGCATGATGCCGTGTCGGTCAGAATCAGTCGGGCTCAGGCGCGCCGGAATGCCCGCACGATCACCAGCAGGACCACCGCTCCCAGCGTGGCGGTGACGATGGAAGCCAGGATGCCGCCACCCACGGCGATACCCAGCAGGCCCGCCAGCCAGCCGCCGATGACTGCACCGACGATACCGATGAGGATATCGGCCAGCAGCCCGAAGCCGCCGCCCTTGACCAGTACGCCTGCCAGCCAGCCGGCAACCGCGCCGATGATCAGCCATGCAATGAGTCCGTGTTCCATGATCTTCCCTTTCCTATCGTTTCCTGTCGTTATGGGGATGTTCGGTATTGATAGCCTGTCCGTGGCCGCCGCGCAGCACGGCCAACAGATGAGGTCATGATAGGAACGCTCTGGCCGGCCAGGTATCGGACAGCGGCCCATTTCCTTGTAGGACAAGCCCGCCATGCGCGCCTGCCAGTTCGGCGCAGTGCAGCGCATGCAAGGACAGGCTTCCGCTTTTCCTACACATCAAACCGAGGCCATCCTATAGAGCGACAGCGCTAGTTTTCATAACCTAGCGTCCAATCGAAGCAGCGCAGCATGGCACACGATGGTGTTGCATCTGCTGCACCACTTGCACGACCTTGACGCTGAAGCAGGCCCCCTCAAGAACCTGCATCCGCGACCAGCCAAGCACGAAAGCCAACGACCATGCCCGATACCGACACCAGAAGGGACAACGCCACATTCGCCACCCAGTTCGCCCTGCACGCCTTCGCGAGCAGCCCCAAGGGTGGCGAAGACTTCGCCGAGCAATATGCACGCTACGCCCGCGACTCGGCGCAGCTGCTGCAGCAGATATCGGAGAAAGCGCCCCAGTTGGCTGCAGTGCTGGATCAGCTCAATGAAGGCTGTACCCAGCGCGACATTGATGTGGGCCAGGCGGATGCACCCGCCACGCCGCGTGCACGCAACATGCTGCAAACGGCATTGGGCTTGCCTGGCCAGTTCGCAGCGGGCATTGCGGCGCTGCTGCACGATGGCCGGATGCTGCTGGCAATGAAGATGATCAAGAACAACAAGCAGGCGTAAGGCGCTTTTGCGCTCAACGACCTGTGATGCATGTGGGTGAGGATGCCACGTCCTTCAACTTAATCTACCTGGGCCTACCATGAAAAAAATCACCAAAGCAGTCTTCCCCGTTGCCGGTCTGGGCAGCCGTTTCCTTCCCGCCAC
>Ga0160495_100692_pt1 | contig 13163 bp, 8 predicted proteins | sample DID4MG_4_FD_108251 | JGI IMG/M metagenome (GOLD analysis project Ga0160495, IMG submission 108251) | Enriched soil microbial communities from UW Madison campus, WI, USA - DID2933_E24_FP4 MG | ecosystem: Environmental > Terrestrial > Soil > Unclassified | place: USA: Madison, Wisconsin | collected... | reverse complement strand
CGATGAGCGACGATGCTTCCATGGGCATCAGCACGATCTTCGAGTTGGGCGCCTTGCCGATCGCGGCCATGGCTTCGGTGTATTTCTGCGCGACGAAGTAGTTGATCGCCTGCACGTCGCCGGCGGCGATAGCCTCAGACACCATCTTGGTCGCCTTGGCTTCGGCTTCGGCGAGGCGCTCGCGCGCTTCTGCATCGCGGAAGGCGGCTTCGCGCTGGCCCTCGGCCTCGAGGATCGCGGATTGCTTGGCGCCCTCGGCCCGCAGAATCTGCGCATTGCGGGCGCCTTCGGCTTCCAGAACCTGTGCGCGCTTTTCGCGCTCGGCCTTCATCTGCCTGCCCATCGAATCGACCAGGTCCTTCGGCGGCGCGATGTCCTTGATCTCGACGCGGGTGATCTTGATGCCCCAGGGGTTGGCCGCTTCATCGACGACACGCAGCAGCTTGTCGTTGATCACGTCGCGATTGGACAAAAGCTCGTCCAGATCCATCGAGCCCATGACAGAGCGGATGTTGGTCATGGTGAGGTTGAGGATGGCGTTTTCCAGGTTGGCGACCTGATAGGCCGCCTGGGCCGGATTAAGAATCTGGTAGAATGCGACGCCGTCGGCCGAGACGCTGGCGTTGTCACGGGTGATGACCTCTTGCGTGGGAATGTCCAGCACCTGCTCCATCACGTTCATCTTTGCGCCGATGCGGTCGATGAAGGGGATGATGAGGTTGAGGCCGGGCTGCAGGGTGCGGGTGTAGCGGCCGAAACGCTCCACCGTGTACTGGTAACCCTGCGGGATCGTCTTGATCCCGGCGAAGAGGATGAGGACCACCAGCACCACGAGGGCGATGACGACAATATCCAATCCTGCAAATTCCATTCTTCTTCTCCTGACAGCCATGTATCGCGGCGCACTGTAAGCAATACGTGCCGCGATACCAGTCTATTTGCTCAGGGCGAAGATTTATCCGGGCTCAGACCCAGCCGGAGAGCTCGCGGCGCACGACCGTTTCCAGCACGCTCATGCCTTCGGGACTGTCGTTGAGACAGGGAATATGCGCGAACTTCTCGCCGCCATTGTGCAGGAAGCTTTCAGCGGCCTGTTCGGCGATCTCCTCCAGGGTCTCGAGGCAATCGGAAACGAAACCCGGATTGAGCACGGCGATCCGCTTGATGCCCTCCTGCGCCAGTTTCTCGACGGTCTTGTCCGTGTAGGGCTGCAGCCATTCTTCCGGCCCGAAGCGCGACTGGAAGGTAATTACCAGCTTTTCCTTCGACCAGCCGAGCCGTTCGCGCAGCAGGCGCGCGGTCTTCTGGCACTGGCAGTAATAGGGATCGCCCTTGTCGAAGTAGCTTTGCGGAATGCCGTGGAACGAGGTCAGTACGCGCTCCGGCTCCCAGTCGAGCGTGGCGAGGTGCTTTTCGATCGAGACGGCGAGCGCGTCGATATAGACCGGGTCGTCGTGATAGGGCGGCACGGTGCGCAGCGCCGGCTGCCAGCGCTGCTTGAGCAGGAACTCGAAGGCCTTGTCGTTGACCGTCGCCGTCGTCGCGGCCGCATATTGCGGATAGAGCGGGAAGAGGAGGATCCGTTCGCAGCCCTGCTTCTGAAGCGCTTCCATGCGCGACGCGATGGAGGGCTGGCCGTAGCGCATGGCCCAGTCGACGATGACGTTGGAATGTTCGGCGAGAGAGGCGGCCATCAGTTCGGCCTGGCTGCGCGTGTAGGTGCGCAGGTAGCTCTCGTTCTTGTCCTTGTTCCAGATCATCTCGTAGGCCTTGCCAACCTTGCCGGGGCGCGTGTTGAGCACGATCCCGAAGAGGATCGGATACCAGGCAATCTTCGGCCACTCGATGACGCGCTTGTCCGTCAGGAACTCCTTCAGGTAGCGGCGCATGGACGTGTAGTCGGTGCCGTCGGGCGTGCCCAGATTGACGAGCAGAACGCCCACCTTGCCGTGCTTGACGGGCGGATGACTGGTGGGCTTGGCGGCGGCGCTGTCCTGCATGGTTCGGTCCTGTGCGTGCGGGGTTTCGGTCGTTGTTCTTCTACGCGGCGGGAGGCCGTTCGGTTCGGAATGGTTCTAAAAAGAATTGCCGGCCCGGAAAAGACCGGACCGGCAGAAAATGTGGAGACAAATTGTCCTTATTTCCCGGGAATGGAGAGTTCCGTCCCGATATGCAGGGCGCGCGGGTGCGGATTGCCATTGGCTTCCGCGATGCGGCGCCACAATGTGCCATCGCCATAGGCAGCCTTGGCGATGTCCCAGAGCGTATCGCCCCGCGCGATGACGTGTTTGCCCCCGGCGGCGACGGTGCCGGATGCGCTCCCGGCTGGCGTCGAAGTAGCCGCCTCGTCGGTGGTGGTCTTCGCCTCATTCGCAACTGGTTGCGTCGCTGCTGCTGTGACCTCGGCGATGCGTCCGTCGGTATAGGGCTTGTAGGGGCGATGCGCGGCAAGATAATCGGCCACGACCAGTTCGAGGTTCGGGCCGAAATCATAGGCGTTTTGCCCTGATGTCGCGAAGACCGAATAGCCGTCGCCGCCAGCGCGCATATAGTTGTTGGAGACCACGCCGTAGGTCTTCGCCGGATCGAGCGGGGTGAAGGTCTCGCCTTCCTTCACCTCAACGGAGACGACGCGGCTGCCGGCCGGCTTCGACCGGTCAAAAGTGTATTTCAGACCCGAAACCTGCGGGAAGCGGCCTGCGCCGTCCTCGATCTCACTGAGCCCATTCTCCAGCGCAAGGACCACGTCGGATCCCTTGAGCTGGAACGTCGCAAGCGAGTTCTGGAAGGGCAGCACGGTCAGCACCTCGCCCATGGTGACGACGCCCTTGTCGATCGACGCACGCAGGCCGCCGCCATTCTGGATGGCGATGGATATGCCCTGCGCCTTGACGCGATCGAGGATGGCATCGGCGACCAGGTTGCCCATGGTGCATTCCTGCGCGCGGCAGGTCTCGCGCGAACCGTCAATGATGTCGGTCGTTTCGGCGACCTCTTTCTTTTTCAATTCCTCGATCGGCGCGCCCAGTTCTTTCACGCGCGCGGCGAAGCCCGTGTGCGGTTTGATGGCAGCGTCAAGCAGGAGAGGCGCCCCGCTTGCCGTCTTCACCTTGCCGGCATCGTCAAAGACGACCTTCAGTTCACCTAGATATTTCGAATAGGCGTAGGCCTGCACGATGGGAACCTCGACGCCGGCCGGGTTCTTTACGAGTGTGGGATAGGGACCGGCCGCCTTGTCGTCGGTGCTGGAAAGCAGCGTGTGGCTGTGGCCACCGACGATCACATCGATACCATCAACAGCGGCGGCAATCTCCTGGTCACGCTTGTAGCCGACATGGGACAGGAGGATGATCTTGTTGACGCCCTCGGCTTCGATCGTCGGAATGACGCTCTTGAGATAGGTGATCTCGTCCTCGAAGACGACGCCCTTGCCGGGTGATGACGTCTCGCCCGTATCTGTTGCCAGCACCGAGACGACGGCGACTTTCTCTCCACCGATTTCCTTGACGACATAGCCCTTTATCCGGTTGGCGATGGGCGTCTCGGCGCCGGCCACCGTATTGCCGGAGATGACCGGGAACTTCACCTGGTCGAGAAACTTCGCAAGCTCCTCCGGGCCGTCGTCGAATTCGTGGTTGCCGACTGCCATCGCATCGAAGCCGATGCCGTTCATGAACTCGGCGACCGCCTGGCTCTTGTAGGTGGTGTAGAAGAGGGAGCCCTGGAACTGGTCGCCAGCATCCAGCACCAGCACGTTGGCCTTCGCGTCCGTCAACGCCTTGCGCGCGTTATCGATGGCCGTCTTCACGCGGGCGATGCCGCCGAAGCATTCGGCCTTGCCTTCTTCCTCGGCAGAGCAGGTGGAATCGTACTTGTTGATGGCCTCGATGCGCGAATGCAGATCGTTGATGTGCAGGATGTTCAGCTCGTAGTCGGCGAAAGCCGAGCCGCTCGAAAGTGCGATGAGGGAGGCGGCCAGAAGGCCGGATCGGAAAATCGTCATGGTCCTCTTCTCCTTGTTTGCCGCGCCTGTCGGCACGGAACGCTGGCCGATCCCAGATAGACGGCGAACATGACAGCCAGCCGGTGAATGTTTTCATCGGTCGGCGGCAACTTCAAGAAAAAACAGGACGCGTGCTGCCTTGCCGGATCGGCACACGACGAAAAAGGGGCCTTTCGGCCCCTTGATCATGACATGGCAATGCCGTTTCAGGCGCGGCGTGCGAGCGAGAACTGCGCACCGGCGGAGGTGGTGCAGTTCAGCTGCTGCTGGCTGACCAGCGCACAATTGACCTTGGACTGCGTGTTACGCACGAGCGAGGTCATGTTGATCTCGACCAGCGTCGGCGATGTATTGATGTAGGTGCCGGATGCCAGGAGCTGGTTGGTATCGGTTGTGCGCGTCGTGAATGTGCCGGCCGCAAAGGTCGAAACAATACCGTTCGGATCCACCCATGCGCCTTCGACGCCGGTCGGAACCGGGCGCTGGGCCATGGGCATTTCGCGCGGTGCACGTTCCGTTTGGCAGGAAGCGAGTGCTGCTGCTGCGGCAAGCAGGCCCAGGACAGCGATTGGTTTCATCTGAAGTCTCCCGAGGTCGTGGCCGGCGCGAAGCATCCGTCCATTTTGCCCGAACATGCCGCGAAGAGATTTTGAAAGCAAGACATGCCGCCCGGTGGATGGGCATTATCCCATTGAAAGCGAAGACGCCCGCAGCAGGCCGCGGGCGTCTTTCAAGCAGATGACGGGTGCCGTGATCAGCGAACGAGAATGTTCCTGAACTGCCAGGGGTCCTTCGTGTCGAGGTCTTCCGGGAAGAGGCCCGGGCGGCCATCGAGGGGGGTCCAGTCGGTGTAGTGGCCTTCAACCGGGCCGAGATAGGGCGTCTGCACTTCCAGGCAGCGCTTGTAGTCGATCTCGTCGGCTTCGACGATGCCGGCCTTCGGGTTCTCGACCGCCCAGACCATGCCGGCTAGCACGGCCGATGTCACCTGCAGGCCCGTAGCGTTCTGGTAGGGAGCGATGCGCCGGGTTTCCTCCAGCGACAGGCGCGAGCCGTACCAGTACGCGTTCTTGTCGTGACCGTAGAGGAGAACGCCGAGTTCATCGACGCCATCGACCAGCTCGTTCTCGTCGAGGACGTGCAGGACGGGCTGCTGCTGGCCGCCGTTGCCGAACATCTCGTACAGCGACAGGATGGCGTCGTTGCAGGGATGGTAGGCGTAGTGGCAGGTCGGGCGATAGGTGACATCGCCGTCCTTATCGCGCACCGTGAAATAATCCGCGATGGAGATGGATTCGTTGTGCGTGACCAGCAGGCCGTATTGCGGGCCGGGAGTCGGGCACCAGGTACGCACGCGGGTATTGCCGCCCGGCTGCTCCAGATAGATCGCCGCCTTGCTGCCCTTCTTGTGCTTCTTGGCATTCTTCGGCATCCACTTCTCGTGGGTGCCCCAGCCGAGTTCGGAAGGCTGAAGGCCTTCGGAAATGAAACCTTCGACCGACCAGGTGTTCCAGAACGTGTTGAAGGGCTTTGGGTTCTTGGTGCGCTGGGTGTCGCGCTCGGCGATGTGCACGCCCTTGACGCCCACCTTCTTCATCAGCTTGGCCCAGCCTTCGCGGTCATGCTGCGAGGGTTCTTCGAACTTGATGTCGAGGTCCTTGGCGAGGTTGAGGAGGGCCTGCTTGACGAACCAGGAAACCATGCCCGGATTGGCGCCGCAGGTGGAGATCGCCGTCGTGCCGCCGGGGTTCTTGTCCTTCTCCTTGCGCAGCGTTTCGCGAAGGGCGTAGTTCGTACGGTCGGCATTCTTCATGCCCTTGTCGAAGTAGAAGCCAAGCCAGGGCTCGACGACCGTGTCGATGTAAAGCACGTCGAGCTTGCGGCAGAGCTTGATGAGGTCGACGGAGCCCGTATCCACCGAAAGGTTGACGCAGAAGCCCTGGCCTTCGCCTTCCGTCAGCAGCGGCTTCAAAAGGGTCTTGTAATTGTCCTTCGTGACATGCGCCTTGATGTGACGGACGCCGTGACGCGCGTAGATTTCCGCATCGGCGGCATCTTCACGCGGCTCGATGACGATCAGCCGGTTCCGGTCATATTTGAAATGGCGCTCGATCAGCGGCAGCGTGCCGCGACCGATGGAGCCGAAACCGATCATCACGATCGGGCCGGTAATTTCGCCATGTACCGGGTAGGTGCTGTCTGCCATTTGGTTCTCCTGCGGGGCGGCCGCTTGCGCTCGAAAAAGGGCCTCGAAGGCCCCCATAGCATAATATGCCAGCGCTAGAGCACAGTTTTCTGTCACAATAAAGATTGCCGGGGAATTCCTTGGCGATATTCTTAACCGGTTGGAACCGCCGGTAATTCAGGGGTCAGGCGAGGCGTGCCCGGATGAGGCCGCGCAAGGAATTTCCCATCAGGACGGCGCCCTTCTCGATGTCTTCGGGGCGCAGGACCGCCTCGATGGCCCGGCCGCTTTCCAGAAGCTCTTCCCTGAGTACGCCTGCAAGCAGACCCGATGCCAGCGGAGGCGTTTTCAGGATGCCGGAGCCGTCATCGAGGAAGAGCGAGGTGATGGTGCCTTCGCACACATCGCCACGTTCATTGAGAAGGATCATCTCGTCGGCTTCGCTGGCAGGCGCTTCCGCTCTGGCGGCGGCGTAGAGGGCGCGTCGGGACGTCTTGTGGCGCAACAGCGGGTCGGTGGACGAAAGACGGGTGGTGGCGATTTTCACGCGCCAGACGGTGTCCGCCGCAAGCGGTGCGAATGGGGCGGTCTGCACGTCGATCCGGCCGTCGGCGAAGAGTTCGAGGCGCACCCGCGCCGCTGTGTCGGCACAGGCGGTGGCGGACAGGGCCTCCCCCGCTTTCTTGGCGCCGGGCAGCCCCAGTGCGGCAGCGGAACGCGTGAGGCGAGACAGATGCCGTTCAAGCCTGATGAAACCTTTGTTGGGTTCGAAGCGCAGCGTTTCGATCAGCGAGATATCCACTGGTCCCCCACGGCGAAGCGCGCCTTCAGCAGGCATTCCTCATATTCCGATGCCGCGGTGGAATCGAAAACGATGCCGCCGCCGACATTGAAGACCGCGTTGCCGTCGTCGAACAGCGAGATCGTGCGGATGGCGACGTTGAAGCGCATGGTTCCATCGGGAGCGATGAAGCCGATCGCGCCGCAATAGGCGTCGCGCGGGCCGTCTTCCAGATCGTGCAGGATTTCCATCGCGCGCATCTTGGGCGCGCCGGTGATCGAGCCGCAGGGGAAGAGGGCGGCGAAGATCTCGCGAATGGAGGTGCCCGAGGTGAGCTTCGCCCGCACATGGCTCACCATCTGATGCACCGTCGGGTAGGTCTCGACGGCGAAGAGTTTCGGCACATGCAGAGTGCTGACCTCGGTGATGCGCGAAATGTCGTTGCGCAGGAGATCGACGATCATGCGGTTTTCCGCCTGCGTCTTGGGATCGGCCTGCATGGCGGCGATGATGCTCTCGTCTTCGGCGGCACTCGCCCCACGCGCAGCGGTACCCTTCATCGGATGCGTCTCGATCCATCCGTCCCTGTCGATGTCGAAGAAGAGTTCCGGCGAGCGGGAAAGCAACTGCGGACCGTCGAGGGAGACGAAGGCGCCATAGCGCACCGGCTGGCGTTCGATGAGCGACCAGAAGGCGGCAAGTGGATCGCCGTTCCAGCGCGCGCGGATCGGCATTGTAAGGTTCGCCTGATAGCAGTCACCCTGCCGCAGATGCTGGTGGAGGCGGTCGAAACGGCTGCGGTAGGTTTCGAAGTCCCAGTCAGCTTTCGGCTCCTTCAGGAACGGCTCGTTCTCGGTGCGATGCCGCGGCCTTGCCAGCGGGTGGCCATCCGCAGGCCTTTCGAAGATGCCAAAGCTCATCAGCGGCGTCGGGCGGCCTTCGACGGCAAGCCTTGCCAGTTTTTCCTCAAAGAGGTGGCCGGCCTCATAGCTCATGAAGCCGGCGATCCAGTGGCCTTTCGCCTGTGCAGCCTGAAGTGCTGCGAAGGCAGGCTCGAAGCCGGCACGGTCTCGCACGGTGACGACCGCCAGCGGATCGGCGAAAACCACCGTCCGGTCCTCGCGGTCGTCCCTGAGGAGCACAAAGCGTTCGCGGTCGGTCATGCGGGCGGCGTCCGGCTTCCGTTTCGATCACGCCTTATCAAGCGCTTCCAGTTCGTCGATCAGCCCCTCGATCATCGACAGTCCCTTGCTCCAGAACGACGGATCGCTCGCATCAAGGCCGAAGGGCTTGAGAAGCTCCGTGTGGTGCTTCGTGCCGCCGGCCTTGAGAAGGTCGAAATACTTCGCCTGGAAGCCCGCCTCGGCCTGACTGTAGACGGCGTAGAGCGAGTTCACGAGGCAGTCGCCGAAGGCATAGGCATAGACATAGAAGGGCGAGTGGATGAAGTGCGGGATATAGGCCCAGTAGGTCTCGTAGCCCTCGGAAATGCGGATTGCCGGGCCGAGGCTCTCTTCCTGCACGGAGAGCCAGAGTTCCCCGATCTGGTCGGACGTGAGCTCGCCTTCCTTGCGGGCGGTGTGCACCTTGCGCTCGAATTCGTAAAAGGCGATCTGGCGCACGACCGTGTTGATCATGTCCTCGACCTTCTGGGCGAGCATGGCCTTGCGTTCGCGCTTGTCCTTGGTCTTGTCGAGCAAGCTGCGGAAGGTCAGCATCTCGCCGAACACGGAGGCCGTTTCAGCCAGCGTCAGCGGCGTGGAGGCCATCAGCGCGCCTTGGCCGCCGGCCAGAACCTGATGCACGCCGTGTCCGAGTTCGTGGGCGAGGGTCATGACGTCGCGCGGCTTGCCCATGTAGTTGACGAGCACATAGGGATGCGCGGACGGAACGGTGGGATGCGCGAAGGCACCGGGAGCCTTGCCGGGGCGCACCGGCGCGTCGATCCAGCCCTTGTCGAAGAATTCCTTGGCAATGTCAGCCATTTCAGGCGCGAAGGCGCCGTAGGCGGCAAGCACCGTGTCGCGTGCTTCGTTCCAGGGAATGATCGCGTCGGGCGTTTCCGGCAGCGGCGCGTTGCGATCCCAGAACTCCATCTGCTCCATTCCGAGCCACTTCGCCTTCATCGCATAGTAGCGGTGGGACAGACGCGGATATGCGTCGCGCACGGCTTCAGCGAGGGCTGCGACCACTTCCGGCTCGACACGGTTGGCAAGGTGGCGGCTGTCTGCGATGTCGGCAAAGCCGCGCCAGCGGTCGGAGATTTCCTTGTCCTTGGCGAGCGTGTTGGTGATCAGCGTAAAGGTGCGGATATTGTCCCTGAACGTCTTCGCCAGCGCCTCGGCGGCCTTGCGGCGGGCGTCGCGATCGGGCGACTGCAACTGGTTGAGGGCGATTTCGAGCGGCAGTTCCTCGCCGTCGATCGTGTAGCGCAGCGACGCCATCGTCTCGTCGAAGAGGCGGTTCCACGCGGCCGCACCCGTCATTGACTTCTCAAGGAAGAGTTGTTCCGTCTTGTCGTCGAGCTGGTAGGGCTTGTCTTTCCGCAGGTCCTCTATCCACGGACGATAGTGCGCGGCCAGCGCATCGTTTTTCAGCGCCGCGTCGATGCGCTCGTCGGCTATCCTGTTGAGTTCAAGGGAGAAAAACAGCAGGTGCGCGCCGAGGTCGGTCAGCTTGGCCTGGATGTCGCCATAGAATTTGCCGTTCGCCGGCTCGGTCGTGTTGGTGAAATAGGTGAGGCCGGCAAAGGAGATGAGGCGGCCCATCACGTCTTCCAGCGCCTCGAATTCGCGCACGGCGGCGCCGATGCCATCGTCACCGGTCTTTTCGGTGGCGGCGTCAAGCTTGCCCTTCCACAGGGCTTCGAAGGCGAGCGTGTCGGCTTCAGCCTTCTTCATATCGGCCTGGAATTCGGGAGAGGTCTGGGAAGGATAGAGATCGGTGAGGTTCCAGCCGGGAAGGTCACCGAGTTGCGCGCTTGCGGCGGCTTCGGCCGGTGCGAAGGTGATCCGGGGTTCGGGGAAATTGCGGGTCATCTCTATCTCTCTTCCTGAATGGGCAGATCGGTGTCCTGCTTGCGTCGGCGATGGTTAAAATGCAAGCCTTTCTCAAAACGGCATGTTCAACCCTTTCTGCCAAGGTCCACTGGTATTCAGTTTCCCAGGGCATGCATGACGCATGCCTTAGGCAAGGAGGTTCCAGTGACGGCCCATATTCTTGTCATCGATGACGATCCTGTCCAGCGCAGGCTTCTCAAGAACATGATCGAGCGTTCCGGCCATGTCGCCCATATGGCGGAAAACGGCCGTGCGGGCCTCGATCTGCTCGATCGCAAGGGCGGCCTGATCAATGTGATCCTGCTCGACCTGATGATGCCGGAGATGAACGGGACCGCTTTTCTCGAAGTGCTCGCCGAGCGCGAGAACACCATCCCCGTCATCGTGCAGACGGGGCAGGGCGGCATCGAGACCGTCGTGATGGCCATGCGCGCCGGCGCCTTCGATTTCGTCGTGAAGCCGGTATCGCCGGAGCGTCTGGGCGTCGCCGTCGGCAATGCGCTCAAGATGGACCAGCGCGAAGGCCGCAGCCGCGCCGGGCGCCGCAACCGGGCCGAGACGATCCATTTCGAGGACATCATCTCGGCGAGCCCGGAAATGCTGCGGGTCATCGAGCTTGGCCGCCGCGCCGCGCAGTCCAATATTCCGGTCGTGCTGGAAGGCGAGTCGGGCGTCGGCAAGGAAATGGTAGCGCGCGCCATCCAGGCCGCCAGCGACCGGGCCAACAAGCCTTTTGTTACCGTCAATTGCGGCGCCATTCCGCACAATCTGGTCGAGAGCATCCTGTTCGGCCACGAGAAGGGCGCCTTCACGGGCGCGACGGAGCGCCATACCGGCAAGTTCATGGAGGCCGACGGCGGCACGCTGTTCCTCGACGAGATCGGCGACCTGCCGCTCGAAGTGCAGGTGAAGCTGCTGCGCGCCGTGCAGCAGGGCGAGATCGAGACGATCGGCGCGCGTTTCCCGCAAAAGGTCAATGTGCGCCTGATCTCGGCGACCAACCGTGACCTCATCAACGAGGTGCGCGAGGGTCGCTTCCGCGAGGATCTCTACTATCGCCTGAATGTGTTCCCGATCACGATCCCCGCACTGCATCGGCGCAAGGAGGACATCCCGGTCCTGGTGCGCGCATTCGTGCAGCGCTTCGCGGGTGAACAGAAGCTCGCGCGGCCGCTCGGCGTATCGGCCGGCGCCATGGCGCTGCTGACGGCCTATGACTGGCCGGGCAATATCCGCCAGCTGGAAAATGCCATCTTCCGCGCCGTGGTTCTGGCGGAAGGCGATGAGCTGACGGCCGCGGATTTCCCGCAGATCGCGGCGCAGGTTCCCGGCTACGGTCTTGCGGAAAATGGCGGGGTGAATTTCGAAGCCGTGGCGGCCCGTGCGCCGGAACATTCCATGGACAGCCGCTTGCCCGGCGTCTATCCGGATTTCCGCGCCGCTGAACCCGTGGAGACGACGCCCGACAACGCCATTGCGAGCGTCGACAGGGGCGGCCATGTGCGCAAGCTGGCCGATGTGGAAGAGGAACTGATCCGCTTTGCCCTGAAGTTCTATCATGGCCAGATGAGTCAGGTTGCCCGCAAATTGGGCATCGGCCGTTCGACTCTCTACCGGAAACTGAAGGATTACGGCATCGACCCTGATGATCCTATGAAGGAGGCTGCGTAAAAACTGCTGGAATCCCCGTCACTTGAGATTTCCTGATTGCCGTTTATTCCCTGTTAGTGGATTGTTCACTATAACGGGTGCGCGAGGACGAGTGTGGCCGATTTGCCATGCTCTCACCGCATTTGGCATTCATCTGGGGCAACGGACGCTCGTTGTCCTTCGGACGGGGTAAGAGTTGGCAAATTTGTTCGCATCGATGAAGCGCACGGGGACCTCCCTGAGCAGCCTGTGCAAGACTGTATTGCATAAGCTGCCCAAGGTCGTGACCACGGCTGTGCTCTCTGCTGCCCTCGTTTTGCCGGCGGCCATTCCAGCGACGGTTCAGGCCGAGAGCGGCAACCGCACGCTGAAGCTCTATTACATCCATACGAAGGAAAAGGCCGAGATCACCTTCAAGCGCAACGGGCGCTACGATCAGCGTGGCCTCAAGCAACTGAATACTTTCCTGCGTGACTGGCGCCGCAACGAGCCGACGAAGATGGATCCGCGCCTCTTCGACCTCGTCTGGGAAGTTTATCGCAAGACCGGCGCCACGGGTTACATCAACGTCGTTTCCGCCTATCGTTCGCCGGCCACCAACTCGATGCTGCGCACGCGCTCGAAGGGCGTCGCCAAGAAGAGCCAGCACATGCTCGGCAAGGCGATGGACTTCTACATTCCCGGCGTGAAGCTCTCGACGCTGCGCGCCACCGCCATGAAATTCCAGGTGGGCGGAGTCGGCTACTATCCCACGTCCGGCTCGCCTTTCGTGCATCTCGATGTCGGCAGCGTGCGGGCATGGCCGCGCATGAGCCGCCAGGAACTCGTCCAGCTCTTCCCCGATGGCAAGACCATGCACGTGCCCACGGACGGCCGGCCTCTGCCGGGCTATGAGCAGGCCGTCGCCGATTACAAGCGCCGCGTCGGTTCGAACGCCATCCAGGTGGCGGGCGGCGGGTCGTCGCCGACGGCGTCCAAGCGCAAGGGCGGCTTCCTTGCCGCTCTCTTCGGCGGAGGCGGCGACGAGGATGAAGAACCCGAAATGATCGCAAGCACCACGGCGATCGCCGACGACTTCGACGAAGGCGCGGCATCCGGCCGGAAGTCGACGCAGCAGGCCGAGCAGCCTGTCGCCGTCGCGGCCGAAACGGAAGTCGCCTTCACCGCGCCGGTTCCGGGCAGCCGCCCCGCCTTCAAGTCGAACGAGACCGCAAGCGAGCTTGCCCTTGTCGCGCCGACGACGAGCGGCGCCGTGGCAGCCCTCGAAGCCGCGACGACGGAAGGCCAGAAGCCCGAATTCGAAGATCTCACCGCCTACAAGATTCCGCTTCCCGTATCGCTCGGTGCGCGCGGCCAGGCGGGCGATGCCCAGACTGAAACCGTCATGACCGCCGAGGCGACGACGGAGGATGCGGAGGAACTGGCGATGGTTCCCGTGCCGGGCCTGCGTCCGCAGGTCGAGCTCGACAAGTCGCAGACGGCACT
>Ga0160495_100691_pt1 | contig 13181 bp, 11 predicted proteins | sample DID4MG_4_FD_108251 | JGI IMG/M metagenome (GOLD analysis project Ga0160495, IMG submission 108251) | Enriched soil microbial communities from UW Madison campus, WI, USA - DID2933_E24_FP4 MG | ecosystem: Environmental > Terrestrial > Soil > Unclassified | place: USA: Madison, Wisconsin | collected... | reverse complement strand
CGGGACCTGCCCAAGACCAGTGTGCCGGAAATCGCCTTCGCAGGCCGTTCCAACGCCGGCAAGTCCAGCGCCATCAACGTGTTGTGCAACCAGAAGCGCCTGGCCTTTGCCTCCAAGACACCTGGCCGCACCCAGCACATCAACTACTTTTCCATCGGCGGCGCCCACGTGGGCCAGCACCGCAACGACGAGGCGCGCCCGGACGATATCCGCGCCATGCTGGTGGACTTGCCCGGCTATGGCTACGCCGAGGTGTCCGGCTCGGCCAAGCACCACTGGCAAGCGCTGCTGGGCGACTACGTACGCCAGCGCGAACAACTGGCAGCGCTGGTGATGATCGTCGATTCGCGCCGCCCCTTCACCGACCTGGATATCCAGATGATCGAGTGGTTCGCGCCCACCGGCAAACCCATCCATTGCATCCTGAGCAAGGCCGACAAGCTCAACCGCAACGAATCCACCAACGCCCTGCGCCAGGCACAGACCTACCTGAACAGCTATGTGGATGAGCATGGCCAGCCCTTCCCGTTCACGGCGCAATTGTTCTCGGCCTTGAAGCGCACCGGCCTGGATGAAGCCAACGACAAGATCCTGGAACTGGCCGGCCTCACCGCCGACGCCACCGCGCCACACCCGGCTGTGACCGAAGAAACCGGCGACCAAACGCAGCAAGACTGATCGCCGACAAGGCGCATCGCTTCGGCCAGGAGTAAAAAGCATGGATAAAAAAAACCCCGGAGAACAGGGATATTCTCCGGGGCCGAACGCCTTTCGCTTGCACGATCGGCCCCGCTCAGGGAGGGAAGGGGAAGCGGGAGGTGAAATGAATCACCTGCCGCTAAGGTAAGGTATCTTGAGGGAAAGTTGTTCGTTCTTTAATTCAAAGTAGGCAATTTTCCGAAGTTAGCGATAGATCGCTCGAAATATTTCAAGATAACGTCAAATATCATCTATTTTGAAAGAATGTCCATGTCTTTGACCGATTTCAGTTCCAATGCTGGCTACCCTGCCCTGCGCATGCGCCGCATGCGCCGCGATGCCTTCTCGCGCGCCCTGATGGCCGAAAACGTCATCACCAGCGCCGACCTGATCTATCCCGTCTTCGTCCAGGAAGGCCAGAACCTGCGCACGCCCGTGGCCTCGCTGCCGGGCGTGGAGCGCCTGTCGCTGGACGCGCTGCTGCCGGTGGCCGAAGAATGCGTGAAGCTGGGCGTGCCGGTGCTGGCGCTGTTCCCGGTGATCGATCCGGCCCTGAAGACGCCCGACGGCATCGAAGCCACCAACCCCGACGGCCTGGTGCCGCGCGTGGTGCGCGCCCTGAAGGAACGCTTCCCCGAACTGGGCGTGCTGTGCGACGTCGCGCTGGACCCCTATACCAGCCACGGCCAGGACGGCGTGCTGGATGACACTGGCTACATCCTCAACGATGAAACCATCGCCATGCTGGTCAAGCAGGCGCAAACCCAGGCCGATGCCGGGGTGGACGTGGTAGCGCCGTCGGACATGATGGATGGCCGCATCGCCGCCATCCGCGCCATGCTGGAAGCCAAGGGCCACATCTACACCCGCATCATGGCCTACTCGGCCAAGTACGCCTCGGCCTTCTACGGCCCCTTCCGCGACGCCGTCGGCTCGGCCGCCAACCTGGGCAAGGGCAGCAAGGCCACCTACCAGATGGATCCGGCCAACAGCGACGAAGCCCTGCGCGAAGTGGCGCTGGATCTGCAGGAAGGTGCCGACATGGTCATGGTCAAGCCCGGCATGCCCTATCTGGACATCGTGCGCCGCGTGAAGGATGAATTCCGCGTGCCCACCTTCGCCTACCAGGTCAGCGGCGAATACGCCATGATCAAGGCGGCCGCCCAGAACGGCTGGCTGGACCACGACAAGACCATGATGGAAGCCATGATGGCCTTCAAGCGCGCCGGTGCCGATGGCGTGCTGACCTACTTCGCGCTGGACATCGCGCGCAAGCTCAAGCAAGGCTGATCCTGCTGCTGCCGCAGGCCAGGACGATGAAGGACGATCACGCACTTGCCCTGTTCACGCAGCACCGGCCACGCCTGTTCGGCGTGGCCTACCGCATGCTGGCCTCGCGCAGCGAGGCGGACGACGTGCTGCAGGATGCCTGGCTGCGCTGGCATGGCCAGGACAAGTCCGTGCTGGAATCGGCCGAAGCCTGGCTGGTGACGGTGGTCACGCGCCTGTGCATCGACCGCCTGCGCCAACTGCAACAGGAGCGCCAGCACTACGTCGGCCACTGGCTGCCGGAGCCGTTGGTCGGCCTGGCCGACCCGGCGACGGCGATCGACCTGTTCGGCGCGGCCGGCCAGCCACCCTCGCCGGAAGCCCTGCTGGAACGGCAAAGTGACGTTTCCTTCGCCTACCTCCTGCTGCTGGAGCGCCTGAAGCCGGAAGAGCGCGCTGCCTTCCTGCTGCGTGAAGTGTTTGACAACGATTACCCTGACATCGCCGCCATCCTGCAGAAGTCCGAGACGAACTGTCGCCAGCTCGTGCATCGCGCCCGCGAGCGGCTGGCGCGACAGGATGAGGCTGGCGCCGTCCGCACCGCAGTACGAGCCGCTTCCAGCCCCGTCACGCGCGAAACCCATGCCCTGCTGCTGGAGAAATTCATGCTGGCAGTGCAAAGCGGCCAGCGCGAAGCGATGCTGGGCCTGCTGGCCGAGGATGCGCGCCTGATCGGCGACGGTGGCGGCAAGGTGGCCTCCTTCCCGCATCCACTGGCCGGTGGCGAGCGCATCTCCTGGCTGTACTACGCCAACGTGCGGCGCTTCGCCGAGCGCATCGTCTATCGCACGACGTGGATCAACGGCAGCCCGGGCTTGCTGCGCTACGTCGATGGCGCGCTGGAATCGGCCCAGGTGCTGGAAACGGATGGCCAACGCATCCACGCCATCTACGTGGTGCGCAACCCGGACAAGCTCACGGCCATCGCGCAGGCATTGCCGCCCCTCTGAGTTTTTTCATTTCTCTTCGTTTATTTTTCAGCGAATCTGTCACAAGAGGAAAGCCCGCTCCGTCTAGCAGGGGAACACCGGCGATTGGCGCCGCTGTCACCTTATCCCCGATGGAGCATCCTCATGTCCGATTTCAAGCAACGCCTGCCCTACGCCAAGCTGGCGGCCCCCGCCTTCAATGCCCTGCTCAAGACCAGCGAAATAGTCCATCAGAGCGGTGTCGATCCCAAGCTGCTGGAACTGGTGTTCCTGCGCGTCTCGCAACTGAACGGCTGCGCCTTCTGCGTGGACATGCACTCGCATGACCTGCTGCAGAAGGGCGAAGACCAGCAGCGCCTGAACACCCTGACGGCCTGGCGCGAGGTCCCGCTCTTTAGCGACGCCGAACGCGCCGCGCTGAACTGGGCCGAGCGCTTCACCCAACTGCACCAGCAGGACGCCGGCAAGGAAGACCTCGCCTTCGCCCAGTTGCAGCAGCACTTCAGCGAAACCGAGATCGCCAACCTCAGCTTCGCGGTCGCCATCATCAACGCCTGGAATCGCCTGGGCGTGGCCATGCGTCCACAGGTGCAGCGTCGCGCCTGATTAGATATCTAGCAGTGAAAAAAAACGCACCCCGGTTACCCGGGATGCGTTGAACATGGTCCGATCCACATCAGACTTTCTGCTCAAAACCTAACCGGGTGCAGTCTCGCCGCCACCCGGCTTGTCAGTTCAGCTCGCGCTCACTTCCACAGCGCGCACTTGGATTCGGCCTTGGTCATGTAGGCCTGCTCACCCGGGATGGTCTGCACCAGCTTGTAGTAATCCCATGGACGCTTGGATTCGGCGGGTTTCTTCACCTCCATCAGATACATGTCGTGGACCATGCGACCATCCGGACGCACCACGCCATTGCTGGTGAAGAAATCGTTGATGCGGTTCTTGCGCAGGTGATCCATGACCTTGTCGGCATCGGTGCTGCCCACGGCCTTGACCGCCTTCAGGTACTGACCTACGGCCGAAGCATCGCCAGCCTGGAACATGGAGGGCATCTTCTTCATCTTCATGAAGTAGCGGTTGGCCCAGGCGCGGCTCTGGTCGTTGAGATCCCAGTACCAGCCATCGGTGAGGTACATCCCTTGCGTCAACTGCAGACCCAGCGAATGGGTATCGTTGATGAAGATCAGCAGGCCGGCCAGCTTCATGGTCTTGTTCACGCCGAATTCATTGGCCGCCTTGATGGCATTGATGACGTCGCCGCCCGCCACGGCCAGGCCCAGAATCTGCGCCTTGGACGACTGCGCCTGTAACAGGAAGGACGAGAAATCCGATGTCGCCAGCGGCACCCGGGTCGCGCCGACGATGTTGCCGCCATTGCTCTTGACGACGTCGCTGGTGTCCTTTTCCAGCGAGGTGCCGAAGGCATAGTCCGCCGTCAGGAAATACCAGGACTTGCCGCCCTGGCGCGTGATGGCAGCACCCGTGCCGCGCGCCAGCGCGGTGGTGTCATAGGCGTACTGGATGGTGTAGGCGTTGCACTCTTCATTGGTCTGGCGCGTGGTCCCGGCACCGACCGAGATGAAGACTTTCTTCTTCTCGCCTGCGACCTTGCCCATGGCCAGGCTGGCGGCCGAGTTCACGCCGCCGACCAGCATGTCCACGCCGTCACGGTCGAACCATTCGCGGGCCTTGTTGGCGGCGATATCGGCCTTGTTCTGGTGGTCGGCAAAGACCAGTTCCACCTTCTTGCCATTGATGGTGCCGCCGGCATCGGCAATGGCCATGCGAATGGCTTCGACGCCGCCCTGGCCGTCGAAGTCGGCATAGGTGCCGGACATGTCGGTGATGAAGCCGATCTTGATGGTATCGCCTGCCGCTTGAGCCGATGGCAGGGTGGCTGCGCCCAGCAGCGCGCAGGCGGTGGCCGACAGCGCCGCGCGCCGGATGAATGGGGTCATGGGGTCTCCTCCTCTAGGGGTCCTGGAATGTGGTTCTTGTTACGACCCCGCAATCGGGTGCGGGGAAGGTCTTGCGGGACCGGCAATCCCTTGCCGGTCCGGTCTTTCCGGGTAATGATCAGCCGACGGTAGCGCGGGTCTGTTCGCCATCGACCAGGCGCATCAGGCCCAGCGGATTGGCGTTTTGCAGCGCGACCGGCAGCATCGCATCCGGGTAGTTCTGGTAGCACACCGGACGCAGGAAGCGCTCGATGGCCAGGCTGCCCACCGAAGTACCGCGCGCATCGGAAGTGGCCGGATACGGGCCGCCGTGGACCATCGCATCGCAGACCTCGACACCGGTCGGGAAGCCGTTGAGCAGCAGGCGGCCAGCCTTCTGTTCCAGGATCGCGATCAGGTCCTGGTTGCCTTGCAGGTCGCCGATTTCGGCTTGCAGGGTGGCGGTCAGCTGGCCGTTCATCTTGGCAGCGAAGTCCAGCAGCTGTTCACGGCTTTCCAGCTCGACGATGACAGTCGAGGGGCCGAAGACTTCTTCTTCCAGCGGCGCTTCCTTGGAAAACAGCAGCGCGGCATCGGCCTTGAACAGGTGCGGCACAGCCTGGGTATAGCTGGTGCCGCCGGTGGCGATGACCGTCACGCCCGGCAGTTGGCTCAGACGCGCCACGCCGCCGTTGTAATGAGTCAGGCCGCCGCTGTTGAGCATGGTCGCGGGGTTGGCGCCACCGAAGGCGGCCGACAGCTTCTCGATGAAGGCGGTCAGTTCCGGCGAACGCACGCCCAGGAGCAGGCCAGGGCTGGTGCACAGCTGGCCCACGCCGACCGTGACCGATCCGGCCAGGTCCTTGGCGATGGCGTCGCCGCGCACCTTCAGCGCTTCCGGCATCAGGATGATGGGATTGATGCTGGACATCTCGGCAAACACGGGAATGGGCTGCGGACGGGCAGCGGCCATGTCGCACAGGGCGCGACCGCCACGCAGCGAACCGGTGAAGCCCACGGCCTGGATGCCGGCGCTCTTGACCAGTTGGGCGCCCACACGGTCGCCGTAGATCATGTTGAAGGTACCGGCCGGCATGCCGGTCTTCTTGATGGCGCGCTCGATGGCGTCGGCCACCAGTTCGGAGGTGACCAGGTGGCCGCTATGGGCCTTGAACACCACCGGGCAGCCGGCCGCCAAAGCGGCAGCGGTATCGCCGCCAGCCACCGAGAAGGCCAGCGGGAAGTTGCTGGCGCCGAAGACGGCCACGGGACCCACGCCAATCTTGTACTGGCGGATGTCCGGACGCGGCAGCGGCTGACGCTGCGGCAGTGCGGTGTCGATACGCGCGCCATAGAAGTCGCCGCGACGCACGACCTTGGCGAACAGACGCATCTGGCCGCTGGTGCGGGCGCGTTCGCCGGCCAGGCGCGGGGTGGCTGGCAGGGCCGTCTCGCGGGCCACGGCGGCAAGGAAGTCGTCGCCCAGGGCGTCGATCTCATCGGCGATGGCTTCCAGGAACTGGGCGCGCTGCTCCGAGGTGGCGGCGCGGTAGAGCGGATAGGCCTGCTCGGCAGCGTGGACGGCGGCGGCCACTTCCTTCTCGGTCGCAGTCAGGAACGGGGTCTCGAAGAGTGCACCGGTGGTCGCATCGACGCTATGCAGGGCGACATCGCCCTGACCACTGCGCTGCCCACCGATGTAGTTGTGTCCAAGAATGTTAAAGCTCACGTTGTACTCCTGCTGGTTTCGTTGACGCCTGCGCCGTTGGCCGGAGCAGGCATAAAGGCCGCGCCCGCGTGAGCGGGAGCGGCTACTGGTTACTGGTCCGGGCATCTGGCCGCACGTGGCGGACCAGTTGCGCCATCATTCTCGGCCATCACATGGATTGCTGCAGCATGTGCAGGTAATCCTGTTCCGAGGCCTCGCGCGGATTGGTCTTGTGGCTATGGTCAGCCAGCGCTCCCTGGATGATCTGCGGGAACATCGATTCGGTCACACCCAATTCACCCAGGCCTGCGGGCAAGCCCAGGCGGCGGCTCATGTCGCGGATCGCCGGGCCGATCTCGGCGCCGCTCTTCAAGCCCATGGCGTGGGCCATGCGCGCCATCTTGTTGTCCTTGACCATGCTGGGCGCACTTTCGTTGAAGGCGATGATGGCCGGCAGGAAGATGGCGTTGAGGGTACCGTGGTGCAGCCGCGGATTGATGCCGCCCAGCGAGTGCGACAGGCTGTGCACGCAACCGAGTCCCTTCTGGAAGGCCATCGCACCCTGCATGGAGGCGCTCATCATGTTCAGCCGCGCCTCGCGGTCGCCCGGTTCGCGGGTGGCGCGCTCGATGTGCGCCCAGGCGCGCCACAGGCCGTCCAGCGCGATACCGTCGGCTGGTGGATTGAAGGCCGGAGCCATGAAGGTTTCCAGGCAGTGCGCGATGGCGTCCATGCCGGTGGCGGCCGTCATCAGCGGCGGCAGGCCCAGTGTCAGTTCGGGATCACAGATGGCCAGCTTGGGCACCAGATGCGGCGAGATGATGCCGACCTTGCGACCATCATCGAGGATCAGGATGGCGCCACGGCCGACTTCGCTGCCGGTGCCGGCGGTGGTCGGGATGGCGATCACGGGGGCGGTCTTGGCGGTGATGTTGGCCAGGCCGCCTTCGATGAGCGCAAAGGATTTCAACGGACCATCATGAGTGCCGCACACGGCCACGCCCTTGGCCAGGTCGATGGAGGAGCCGCCGCCGACAGCCACGATGCCATCGCAGCCATGTTGACGGAACAGCGCCACCGCCGCGCGCACGGCGCCTTCGTTGGGATTGGGCGGGGTCTGGTCATAGACCACGGCGCTGGCACCCTCTTGGAGCTGGCCCAGGACCTTGTCCAGCAGGCCGGCATTGCGGATGCCCATGTCGGTCACCACCAATGGCTTCTTGATGCCCAGGCGGTCGCATTCCTGCTGCAGGAGTGCCAGCGCGCCGTAATCGAACTGGACCTGGGTGATGTAGTTGATAAGTGCCATTACATAGCCTCGATTTATAGATGTCTGCCTCGGTGGCTACTCTCCCGCCAGTCCCTTGCGGACCCGCCGGAGCCAGCTATTCCCTTTGGCTTCCTGCATTTGAAAGCCAGACTCTAAGCCATCGCGCCGCCCTTGGCTAATGAGAGCTGTTGATAAGGGTATAACCAACGCTCATACTAAGGGCTTCTTTCAGAGTGAATTCCATGCACACCACCCTGCCATCGCTAGCTTCCATCACCTCCCGCCTGCACTTGCGGCAATTGCGCCTGCTCATCGCCCTGTCTGACCACGGCTCGCTGCTCAAGGCGGCAGAGCAGGTAGCGCTGACCCAGCCTGGGGCCAGCAAGGCGCTGCAGGAGATCGAGTCCACCCTGGGCGTGCAACTGTTCACCCGCACCAATCGTGGGCTGGAGCCCACCGAGCTGGGCCATTGCGTGATCCGCTACGCGCGGCTGATCCAGACCGACCTGACTCACCTGCGCGAAGAGATGCTGTCGATCATGCAGGGCCATGGCGGCCGGCTGGCCGTCGGGACCATCATGGGCGCGGTGCCCTTGCTGACGGATGCGCTCACGCGCCTGCTGGAAGCCCATCCGGCGTTGTCGCTGGAAATCGTCGAAGACACCAGCGCCCGGCTGCTACGCTTGCTCGACCAAGGCCGGCTGGACCTGGCAATCTGCCGCACCAGCATCAGCCAGCGCCCGGACCTGTATGACGCCTTCAACATCCATGAGGAAGAACTGGCCGTAGTGGCCAGCGTGCAGCACCCTCTGGCCGATGCGCCCAGCCTGCAACTGGCGGATCTGGCCGATTCGCGCTGGGTGGTCTATTCCGCCAACATGCCCATGCGCATGACGCTGGAAAGGGAATTCCATAACGCCGACCTGCGCTTCCCGCTGCACCTGATGGAAACCACCTCGGCCTTCACCACCTTGTCGCTGCTGCAAAAGAACCCGCACTTCGTGGCGCTGCTGTCGGTGGACGTGGCGCAGTTCTGTACGCGCTTCGGCATGACGCGCATCCTGCCGCTGCGACTACATACCCGCAGCGAGCCCTATCAGTTGGTGACGCGGCACGGCACCATGCTCTCGCCGGTGGCGCGGCTGTTCCTGGACGACTTCGCGCGCACGGTGACGCCGGCGGGCTGACGACAAACCGCAGGTGAACTGCAGGCAAACTGAAGGCAAACAAAAAGCGCTCCCGCAGGAGCGCTTGAAGGTGAACCCTGTACGCCGGTGCGACGGACTGGTTACTTGTTCGGTTGCGGCGTGATGCGCAGGTAGGGACGCGGAGCCTTGTATCCCTTGGGATACTTCTGCTTGATGGTTTCCTCATCCTTGATCGACAGCGGGATGATGACGTCGTCGCCATCCTTCCAGTTGCCAGGCGTTGCCACGGTATAACCGTCGGTCAGTTGCAGCGCATCGATGACGCGCAGCACTTCGTCGAAGTTGCGGCCGGTGCTCATCGGGTAGGTGATGATGAGGCGCACCTTCTTCTTCGGATCAACGATGAAGAGCGAGCGCACGGTCGCGGTTTCGGACTGGTTGGGGTGGATCATGTCGTACAGGCCCGCGACCTTCTTGTCCACATCGGCCACGATGGGGAAGCCCACCACGGTCTGCTGGGTTTCCTCGATGTCCTTGATCCACTGGTTGTGAGCCTCGGCACCATCCACCGACAGGGCGATGGCCTTGACGTTGCGCTTGTCGAACTCGGGCTTGAGCTTGGCGGTCAGGCCCAGCTCGGTGGTGCAGACTGGCGTGAAGTCGGCCGGGTGCGAGAACAGCACGACCCAGGAGTCACCCGCCCAGTCGTGGAATTTGATCTTGCCGATCGAGGATTCTTGCTCGAAATCCGGTGCGGTATCGCCCAGGCGCAGCGTCATGGTGGTCTCCTTGGTTGAACGAGTGAAAACGGGAAGGCTGACTATAACGCGAGGCCGGCCCCAGGCCAACGACTATAAAGTGGTTTTCAAATAACGCGATGCAATGAGGAATTACAGATTCTGCAGCGTCGAAATGAACTTGTCGGCATCCTGATAACCGATCACGCGGCGCTGCGCCAGTTCCCGGCCATCGGCATCGAAGAACATGATGCCGGGCGGACCGAAGAGATTGAAGCGCTTGAGCATGGCGCGGTCGTCGGCATTGTTGGCGGTCACGTCGATCTGCAGCAGCAGCATCTGGCTAAAGCGTGCCTTCACACGGTCATCGGCGAAGGTGAAGCGTTCCATTTCCTTGCAGGAAACGCACCAGTCGGCATAGAAATCCAGCATGACCGGACGGCGCTCGCCGGCGGCGTTTTGCTGTAGCGCGGCATCGAGCTCGGCACTGGAACGGATGCGCACGAAGTCGGTAGCATGCGCTGCGACTGACTGGCCGCGCAGGTGCGACAGCGGCGTCAGGGGATCGCGCCCACCCGTGGCGACGCTGACCAACTGCAGCAAGCCAAGCGTGACCACCTCCAGACCGAGCGCACGCGCCATCCATCCCGCCGGACGGGTCCATAGCAGGAACGCACCATAGCCGATACCCAGCGCAGCCCACCCTGCAACCTGCAACCAGGCAGGGATCACCGGCGAGACCATCCACAAGGCCGTACCCAGCATCAACACACCGAAGAAGCGCTTGACCGCATCCATCCAGGCGCCAGCGCGCGGCAGCAGTGCGCCGGCCGAAGCACCGACCAGCAGCAGCGGCACGCTCATGCCCAGCGCCATCGAGAACAGGGCGCTGCCGCCCAGCACCACGTTGCCGCTCTGGCTGATGTACAGCAGCGCACCGGCCAGCGGCGCCGCCACGCAAGGACCGACGATGAGCGCCGAGATCGCGCCCATCAGGAACACGCCCAGCCATTTGCCGCTGCCGCTGCCGCTGCCGGAGGCTGTGGATAATCTGGATTGCAGCGAGGCGGGTACTTGCAAGGTGTAGATATCGAACATCGACAGCGCCAGCCCAGCCATCAACAGCGCGAACGCGCCCAACACCCAGGGATTCTGCAAATAGGCCGACAAGCCCTCACCCAGCATCCCGGCGGCGACCCCAAGGGCGGTATAGACCAGGGCCATGCCGAGGGAGTAATCGACCGACAGCAGGAAGCTGCGTCCCCGTGCGCCACCCACGGCAGGCTGCTGACCCACGATGATGGACGAGAGGATGGGCAGCATCGGGAGCACGCAGGGCGTAAACGACAGGCCGATGCCCAGCACGAAGAACAGCGACAGGATGCTCCACAGCTTGCCCCCCTTCAACACGGCGGCAATACCCTCGATATCGCTGCCGCTGGCTTGTGCCGCGCCCTCGCTGCCACCCGGTGTCACACCCTGTCCGATGGCCTGCGCTGACATGGTCAGCTTGAGTGTCATCGGTGGATAACATAAGCCCTTGTCGGCACAACCTTGCGACACCGCCAGAACCACAAATTTATCCACAGCCCCGCTGACCGGCACGCGGGCCGTCATCGACTGATGATAGGTCTCGACTTCCTTCTGGAAATTCTCGTCGTACTTGCGCTTGCCATCGGGAAACTGCGGCTCGCCCAGCGTCGCCCCCTCGGCGCTGAAATGGAAGCGGTCGCGGTACATGTAATAGCCGTCGGCGATGCGGTAGCTCAACTCCAGCGTCTGAGCATCGACCATGCGGCCGCTGAGCTGGAAAGCCTGCTCCGGTGGCAGGTATTCGTCCGCCGCCTGTGCGGCCTTGGCGAGCAGCAGGCCGAGCAAAGCCAGGACAGCCAGCCACATCAACAGGGGCAGCCTTGGCAGCGGCTTGCGCGGGTCAGCAGAAATGCTCGGGGTCATGCGGTTCAACGGTATTCCTTGTTCGAAGGGGAGGGAGGCTTATACGCGCAGCGGGCGAGCGGTCTCAGCCTGCATCCATGCCAGGTAGTCCGGCAGGCCGGCCGCGATGGGCAGAGCAATGATCTCCGGCACATCGTAGGGATGGGATTGCACAATCGCCTGTTCCACCTCCTGGTAGCGCGCCTGGGTGGTCTTGATGAGCAAGGGGATCTCGATATCGCGCTGGACCTTTCCTTGCCAGCGATAGACCGAGGTCACCGCCGGCATGATGTTGACGCAGGCAGCCAGGCCTTGTTCCACCAGGACATCGGCAATGCGTTCGGCCAGAGCCTGGTCCGGCACGTTCGCCAGCACCAGCAGCGGCTGATTCAACAGGGAAGCAGACATGGGGAAATCTCCTTGCAGATGCCGTATTCAACCACATCCTGACAGCCTGCGTCGCCGTGCAAGATCAGGACATCGGCGAAAAACGGCCGCGCCAAACAAAAAAGCCAGGCAATGCCTGGCTTTTCTTGATGCAGCGGTGTCCGAGAGCTTACTCAGCGGTCGGAGCGTCAGCAGCGTCGGTGACTTCCGGACGATCGACCAGCTCAACGAAGGCCATCGGTGCGTTGTCGCCTTGACGGAAGCCCATCTTCAGGATGCGCAGGTAGCCACCGTTACGGGCAGCGTAGCGCGGGCCCAGTTCGGAGAACAGCTTGCCGACGATTTCGCGATCGCGCAGACGGTTGAAGGCCAGACGCTTGTTGGCCAGAGTGTCGGTCTTACCCAGGGTCAGGATCGGCTCGACGACGCGGCGCAGTTCCTTGGCCTTCGGCAGGGTGGTCTTGATGGCTTCATGACGCAGCAGGGAGACAGTCATGTTGCGCAGCATGGCCATACGGTGGGACGAAGTACGATTCAGTTTGCGGAGACCGTGACGGTGACGCATGGTAATTTCCTTTCAGGTTACAGTTTTGATCCAGTTCTTCTATCGGCAGGCCAGCTTCGCTGTCCGGACCGCGGACCGGTAAATGACGGATAAAAGTATTGCTACGGGTACGACAGATACAACGTCTTGCCAGCCTGACCGGCGGGATGATGCTCCACGGCAGCCAGGCAGCAGGAATTACTTCTCCAGACCAGCCGGCGGCCAGTTTTCCAGCTTCATGCCCAGGGTCAGGCCACGGGAAGCCAGAACTTCCTTGATTTCGTTCAAGGACTTGCGACCCAGGTTCGGGGTCTTCAGCAGTTCGTTCTCGCTGCGCTGGATCAGGTCGCCGATGTAGTAGATGTTCTCGGCCTTCAGGGAGTTCGCCGAACGGACGGTCAGGTCAAGGTCGTCCACCGGACGCAGCAGGATAGGATCGACCTGCGGTGCGCGCGACGGCGCTTCTGCAGTCGCTTCGGTGCCTTCGAGGGCAGCGAACACGTTCAGTTGATCGACCAGCACGCGAGCCGACTGGCGGATCGCTTCTTCCGGAGT
>Ga0160495_100690_pt1 | contig 13294 bp, 10 predicted proteins | sample DID4MG_4_FD_108251 | JGI IMG/M metagenome (GOLD analysis project Ga0160495, IMG submission 108251) | Enriched soil microbial communities from UW Madison campus, WI, USA - DID2933_E24_FP4 MG | ecosystem: Environmental > Terrestrial > Soil > Unclassified | place: USA: Madison, Wisconsin | collected... | reverse complement strand
GATGTGGACCTATAACCATGAACGCCCTAACATGGCCTTGGGCGGATTTACCCCGAAACAGCGGCTGGCCATGGCTGCTTGACGTTTCTACTTCTGGCAAACGTTAGAAATGGGGGGATTACCCCATGAGTGGAGAAGCTGCTGCAGCCGAGGTAGCGACGGCTGTTCCCAGAGATAGCTTGGGATCAGCATGTTCCCATTCAGTAGTCCGATGATAGCCAATTATCGGACTTCCGCAGTACTCGGGGCTAAAGAGGAAAAAGTCGGTGAGACGACCTTGCATTGCTGCGTTCTTTGACGCAGGAACGTTCAACGCTGCATTGATCAAGGGATAGGGAGAGCGATGTTGGTTCTGACACGCGGACAACTTAAGGTCTGCGCCAGTTTCGAGCGAAGAGTCGTCTGTAGAACTTTTCGGTTGTATTAAAAATACCTTCGAAAGCTTTCGCTTGTAATGTCGATGCAGTGAGGTGAAATTTACGTCTACTGGTATTAGCACAAGTATTAAAGATACAAACCACACAGCAAGCATCGTGTAAATTCTCGGAGCGTCGCTAAAAATTGGGAAGCTCGGCCCTTTCCCGGATAGCCACTCATAAGTGACCAATTCAATTCCCACAAAAAACAGCGGCGCGGCTAGTCCAGCGAAAAATGCTACAGGTAATGGCCCCAGGTTTGATTACCCACGGTACCCCCATATGTCGTTTTTCTTAGTGAAATTTTTCCAACCATAAATGCAGGTTAGTACATTCGAGTCAGCAATATGTGGTCGGTATCATGCTCCGGCTGAATTCGGGATTATTTTTCAAAAAGTAGATATACGATTGGAATCCCACCGACCAAGAGCGCTACAAAAACCCTTAACCGAAGATCTATTTTAGGCAATTGGGTCAATAGGCACTTCCCCTGAGTCTGCCTAATCATAAGATGCGCGAGGTACCACAATATTATGTTGAACGCTACGAGTGCTATGAGGGCACCGCCAATACCTGCCAAAAAAAGTTTACTAGGAGTGGGAGCTTCTGAATTCAAGAATATCGTTGTCAATTGACCTGCGATTAAGCCCAACGACAGGCACCCTACACTATATGTGTTAGTAAGTACGTGATAGGCACTATGAGAAATTAGACTTGCCCTAGGATATATAACTGATAATCCCACCAGTATCAGCCCGAAAACGCCCATGACGTTCCACAAGTGAGGGCCTATTCCTTCGCCAATTGCAGCTTGCAAATAAACCTTGGGTAAGATTCCTTTATGAAGGAAGGTCACTATCACCACAAGATACGCCGGGACAACCCACCAAAAAAGAACTTTCCATGCTCCCTTTAGATTAAACGAGGTCCAGAGTGTTTCGCGATCAAGGCCAGTTAGTTCAAGTTGAAGATATGCTCGAAGTTGATGCCATCGCTTTTGTATTGCCTCGTTAGGAAATTGCATGCGGTCTATGTCTTGTTAATTTAGGAGCAAATATTTTCGTCGTATGCGTTTCAATTGAGGGGATTCTGTACGATTAGCGCCATGAAACGTCTTGCCAAAACTGCTATTTCTTCCCCAACCATGCACTATCTAGCATCTCATCTTGAGACTTTGCGGCCCCTTTTGGGAGAAAAGCAATCCCCGATCAATCCCGGAGGGGGTATCTACAGCAAAAGCGGCACTCTTCAGAGAGACTTTAATACGACTATATTGCCGCTCAAATCTGCTTCGAGCACTTCTCTCTTTCCACTCGGCCATTCCCGAACCAGCTGGTTTGACAGGCGTGGATCTCGATATGTGATCCATCGTCCAGCGGCAAGATGTTTCCTAGCCGCTTCACCATCGTCATTTGCCAGCTCCGTTTCAAACGAAGACCAGAAATCTTTTTCTTCGTTAGGACTTATTGATTTCAACGAGTCGAATTTAAATAATTTCAATTCTCTACCTCTCACCTTGAGTGGCCAGACTATCCCTGTCGACACCATGGGAATTTCAATGATCTCGGTCATGCTAATCAATGCATCTGCACTTATGCTTTGAGCGATGTGTAATCAAACATCGGCCCCCAAGACTTTTTGATATTTCTCTAACTCGGAGGCTTTTAATAGTTCACCAATGTGGTCGTCACGCACATGAGTCATCACGACTAGATCAGGGGAACCCCGCTGTCCGCGAAAGAATCGAGAAGCTCTTGCAAGGGGCAAGGTGTAATTTTCGGCTGCTGTTTTTGGAGAAAAATTTCCGGTGCCCCCATCGACCAGTATCCGAAACGGCTTGGTTGAGTCGACGCTAACACATATGAGAATTGAATCCCCATGGTTCGAATGCAATAGGCTAACGATTAATGAGATGCATAAAATTCCCCGAAATTGTTCTTTTCGTCTGAGAGAAATTATTGCATTTATTGAGGGGATATGTAGAGCCGTATAATTGCCTTTGTGGCAAGTTTTCGTCCTAGTTAAATGCGATTCTGCGCGGGCGGCCATGGTTTCTGATGCCGTTTTTATCTGCGTCAGTTTTTCAATAATGCGGTTGACTACATTTGGGCCTGTCTGTGGCAGCGCGGTAACAAGGCCTGCTCAGTGCAGGCGAATCACGTAATCGTCGTCCTCGCCGGCTTCGGGGCCAGTCTGGCCGAAGCAATACAGCTCATAGCTGGCGCCGTCCTCATCAGCCTGGTATTGGTAGGGGTTGCCCCAGGGGTCGCGCGGCAGGCGCTCCACATAGCCGCCGAGTTGCCAGCCGTCCGCCGCCGGTGCGCGCACCGGCTTGATCACCAGCGCCAGCAGGCCTTGCTGGGTGGAGGGATAGCGGCCATTGTCCTGGCGATAACGTTCCAGCCCGGCGGCGATGGCCTTCATGTCCTTCTCGGCGACCAGCGCCTGCGGGCTGTGTTCGTGATTGAAGCGCGTCACCAGCGGCGGCACCAGCAAGGCAGCCGCCACGGCCAGCACCGTCAGCACCAGGATCCAGCGCAGCCGCGCCAGGCCGCGTTGCAGGAACAGGAAAGCAGGATGTCGCCGCGAGGGCAGGGGAGGACGGCGCATGGATGCTGCTGGCTTCAAATCGGCGATGGGTTGGGAAAAACGCAAGTATAAGCGCGCAGCCGCCCAAAAAGCGACATGCGCCATCGGGCGAGCTGCCCGCGATCGTTGTTCAAGGGCGGATGGTCACTGCCACGCCAGCCTGGCTGCTCACCACCTCCGAGAGGGTGGCGTAGAGTTCCGTGCCATCGCGGGTGTTGAGCCAGCGCTGGCCGTCGTAACGGTAATGGAAGCCGCCCGAACGGGCCGCCAGCCACATCTCCTGCATCGGTGCCTGGCTGTTGATGATGATCTTGGAGCCGTTGTCCACGCACTCGATTTCCAGCACGTTGCCGCTGCGGCTGCACTCCACGTCCAGGTCGCTGGCGTCGCAGGCATCCTCGAGAGCCGTCTCGATGGTGGGGAGGGTGGCGTCAGCCAGGTCCAGGAATTCCGATTCGGTCATGCTACACTCCAAGGCATTCTAAGATTTCAATGTAATCCACTATTTTATCGTGAAGTCACATTCTTCTCTTGTCCGTCGCAGCACCGCCCTGGCCCTTTGCAGCGCCGTCCTGATGCTCGCTGGCTGCGGCCAGAAGGGGCCGTTGTTCATGCCCCGGACGCCGCCCGATCCGTTCGTGCAGACTCAGCCGAATAGTCAGCCAAAGATCCCGCCGCAGAATCAGTCCAAACCGGCCGCATCTCCGGCCGATGCTTCCGACAGCGCGCCGCAGAGTGCGCCGGCCGCCGGCAAGCAGTAAGCCCGGCTTCACCGCAGGCCCGCCCAGCGGGCTCCGATCACCGTATTGCCACCCGACACCATGTCCCATTTCTCCTATCGCAACGGCATCCTGCACGCTGAACAGGTCTCGCTGCAGGCCCTGGCCCAACAGTTCGGCACGCCTCTGTATGTCTATTCCAAGGCTGCCCTGGCCGAGAATTTCTCCGCCTATGCCAACGCGGTCCAGCAGGCGGGCCGTGCCGATGGCGGCAAGGGCGGCGCGCTGGTGTGCTACTCGGTCAAGTCCAACTCCAACCTGGCGGTGCTGAACCTGCTGGGCCAGATGGGCTCGGGCTTCGACATCGTCTCCGGTGGCGAGCTGCTGCGTGTGGTGGCCGCCGGCGGTGATGCCCGCAAGGTGATCTTCTCGGGCGTGGGCAAGGGCCGCGACGAGATGAAGCTGGCCCTGGAGCATGACATCCTCTGTTTCAACGTCGAATCCATCCCCGAGGTGGCGCGCCTGAACGAAGTGGCTGGCTCGCTGGGCAAGCGCGCCCGTATCTCGCTGCGCGTGAACCCCAACGTCGATGCCAAGACCCACCCCTACATCTCCACTGGCCTGAAGGAAAACAAGTTCGGCGTGGCCTATGAAGATGCGCTGAACTGCTACCGCGCTGCCGCTGCCCTGCCCAATATCGAAGTGGTCGGCATCGACTGCCATATCGGTTCGCAGCTGCTGGACGACTCGCCGTTGCTGGAAGCGCTGGACAAGATCATCGACATGGTCGATGCGCTGGAGGCCGAGGGCATCCCAATCCACCACCTCGACATCGGCGGCGGCATCGGCATCCGCTATGACGACGAGCAGCCGGTGGCCATTGGCGATTACCTCGCGCGCGTGTTCGCCCGCGTCGATGCCTGGCGCGCCAGCAAGTATGACGGCCGCCCGATCCAGGTCATGTTCGAGCCGGGCCGCTCGGTGGTCGGTAATGCCGGCCTGCTGCTGACGGAAGTGCAATACCTCAAGCATGGCGAAGGCAAGAATTTCGCCGTGGTCGATGCCGCCATGAACGACCTGATGCGCCCGGCCATGTACGAAGCCTGGCACGGTGTGAAGACCGTCAAGGAAAATGCTGGCCAGCCGCGCATCTACGACGTGGTCGGCCCGGTCTGCGAATCGGGCGACTGGCTGGCCCGCTCGCGCGAACTGGCCATTGCCGAAGGCGACCTGCTGGCGCTGATGTCGGCCGGCGCCTATGGCATGACCATGGCATCCAATTACAACACCCGTGGCCGCGCCGCCGAGGTGCTGGTCGATGGCGAGCGCGCCCACCTGGTCCGTGCGCGCGAAAACCCTGCCGACCTGTTTGCCCTGGAGAAGATCGTCAGCTGATCCATGCGCATCTGTTGGCGTTTTGCTATCGCGGCAGCCTCGGAAACGTGGCTGCCGTTTGTTTTTATTGGCCGCCCGGCAACATGCGTGGAGGCCGGGATGCGGGTTTTTTTGCACAGCCGCATTCTTTGATTTTCCTTTCAGAAATTTGGGAGCAAAATAGCCGTCCGTCCAGAAAAACAGGCAGCCTCCTGCCAGCAAGCCCGCAGCGCGAGCTCATCCGCGCACCGGAGACCGGGCCATCACGACAACAGGGCGACAGCGAGAAACCGGGGCCGCCGGGATGGTGGTCGGTAGCGCAACACAGGGGAATTCCATGCAAGTTCTGGAACGCACAGGGGAAGATCGCGACAAGCGTGCGGCATGCCATGCCGACTCCGGCGCGCAGGCGTGTTCTTCCCAGTCGCCCGTATTGGACTCTGGCAGCATTGCACTGTCGGCGCAGGACGAGGAAGAGCTCGCCATCCAGGCTTCTCAACTCACGGCTGCCGCCGTGGCTGCAGCGGCCGTGACGGCGGCTGTCGTCACCGCGGCAGACACGCCCGCCGAGCGGCTCGACGCCCAGCCCGCCAGCCCGTCGGCCGCAGCGCCTTCCCGGCCGCCGCGCGGCTTGCAGGGGGCGCAAGCGGCCAGCATCCAGTCCCAGCCCTCCCTGCGAGGAGCATGGAAGGTGTCGCTGCTGACCCTGGGCATCATTGCGCTGGCGCTTTGGCTGGGCCAGCAGTGGCCGCAGCGGGCCCTCAAGCCCTGGACGCCCACGCTGCCTGGCCTGGGGCAAGCAGAACCCGCGCCGGGAGCCTCGGCCAGTGCGCCTGCGCAGGCGCTGGAGCCGCACGCACCGGTCGCCGTGGAGCAGGCTCCTGGTCCTGACGCCATCGCCCTGCTGCAGCAGGAATCCGAAGAAAAAGCCCGCCTGCTGGCCCACCGGCGCACCTTGGTCGAAGCCCGTCAGCACCGCGAGGATGCCGCCCTGGCCCTACGCGAGCAGCGCCGCCGCCAGGCCGAGCAGCAACTGGCCGAGGCCCGCGCCCGGGCCGAGCGCGCCCAGGCCGGCGCTGTGGCCGCGCCCGAGCTCGCTGCAGCGCCACCGGTCCCCTCGCTGGCCGATCAGGTGGCGCAGTGCAGGACCTTGTCCCTGTTCTCCCGTGAAAGCTGCCTGTGGAAACTTTGCGGCGGCAACTGGGGCAAGAACGGCTGCCCGTCCTACGAGCGCAACAACGAAGGCGCTTGAACCCCATCCTTGCTGCCGGTTGCAGCGGCGCATCCCCTGACGAAGCGTTGACGCTTGCACCCCGTGGCGGGAGCAATTCTTGCTTGCCGCCAATCCGATCAGGCGTCCTTTCGTCGACCCGGCTGTGGTCCCGTCGCGACAGGTGAAAAGTCTTGCCGCAAGCGGATTTGCGCGCGGAACTTGCCGCTATAATGCGCGTTTTTCTTCACCACCCCCTGCAAGGAAAAGGCATGAATGCACTGCTTTGGTTCGTCGTCCTCTATTGGGTCATCTCGGTCGGTATCGGCCTGTATGCCACCCGTTTCGTGAAGAGTTCGAAGGACTACGCCGTCGCCGGCCGCTCGCTGCCGATGTCGGTGGTGACTGCGACCGTGTTTGCGACCTGGTTCGGATCCGAGGCCGTGCTGGGCGTGTCCTCGACCTTCCTCAAGGAAGGCCTGGGCGGCATCGTGGCCGATCCATTCGGTTCCTCGCTGTGCCTGATCCTGGTTGGCCTGTTCTTCGCCAAGCGCTTGTACCGGATGAACCTGCTGACCATTGGTGACTACTACAAGAAGCGCTTCGGCCGCGCCGCCGAAATGCTGGTCACCATCTGTATCGTCATTTCCTACCTGGGCTGGGTGGCTGCGCAGATCAAGGCGCTAGGGCTGGTCTTCAATGTCGTCTCGGGTGGCTACATCCCCATGCACTGGGGCATGATCATCGGTGCCGGCAGCGTGCTCATCTACACCCTGATGGGGGGCATGTGGGCTGTGGCCATCACCGACTTCCTGCAGATGATCATCGTGGTGGTCGGCATGCTGTATATCGGCTATGAAGTCTCTGGCATGGTCGGCGGTCCGGGCGTGGTCATTGCGCATGCCGCCGAGGCCGGCAAGTTCAACTTCTGGCCGGCGGCTGAACTCAAGGACGTGCTGTGGTTCTTTGCCGCCTGGATCACCATGATGCTGGGCTCGATTCCCCAGCAGGACGTGTTCCAGCGCGTCATGTCCTCCAAGAACGAGAACGTGGCGCGCAACGCCTCGGTGCTGGGTGGCGTGATCTATTTCTTCTTCGTCTTCATCCCCATCTTCCTGGCCTATTCGGCCACGCTGATAGATCCGGAGATGGTCTCGCGCCTGCTGGAAACCGATTCCCAACTGGTGCTGCCGACCCTGATCATGGAAAAGATGCCGGTGTTCGCCCAGGTGATGTTCTTCGGCGCACTGCTGTCGGCCATCAAGAGCTGCGCCAGCGCTACCCTGCTGGCGCCGTCGGTGACCTTCACCGAGAACGTCCTCAAGGAAATTCGTCCCTGGAAGAGTGATCGTGAATTCCTGTTCTCGATGCGTGCCGTGGTGCTGGTCTTCACCATCGGCGTGACCTCGCTGGCCCTGAACAGTCAGTCCAGTATCTATGAAATGGTCGAGAACGCCTACAAGGTGACCCTGGTGGCCGCCTTCGTGCCGCTGGCTTTCGGCGTGTACTGGGCGCGCGCCTCGCGCCAGGGCGCGTTGATGGCCATGGTGCTGGGGCTGGTGTCGTGGATCACGCTGGAATATGTCGCCCCTGATGGCTTCTGGCCGCCCCAGCTGGCCGGTCTGCTGTTCTCTATCGGCGGCATGGTGGTCGGCTCGCTGATGCCCCAGGTGCTGGCGCCGGTGCCGCCCATGGTGGTCGCCCCGGTCGAGGGCAGCGCCCAGTCCTGATTCTTCTTGCTTCACTGAAACGGTCGCCCGGCCTTGCCGCGCGGCCGTTTTTCTTTTTGGACGGGTTGGCCAGAACTGCTGGGACGGCGGCTGTCAAAGCAATGTCCATGAGCGGTTTTCGAAGATATTCGATGCTTTCTTGATAATAATTCGAGAAGAAACCGGAACTTATTTGCCATCCATCAACCTGAAAAGGTATGACTGAGCAAACTCGCCCCTACGAAGTTGCTGCCGATGCCTTGTTTCTGGATTTCGACGGCACTCTGGTCGATCTCGCGCCCCAGCCCGACGGGATTGTGGTGCCCCCAGACCTGATCGCGCTGTTGCAGCAGATACAACAGGAATCGGACGGCGCGCTGGCCATTGTCAGCGGCCGGCCCCTGGACCAGCTAGATTTCTTCCTGGCCCCGCTGCGCCTGCCCGCTGCCGGTGTGCATGGCGCTGAGCGCCGCACCGCCGATGGCCGCATCCTGCAGCAGCCGGTGCCGGACGTGCAGCATCTGCGCGAGCGGCTACTGCCGCTGGTGGAGTCCCATCCTGGCCTGCAACTGGAACTCAAGCGCGGCGCGCTGGCCTTGCATTACCGCCACGCCGCCCACCTGGAACAGCGCTGCGTGGAGGCCATGACGCAGGCGCTGCGCCACGAACCCGGCTTTACTCTGCTGCACGGCAAGATGGTGGTGGAAGCCAAGCCGCACATCAACAAGGGTGATGCCGTCGCCGCCTTCCTGCATGAAGCGCCCTTCAGGGGCCGTCGTCCGGTCTTCATCGGCGATGACGTGACCGATGAGGCCGGTTTTGCCATCGCCCAGGGCGAGGTGTTCGGCGGACTCGGCATCAAGATCGGTGCCGGCCCCAGCCAGGCCTTGCAGCGCCTGGCCGATCCGGCTGCCGTGCTGAACCTGCTGCGCCAGAGCGTGGAGGTGCGCAGCGCGCCCGGATAGTCCCCTCGCAGTACCGGCGCACTGACGTTGTCGCCATCTCCTGCAGCACATCGCCTTCCATCAAGAAATCTGATCCACAGAACAGAGCACGAGGAACCATGAGCCAGCCCAGCCCCGATCCGCAGCAAGCAGCGCCATCCCAGCCGCAACCGCAGCCGCACTCCCAGACGCAGCACACCGAACAACCGCACCTGGCCGCCCAGGCGCACGATATGCCTTCCACCTCGTCGCTGGAACTCGGGGTGATCGGCAATTGCGCCTTTTCGGCGCTGGTGGACAAGATGGGCCGCATCGTCTGGTGCTGCCTGCCGCGCTTCGATGGTGACCCGGTCTTCAATGCGCTGCTCGACCCCACCGACAATGGCGCGCTATGGTCCTTCGAGCTGGAAAATTTCTCCCACAGCGAGCAGTGGTATGAACCCAATACCGCCGTGCTGCGTACCCGCCTGTACGACACCCTGGGCCAGGGTATCGAGATTACCGACCTGGCTCCGCGCTTCCAGAGCCGGGGGCGCTTCTTCCGTCCATTGCAGCTGGTGCGCCGCATCCATCCGCTCTCCGGTGCGCCGCGCATGCGCGTGGTGCTGCGCCCCAAGTTCGACTGGGGCCGCGAAGTGCCGCCGCAGACGCGCGGCAGCAACCACATCCGCTACGTCGGCCAGGAACAGACCCTGCGCCTGAACACCGATGCGCCCATCAGCTACATCGTCGATGAAACTGCCTTCGTGGTCAGCCGTCCCTACAACTTCATCCTCGGTCCGGATGAAACCCTGCATGGCGGCATCAACGACACCGCCCGCGATTTCGAGCAGGAGACCACCGCCTACTGGCGCAACTGGAGCCGCGCGCTGGCCACGCCCCTGGAGTGGCAGGATGCGGTCATCCGTGCCGCCATCACCCTCAAGCTGTCGGTCTATGAAGACACCGGCGCGATCATCGCCGCCATGACCACCAGCGTGCCCGAAGCACCGGGCAGCCAGCGCAACTGGGACTATCGCTATTGCTGGCTGCGTGACGCTTTCTTCGTGGTGCGTGCGCTCAACAGTCTGTCCGAGCTGGGCACCATGGAAGACTACCTGCGCTGGCTGACCAATGTGGTGGTGCGTTCCGGTGGCGGTCATGTGCAACCGCTCTACGGCATCGGCCTGGAAGAAGCGCTGCCCGAACAGATCCTGGACCACCTGCCTGGCTATCTGCATCATCAGCCAGTGCGCGTGGGCAACCAAGCCTATGAACACTTCCAGCATGACGTCTACGGCAACATCGTGCTGGGCGCGGCGCAAGCCTTCCACGACATGCGCCTGCACCATCGCGCCGGGGCCGAGCACTTCCAGCATCTGGAAGCCGTGGGCGAGCGCGCCTATGAGGTCTACAACCAGCCCGATGCCGGCATGTGGGAGCTGCGCACGCGTTCGCGCATCCATACCTCGTCGGCGCTGATGAGCTGGGCTGCCTGCGACCGCCTGGCCAAGATCGCTGCCCGCGTGGACCTGCCCGAGCGCGCCCGCTACTGGGGCGAGCGCGCCAAGGAAATCGGCGACCGTATCCTCACCGAAGCCTGGAATGAACAGCGTCAGGCCTATGCCGAAAGCTTCGGCGGACGCGACCTCGACGCCAGCGTGCTGCTGATGGTGGAGGTGGGCCTGATCTCACCGACCGATCCACGCTTCATCTCCACGGTGGAAGCGCTGGAGAAATCGCTGTGTGACGGCCCCTACATGCGCCGCTACGAAGCGCCGGACGACTTCGGTCGGCCCGAGACGGCCTTCAACATCTGCACCTTCTGGCGCATCGACGCGCTGGCGCGCATCGGTCGCAAGGAGCAGGCGCGCGAGATCTTCCAGGCGATGCTGGACGCCCGCAATCACCTGGGGCTGCTGTCCGAGGACACGCATCCGGTCACGCGCCAGATGTGGGGCAACTTCCCGCAGACCTATTCGATGGTGGGCATCATCAACTGTGCGATGCGGCTGTCGGCCTCGTGGGAGGCGGTGATCTGATGGGCAGACTCGTCGTTGTTTCCAATCGCCTCGCCGATCCCCGCAAGCCCGCCGCCGGCGGCCTGGCCGTCGCGCTCGGCGAGACCCTGAAGAAGACCGGTGGACTCTGGTTCGGCTGGAGCGGCAAGGTCGTCGAGAACGGCACGCCCGGTGAGGGCGAGCTGCGCGTCAACCAGGCCGGCCCGGTGACGCTGGCCGAACTCGATCTGTCGCAGGAAGACCATGACGCCTACTATCGCGGCTATGCCAACGGCGTGCTGTGGCCGGTGTTCCACTATCGGCTCGATCTCGCGCATTTCGAGGCCGGGCACCTGGGCGGTTATCGCCGGGTCAATCAACTTTTCGCGCGTAAATTATTTCCGCTGCTCAAGCGCGATGACATCGTCTGGATCCACGATTACCACCTCATCCCGCTAGCCGCCGAACTGCGCGCCATGGGCTGCGAGGCGCGCATCGGCTTCTTCCTGCACATCCCGCTGCCGCCGCCGCCCATCCTCACCGCCATCCCGTCGCATGAATGGCTCATGCGCGCGCTCTTCGCCTATGATCTGGTGGGCTTCCAGAACCACGCCGACCTGCAGCACTTCGCCCAGTACGTGCAGGCCGAAGCGACCGCCGAGCCGGTCGGTCCCAACCAGTTTCGCGCCTTCAACCGCACGGTGCATGCCAATGCCTTTCCGATCGGCATCGACGTGGCCGAGTTCCAGCGCCTGGGTCAGGCCAAGGAAGCCCTCGATACCTATGAAAGCACCAAGGCCGAATATTCGCGCCGCCGCCTCCTGATCGGCGTGGATCGGCTGGATTACTCGAAGGGCCTGCCGCAACGCATCCGTGCCTTCCGCGAACTGCTGCGCCTGTATCCGGAGAATCGCCATAGCGCGACCTTGCTGCAGATCGCCTCGCCCAGCCGCGAGGATGTGGAAGCCTATGGCGACATCCAGCGCGAGCTGGAAAGCCTGTGCGGTTCCATCAACGGCGACTTCGGCGACTTCGACTGGATGCCGATCCGCTACATCCACCGCACCGTGGCGCGCCGCCGCTTACCGGGTCTGTACCGTGCCTGCGCGGTGGCGCTGGTGACGCCCCTGCGCGATGGCATGAACCTGGTGGCCAAGGAGTTCGTCGCCGCCCAGGATCCGGAGGACCCTGGCGTGCTGGTGCTGTCGCGCTTTGCCGGTGCAGCCGAACAGATGAAGCAGGCACTCATCATCAATCCCTATGACACCCATGGCGCGGCGCAGGTGATCCAGCAGGCCCTGCAGATGTCGCAGTCCGAGCGGCGCGAACGCTATGCTGCGTTGATGGACAATATCCGCCAATTCGACGTGCATTGGTGGTGCCGCGAATTCCTCGACACCCTGCGCAGCAGCCGCGCCGCCCCGGTGGAGGGCTGAGCCGGGGTAGGGAAGAGATGGCAATAAACTTTCCATAAAGCAAATATTTGCATCGGGCGGCGGCACATGCCGTCGCGCCAGCGCATCGTCCGCACGGGCAGGTTCACTAAAACTCCGCCAAAAGCCTTTATAATTCAGGGTTTTGGAAGTTTTTTGCGGAGTTTTCATGCCCATTTACGCGTATCGCTGCGAAGCGTGTGGTTTTGCCAAGGATGTCTTGCAGAAGATATCCGACGATGCGTTGACCGTTTGCCCCTCCTGCAACAAGGACAGCTTCAGGAAGCAGTTGACTGCGGCCGGTTTCCAGTTGAAGGGTTCGGGCTGGTATGTGACCGATTTCCGGGGCAATGGCAGCGGCACTGTCAACAGCAAGGGCGCCAACGGCACCGGCATCGCCGGCACGGCCGACGCCCCCGCTGCCGAAGCGCCGGCGGCTGCTCCGGCGGCTGCGCCCGCACCGGCGTCGGCGGCGGCTGCCCCTGCTGCCCCTGCGGCGGCACCGTCCACCCCCAGCGCCAGCTAACGAGGTCGTCCTTTCCCCCATGCGCAAATACTTCATCACGGGTCTGCTGATCCTGGTTCCCCTGGCCATTACGCTATGGGTGCTGAACCTGGTCATCAGCACCATGGACCAGTCTCTGCTGCTGCTGCCGGAAACCTGGCGGCCAGCGCATTGGCTGGGCCACAACATCCCCGGTCTGGGCGCGATCCTGACGCTGTTGATCGTGTTCCTCACCGGCCTGGCGGCGCGCAACTTCATCGGCCGTCGCCTGGTGCTGCTGTGGGAAGGCCTGCTGCCCCGCATTCCGGTGGTGAAGTCGATCTACTCCAGCGTCAAGCCGGTCTCCGACACGCTGTTCTCGCCCTCCGGCAACTCCTTCCGCAAGGACATGCTGATCCAGTACCCGCACCAGGGTT
>Ga0160495_100688_pt1 | contig 13315 bp, 9 predicted proteins | sample DID4MG_4_FD_108251 | JGI IMG/M metagenome (GOLD analysis project Ga0160495, IMG submission 108251) | Enriched soil microbial communities from UW Madison campus, WI, USA - DID2933_E24_FP4 MG | ecosystem: Environmental > Terrestrial > Soil > Unclassified | place: USA: Madison, Wisconsin | collected... | reverse complement strand
GCAATCCGAGAACGGCCTCTTGGGCATCGGCCCCTTCCCCACCGAAGACCAGGTCGATGCCGACCTGATCAACGCCGGCAAGCAGACCGTGACGACCATTGCGGGCTCGTCCTTCTTCAGCTCGGCGGATTCCTTCGGCATGATTCGCGGCGGCAAGATCAACATCGCGATTTTGGGCGCGATGCAGGTTTCGGCCAAGGGTGACCTGGCCAACTGGATGATCCCCGGCAAGATGGTCAAGGGCATGGGTGGCGCGATGGACCTGGTGGCCGGCGTGGGCCGGGTGGTGGTGCTGATGGAACACGTGGCCAAGGCCAAGGATGGCAGCACGTCCCAGAAGATCCTCAATGACTGCAACCTGCCGCTGACCGGCGTGGGCGTGGTCAACCGCATCATCACCGACCTGGGCGTGATCGACGTGACGCCGGGCGGCCTGAAGCTGATCGAACTGGCTTCCGGCGTGACCAAGGAAGAAGTGATCGAGAAGACCGAAGCGCCGCTGGATGTGAGTGAGGTCTGATGCGGCGCGAGCCGTGTATTGATGCGATAGTAAGTTAGTTAGTAAGTTAGACAAGGGCGCCCAGGTGGCGCCCTTGTCATTGCTGCGTTCAGGCTTGCCCGGCCAGATGCACGCGATCGCGCCCGTCCTGCTTGGCGCGGTACAAGGCCGCATCGGCCGCATTGAGCACATCCTCCATACGCCGGTGATGGTCGCGCTCCAGCACGGCCACGCCCACGCTGATGGTGACGACCCCCAGCGGGCTGGAGGTGTGCGTGATCTGGCGCTCGCGCACCGCGTCGCACAGGCGCAGCGCCATCATCTGCGCGCCTTCCAGGTCGGTCTGCTCCAGCAGCACCACGAATTCCTCGCCGCCGTAGCGGCCGGCGCAGTCGGTCTGCCGGGGTAGCTTGCCGGCCACGGTGCCGGCTACTTCCTTGAGCGCGGTATCGCCCAGCTTGTGACCATAGGTATCGTTGTAGGCCTTGAAGTAATCCACGTCGATGAACAGTACCGAAAAGGACCCGCCCAGATTGCGCTGGCAGCGCTCCCAGGTGGCCTGCAGGGCTTCGTCCAGGGCGCGGCGGTTGAGCAGGCCGGTGAGGCCATCGGTGCGCGCCAGCGCTTCCAGCATCCGTTCGGCCGCCAGCCGCCGGCGCAGCTCCTGACGCACATGCAGCAGCAGCCAGACCGTCAGCAGGCAGAAGATGGCCAGCGACACCAGCACCGCATAGAAGGTCTTGCGCCAGGTCTTGAAGATGGCCTCTTCGGCATAGCCCACGAAGACGATCAGCGGCGAGCCGGGAATGCGGCGGAAGGTGTAGAGCCGTTTGATGCCATCGTTGGTGGCCAGCGCGAAGAAGCTGCCTTCCTCTTCGGCCAGCATCGTGCGGATGCGCTGGAAGTTGGCGCTCTGGCTGATGTCGCGGCCGATGATGGTCTCGCGGTAGGGGACGCGCATGTAGGCAATACCCTCATCGGAATACAGCGAGATGATGCCGTCGACTCCCAGCGCCAGGCCTTCGAAGAGTTCGCGGAAATACGCCAGGCGCAGCGCCATCACCACCACCCCGGCGAAGCTGCCGTCTTCGTTGGAAAGCCGCTTGGACAGCATCACCACCTGTGGTTCATTGCCCAGGCTGGAGGGCATCGGCCGTGATACGTACAGCCCCACGTCGGGCGCGTCGCGATGGGCAGTGAAGAAGGGGCGGTCGGCATAGTGGGCAGCACCCTTGCTGTGTCCCTGGCGCGAGCTGATCTGCACCTTGCCCTCGGCATCGAGCACGGCCATCACCGCGATGTGGCTGACATTGGTGGTGCTGCCGAACAGATAGGCATAGCGCTGCGCCTCGTTGAGCCGGCGCGCCGAGAGGGGATGCTGGAAGCGGTAAGCCAGCGTGTCCAGCGAGAGCGACAGTATTTCCAGATTGCGGGAAATGGCGCGCTGGGAGATGAGCGTAACGTTGCTGGCGTTGCTCACTGCGGACTGACGGGTCTGCTGGTAGCTCTGGTACAGCGTGCTGGCGCTGATGGCCATGACCATCAGGACCGCGATGCACAGGGCCACGGCCAGGTAGTTCTTTAACTGCTTGATTTTTCCACTCCCCAAATTCCCCCTGGGCGTAATTAACGCATAGAAGCTCTGGGCGATCCATATTGATCGGTGGCAATGTGCTTGACTCGCAACAAAATGATGAACCGGGCTTGCGCGCTTCCTGTCAGATGACTTACCCCGGAGCATGCTTCGTGATTAAATGCGAGCGCAGCTGCACTGGCTGATTCCGGGCATGCCGCATGTTCGCCTGCGCTCACCCTATGCTCACGACCCAAGGCCGGGAGGCTGTCTGAATAGCAAGAACACTGTCAAACGCGACCTCGTCATCCTGTGGGCCTTCATCGCCCTGATTGCCCTGGTGCTGGCCTTTTTGTTGTGGCAGCTCAGCCGCCAGGGCGCGTCTGCGCAGATCAGCCAGGCCACCGGCCAGGCTTCCTTCAGCTGCGCGGCCATGAGCGCAGGTCTTTCCCATGCGTTGGCCACGGCCAAGCCGCCGGGGCAGGATGCCGCCCGGCCTGCCCCGGCTCCGGTCATGCAAGCCGTCATCGATCTGGCGCTGCGCGACCAGGCTGGCGTGGAAGGCGGATTCTGGCAGGCTGGCGGCGTGGTGGCCTATGCCTTCCCGACCTATGACGGCAGTGGGGTCAAGCGCGATCCGCCCGGCGCGGAGATGGAGCGCATCGCCTCCACCGCCCAGCGTGCGCTGGACAGCAAGACCACCGTGACCGATGTGCGCCCCGGCCTGCGCGAGGCGGTGGTGTTTGTGGCCTGCCCCCTGGCCGCCGATGGCGCGCTGGCGGCCTGGACCCTCAAACGCGTGCCCGTCATGAGCGCCGCCGTGCTGGACCAGTTGCTGGTGGCCATCGGCTTGCTGCTGGCCTTTGTGGTGATTACTGGATTGTGGCTGGGCGCGACCCTGACCCGCTGGCGCAGCCAGTCCGAACGGCTGGCCGCGCAGTTGGCGCATGCGGAGCGGCTGGCCACGCTGGGGCGGGTGGCGGCCGGTATGGCTCACGAGATCCGCAATCCCATCGGCGCCATGCGCATGAAAGCCGAGAATGCCCTGGCGGCGCCACCCCAGATGCGCGAAGCCCGCGCCGCCGGTGCGCTGGAAATGGTGGTGGCCCAGACCGAGCGGCTGGATGCGCTGGTGGGCAGCCTCTTGGCGCTGTCGCAGCCGTTCCAGTTGCAGCGCCAGCCGTTGGATCTGGCGCAATGGTTGCCGCAGCGCCGCCTGGCGCATCTGGAGCTGGCCGAGCGCCAGGGTGTGAGCATCACGGTGGCGCTGCCGGAGCAGGGCGCTGCCGTGATGCTCACGCATAGCCTCGATCCGGCCCAATTAGCGCGCGCGCTGGACAATCTCTTGCTCAATGCCCTGGCCCACTGCCCGGCGGGCGCGCAGATCGAGATCGGCGCGCGTCTGGCCGGTTCCGCGCGGTTGTTGCTGTGGGTGGCCGATAATGGGCCGGGCGTGCCAGCCGAGCTGCGCCAGAGCCTGTTCGATCCCTTCGTCAGCCAGCGTCCGGGCGGCACCGGACTGGGACTGGTGCTGGTGCGCGAAATCATCCATGCCCACGGCGGCGAGATCATCCTCGCGCCCAGCGCTGTGGGCGCACGTTTTGAAATGGAGCTGCCATGGCGCGCATCCTGATCGTCGATGACGACGCTGCCTTTCGCAGCAGCCTGGCCGAGACCGTCGGCGACCTTGGCCATGAAGTGCTGGAAGCCGGCAGCACGGCAGTGGGCCTCAAGTTGCTGGCCGCTCATGCCGTGGATGCGGCCATTGTGGACCTGCGCATGCCGGACGAAGATGGCCTGGCCTTCCTGCAGCGCGCCCCGGCCATCGCCGCCGTCCCCTGCATCATGCTCACCGCCTATGCCAGCGGCGACAACACCATCGAGGCCATCCGCCTGGGTGCCTTCGACCATCTGACCAAGCCGGTTGCGCGCACGGCCCTGGTGGAGACCCTGGAACGGGCGCTGCGCCAGAGCGCCGCCGCGTCTGCTTCTTCAGCGTCATCGGGCTCGTCCGACGTAGCCCTCGCCACTGCCGGCGAGCGCAACCAGCTGGTGGGCGACAGCGAAGCCATGCGTCAGGTCTTCAAGCAGATCGGCCGTGCCGCCACCAGCGACGCGACCGTGCTGATCCTGGGCGAAACCGGCACCGGCAAGGAACTGGTGGCACGTGCCCTGCATCGCAATGGCCACCGTGCAGGGCGTCCCTTCGTGGCGGTCAACTGCGCAGCGATCCCGGCTGAACTGATCGAAAGCGAACTGTTCGGCCACGTCAAGGGTGCCTTCAGTGGTGCCACCCAGCATCGCATGGGACGCTTCCAGGAAGCCGATGGCGGCACCCTGTTCCTGGACGAGATCGGCGACATGGCCCTGCCGACCCAGGCCAAGATCCTGCGTGTGCTGCAGGAGCGGGAATTGACGCCGGTCGGCGGCAGCCAGTCGCTGCGGGTGGATGTGCGCGTGATCGCCGCCACCCACCGCGACCTGCCGCAAGAGATTGGCGAAGGGCGCTTCCGGGAAGACCTATGGTATCGCCTGCAGGTGGTACCGATCCTGGTGCCGCCGCTACGCGAGCGGCCCGGCGACATCCTGGCCATTGCCGAACATTTCCTGCGCCAGCACGGTGGCGACAACCCCAAGCGCATCAGCGCAGCGGCGGCGCGATGCCTGCTGCAGCATGCCTGGCCGGGCAATGTGCGCGAGTTGCGCAATACGATGGAACGGGCGGCGGTAATGAGTCACGGCAGCTGCATCGAGGCCGAACACATTGCCTTGCCGACCCTGTCTGCCACCAGTCCGGCGCAGGGCATGCAGATCGACTGGGATGGTCCGCTGGCGGTAGCGGTGGCACAGGTGGAGCGGGTGATGCTGGCGCGCGCATTGGCCGCGGCCAACGGCAATCGCGCCCAGGCCGCCCGCCGACTGGGCATTTCGCGCCAGCAGCTGTATCGCAAACTGGAAGAACCGGAGCCGCCAGCGAACTAGCGGCCCCACGCAAGGCAGTTGGCCTCAGGGCTCAGGCCGCAGAGCGCACATGGGCCGAGAACGCCTCCGCCGTGAGAGGGCGCGCCATATAGTAACCCTGTGCCTCGTCCACGCCCCAGGCGCGCAGCAATTCCAGGGTCTGCGCCGTTTCCACGCCCTCGGCCACGATGTGGTAGTCCAGTTCCTTGGCCAGCGCGATCAGCGATTGCACGATGCGGCGATCCCGTGCGCTACTGTCCAGATGACGGATCAGGGACTGGTCGATCTTCACCACCGAGGCCGGGACCTGCTGCAGGTAGGCGAAGTTGCTGTAGCCGGTACCGAAATCGTCCAGCGCCAGCCCCATGCCCAGGGCGCGGATCTCATGCAGCAGCTTGAGCACGGCCAGGCTGTGCATCCATACCCCTTCGGTGCATTCGATCTCGACCATGGCCGGGTCGATGCCGCTGTCCCGACAGCTGCGTTCCAGGCGGCCGATCAGGTCGGACTCCTCGAAATTGGGCGCGGCCAGGTTGATGGCCAGCTTGACCGGCATGCCCTCATCCTTCCATGTCGCCATCTGTTGCAGTGCGGCCTGGATCACCCATTCCGATACCGGACGGATCAACGCCGTGCGTTCCACCAGCGGGATGAATTCGGCCGGCGAGATCGGGCCCAGTTCATGGTGTTGCCAGCGCAGCAGGGCTTCGCCGCCGTGATAGCGGTTGCTACGCAGGTCCAGCTTGGGCTGGTAGACCAGGGCCAGGCCACCCTCCCGCTGGCGCTGCGGCAGCAACGCATCGGGAATATCGTTGAGCAGGCGGAAGCGGCGCTGGTGCATCACGTCGGCGTCGGCATCGTAGTCGGCCCAGCGTTGCTGGCGGGCCAGGGCTTCATGCAGGGCCGCCACCGCCTTGCGCGGCGCATCGCGCAATTGCTCACGGGTCTGCGCCACGCTGACGATACCGCCATAGCTGGGCAGGTTCAGCGGCACCGCCATACTGTGAACCGGTTGTTCCAGCGCCGCCGTCATGCCGCGCAGGTGGCTGGCCAGTTGCTCGGCCTTGCCGGCATGCGAGAGCAGCGCGAAACGACCGTCGCTGATGTGATAGACATCGGCCTGGCCCTGCACCAGCGTCTGCAGCCGCGCCCCGACATTGCGGATCAGCTCGTCATGGATGCGCGAACCCAGCACGCTGGCGATTTCGAAGGAGGTGTGGGCGTCCGGCATGTCGATGTAGGCCAGCGCCCGGGTCCCCGGCTCGGCCTCCTGCAGGGCGCTGTCGGTCGGTACCAGCGAAGCCAGGTCTTCACGCAGCTGATACTTGTTGGGCATGGCCGTGAGCGGATCGACGCGGCCGATGGCACGGCGCAGCAGCATCTGCGACATCGCCAGCGCAGCCAGCTGCTGCAGCTGCTTGCGCTGGGCTGCATCGAAGGTGCGCGGCACGGTGTCGGTGATGCACAGCGCGCCGATGGCATGGCCCTCGGGCGTGAGCAGGGGTGCGCCCACATAGAAGCGGATATGCGGTGGTCCTGATACCAGCGGATTGCCGGCAAAGCGCGCATCGAGGGTGGCATCTTCCACCACCATCAGCGCGCGCTGGCTCACCGTGTGGTCACAGAAGGACAGCTCGCGCGAGGGTGCGCACATGTCCGGGCCACTCTGCGACTTGACCCATTGGCGGTCGGCATCGATGAGCGACACATACGCCCCGTTGACGCCGAACAGCGAGTGGCACAGGCGGGTGATGTTGTCCAGGTCTTCGGAGGAGCCGGTATCGAGCAGATGCAAGGCATGCAGCGCCGCCAGGCGCTGCAGTTCATCGTTCGGCCGGGACAGGGCCGGGTCAGACATCGTCGTGATCCCCGGCGGCGATCAGCTGCAAGCGCCGACCAGTCTGGCCCGGCAGCGGAGGTGGCGGATTGATGTCCACGCTCGCGCGCGACTTCAACGTGGCCGCAGCGGGTGCCGCTTCGGCGAACGGGGAGGGTGCGCTCAACTGGAACACGTCCACCGCCCGGGTCAGGTGCTGCGCCTGGTCCTGCAGGCTGGCGACGGCGGTACTGGCCTGTTCCACCAGGGTGGCATTCTGCTGGGTCACCTGATCCATCAGGGCGATGGCCTTGTGCACTTCCTCGATGCCCACGCTCTGCTCATGGCTGGCGGTGGAAATCTCGCCCATCACATCGGTGACCTGCTGCACGCTGGCCACGATCTGCTCCATGGTCTCGCCGGCGCGTTCCACCAGGCGGGTACCGTTCTCGACGTTGTCGACCGATGCATCGATCAGTTGCTTGACTTCCTTGGCCGCGGCCGCGCTGCGTTGCGCCAGATTGCGCACTTCGGTGGCGACCACGGCGAAGCCACGCCCCTGCTCCCCGGCGCGGGCCGCTTCCACGGCGGCGTTCAAGGCCAGGATATTGGTCTGGAAGGCGATGCCGTCGATCACACCGATGATGTCCACGATCTTGCGCGACGAGGTGTTGATCGCAGCCATGGTATCGACCACTTCATCGACGATGGCGCCACCCTGCTTGGCGATGTCGGAGGCATTGCGCGCCAGCTGGTTGGCTTCGCGGGCATGGCCGTCGTTCTGCTTGACGGTCGCCGTCAGCTGTTCCATGGCCGAGGCGGTTTCTTCCAGCGAGGCGGCCTGGTCTTCGGTACGGGCCGACAGGTCGCTGTTGCCGGCGGCGATCTGGGCGCTGATGGTGGCCACACCGGCGGCCGCATCACGCACTTCGGTCACGGTACTGCGCAGGTTGACGCTCATTTCGGAGAGCGTCGCCATGATGCTCTGGCGCTTGCCGCCATCGTAGCGACGCAGGGCCACTTCGTGGTACAGCTCGCCACGGTCCACCGCCAGTGCCAGCTGCTTGACCTCGTCCGGTTCGGCACCCAGGGCGCGACCGATGGATCGCGTGATCAGGCCGGCCAGCACCACCCCGGCCACCATGGCAGCCGCCAGCAGTACCAGCATGAAGGCCTGGAACCCACGGGCGGTGCTGCGTGCCTTGGCCGACTCGGTCTGGCTCATGTGTTCCTGCAGGTCGATGAATTTGTTCACCGTGGCCAGCCAGGTGATGAAGGCCGGTTTGGCTTCGCCCAGCATGATCTTGCGAGCGCCGTCGATGTCGCCGCTGCTGCGGGCGGCGATGATGCGCGCCGACAGCGGCATGGCGCGGGCTTCGGCGGCCTTGATCTGGGCCAGGGCGTCGCGCTCCTCGGCGTTGGGAGCATGCGCGCCCTTGTTGGCGAAGATGGCGTCCAGGGGCTGCGCCGATTGCTGGTAATCGGCATCGAGCTTGTTGATCAGGGCCACCACGTCCTTGACCTCGGCATCACCCACTAGCGTCAGGTCGCGCAAGGCGATGGCGCGGTCGTGGACGCTGCCACGGAAGTTGATGGCATAGCGCTGCTTGACATTATTGTCTTCGCTGACCGTGGTCAGGCTGCCTTCGATCGATTTGACCTTGCTGATGCTCACCACCGTCAGCACCAGCATCATCACCAGTACCAGCGCAAAACTGAGACCCAGGCGCGCGGCCACGCTGAGCGAACGCCCCTTATTGTTAGCCTTATCCATGATTTCCCCTGTTGTATGGATTTGATTGTGCGGATGCGATCCGCTGTCGGCGCTCTCTTGCGCCTTGGAAGACAGTGCGATGATAAGTTGAGCATGCACCCTCTGCAGGACAGAGAGGGGCATGTTTCTGGACAACCATCCCCAACTGGTCATCTGCTGTTTTCCCGGTCCGGGAGGCTATCACGACGATGGAAAGAGTTCTTGTACGTTCTCGGATTCGTAACTGGCCTCAAGCCAGCTTGCTTGCGCGATCCAGCAGCAGGCCAAGCAAGGCGCAGCAGCCGGCGAACAGGCCGATTCCGGCGACCACGCCCAGGCCGAGGATGCCCGCACCGATGGCGCTGCCGACGGAGAAGCCCAGGTACATGGTGGAGGTATTGAGCGAAAGCGAGACCGATGCCTGCGAGGTAGGGCCTGCTGCGATCAGCCGCGCCATCTGGGCCGGGAAGAAGGCCCAGACGGCAAAGCCCCATAGCGCCACGGCCAGCAGCACCGGTACCAGCGCGGCCTGGGGGCCGAGCCAGGTGGCCGCCGCCAGCGACCAGAATGCCAGCGTCAGCAGCAGGGCGGCCCGGACCACGCGCTGCGAGCCGAAGCGGTCGTTGAGCGCGCCACCGGTGCTCACGCCGATGGCCGCGGCGACGCCCCACAGGCTGACCGTCAAGCCGATCCTGGTTTCGCCGAAGGCCAGGGTACGCGTCAGATACGGCGCGATATAGGGATAGGCGGCATAGGCTGCGACCGACCAGAACAGGGTCACGGCCAGCAGGCGGCGCACCGGTGCTTGCCCGATCACGCCGACCCGTTCCCGCAGGTTGGCCACCTGCAACTGGCCACCGGCCCGGCGATCCACGCCCAGCCAGATGCCGACCACGGCCAGGGTACCCATGGTCGCCACTGCCAGGAAGGTGGCGCGCCAGCCAAAGGCGTGGCCCACCACGGAACCCAAGGGCAGGCCCAGGGCAATGGTCATGCCGCCACTGACGATGGCCAGCGCCCGGCCGCGTTGCTCGGGTTTGACAATGGCCCCGGCCAGGGCATTGGCATTGGGCGTGTAGAGCCCGGCGGCCACGGCCATGAGCAGGCGCGAGAAGAGCAGGCCGGCAAAGCTGGTGGACAGGGCCGCCGCCAGGTTGGCCAGGGTGAAGATGCCCATGGCGGCGATGAGCACATTACGACGGTTGACGTTGGCCGATAGCACCGTGGTGACGGGCGAACTCAAGGCCAGTACCAGGGTGAAGACGATCACCAGGCTGGCCACGACCGACACACTCATGCCGAAGTCGGTGGCCATGCGTGGCAGCAAGGGGGCGATCATGACGCCTTCGGTACCGATGGCAAAGGTACCCAGGGCCAGGAAACCGGCCGTCAGCAGCGAGCCCTGATGGACCTGCGCGCTGGCGGCAGCGGCGTCGATGCTGGCCGGATCGGCGACGTCAAAGACGATGGCCTGCATGCCGGGATTGGCGGCGACCACTTCATCGAGCAGCGCCTGGCGGCGACCGCCGATGATGACGGTGTTGCCCAGCTTGTGAAAGGCCTCGGCCAGGCCGCGTCCGATGCCGGAAGCGCCGCCGGTGATGAAGATGGTATTGTCGGTCAGTTGCGTGATGGTTCCTTAGTGAAAGAGGGAGGTAACAGAGTGGTATGCCCAGGGCCCATGCCGTTCTTCAGTGCGCGGCGCGGTAGCGCGGTGCCGGCGTATTGGCCGACAGCCCGGCGATGAGGGTCTGACGGGCCGCTTCATAGCCGGCCCATGCGCTTTGCTCATGCAGCGAGGGAATGGTGATCAGCTCGCCGCGCTGGAAACCCACCAGGGCGGCATCGACCATCTGTTCGGCCGGCATCACGATGGCAGGATCCAGGTGTTCCAACGGCAGTCCGCCGATGGCCCAGAAGTCGGTAGCGGTCGCGCCCGGCAGCACGGCCTGCACCTGCACGCCCTTGGTGGCCAGCTCATGGTGCAGCGACTGCGAGAAAGCCAGCACGAAGGCCTTGCTGCCGCCATAGACGCCGTTGAGCAATTCCGGGGCCACGCCCACGATGGAAGAGATATTGATGACCGCCCCCTGGCCGCGCGCTACGAAGCCGGGGACGGCCGCATAGGTGAGGCGGGTCGGGGCGGTGACGTTGAGGGCGATCATGCCGGTCATGTGTTCCACATCGCTTTGCAGCAGCGCAGTGTGGGTGCCGATGCCGGCGTTGTTGACCAGCAGAGTGATGCTGGCGTCGCTGCGCAGCTTGTCTTCCACTTGCGCCAGCGAGGCGGCCTGGCCGAGGTCGGCTTCCAGCACTTCGACGCTGCGGCCGGTCTGGTTGGTGATGCGTTCGGCCAGGGCGTTGAGCCGGGTCCGGTTGCGGGCCACCAGGATCAGGTCGTAGCCCAGGCGGGCCAGACGGTCGGCGTAAATCGCGCCGATGCCGGACGAGGCCCCAGTGACAAGGGCAGTGCCACGGTGGGCGGGGGTGTGCGGCTGGTTCATGCGGTTCTCCTTCGGTGTTGGGGTGTCGATGGAGTGCATCTTGGGCCGCTCGCGGAGTTCCTGAATGACGTATATGGTAGTGTTTTAAGACATTCTCATTCGTTATGGAGTCCGGACATGCACCACGTCGGCTATCTGCTCACTGAAGGATTCCAGGTCATGGGCCTGGCCACGCAGGCGGTCTTTGAATATGCCAACAAGGTGGCCGGCCACGAGTTCTACCGGCTGCACAACTATTCGGTCGGGGGTGGCGAGCTGACCTCCTCACTGGGCATGCGGGTCGCCACGGCCAAGGCTGCTGCCACGGCCAGCATCGATACCTGGGTCGTTTGCGGCGTAGGCAATCCGCTGGAGTCACCCGCCAGTGCCGAGGAGTGCGCCTTCCTGCAGCGCGCCGCCAAGAAGGCCAGGCGCATCGCCGGCATCTGCACCGGCGGCTTCGTGCTGGCTGAGGCAGGTTTGTTGACGCGGCGTCGCGCCACCACGCACTGGGCGTTTGCGCGCGCGATGCAGGAGCATTTTCCCGATATCCAGGTGGAAGACGACCGCATCTACATCGTCGATGGCCCGCTGTGGACCTCGGCCGGGATGACGGCCGGACTGGACTTGGCCCTGGCCATGGTGGGCAAGGACCTGGGCGAGCAAACCGCGCGCAGCGTGGCACGCAAGCTGGTGATGCACCAGCATCGCGCCGGCGGACAGTCGCAGCATTCCGAGATGCTGGAGCTGGCACCCAAGACCGACCGCATCCAGGATGCGCTGAACTATGCGCGGCGCAATCTCAAGCGCGCCCTGACGGTGGAAGAACTGGCCGGGGAGGCCAATCTGAGCGCGCGCCAGTTCACCCGCGTGTTCACCTCGGAGACGGGGCAATCCCCGGCCAAGGCCATCGAAGGCCTGCGACTGGAAGCGGCGCGGCTGATGATTGAGCAGAGCCGCCATCCGCTGGAAGTGGTGGCGCGCGAGACAGGATTCCGTGATCGCCGCCATATGCGCGAGGTGTTCCTGCGCGGCTTCGGGGTGGCACCGCAATCGATGCGGCGGGAGGGGCGCGCTTAATTGAAGCTCCGAAGCTCCCAAGCTCGCACGCTCGGCTAGTGCGCCGCGCTGCTGGAAAACAGGTTGATCACCATCACTCCCGCCACGATCAGCGCAATGCCCGCCACGGCCGGCCAGTCCAGGCGCTGATGGTGGATCAGCCAGGCGGCCAGCGTGATGAGCACCAGGCCCACGCCCGACCAGATCGCATAGGCCACGCTGGTGGGCATGGTGCGCAGGGTCAGCGCCAGGCAATAGAAGGACACTCCATAGCCCACTACCACGATGAGGCCTGGCAACAGGCGCGTGAATCCCTGCGAGGATTTCAGGGCGGTGGTGGCGATCACCTCGGCGACGATGGCAATGGCCAGGCTCAGGTAAGCGGACATGCGGATACTCCTGTGGATAAGTCAATTGTCAGTGGCTGAGGGCGCTCGCCAGAATAGCGAGGTGGGTATCGGCTGCCCACTGGTGGCGTAGCAGATGCGTACCGTGTCCGCCCGCGGACACCAAGGTGTCACGAAAGCGGACACTCTGGCTTCATCGTAAAATCTCAAGTCTTTGATTTTAAAGGATTTCATGGCAGGCACGGGGTTTGCAAAAGAAGGAGAGCCCCCCTCACCTCAAAGGAGTTGCCATGATCCGATCCACCTTCCCCCTCCGCTCGCTGGCGCTGGCCACCGTCCTGTTGGGCTCCCTGCTGGCCGCGCACGCCCAACCTGCGCCGCCCGGCCCCGGCCCCGGCCCCGGCATGACGCCACCGCCGCCGGCCACCTATGAGGCCGCGCTGACGGCCCAGCCCCCGGTCATCGAAGGCCGCGTCACGCGCCTCTTGATCAATCCCTACGGCGAGGCCGATGGCCTGCTGGTGGGTGAGCGCACCGTCATCAAGTTCCCGCCGCACCTGTCGCAAACATTGCAGAACACGGTCAAGCCCGGCCAGTCGGTGCGCGTGTTCGGCCAGGGTGAAGCGGCCGGCGTGATCAAGGCCGATGCCATCGTCAACCTGGCCAACGGCCAGACGGTGATCGACCGCCCGCCCGCCTTCGATGCCAACCCGCCGCTGCCGCCTCATCTGCGTGCTGCCCAGTTGCGCCAGATGTCGGTGCGCGGCAAGATCGCCCTGGTCCTGACCGGTCCCCGTGGCGAAGCCAATGGCGTCATCCTCGAT
>Ga0160495_100686_pt1 | contig 13363 bp, 9 predicted proteins | sample DID4MG_4_FD_108251 | JGI IMG/M metagenome (GOLD analysis project Ga0160495, IMG submission 108251) | Enriched soil microbial communities from UW Madison campus, WI, USA - DID2933_E24_FP4 MG | ecosystem: Environmental > Terrestrial > Soil > Unclassified | place: USA: Madison, Wisconsin | collected... | reverse complement strand
GGCGCGGCGGGTGTTTTCCATGACGGCATAGTCGATCGATTCGGCTGGCGATGCGCCAAAGGCGGCTTCGCCCAAGCGGCAGAAGTCGAGGTCGGTATAGGCCTTGGCCACCGACTCCTTGACCGCTGCGGCGATGAGCGGGCGATGCAGTTCCAGTTCTTCCAGATAATCGCGGGCGCGCAGCAGGAACATGCCGCTGTTCCAGTAGTAGCAACCATCGGCCACGAAGCCCTGGGCTCGCTCCAGGTCCGGTTTTTCCACAAAGCGCTCGACGGCGAAGTTGCCGCTGTCGCCATGGGGCGCGCCGCGCAGAATGTAGCCGTAACCGGTCTCGGGCTTGCTGGGCGTGATGCCAAAGGTCACCAGCGCCCCCTCCTGCACCGAGCGCATGGCCGCGCGCACCGCCTCATGGAAGGCTTCGCGATGGGTGATGACGTGGTCGGCCGGCAGCACCAGCATGATCGCATCGGGGTCATGACGCATCAGTTGCAGGGCCGCTGCCGCCACGGCGGGCGCGGTGTTCTTGCCTTGCGGCTCCAGCACGATGGCGTGCGGGCGCACATCCATTTCGCGCAATTGCTCGGCGATCATGAAGCGGTGCTCGTTGCCGCAGACCACCACGGGAGCCAGCGCTTCCGGCCAGGCGCACACCCGCGCCACCGTTTCTTGCAGCATGGTCTGCTCGCTCATCAACGGCAGCAGCTGCTTGGGATAGGCTGCACGCGAAAGCGGCCAAAGGCGGGTACCGGCGCCACCGGAGAGGATGACGGGATAGATGTTCATGATGGACTCTCTTCACTGGCTGGAGCGTGACGCGTGGCGATGGTCGCCGACGCGGCTGGCGCTCTGTTGTTCGAATTTTTTGTCGCACGGAAACTTGTTGCCCTACGCCACTGCGATTTGCTGCAAGGCAGTCCTGGCGCGGTGTTGCGCGGTGCAGGCAGTGTACTAGAACGCACTGCCTGCGACCAGTTCAGGTGCGACTCCGCCAAGCTGCCCGGCACGAAAGAACTGACGATGACTGACCCTTTCTGCACCATGGTTGGCTCCCTCGTTCAGGCCCGCGCCTGCAACAGATAGTCGGCGCAATGCAGCGCAATCTGTCGCCGCAACGACGCCGAGGCATTGATGATCGCCCAGGGCCGTCCGCGCCGCACGCAATGGCCATACAGCAGCATCAGCAGCGCCAATGCAGCGCTGTCGATGTACAGCAAGCGGGTGCAGTCCAGCACCAAGGGCACATCGCCCTGCGCGGCCTGCGCCAGCACCGGGCGCAGGCGCGCCAGATTGGGTTGGCCCAGCGCACCGGAAAACAGCAGTTCACAATCACCGCCATCCAGGCGGCAAAGCATGTCGGCCTGCTCAAACAGCGACGCTGCCGGACGATGGAGGCGGCTCTCCCAGATGCAGGGCAGCACGCGCGTGGCCAGCAGTCGCAGCAAGGCCATGCCATCGTCGAGGTAGCGCCGCCACAGCTTGGGTTCTTCCTTGATGCGCCACAGCCATTCCAGGCCGGTCTTCTGCGCCCAGCGTGGCGCGCGCGAGACCGTGCCAGCCACGAAGTTGACCACCGCGCCCAGATGGCTGACCAGCGGCGTGCGCAGCTGCGCCAGGTTATGCTGGATCCAGGCCTGTCCCTTCTTCGCGCCCAGCGCCACCACCAGGAAATCGGCGCGGCTGTCGTTGATGTGCGCCAGGATCTGCGGCGGACTCATCTCTTCGATGCTGCCAAAGCCGGGCGAGGCGTAACCGACACTGCGCAGACCCGAGGGCGTGGCATTGAGTTTTTCGTCAGCTGCCTGCGCCACGCCGGGCGGACCACCGAAGAAATACACGCGCAACGGCGCCTGCCCGTTTTCCATGCGCTGTTCGCGCAATGCCTGGAACAGGCTGGACCCGGCGACCCGCTCATTGATGGGCAAGCCCAAAGCGCGTGCGATCCAGACCAGCGGCATGCCGTCGGCAATGGAGAGATCGCTCTGGATGACCGAATGGCGAAACGCCGCATCATCCAGGCAGGCCACTGCAAAATTGAGATTGGGCGTGGACAGGAAGCAGCGCCGGCGCTCGCCGGCGGCGCGCTGCAGGATACCCGCAGCCTGCATCAGACTGACGCGGTCGAACGGCAGGCCGAGGATGGCCCAGACGTCGCGTTCGAAATCCGGTCCGCTGGCGATGACCTCGCCGCGCGCTTCGAGGGAGGCAGAAGAAGACGCCGGTTCACCCACGCGCGCCTTGATTTCCGATTTGATATTGACGTTATTCTGAATCACGTTTTGACCTCACCCATTCGACTTGCCGGTTGAACATGAACTTGCAATACAAGGGCAGCTTGCGCGCCACGTAAACGAAAGCTGCGCCCAGTTCGCGCAGGCTGATCACTTCGCGGCCAAAACCCGACCAAGCCAGCAGCACCGCCGCAGCAATCGCCGCCAAGATCAGCGTGGCCAGCAAGCAAGCTGCCACCCAGCCGGTGAGCACGGCGATCAGTGCACTGACGACCCACGCCGCACCGGCCATCATCACCAGCAAGGCCAGCGGCGGCACGCACAGGTCCAGCGCCAGCCCGGCCAATGCACCCTGCCCAGATGCCAGCGCACCGCCCAGCAGGCGCGGCACGTACGAGAGAATGACGCTCAGATGACCATGCTCCCAGCGCGTGCGCTGCGTGGCCGCGCCGCTCTCACTGGCGGGGAAATGGCTCAACACCATGGCGTCCGGACAGAACAGCGGCGCCTGTCCGGCGCGGGCCAGGTCCACGCCCAGTTTCATGTCTTCGACAATATGGCCGGTGGCCAGGTCGGCCTGACCAATCTGCTGCCAGGAAAACGCCATGCCGGTGCCCATCAGCTGGCACGGCAGGCCCAGCTTGTGCCAGCCCAGCGGGCGCACCAGGTTCTTGACCAGCCAGGCAAACTCGGCAATCTTGCGCCGCCCGCCCGCGCCCGCTGGCGCATGCATCAGATACAGCGCCTGCACCGGGCGACCGCTGCGCCAGCAGACCCGGGCGATGCGCTCCAGCGCGCCCGCTCCCAGCAGGCAATCCGCGTCGACCACGATAAGCACTTCCGGTGGGTCGGCGGCCAGTTCGCGGATGCCATGATCGAGCGCGTAACCCTTGCCGCGCAACGTGTCGTGAAAACGTTCGCTCACTTCCGCACCCGCATGGCGCGCGATATCCGCAGTCGCATCGCTGCAGTTGTCGGCCACCACCAGCACGCGGTCGCCCGCCTGCAACTGTCGCCGTATCCCGACAATGACTTCGGCAATGCCGCTGGCTTCATTGTGAGCTGGCACCAGCACCGCCACGCGCGGACGCTGCGGGCTTTCCTGCGCCGGCTGCAGGTCGGCCCAGCGCGCAGCCACCACCTGCACCAGCAGCACCGCTGCGGGAATGGCCAGCATCAGCAGGGCCAGCATCAAAAGAATTTGCAATAGCAGGATCATCATCGAACTTTCTTGGTCTCATGCCTCATCGGTCGCCTTTTGGAGAGTTCATCCTCAAAAAGATTCCGCACGATATTTACTAACAAATGTGAAATCCATAATGACGACATCAATTGCTCAACAACTACTGGCTTCATAGCGACAACGCTCTATACTTCAACCCATGGCCATTCGCGACAGCGTCAGAAAAACTAACAAATACGGCCCGTAACCTCATCCTCACACTCACCTCAAAGGAATGATGATGCAAGTTCGCACCCGCCCACCACGACTTCTTCCGCTGCTGGCCATGCTCGGCGCGCTGCACACCGCCATGCCGGCCCAGGCCGACGACTGGGGTACGTATCGCAAACCCTTCGCCGCCGATTCGCTGTGGAACAGCCGCCCCGTCAACCCCAGCTTCGCGTCGGATGTGATCCCGACCTCAACCTACTTCCCGGCCATCACCGCCAATGCCTATTCCACCGGCGTGTTCCTGGCTTCTCCGCAAGACCCTCCGGTCACCGTCACGGGTGCAGCCGGCAGCAAGGGCCTGCTCATCACCGATGAAGAGGGCTACCACGACATCACCATCCCGCACTGGCCGGCCTCGGTGAAGCCTGCACCTGGCTCGGATGGTCATGCCGACATCGTCGATCCGACCACCAACATCATCCATTCCTTCTGGCAGTTGAAGCAGGTCGGCACCCAGTGGACCGCCGCCCAATACTCCTGGACCAAGCTCGATGGCCGTGGCTGGCCCGATCCCGCGCACTACTACCAGGGCGCGCGCGCCACCGGAGTGCCCGCCTCGGGCGGCCTGATCCGCATCCATGAAGTGGAGCAGAAACCGGCCTACTATCCGCACGCACTGGCCATGTCGCTGACCTTCAACGGCCTGTCAGCCAACCCGACCTATGTCTTCCCGGCCACCTCGGCCGATACCAATGCCGCCAAGCTCAACAGCGGCGCCTTCCCGGAAGGCTCGCTGGTGATGCTGCCGCCGGACTTCGACACTAGCAAGCTGAGCGATCCCGAGCTGCGCCGCGTGGCCGAGACCCTCAAACGCTATGGGGCCTACATCGTCGATGCCAACACCGGCACGCCCTTTGCGATCTACGTCGAGATCGGCGCGTCCTACAACCTGCATCCTAATGGCTGGAACAACACTGCGGCCAATGAACTGCAAGTCATCCGCGCCGGCCTGCGCCGCGTCACCGGGGCCGGTGGCTGGGTCGATGGCAACGGCAACAGCTTCACGCCCAACCAGAACCTGAACCTGCTCTCCATGCGCGGCAACTGGACCCAGCAATCCGGCAGCACCCTGGGCAAGTACAGCTCCTGGGACCAGGCCGTGGTCTTCCCGGCCTCCAGCAGCGCCTCCGAGGTGGTCAACTACGCCAATCGCGGCATCTCCGGCATCAGTTGGGCTCAGCCGGTCAATGGCCGCAACTACAAGCTGACCGCCCGCACCACCGGCGGCGGCAAACTGCGCTTGCTGGTGCAAGACCAGGCCACCGGCAAGGCCGCCTTCGACAGCGGCTACCTCGACAACGGCCAGAGCAAGACCTTCACCTGGACTGCCACCAAACCAGCATTGGCGGTCTATGCCCGCAGCGGCGGCACCGGCCAGCCCTCAGCTGTCGCGGCTGAACTGATCCGCGCTGACTAAGGCCGTCAACACTCCCCGCCGGCATCTACGCCCCGCCCTCTCACGAGCGCGGGGCGTTTCTTTGCCCACGTCACTGCGGCGGCGTTGGCAACAGGCTGCGCCGCTGCATCTCGCCCAGCAACAGCCGCGATGCCGCCAGACTGATGTGCTGGTTGTCGTTGTACAGATAGGCGTCGCCCAGCTTGGCCAGGCATTTGCCATCAGGACAGAACAAGCCCTGCGGATCGAAAAACACTGCCTGCGGATGCGCGCGCTGCAAGGCTGCCACGGCAGCGTCGTAGTCGCGCCGCAAGGCCTGGTGCTCGGCTTCGGTGTAGGCACAGTCACGCGCCTGGCCGTCGCTGAAACGGTTCACGCAGGCATGCGGATCGAGCTTGAGGTAAGGCACGTCGGGCATGAAGACGACCTTCTTGCCTTCCTTGCGGAAGGCCTCGATCAGCGCCCCATAGCCCGACAGGAACGCTTCGCGCTTGCTCAGCGTGCGCCCGTCCTGCTGGTATTCGGAAGGCTGGGAGAGATCGCCGCGCGGATAGGCGCCGCTGATGACCACGGTCTCGATGGAAGGCAGCTTGCCCGCCACCGCAATGGCCTCGTTGGCGATGGCCGTGCAGTTGTTGGCCCAGCGCAGCAGATGGGTCGGCGTATAGGGCAGATTGGGATAGACGCGGCAGGCGTGTCCAGCCACCATCATGGCCGGCATCTTGACATCGCCCGAGAAGATCGCCGAGTGCAAGGCCATCACGTGGCTATCGCCCACGAACAGGGTGCGCGGCGCGGCTGAGTTGGACAAGCAAACTTCCTCATCCACGCCCTCCATGCCATTGAGCCGCGCGCAGCTGCCGTCGGAATTGCGCGAGCCTTCGAAGACATCGCTCTGGGTCAGGTAATCGAGCTTGCCATTGATGGCGCGCTCATCGAAGCCGCCCTTCAGATAGATCGCCAGTCCGCCCAGGCCCACTGCCACATTGATGGCCAGCAGCACCAGCACGGTGCGGCTGCGGGTGGAACCGCGCAGCGGACGTTCGATATAGCGATAGGTCAGCCAGGACAACAGCAGCGCGCCCAGTACCGCCGCTGCGCGCCATTCGGCGGGGGCGCTCTCGCCTTCGATGATGGTGGCAAAGGCCAGCAGCGGCCAATGCCACAGGTACAGCGGATAGCTCACCAGCCCCACCGCCACCATGCCCTGACTGGCCAGCACGCGGCGATTGAACCACGCCCCCGGCCCCGCCGAGAGCAGCAGGAACGCGCCCACCGCAGGCAGCAGCGCCCACCAGCCCGGGAAGGCGCGCGCGCCGTCGAGCAGGGCAAAACCGGCCAGTAGCAAGGCTGCGCCCAGCCAGGCTTGCAGGTTCTTGTGGCCACGTGTGAGCTCTGGGCGATGCAGGTTGATGTAGGCTAGTGCGCCGCCGATCATCAGTTCCCAGAAACGCGCCAGCGGCGAATAGAAGGCCGCGCTCTGGTCATGCCCGATGAAATAGAGATTCACGCCAAAAGACAGCAGGCCGATCACGCCCATGACGCCCAGGAAGCCCCAGCGGCGCTTCCAGACGAAGGCCAGCAGCAATGGCCAGAACAGGTAGAACTGTTCCTCGATGGCCAGGCTCCAGAGGTGCAGCAGCGGCTTGGTCTCGGCAGAGTTGTCGAAGTAGCCGCTCTCGCGCCAGAACAGGAAATTGGAAATAAGGTGGAGCCGCCGAAGGGGTGCTTGCCCAGTTGCTTGTATTCGTCGGCGAACAGCACGAACCAGCCCGCCACCAGGCACAGCGACATGACCGTCATCAAGGCCGGGAAGATGCGGCGCACCCGACGCACGTAGAAATCAACGATGGAAAAGCGGCCATGCTCCAGGTTCTTGAACAGGATCAGCGAGATCAGGAAGCCCGAGATCACGAAGAAGATGTCCACGCCGATGAAGCCGCCCGCAAACCATTCCGGGAAGGCATGGAAGATCACCACCGAGCCCACGGCGACTGCGCGCAGGCCATCGATGTCAGGCCGGTAGGCCGGATGCAGGGACGGCGCTGCGTCCGCGCTGAGCGCATGCTCCCCTGCCATCCCCCCCGGGCGGCGCGGGTGTGGTACCGGTGGTCCGGCGTCATTTTTCTGGGTCAAAAACACGGATAGGCTTCCTTATCGGTTCGGATCGGGTTCAGCGAAAACGCGCGCGCAGCACGCGCAGCGGCGCGTCGATGCAGCGGTCCACGGCGATGGCGAACAGCAGCGACAGAACGCCGGCCACAGCGATGTTGATGGCCGCGTTGTGCGACACCCAATCCACGTTGCTCAGCAGGATTTCGTGCGAGAGATAGATCGAATACGAATAGATGCCGATGCGCTGCACCCAGCGCAGGTTGAGCAGGCGGAACGGAAAGCTCTGCGGATGCGCCACCGAATAGAAAAACAGCGGCATCAGCGCCAGCCCCTGCAGGCTGTAGCGCAGCGTTTCACGGAATACGTCATCGCGCACCACCAGCGACAGCAATAGCAGCACGATGCCCAAGGTCACGCCGCTCACACGTACCGCCGGCTTGTGCAGTGCTGCGTAGGCCGCTGGCGGCAGCTTCAGCGTGGCCAGGATGCAGCCGAACAGGATGGAATCGATGCGCGTGTCGGTGGCGTAATAGGTGCGCTCCATCGATGCGCCATCCAGCAGCACCAGGCCGTAGCGCCACAGCAGCACCAGCAGGCAGAGTCCACCCAGGTAAAGCGCAATCTTGCGGCGATCGGCCTTGCGCATCAGGAAGATGAACAGCGCCGGGAAAACGAAATAGAAATGCTCCTCCACCGCCAGCGACCAGAATACGCCCGTGCCTTGCGGCAGCGTGTGGCCGGGATCGAAGAACAGCACGTAGTAGTTGGCGAAGTAGAACAGCTGCGCCAGGAAACCCGGCCAGGAAGCATCGCCGGTGAACACACCCAGCCAGGTGAGCGTATAGGTCAGCACCAGCACCAGCAGCAAGGGCGGCGTCAGGCGCAGCAGGCGGCGCAGGTAGAAGTGGCGTACGTTGACGCCGCCGCTGTGGTCGAATTCACGCACCAGCAAGGTGGTGATCAGATAGCCGCTGAGGAAGAAGAAGATGGTCACCCCCAGTCCGCCTGGCACGATGCGGCCCAGGCCAGCATGGCTCATGAAGACGATGGCAATGGCCAGGGCGCGCCACCCGTCCAGCGAAGGGATTTCCTTGTGCTGGGTGTGGACCATGCCCAGCGCGCGCCAATCCTGGGCGCTGCCGGCGGCAGAGAAGCTGCGGGCCAGCGTCATCGGGTCCCTCCCGCTGGTGCAGCCAGGCCCAGGGCCTGCGGCTGGGGAGCCAGATGGGCATTGAACAGGCGCGCCAGCTTGGCGGCCTCGACATTGACCGAATGCCGCTCCACCGCGCGCAGCTGGGCCGCCTGCCCCATCGTCGCCAGTTGCTCGGGCGTGGCTTGCAGGCAGGCTTGCATGGCATCGGTGAGGCGTTCGATGTCGCCGGCGGGGAAGAGCCAACCGTTTTCTTCGTGGATCACCAGTTCGGGGATGCCAGCGATGTAGGTAGTCAGCACGGGGCGACGCAAGGCCATGGCTTCCATGATCACCACTGGCAAGCCTTCGGCAAAGCTAGGCAGGACCATGGCGCGTGCGGCCAGCAATTCCTCGCGCACCTGCGGGCTGCTGATCCATCCGGTGATGCGGATGTGTTGTTGCAGGTCATGATGAGCGATGCGCTCCTCGATCTGGACGCGCATCTCGCCATCGCCGGCCAGCACCAGTTCGAAGGCCACGCCGCGCCGCATCAGTTGCGCCGCCGCTTCCACCAGCAGGAGCTGGCCCTTCTGCTCGCACAGGCGACCGATGCAGACCAGGCGCGGCGCGATCTGCGGCGTGGTGGGCGCACCTGCATAGAAGCCGCGCTCCAGTCCGCAATGGACGATGGCAATCTTGTCCCAGGCGGCTTGCTCGACCCAGCGGTACAACTGGCTCTGGCAGAACGAGGTGATGGCGACCGTGAAGGCGGAGCGACGGATCTTTTCATCCAGGCCCAGGGCCTGCGGCTTGTCGAACTCTTCGGGGCCATGCACGGTGAAGCTGTAGGAAGGCCCGCCCAGGCATTGCGCCAGCATGACGATCTCGGCCGAGTTAGTGCCGAAATGGGCATGGATGTGGCGCACGCCTTCAGCGTTACACCATTGCGCCACCTGCGCGGCTTCGGCCAGGTAAGCCAGGTGGTAAGGCAGCCCGCGCTCGCCGCGCCGGGCCATCTTCAGGGCCAAGCCGAGCGCTGCCAGGAAGCGCCCGGGGGCAGCCGTCATCTGGCGCAGCATGGGGGCCAGCAGCCCGGCCATGCCTCGCCGCAGCACATAACGGGTGCGCCCGAGTTCGGCGCGGTCGTCGTCATCGACGATCTCCGCGTCCCAGCCGCGCAGCGCGATGCGCACGACCTCGAAGCCCTGGGCTTCCACCGCTGCGATCTCGCGGCGGATGAAGCTGTGGCTGACCTTGGGATACTGATTGATGAAATAGGCGATTTTTGTCGGCATGTCGTGTCGTGGCGCGATGCGCCTTCAGTTCGAGGGTTCCGGATGGCGCAGTCCCGGCATGGCGGCGCGGTGCAAGGGACGGGCCTTGCGCTGGCGCAGCTCTTCCTGCCAGGCTTCGCTGTTCATGTACACCGAGCAACCCATGCCCAGCAACAGCCAGAAGTACCAGTTGAAAGCCAGGTAGGACAGCAGGTTGTCGGAAGCCGAGACCACCAGATATTCGACCAGGGTGCAGATGAGGATCACCGCGCCCAGGCGGTCCAGCTGGTAGAGCTTCATCAGCTTGCGCAGCACCATGTAGAAGATGCTGAGATAGGCCAGCATGCCGATGAGGCCGGTATCGAAGAACCACTGCACGAACACGCTATGCGCGCCCCATTTGGTGGTGCCGGCCAGCGGGAAGAAGGTCTGCGAGAAATACGGGAAGGACTCCACGCCATAGCCGGTCAGGTAGTGCGAGGGCGACATCCACTTCAGCCCCGACTCCCACAGATAGACGCGCCAGGCGAAGGAGTTCAGCTTGGCATAGGTCTGCACGGTGTTGCCGCTGTCGAGCTGCATGACGCGCTCCTGCACGCTGGGCACCAGCATGGCCAGCATGGGCAGGATCGTCAGGTAGATCAGGTAGCGCCGCTCGAACATCACGCCATACAGCAGCATGAGCATGAAGGATGCGATCCAGGCGCTGCGCGTCTGGGTCAGCAGCAACAGGGCGAACAGCAGCAGCATGTAGCCCATCAGCGCAAAGCGCTTGAACTGGGTGAGGCGGAAGAACGGACTCTTGAGCGCGTACAGCCCCAGCGAGATCACCAGCGTGAGGTAGAAGGCCAGGATGTTGGGATGGCCGAAGGTGCTCTGCAGGCGGAAATTGGCCAGCCCGCCGCGGCCATAGAGACCGGTGGCGACGATGCCATAGAGGGCCGGCACGATGGAAGAGGCAATCATCAGCTTGACCATGCTGCGGAAGTCTTCCGGCGTGCGCACCACGTAGAAGGCGCAGACGAAGACGGCGAAGTAGGAGCACAGCGATAGCACGATCTTGATGGCGGCCACGCGATCAGGCGAGATCAGCACGCCCGCTGAAGCCACCGCCAGCAACACCAGCCAGGGCACGGCCATCCAACGCGGCAGCTGCTTGGGTTTTTCCACCACGAAGAGGAAGGCGATCAGGATGATCAAGCCATTGATGGCTGCGCCCAGGCCCATGCCGCCGCCGACCCGGGTCGATTCGAGCACGATGTCGCCCGAGGCGCGGAACAGGAAGATCAACAGCAGCAAGAGCTTGCGGTTGAACAGGAACAGCCCACCCAGCACGAACAACGCCGGCAGCGCCGCCAGGCGGCCGACACTGTCGCCCAGCAAGGCGATGGCGACCGGCAAGGCCATGCCGACCAGGATGGAGACCAGGATGGCGGCGGCCAGCAACAGCCATTGGCTGGTATCAAGGGAATATCGTTTCATGCTTGCATCCTCTGCACGGGGCCAGGAGAAAATTCAGATTGCATCAGGCCGGCAACAGCAGGCCTGGATTGTTCTTGCGCAGCGCCGCTTCCAGGTCTTGCAGAAAGCCTTGCTGCAGGGCGAAGGCGGCGTCTTGCCCGGACGGATCGCTGATGAGGCTGGAAGCGCGCACCAGGATGCCGTCGGCAATATGGCCTTGCATGCCCTGGCGGAAAATCGTCAGGCGCGCGTCCAGGCCGCCTACCGGCAGTGCATCGCCAATGCGCGTCCAGTAACTGACTGGCTCCATGCGATCGCCACTGCGAGCGAGGAAGCGTCGGCCTTCGATGATCTTGCCGTCGGTGGCGCGCATGGACAACGGCGCTTGGCCGGAGAGCGTGAAGCCCTGTGCCACGTAGCAGACCTCGGGCGGATGGATCTTGACGTCCTGCATCTGCTCACGGGCGTAGGCCAGCGCCAGCATGACCTGCTGGCCGCGACTGTTGACATAGGTGCGGGCGATCTCGTCGTCGTAGGGCTGCTCGGCGGTGCGGCCCGTGCCTTCCTGCAAGGTCGTGCTCACTTGCAGATAAGGCGAAGGCACCATGCGCCAGTCGCCGAAGCGCTGCGGCAGGAAAGTCGCGAACGGCGCGGCCTTGGCGACGCTCTCCTGATGCGGTGCCCGCGCATAGGCCACGCCCACTGCCATCAGCATGCCGCTGACCAACACAGCGGCCACCGGCAGGCGCAGGGCAAACACACCTTCCTGTTGCAGCGGCGCAGCAGCCTGGCGACGCACGGATGATGCCGGCACCGCCCTGCCCCGCGCGCGCGCCAACTGCACGGCAATCCAGCGCAACAGGCTATCCATGCCGATGATCAGCCCCAAGGCCACAAAGAACAGCAGCATGCCCGCAAAACCATGCAGAAAGCCCTGCCCGGCTGCGTCCCCGAGGTAGAAGGTGATCAGCGCCAGCGCCACCACCCGCACCGTGTTGGCGGTGAAGGAGATCGGCACGATCAGCAAGGCCAGCAGACTGTTGCGCACCAGCGAGGGATGCCGCACCAGGTTCATGTACAGCAGCCCCAGCGCTTCCAGCGTGAACAGCGAGTTCAGGCCCGCGCAGGCGTCGGCCACCAGCAACTGGTAAGGGCCGATGCTGATGATCACGCCGCTGCGCGCCACCGGATAATCGAGCAGTTGCAACAGATGCTGGGCCGCATAGGACACGCCTATCTTCAGCGGCTGGGTCAGCACGTCGACCACCGAGGCCGGCAGCGGCACCATGAAAAGCTTGAAGAAGAAGGCGAACCACAGGCGGCGGCAGGTCTTCACGCCATACAGCAGCAAGACGATGCCCACCAGGATGGGGATGAGCGAACCGGCCTCCATGAACAGCACCGTCTGCGCCCGTCCCAACGCGAAGCACAGCAGCCCCAGCAACAGCATCAGGCTGCCGGCCAGCGGCGCGGGCTGGCGCAGCAGCGCCCCTTGCTCGTGCAACTGGCGGATACGCACACCCAGATAGATGCAGGCCACCACCAGCACGATCGGACCGTGGGCATTGCGTTCGCTGCCCCACACCCCCTGCAGCAGGTCCACAAAGCTGGGCACGTACATGGCGGCCAGCCCGAGGGCGACCAGCAGCCAGGACATAGTCCCGGGGCTGCGGTCCTGCGGCGGATTGAGGGTCTGTTCCAGGCTCATGATGGGCGCGGGAAGGCGTGGCTCAGAACTCGTTGAGCACGCTGCCCACCACCATCACGCGGGCATCGGCCAGGCGATCGGTGAGGCTACGCACGGCGGCGATGTGGCTGACGTTCTTGCGCACCACCATCAGGGCCGCGCCAGTACGCCCCGCCACCATCTGGCCGTCGGCGCAGTCGCCGCCGGCGGGGGTGTCGATGAGGATGACGTCGTAGCTCGGCGCAAGCTCTTGCAAGAGTTGCGCGAAGGGCTGGCGGCCCAGCAGTTCCTGCGGGTTGGGTGGGGTCGGACCAGTGGGCATGACCGACAGGTCGATCAGGGCCGGGATGCGCTGGATCGCTTCGGCCGCCGTGGCGCGGCCAGCGATCACTCCCGACAGGCCGTTGCGGTTGTCCAATCCGAACAGCTCGTGCTGGCGCGGGTTGCGCATATCGCCGTCGATGAGCAAGGTGCGCTCGCCCAGCTGCGAAAACACGACGGCAAGATTGGCCGCCAGGAAGCTGCGCCCTTCCCCGCGCGCCGGGCTGGTGATGGTCAGGGCCTTATGGCCGAGGTCGGCATCGAACCAGCGCAGCATGAGCTGGCTGCGCAGCGCG
>Ga0160495_100679_pt1 | contig 13437 bp, 9 predicted proteins | sample DID4MG_4_FD_108251 | JGI IMG/M metagenome (GOLD analysis project Ga0160495, IMG submission 108251) | Enriched soil microbial communities from UW Madison campus, WI, USA - DID2933_E24_FP4 MG | ecosystem: Environmental > Terrestrial > Soil > Unclassified | place: USA: Madison, Wisconsin | collected... | reverse complement strand
GGTGAAGTGATCGCCATCATCGGCAAGAGCGGCTCGGGCAAGTCCACGCTGCTGCGCTGCATCAACGGCCTGGAGAGCATCGACGAAGGCAACATCAGTGTGGCCGGTGCCAAGCTGGGCGCGAGCGAACTGGAGCTGCGCAATCTGCGCCTGAAGGTGGGCATGATCTTCCAGCAGTTCAACCTGTTCCCGCACCTTTCGGTGGGGCGCAACGTGATGATCGCGCCGATGATCGTCAAGGGCGTCTCCGAAGCCGAGGCCATGGCCACCGCCAAGGCCAACCTGGAAAAGGTCGGCCTTGGCCACAAGTTCGACGCCTATCCGGACCAGCTCTCAGGCGGCCAGCAGCAACGCGTAGCGATTGCCCGTGCGCTGTCGATGAGTCCGCAGGCCTTGCTCTGCGACGAGATCACCTCGGCGCTGGACCCTGAGCTGGTCAACGAAGTGCTGACCGTCATGCGAGGCCTGGCCAAGGAAGGCATGACGCTGTTGATGGTCACGCACGAAATGCGTTTTGCGCGCGAGGTCTGCAATCGGCTGGTCTTCATGCATCAGGGCAAGGTCCATGAGATCGGGCCGCCGGAGGAATTGTTCGGCAACCCCAAGACGCCGGAATTGCAGCAGTTCATCGGGATGACGCAAGGGGCTTGATACGCAGCCAGGCTGCGCGGCAACGGTAGGATGACACCCCAGGTCTGGAAGATTTTCCGGGCCTGGGGTGTTTTTATTGGCGAGCAGTCTTGGCATGGTGGTGCGGAGGATATGGCGCTCGCGCCGTGGACGCTGTGCTGTCTTGTTGTTGAATACGGATGTTTCCCGATTCAATTCAATGCAATTCAATACGACTGCATAGCGCACTGAACTTGGCCATGCCAGCAGAATTCTCTGCACAACTGGGGTATTAGCGGATTCTACTGCTCGGTGCATCTAGAACTCATTTCATCAATAGGCGTGGGATGCGTTCTAATTCCTGCGGCAAGTCAGAAGATGCTTCCAGATCGCTGCGGCTTTCTGGGGGCGACCATGATTCAGAGTACCGCGTGACTCTTGTTGATTTTTCATCACTCAAGATGAAATACAACAACCTGTTAAGTTCTTATTTAACGGGAGTGTAAGTTTTAGTAAAATTGCCGCTCGGCATATTTTCCATCTGGAAATTGCACTAATGCCAGGCAGTCGCACCATCACGCTGATGGCGCGCACCCATTACCGTTTCACAAAAATACAAACATAAAAATGAGTCAGGATCCTCAGGGGAGCCTGCGGAGGCGCTTGCGCCTGCGCGGGAGAGTTAGCTTTTTGCCTATCGTTTTGTGTGTGCTCCAGGCGGGCTTGATGTCCAGCGCCTGGGCGCAGGCCGATCTGTCCGCGCAAGAATTCCAGCGCCAGCAAGAGCGCGAGCGTGAAATGCGTCGCCAGCAAGAGCGCAGTCCCGACGTGCGGCTGCCGGCACAGCCGAACGCCGCCGCTGAGGCGATCCCGGCCCAGGAGTCGCCGTGCTTTCCCGTGCATCGTGTCGTGCTGGATGGCCCCGGCAGTGCGCGCTTCGACTGGGTGCTGAACCTGCCGCAAGCCCAACCAGGCGGACGCTGCCTGGGCGTGCAAGGAATCAATGCCGTGATGTCGGCCTTGCAGGACGCCATCGTCGCGCGCGGTTACGTCACTACCCGCGTACTGGCCCAGCCGCAGGATATCGCCAGCGGCGAGCTGCGGCTGACCATCGTCCCCGGCAAGATCCGCGCTATTCGTTTCGCTGACAACGCCGATCCACGCGCCACCCAGTGGAATGCGCTGCCCGCATCCTCGGGTGATCTCCTCAATCTGCGCGATATCGAACAAGGCCTGGAAAACCTCAAGCGCGTTCCCACCGCCGAGGCCGATATCCAGATCGCCCCCAGCGAAGGCAAGGATGCCGCCCCCGGCGACAGCGATCTGGTGATCAGCTACCGGCAGGGCATACCGATCCGCCTGACACTGACGGCCGATGACAGTGGGACCAAGGCCACCGGTAAATACCAGGGCAGCGCCACCGTTTCACTGGACAATTGGCTGACCCTCAACGATCTGTTCTACATCAGCTTCAGCCACGATCTTGGCGGCGGCGATCCCGGCGTGCGCGGTAGCAAGAGCCAGGTGGTGCATTACTCGCTGCCGCTGGGTTACTGGACGCTGTCCTTCACCAACAGCAGCAACCGCTATCACCAGGCCGTGGCTGGCATCAACCAGACCTATCTCTACAGCGGCCAGAGCGAGAGCAACGAATTGAAGCTCAGCCGCCTGATCTACCGCGATGCGGTCCGCAAGACCACGGTCTCGTTCAAGGGCTTTCTGCGCGCATCCAGCAATTACGTTGACGATACAGAAGTGCAGGTGCAGCGCCGTCGCGTGGCGGGCTGGGAGATGGGACTGGCGCATCGCGAATTCATCGGCGAGGCAACGCTGGATCTGGCCCTGGCCTACAAGCGCGGCACCGGCGCGTTCGACGCCATGGCTGCCCCCGAGGAAACCTTTGGCGAAGGGACGTCGCGCTTTCGGCTGATCACCTCCGACCTGAACCTGAGTGCGCCCTTCGCCTTGCCCATGCCCTGGGGCAAGCAGGCCATGCGCTACACCCTGGGTGCGCGCGCCCAGCACCACGCGCACCAGCTATGGCAAGCGCGCCTACACCAACGCGATCGGCAGCACCCTCAGCGGCGATACAACCGTACTGCAAGCCGGCCAGGACATGAGCATCGTCGGCAGCAACGTTGTATCGAGCGCCGGGACCTCGCTGGTGGCGGGCAACAACATCACAGTCGCCGCCGCCAGTGACAAGTTCGAATCCGCCGAGGGCAGCAACAAGAAGAGCAGCGGTCTGTTGAGTGGAGGGGGATTCGGTTTCACCATCGGCACGCGCGAGCTGGATAACAAGAGCACCAGCGTCAGCACCACCGCCGTATCGTCCAATGTGGGCAGCATTGATGGCAATGTCTCGATCAAGGCGGGCAATGGCTATACGCAGAGCGGCAGCAATGTGCTTGCGCCCAAAGGGGATATTGATGTGGTGGCCAAGCAGATCAGTATTCTGGCCGCGGCTGAGACCGAGCGCAGCACGCAGGATATGGTCTTCAAGCAAAGCGGTTTGACGATACAGATCACCAGCCCGGTGCTGTCGGCGATTCAGACGGCGCAGCAGATGGCACAGGCGGCCAAGAGTACCAAGGATGGGCGGATGCAATTGCTGGCCGCCGCCAATATCGGCTTTGCGGGAAAGAATGCTTATGACGCGGTCAAGACCGGGCAGGGCTTTGCGGTCGATGGCAAAGATAACCCCCAAATCCGCACCAATGCGCTCGATGAAAACGGTAACGCCAAACTCGGTGCCGACAAGAATCCCGAGACCCGCGACGCCACATCCGCCGACAAGGTGGGCGGCATCAACCTGGCCATCAGCATAGGTGCGAGCAAGAGCGAGAACCACACCCAGGCCAGCGCCAGCACCGCACGCGGCTCTACGCTCAATGCCGGCGGCAACATCAGCCTGACGGCGCAAGGCGGTGGTGCAGATAGCAACCTCATCGTGCAGGGCAGCGACATCAAGTCCGGCGCTGACACACTGCTTAAAGCCGACAACGAAGTGCGCCTGCTGGCCGCGCAAAGCACGACCGAACAGCACAGCAGCAACAAGGCGATGTCGGGATCGGTGGGGATCTCGATTGGCACCGATGGCTTGCTCTTCAATGCAGGCTTGTCGGGGAGTCGGGGGCGTGGCGACGGGAGTGATGTTGCCCAGGTCAATACGCATGTTGATGCGGGCAACAAGCTCACCATCGCATCGGGTACCGATACCACCATCAAGGGAGCCGTGGCCAGCGGCAAGCAGGTGGTGATCGATGTTGGCACCAGTGGCAGCGGTAATCTCAATATCGAAAGCCTGCAGGACACGAGTACCTACAAGAGCCGCCAGCAAAGCGCAGGGGTGAGTATCTCGGCGGGGATGGGGCGGATGAGCGGCAGTCTCAACCTGGCGCGTAGCAGTGTGGATGGCAATTACGCCAGTGTGAATGAGCAATCAGGCATCAAGGCTGGGGATGAGGGCTTCCAGATCAAGGTGGCGGGTAATACGGACTTGAAGGGGGCGAAGATTGCCAGTACAGACAAGGCAGTGGCAGATGGAAAGAACCAGTTCCAGACAGCCAGCTTGACGATGAGCGATATCCAGAATAGGAGTGAGTACAAGGCTGAAAGCCAGAGCGTCAGTGCAGGCGGCGGATACGGTGGCGGCAAGACCTCGTTGAACGGGACCGGGGTGGGCTTTGCGAATGAAAGTGGCAGTGATGCGAGCGTGACGAAGTCTGGTATCTCGGGCATCGCTGGCGATACTACGGTTCGGAGCGACAAGGATAGTAGTAACGCATTGGTGAAGAACTGGAATGCGCAGGAGCTGCAGGCTGATGTGGAAGCTCAAGCGAAGATCATGGAGGCGTTTGGCAAGCAGGCAGCGCTGGGCATTGGTACCTACGCCAGCTTGCAGTACAAAAAGGCTTTGGATGCCGGCGATGCGGAGGGCATTGAAAACTGGAAGGAAGGCGGAGCCTACCGTACGGCATTGCATGCGGCAGCTGGCGCGCTGGGTGGTGGTCTGGCAGGTGCTGCCGGGGCTACAGTATCTTCGGTATCGATGCCCGAAATTGCCAAGGTAATCGGTGATCTGAATGTACCTGATGCGGTTAAGCTGGCGCTGGGACAGGTCGCATCTGCCGCGCTGGGTGCAGCTGTCGGTGGAGCACAAGGAATGTCTTCGGCCGTGAGTGTTGAGGCTAACAATCGACAGCTTCACGAAGACAGCAAGGCCAAAGAAAAGACTTTGGCCAAAGGATTAGCAGAAAAGAGTAACGGGAAATACACAACAGAGCAGATCGAAAATGCCCTCCGCTCTGCAAATAACAAAAAATTAGGAGAGACAATCCTTACTGGATCTGTGATTGCATTAAACGGAAGCACACCTGCGAACTCAATTTATGACACAAGAGGAATGGTGCTGGTTTCAGATACGCAAGGAAATAACTATTTAGTCCAAACAGGTCTGCAAAATACACCTCCATCCGATCTGCGTGACTATATTGCCGCCAATACGGCGGGAACCTATACGTGGAGCAATACAGTCAGTTCAAGTTCCGGCAATATTCCGGCCGTTAATCCATTTTCTTCGGGGTGGAATACAGGAGAAATGTCAGCAGGTATCGGAACACCGGGGTTGCCTTCCCCAGATTATCTTTCCATACAAGGCGGGGCTTTTGGTGCAAACGTCAACCTCGCAGTCAATCTTCATGACGGTACCGTATTCTTTGGCGGCGGGGGAAATGTACCTATCTCAACATCAGTAAGTATCAACGCTGGATTTTTGCCTGCAAACTATGGTTTGTCTTCGGGAGATAAAGCTGTGAATACTTCAGGCTTCTTACAAGGAGCTGGCGCCAGTGCCTCTGGATGTCTGTTCGTCGTATGTGTTGGGGGGAACCATAGTTTTGGTGGCGGTTGGTCCGGTACATCCGTAGAAATCGGGGTCGGCAGTGGATTCTCTGCTGGAACCGGAGCAGCAGTGGAGGCGGGAACTCCGATAAGAAAGAATTAAACTTCAGAAGACATGTTGATAAAAATAATGGAGTTATTTTTGATGTTAGATGTTGAAAAAATTAAGCGACGTTTTCTGATGGTTTTTATACCAACGATTTTGGTTGGATTCTTCTATTCAATATCGATCAGAAAAAACGTTGGCCCTACGAATAACCAACTAGCTCTCATGAAAGAGGAAATGCGATGGCTTAAACAGGATGGCGAGCGGAATATTGTGACCTACGCTGAAGGTGAAGTCTCGAAGTCGGGTTTAGCGTATCTCTACGCAATTATTGAACCCACATATTGGCGCCAACCATCTTCCAATATTTTAGAAGCACACGGTTGGGCCTTTTATTCGGAGGGAGAATATTGCAAATATGGCGTCAAATTGACCCTCAATCCGTCTGCATATAAAAATAAGAATGCTATTTCTATTCGGATGACATACGACGAGAAATCTGTAGAAGAATGCAGAAAAACTAGCGTGTTTACCGATCGCTCGACTACCACCTTTTCGCCATGAAAGATCCCGGCCAGGCGCAATTGTGGTGGCAAAGTTCAGGGCGCACTCTTCATAGATGAGGGGGGGGGCGTTCTTTCCGGCTATAACCAAATATGTGTTAAGGCTTCTGTTAAAAAAGTCTTCTCAGCTGCGGAAGAGATTCCCGGAGTTTCGATCGTGAATTTGCAGCCTGAAAGCTAGTTTTTACGCTCATCTTGATTTTCTATTGCAACTGCGCAGATCAGAGGAATGCCACCGGGTGATCTGCAATATGTGTGAGCACATGGCGCAGCCAGGCTTCAGGATCGACTTCATTGAGCTTGGCGGTCCCGATCAGGGAGTAGGTCGCGGTGGTGGGCGCGCCACCGCTGTCAGTACTTCGATCACATTTTTGTGTAAACGGGGTTTCGTTTAATTCATAGAGATACGCTCACCGAACTGGATAGTAACTGACCTGCTCCCCAAGATTAGTACGGTATTGATATAGAGCCCGCCCCATACAGAGGCAAAATGAAGAAACGCTTTACTGAAAAGCAGAACTTAGAAAGATCACCACCGCATCAACGCGCAATCTCACACACCTTGCGATCATTCTCATAGAACACCACCGGCCCGCTCGTATAGCGATCCTTGGGAATGGCTACCATCAGATAATCCTTGATGCGGTAGGAGGCCCCCGAAGCCGGGGCGCGGTAGAGATAGTTCAGCCGCAGCGTACCGTCGCGCAGGCGCACCGACAGTGGAGTGAAGACGTGGGGACGTTCGGCGGCGTCCGGGGCGCTCATGGTCCGCGCCACCATCAGATATTGCTTGCGCTCGAAGTGATCGGCCGAGGGGCCGGTGGGGCGGCGGTCATCCATGGTGGGGGCCGGCTGCATCCATTGGTCCCACTCGGCGCGGCTACGGATCAGGGTGCAAAAGACCGGCTGGCGCTGGTCATCCCAGTTCTTCAGGAAGCCCTGATAGGAACCGCTGAGCACGGTCTTGAACGGGATCACCGTGGGGTCTTCCTGCTCGCTCCACGGCATCATCGAACAACCGCCTGCGCTGGCTAACGTCGTCGCGGCCAGCATCCATTGCATTGAAACCCTGATCGTCTTGCGCATGTGTTTTCCCCAGTAGGCTTGGCATTTAATCATGTCTTTAGCGCCAAAAGCGAAAAATCATCGAATCTTTACCTCCCTCTCATTTGTCGGGAGACCTCCTGCCAAGCTCCAGCTCTGAGTGTCCCGCGCCTCATTGGTTCAGCCTGCACGCACTGGAGCAGCAAGGACGAATTGCGGGATAATGCCGGGTCCGGGAGGGGCGGCGCGATCCATGCCGCCTGCCTCCCCTGTCTTTACCGTTCTCGCCAATACTGAAGGGTCGTCGCCATGAACACTGCTGTCACTTCCTCCCCCGCATCCGGCGCTGCGCTGGATGCCTTCATCGCCGGCATGCCCAAGACCGAACTGCACCTGCATATCGAAGGCACGCTGGAGCCCGAACTGATGTTCGCGCTGGCCCAGCGCAATCAGATCGCCCTGCCCTACGCGTCGGTGGACGCCTTACGCGCTGCCTATGACTTCAGCGATCTGCAATCCTTCCTCGACCTCTACTACGCCGGTGCCAACGTGCTGCGTACCGAGCAAGACTTCTACGACATGACCGCGGCCTACATCGCCCGCGCGCAAGCCGACAATGTGCGCCATGCCGAGATCTTCTTCGATCCGCAGACCCACACCGAGCGTGGCATTCCCATCGCTACGGTCTTCGCTGGCATCGCCAATGCCCTGCGCGATGCGCGCCGCCGCGATGGCTTCGGCAGCGTGATGATCATGTCCTTCCTGCGCCATCTCTCCGAAGAAGACGCCTTCGCCACGCTGGAAGCCGCGCTGCCGCTGCGCGAGCAATATGCCGATCTGTGGCTGGGCATCGGCCTGGATTCGTCCGAGCGCGGCAATCCTCCAGAAAAATTCGAGCGCGTCTATGCCCGCTGCCGCGAGCTGGACTTCCGCCTGGTGGCCCACGCGGGCGAGGAAGGTCCGGCGGCCTATGTCATCGGCGCACTCGACGTGCTGCACGTCGAGCGTATCGACCACGGCGTGCGCAGCGAGGAAGACCCAGCGTTGATGCAGCGCCTGGCGCAGCAACGCACGCCGCTGACGGTCTGCCCGCTGTCCAACCTCAAGCTGTGCGTGGTCAAGGACATGGCCGAGCACAACCTGGCGCGCCTGCTCGACGCCGGCCTGGCCGTGACGGTCAACTCCGACGATCCGGCCTACTTCGGCGGCTACATGAATGCCAACTACCACGCCGTGGCACGCTCGCTGCATCTCTCGCGTGAGCAGGTGCTGCAATTGGCACGCAACGGCATCGATGCCTGCTTCCTGTCCGACGAAGACAAGGCCGTGCTGCACCAGGAGCTGGAGCAGTACGCCACCGCACACTGACCCGCCCTACCCACCCAAGACGCCCGGCCCGCCCGGGCGTTTTGTTTTTCTGCCGCCGGGCGGCAAGCACGTTTCTTGCATGAAGCTGACCGGGAAGCCAGCGTCCGGATGCGCCAGGTGCGTTCTGGACAAGCTCCCTCCCGATCAGGCAAGACGACAAATCTTGGCACGGATTGACGACAATTTCTGGAAGTAAGATTACGCAACGCAACAGCCTGACGTCTATTGGCAAAAGAGGATAAAAGACGGAATCAGGCCGCAGGGACGCTGCATTGCAGCACCGAAACTCTGGAAAGAAGTGACCCAAAGCGGAACACGGCCCCTCTTTTTGGTGCAGAATGAGCCCCATTTTGTTGCGAATCGCTTTGCAGATTGTTGACGATCCATGCCATCGGTTGTTGACCGGCAATGAACCCTCGAACAGGAATCCGTAAAGCCCGAGCATGAGCATCATGAACAAAGCCAACAAAGCCACCCGCCCCGCCGCCAGCCCAGCCCGCGCCCCTGCGCGCGAGCGCGACAATGCCGTGGCCGTGGAAGAGAGGATGTACCAGGACATCTACGACGCCATCATGGAACACCGGCTGCCGCCGCGCACCAAGCTGACCGAACAGACGCTCTGCCAGATCTACGACACGGCGCGCCACACGGTGCGCAAGGTGCTCTCGCGGCTGGCTGCCGAGGGCATGGTGGACCTGGAAGCCAATCGCGGCGCGTTCATCGCCAGCCCCTCGCCGGCGGAGGTGCGCGACATGTTCGAGCTGCGCAACATCCTCGAACATGCGGTGCTGGACAAGCTGGGCCGCACCGCCGGCACGCGCCAGATCGCGGGCTTGCGGCGCATGGTGGAAGAGGAACGGGACTGCTATCTCAACGGCGACCGGCCGCGCTGGATCCGCCTGTCGGCGCAGTTCCACCTGGCGCTGGCCGAGCTGACCGGCAATGTTCTGCTGGTGGAAACGCTGCGCAAGCTGGTCTCGCGCACCACCCTGATGATTGCCAAGACGGAGGCGCCGGGCCACAACGCCTGCTCCTTCGATGAACACGAGACCGTGCTGGAAGCCCTGGAAAAAGGCGACATCAAAGCCGCCCAGGAGCATATGGCACACCACTTGCATTTGTGCGAGGACCGGGTACGGCCGGATGCGGATGACCAATTCGATCTGCGCGCCGTGCTCGGCAAGGGACTGTGATCCACGGGCCGGCGCGCACATCCTGATTTTTCCGCCAAGGAAGGGTCAGGAAGATGGAAGAAGGAAGTGAGAACTAGAACAGGGCCACGTCGCGCGGCTCGATGCAGGACCGACCGTGTGACCACTACCATGCCGACAAGAGCATGCAGGAAGTCCGTTGAACAGCCCGGCCTTGGCCGGGCCTGATTCGTTTCACCCCACCCTTTCTCTTTGATGGAGACCGGCCATGACTACCGATGCTTCCCCTGCTGCTGCCCCCGGCGCCTATGTCGCCGGCGCCGACGATGCGCGCCTGACCAATGAAGACCTTGCCCCGCTGAAAAAACAGACCTGGGGTTCCTATAACATTTTTGCCTTCTGGATGTCCGACGTCCACAGCGTGGGCGGCTACGTGTTTGCCGGTAGCCTGTTCGCGCTGGGCCTGACCAGTTGGCAGGTGCTGATCTCGCTGCTCATCGGCATCAGCATCGTCTACCTCCTGTGCAATCTGGTGGCGCGTCCCAGCCAGGCGCATGGCGTGCCTTATCCGGTGATGAGCCGCCTGTCCTTCGGCGTCTTGGGCGCGAACGTGCCGGCCATGATCCGTGGCTTGATTGCAGTGGCCTGGTATGGCATCCAGACCTACCTGGCCTCGGCTGCCTTCGTGGTGGTGGTGCTGAAGTTCTTCCCCGAACTGAAGCCCTTTGCCGACGTCCACGTGCATTCCTTCGCTGGCCTGTCCACGCTGGGCTGGGGCGGTTTCCTGCTGCTGTGGGTGTTGCAGGCGCTGGTGTTCTGGAACGGCATGGATACCATCAAGAAGTTCATCGACTTCGCCGGCCCGGCGGTGTACGTGGTGATGTTCATCCTGGCGGGCTGGATGATCTACAAGGCCGGCTGGCAAAACGTTGGCCTGAACCTGGGCGAGATCAAGTACAGCGGCTGGGCGGCGGTATCGGTGATGATCACGGCGATCTCGCTGGTGGTGTCCTACTTCTCGGGACCGATGCTCAACTTCGGCGACTTCTCGCGTTACTGTCACACCTTTGCCGACGTGAAGCGCGGCAATTTCTGGGGCCTGCCGGTCAACTTCCTGGCCTTCTCGATCGTCACCGTGGTGACCACTTCGGCCACCATCGCCGTGTTCGGCGAGTTGATCACCGACCCGGTGGAAACCGTCTCGCGCATCGACAGCACCACCGCTGCCGTGATCGGCGCGTTGACCTTCCTGACGGCCACCATCGGCATCAACATCGTGGCCAATTTCGTCTCGGCGGCGTTCGACTTTTCCAACCTCTCGCCCAGCCGCATCAGCTGGCGCGCCGGCGGCATGATCGCAGCCACGGCTTCGATCTTCATCACGCCCTGGAACCTGTTCGGCAACCCTGAAGTGATCCACTACACGCTGGACGTGCTGGGTGGTTTCATCGGTCCCTTGTATGGCATCCTGCTGGCCGACTACTACCTGGTCAAGCGCGGCGAGGTCACGGTCGATGACCTGTACACCATGCGCCCCGAAGGCCGTTACTGGTACACCAATGGCGTCAACCGCGACGCGGTCAAGGCGCTGGTGCTGGCCGCTGCCGTGTGCGTGGCCTGCGTGATGCTACCGCAACTGCGTGCTGCGGCTGACTTCTCGTGGTTCATCGGCGCGGCGCTGGGTGCGGTGTTCTACCTGATCTTCGTGCGCAAGGGCTGAGCCGGAGCGGCACCGTATTGAAGGAAAAGACATGCGTATCAAACTCATCAATCCCAACACCACCTGGTCCATGACCGATGCCATGACCGCCTGCGCCCGCCAGGTCGCGGCGGCTGGCACCGAGATTACTGGCGTCAGTCCCGAGATGGGGCCGGCCTCCATCGAAAGCCACTACGATGAAGCGCTGGCCGTTCCCGGCCTGTTGCAGGAGATCGAACGCGGCGAACGTGACGGTTACGACGCCTACGTCATTGCCTGTTTCGGCGATCCCGGCCTGTCCGCCGCGCGCGAGCTGGCGCAGGGACCGGTGATCGGAATTGCCGAAGCGGCCATGCACATGGCCAGCCTGATCGCCCCGTCGTTCTCGGTGGTGACCACGCTGGCGCGCACCAGTGGCATGGCCTGGCACCTGGCCGAGCGTTACGGCATGCAGCGTTTCTGCCGCAACGTGCGCGCCTGCGAGATTGCCGTGCTGGAGCTGGAAGACCCCGCCTCCGACGCCCGTGCACGCATCACCGAGGAATGCCGACGCGCCCTGGCCGAGGATGGTGCGGAGGCCATCGTGCTGGGTTGCGCTGGCATGGCCGAGCTGTGCGCGGCGATCGGGCGCGACATTGGCGCTCCGGTGATCGATGGCGTGACTGCCGCCGTCAAGCTGGCCGAGTCGCTGGTGGCGCTGGGGCTAGGGACGGCCAAGCGCGGCGAGCTGGCAAGGCCGTTGCCAAAGGCTTACCATGGCTTGCTGCGGGAGTTTGCGCGCAGTTGATTCCTGATGCAGCGCCGGCCTCAGGCGCTGCGTTTTCATTTTGACGGCCGATTGGCCTATCGAGCTTATTGAAGACCCTATGTCACAGCAACAGACTTATCCACGCGACCTGGCCGGCTATGGCCGCAACCCGCCGCATGCACGCTGGCCTGGCCAAGCGAGGGTGGCGCTGCAGTTTGTCCTGAACTACGAAGAAGGCGGCGAGAACTGCGTGCTGCATGGCGACCCGGCTTCCGAGCAATTCCTTTCCGAGATCGTAGGTGCGGCGGCTTATCCGGCGCGACACATGTCGATGGAATCGATCTACGAATATGGTTCACGGGTGGGGGTGTGGCGCATCCTGCGCGAGTTCGAGAAGCGCGGTTTGCCCTTGACAGTGTTTGGCATTGCGATGGCGCTGCAGCGGTGTCCTGATGTGACGCAGGCGTTTGTGGAGCTGGGGCATGAGATCGCTTGCCATGGTTTGCGCTGGATTCATTACCAGAGCGTCGATATCGAGACTGAGCGTGCGCATATGCGCGAGGCGGTGCAGATCTTCCGTGAGCTGACGGGGAGCGCGCCGCTGGGCTGGTATACAGGGCGAGATTCGCCCAATACGCGGCAGTTGGTGGTGGAGCATGGTGGCTTTGCCTATGACTCTGATTATTACGGGGATGATCTGCCGTTCTGGACGGAGGTGGAAACTAGTGGCGGGGTGAAGGCGCCGCATCTGGTGGTGCCTTATACGCTGGACTCCAACGATATGCGTTTTGCTACGCCGCAGGGGTTCAATACCAGCGAGCATTTCTATCAGTATCTGAAGGATAGTTTCGACGTGCTTTATGAAGAAGGAGAAGATGCGCCGAAGATGCTGTCCATCGGGATGCATTGCCGTTTGCTGGGGCGGCCTGGGCGGTTCCGTGCGCTGCAGCGCTTCCTTGATTATGTGCAGTCACATGACAAGGTCTGGATTTGCCGGCGGATTGATATCGCTGAGCACTGGAAGAAGGTGCATCCTTTTTCTGAGCGTTAATTTAATTTAGTTTTCTTGGTCAGATACCGTCTTGGTTTTTTGGTTTTCGGGGCGGGATTTTTTGGCTTTCGGTGTGGGGTTTAGGTCTGGGGTAGTCTGCACGGAACTTCTTCCTGCGCTCTAGCTTAATACCTATCTTTCTCCGGTCGGAAGGACGCGCCGGGGGCGGCCCGGCAGCCGCTCACTTTTCTTGTCTCGCCAAGAAAAGTAAGCAAAAGAAGGCGACCGCTACCGCCCCGCCCTCCTTCGGAGGGTC
>Ga0160495_100678_pt1 | contig 13459 bp, 12 predicted proteins | sample DID4MG_4_FD_108251 | JGI IMG/M metagenome (GOLD analysis project Ga0160495, IMG submission 108251) | Enriched soil microbial communities from UW Madison campus, WI, USA - DID2933_E24_FP4 MG | ecosystem: Environmental > Terrestrial > Soil > Unclassified | place: USA: Madison, Wisconsin | collected... | reverse complement strand
TAGCTCTGATTGGGGGATCCAGATCGCCGAGGTCTCGTCTCCGAACGGCATGGCAGTTCCCTCGAAGGCGCATATCCCGACCCACGCGCAGATGACGGCGTCGAGCATGTCCTCGAACGCCTTCAATTGCCACGATGGTGCCTCGAACGGAGGAAGCTGCAAAACGTCAGAGGCGCCCGGTATGTCCTCGTTGAGGCAGGCGACGATCGTCCGCCAGGTTTCGAAAAGTTTGGTGCGCCGGCTGCCGGGACTTTCTGCTGGCCAGTAACTACGGATATTCCCGTACTTGTAGGGCAACCGCCTTTCGGCGCGCATCAGTTCGACCAGGGCCGGATGCGGGTAGACTTCCAACAGGCCCGGCGTACCTACCTCTTTCGTCAGCAGTCCGTATCCGCAGTGTCCGAAACCACTCCTCAGATCGTCGCTGATCTTGCCGGGCCTGATCGCATTCGGCGTGTGCGTGCTGCAATGCCGGGCGCCATAGGCAGCCGAAACCAGGTTGTCCGAAACTCGCCGCGCGGTGATCGGCTCGAGAGAAAGGGGCATATCCACAGCAACGAGGTCGACAGGAGCTCCAGCGATTTTCCCGGCTGCGACAAGGAGAGCCGCGGCCTCTACGACCGAGCCGGACGGTCGGGAGGTGGAGATCTGACCCTCGTCGGCGTGTTCCAGAAGGTGACGATAGGACGATCCCGCAAAGATCAGGCACCAATTGCCGGCCGCGGAGGAAACCAACGCGACACCGCTCGGCTGTGTTGCGGTCCAAGCTGCATCAATTCCTAGAATGATTGTCATCGCCCCTTCCAACTATTCAAACAGCCCGGAAGCGATCAAACGCCGTCAGAAACTTGACCGGTGGATCGGCATCCCAGCGATAGATCTCCTCGTCTTCAGAACCGAAGCCGCCCTGCCTCCTTGCAACAACAGCCTGCGGCTTGGCCATTTTCGTGCTGGCCAGCAAAACAGGAGCTGCAAAGAAGTCGAGTTGCGAGGTCATCTTGTTCCGATCCGATTGCGGCTTGGCTGGCCACAATAAGCATCGGCATATCCGCAATCAACGACGCCCCCGATCGGGTTCACGTCCCACGAGGCCTGCGATCGAGGAAGGGCGGACAGCACTATTCAAAGCAAAGAACGGCTTTGTGTAACCCACTTGCTCAGAAGCAAGACCGAGACGATGAATAGGACACAAAGAAACGTGACGCTGACGGGCTCATCGATACTCTCCAGCCAATTGGAAAGACGATGTGAAATCAGATATCGTCCATCGCCGCGAAAAAGCAGCAAAGTTTCTGATTGAATCATGAATTTGGGGGCACAGGCATTTGCGCTTATTATTTAGTTAACGGTACCTTCGCGCCATCGAGAGCAAGGCGCTTTCGATAGAGATCCCTGAACAAGTTCACCGGAAGGTCTGGGCACAGCTTTCCGCATATAATGCGCCGATGCGGATTCAACGCGATCGATACGATAACTGGACCGACAACTCCTCGGTTCTTGAAGAGGCCGAGAGCGTCTTGCTTACCGAACACGGTTGGCAGCGCATCCCCGTTGATCCTTACCCGGCTGATGCTCAATATCACGAGGAGCTCCGTCTGTTGGTGCTCCACGGGGAGGCGCAGTATGTGTTCGACACGATCGAAGTTGCTTCGGAATTTCTGGATGCGGCGGAAAAAGACGGGCTACGGCAAAAGATCAATCAGATCTTCGAGCTTCACGACTGCCCCTGGCGCATTTCGGATGGCGAATTCTTCAAACTGGACGGCGATTTCGTCGGTGCAAGGCTTGCAGCCAATGCCCACGACTCCCTTGCGTTAAATGGGTTCTCTGGCGCAGCCGACGAATATGCCAAAGCGCGCCGCTATCTCGGAAGTGGTGACGTCCGCGAGGCAATCTTCTTCGCCGGCCACAGCTTCGAGAGCGTCATGAAGGTGTTGTCGGGTCTTAATCATGCCAATGGCGACAGGCTAATCAAGGAACTCGGTACTCAAGGCCTTTTCGACGACCTGCCTGAAGACGTCCGGGCCGGCTTCATGGATCAAGTCCTGCGCGCGCTTCCGTTCTGCGAAACAAGCTGGGGGGACACGGCCAAGGGAAGGATGTGGTCGCCATCCCGCCCGCGTATGGCGACCTCGCGATCCAGATCGCCGCAGCCTTCCAGAACTTCCTCATCACGAAGTATCTTGACCGTTCCCCTGCACCAATACAGGAATCCGTGCCACAAAAACCCGTACCCACTGATGAGGAGGTCCCTTTCTGAAATCACGGCCGTCGGTAAAGCGATGCGCTGCACACCTGACGTGGTCAGGCCAACAGCAAGACGCAGCTAGTCTAAATGATCGCTCATGCTCTGGCCACGAACTCGCTTTGGCTGTCCAAGCCATCCCCTCGAAATCTCATTCGAATGGTGCAATAGCCGCGTCAACCTCGCCAAATTCGAATTCGATCCAGCCGTCGTTGTCGTTCTCGCCCCCTTCATCGACAGTGATGCGAACCGGAAGCCGTCCCTCTTGAAGTTTACGAAGGAAAGCTTGCTTTGCAGGGCTATGCTTCGGCGGAAGGCGACGACTGGCTTCGACGTTCGGCGCGCCGTTGTCGTCAAGTGTGCGTAGCCCGGCGAGAACCTCGATCAGCTCCCTGGAACCTATTCGTATCTTGCTTGCTCCCACAACATGTCCTCCGTGATGCCCAAAGTCGTATTTATCTTCCCGCGCCCTCAAAGCCCCGTTTCTGGGCATCATTATCGGCAGCGGGAACTGCTCCAGCATCGCTCTAAACAGCATTTCCAGTTCCAAACGCAGGGGGTCACCGTCCCTGCACACAAGAATCGCGTGAACGCGGCGCTTCGGATCGCTTGTTGGAGGATAGTGCCGCCGCTCCTCGCGGACGGAAAGCAGCAGCACAAACTTCAATGACGAATATTGCCGAAGCACCTCTCGAGCAATCACCTCAGTTGACACGTAGTGCGACGACGCGGCACGCTCGGATAAGGCAGCGCAATCGCCATCTCCGAGTATTACGCCGGTGATCCGATCTGAGCCCCGCAACTGCTCCGCCTTTTCCTTAAGCGCGGAATAGAGCGGATTACGGTCCTTGATTGTCGGAAGGTCATATGCGGCGAAGCCGACGGAACTGTACGGAGCCTTAGAAGGATCTATGCTGACCTCAAGACCGACGTCGTCGTCGTCGATCGTGGCCCTCAGCACCGTTTCTCCGCGATCGAGTTGCTCTCGAAGACGCGGCAGCAGATCATCTTGGACGAAGGGTTCGAGTTTCCCAAGAGGCGGAAGCTTGAGAAGGGTGCGCTTCCCCCGACCGCTTTCCTGAGTTTTGGAGTGAACCCTGATATCAACGCCACCGATCGGTAACCCCAGTTTCCCTTTCGCGCGCTCGATGATCTCGCTTAGTCTCGAATAGGGATTATTCTTATCCAGACCTTCGTCGGATGCGGTCGTGATATCGGCGACGACGCTGAGTTGAGCGTTTTGGAACCAGACGTCCGGCCGCCGGCCTGAAGGCAACGGTTGCTCGCTTGCAAGCTGGCCGCATTTCGCCAGTCCGTGTAGGACGACGACTTCCCACATCGCCGCGAGACGATCTTTGCCAGGCAGGTTAAGGCGAGCAACGATGCCGTTTACGGCCTCGTCGCCAATCCCGGCTCGCAACTCTTTCAGCCGTCGCTGTAACGCCCTTCTGGAAAATATCATGAAGCAATTGCCGTATAGGAAGAGCGAACATCGAGAGGAGGCGTCGCTCGAAAGAATTCGATGATCTGCAACTGGCTAGAGCCGTCGCACAAATTTGTTTTCCCCGATGACGACACGAAGACGTTCATCGTCGGTTGCTGTGCCAAATTGTCATTGGATCATCTCGACGAGATTGAGCCCCTTGGGCATGACCTGCACCCCTTGCGGGCTTTTTCCCGACTCGAAGACCGTCTGCCAGAACGAGTTGTTCTGCTTGCCACCAAACACCGTCGATGAAAGATCCCTGTTCACCCACAGCGGTAGAGCGGAAAGATTCTTGATAAAGTTTCGAATGTTGTTCCAGAGTTGCTCGGGAAAGCGATATTGAAACAGTTTCTCCTCCTGAATGGGCTTACCGGCATTAATGAAATAGAACTTGGCGATCTGTTGAATGTAACGGAGCCAGTTGTAGATCACTTCTTCCTTGCTCATTCGAAATGCTCGAAGGTGATCGAGCGGGAACTGCTCACCTTTTTGCAGCCGGCTTTCGATCTTGTCTGTCCCTATTTCGGTATCGAACTTGGCAATATATATTTCCTCGGCGATCATATTCATTAACTGGATGAGTTGGGTCGTCTCCAGTTCGCGCGGGTTCTCGCCAGTCTCCGCCAAATGATCGAGGGGTGTTTCGAGGACCTCCTGGAAGATGAAGAATGAATAAAACGTCTTGTCGATCGAACTGTAGGAAAGTGGCCGCTCCTTTCCGCGACCTCCATAGTCAATGAAATCCCTGATCAAATTCTCCGGTGACGACGTTACCGCGTCCCGCACGGAATCGAGGGCATAGCGCTTTACCTCGCGCGATTGCCCCTTAAAATAGTTTACCAGGTCACGCTCGCTAAAGGTCAGGTCATCCTCTTTACGGTTGGTTTCTGTGCGGAATCGCTCGATGCGATCCTGATAGAGGGTACTGCCCAAATGCCTTTGCACCGACTTGTCGAACGCGACCTGCTTAAGGGTCGTGCCGGCATTGGTATTGGTAGTGATGAGCGTTTCAGGTTCGGGATCGATGAACACGCGGACCGGTAGCTCCTTGATCCCCAGCATGATCTGGGCAGCCGCCTTGTGCTGGCCATCAAAAATATGCACGGCGCTCTTCGTCCCTTCGGATGAAACCCAGCCCAAGGGAACGTGCAACTGCGGACGCCGCTGATAGAATTCCTCCATCAGTTTGGCGATGTTGCCGCCAATCGCCCTTGGATTGATCCGATCGTCGTGCCGAAGGAATTGAATCGGCAGCTTGGCAAAGAAATAGCGGAAGCCGCTAAGCTCATCGGTATAAAGCGGCACGGTATAGATGGTAGCGTCACCGATCGCAGGGAGGGAGAACTGGACCGTATCTTCTTGAAGTTTGAACGAAAGCTCCGCTTGACCTCCACCGTGTTGCTCGAGGATATCGCCCAGGTTGGGACTGCGGTTTTCCGGTTCCAACGCCTCCTTCAGGGCCTTGAAACGGTGTAGAATTCTAGCGATTTCCAGATTGCTGGCTTGCTTTGATCGATTGCAGCTCGAGTGGGTCAGCGCGAAATTCGAAGAGTCGTCCTTGCCGGCAAGTTTCAGAGGGACGACATGATCGATATCCAGTTCGCCTTGATGCAAATGAAGATCAATCTTCTGCTCACAAATGAAGCAGTGCCCGTTTTGTGCAGCGTGCAGCTGAGCATTCAATACCTTCCGCTCGTCTGCCGACAAGCGATTTAGAAACAACGACCCCATTCCCATCCCTCGACATCGATATGTTCCGGACCTGACGCTCTCAACAAATTTTCTGTTCTAACGCCCAGCCCCCCGGAGCCAACAAGTACCTCCTAAGGGTTGCGTTTTCCTTGCTTTATCCAACTTTTCGGCATTGGCGCGGCAAGCTGACAAAGAGAGCCGCGAGGCCGGCGGCGGCTCGTGTGTCCGAGAGTTCACTAAACGTGCTCGCGGATACTCTCATAGGTGATCGAATCTAGCTTCCGACCATCGTCGCTTCTGTGTTGGTTGGCGCCGGCACGGTGCTGGAGGCGTCAAAGCCTAGTAGGTGACTAGCTGCGAAAAATTCAACCGACAGGACAGCGAGCGCTTTTTCGGTCTTGGCGGGATCTGAACCCTGCGACACCGTTGTCGAGCGGTATGCTCTATCGAGTTTCTCAATCGGGCCAGCTACCTGCTCCGCGGCCCGACTGCTTTCGATTGCCCGACTGCTTTCGACGGCCCGAAGTGCCTGTACCGTGAATTTGCGCGGACGTACTCAGCCAACACCATTGACTTTATCATTCTCGTTTCATATTTTTATTTTGTGAAACCAATTTGGAACGGGACCATGGCCAGAAGCAACGTCATTGCCTTCCGCAATCCAGCAAGCTCGATCGCGCATTTCATTCGCATCGGCGAGGCCCATAAAAAATTTGGCGAGCTTTATGCTGCCGGAAGGCTGCCCATTAGACGGGTCGTGATCGAGGCATCACGCTTTCTTTTCCAAAGGGACTTCATCGCAGACCTTCGTCGCGATGGCGTGGAGATCGTGCTTGATACGCAGGTCGCCGAACTGAGCGCGAAAGCGCGCTTTGCGGGTGCGGTTCGAAATGCGCCTTGGGCCGTTCCAGGCGAGGTGCTAGGTCCCCGACATTTTGCAGCACACGCTTCGACCGATGTCATCGGGCGAATTGCGCGCTTCGCCGTCGCGCAGAACATCGACACAGTGCTTGCTCCTACCCATTTCCTCGCCGATCCCGACCATGCGGACTGGCTGTCGATCGATCGTGCTTCCTGCCTTGCTTTACGCGCAGCGCTTGATCGTGAGGGAGGCAAGCATATCGCTATCGATTACCCCGTCATACATTCGCACGTCGCGATTAATGACGGGTCGCAGCGCAGTGAGGTCATGAGCGCGCTGAACGACCTGCCATTCGAGAATCTTTGGCTGCGCCTTTCCGGTCTCGGCCACGAAGCCCGGCCGCAGACCACGCGGCAATTTCTCTTGTCGCTGCAGGGTATCCACAATCTCGGATGCCCAATCGTCATCGACCATCTCGACGGTTTGCTCGGCCAGGCCGTGCTGGCGTTCGGCGCCGCTTCTGGACTTGCGCACGGCATCATGGAGCGCAATCAATTTGACGCGCGATCCTGGCACAAGGAGCCTGAGCCGCGCGATGAGGACAGCAGCTTCGGTAAAACGACCTACATTCCGATCCCCGGACTTGCAAAATCCCTCAAGCGCAGCGAGCTCGAATATCTGTCCAACGCACGCGGCGGCAAACGCGCGCTTGGATGCCAAGACGTTTGCTGCGCCCATGGTGTGGCGAACATGCTATCTGACACACGTCAGCACGCGGCACGCCAAGCATTTGCCGCCGTAGAAGTGTTTACTCCCGTGCCGGATCATAATAGGGAGCAGTTCTTCTTGGAGAAGCCTCTGCGTGAGACTGAACGCATAGCTAGGACCATCAAGGACCTGCGGCCGATCACCAAGGATGCAGCACGGTTCGGTATCGACGAAAAGGGTGCTGCGAGCTTGGCGAAACGACTGACGGATCACCATGGCCGCGTCGTGAAGCTGGGCGACACGCTGGCACTGATGCACGAAAGCCGGGGAAAGGGTGCTCCCCGTGCCAAAGCGACGTCCGGACCACGAATTTCAGGCCATTCCGATAACATTCAGCAGATGCGATAATTGTCATGCAGGGAGCAGTACCAAGATTTCTTAACGAGATTGGCGAAGCCGGTGGCCTGAAAGGCACCGACATCGCCAATATTATGGACGTGTCGAAGGCCACCGTCTCACGTTGGCGCGCGGGCGATATCAAACCTCAGCCACGCAACGAGCTGATTCTTTCTGATTTGCACTATGTCGTGACCCGCCTGACGGACTATTACTCGTCGGATGAGATCCGGACTTGGCTTTATGCCCGCCATCCGCAGCTGAATGGCGAACGGGCGATTGACCTTATCCATCAGGACCGTGCTATCGAAGTGCTGAAGGTCATCGACCGACTCGACAACGAGGTTTTCCTGTAAAGCATGGTTCACACGCGTAGAAGCCGGGACAATGCACTCATCGACGCAATCGAAGCACTCACCCCTGTGCGGTTCGAGGGTACCGTGTGGCGGGTGGTTCGTAAGGGAAGATCACCGGTCGATTGCGCACGTGCCGGCGGTCGGTGGGACGACGGGACTTTCGACGTTCTCTATACCTCGCAGCAGCGCGATGGAGCCATAGCGGAGATGTATTTCCATCTCGGACGCGGGCAACCCGTCTTTCCGTCGAGGGTGGAGTATGGGGTGCATGAGCTGGATGTAACGGTCGATCGTGCGCTCCAGCTCGTGGACCTCGACGCATTGCAACGTCTCGGCCTCGATACCTCCCGCTACGGACAACTGTCCTATGACCGAGCAGGTGACGAATACCCACGATCGCAGGACATTGCCGAAGCCGCGCACTTTCTTGAGTTCGACGGCCTCGTCGTTCCAAGCGCACGATGGAATTGCATGAACGTCATCCTGTTCTGCGACCGCGTGCCTCCTGACGCCATGGAAATCGTCGCTGACCACGGTCTTATAGACTGGTCCGGATGGATCAAAGCCAACGCACGTTAGGTTGCGCCCGGCGCCGTGTTATATAGGCGGTTATCTGAATTTCCATCCTAGCATGTGAAGCAAAAGTTCATCACGGCCTGTACTCCAAGGACAGCAGAAATGGACGCCCATTTCACCAACCGATAGGACTACGAATTCAACAGGGCAAGGTATGGCGCGGGGAACAGGTCAGGGCGAACGTATAGACCCAGCAACGGCGCTACCACGCCTGCTCAGGATGCTGAGCGAGACCGACGACACTGACTCACTGACGATGTTGTGGGCCGTCCACGCGCTGCAGGACAACAGATCAGCGTCTGCCGAGGAGTATCTCAACTTCCCTTCACAAGCGAACACCTTGAGTATGGACTCGCCGTTCGCCGTGTTCCCGTGGGACATTGAAACGCTGATCACGCTCATGTTGAACATGCCCAAGTCGGTTTCACCACCATGGCTAAGGCAACCAATGAACGTACGGGAATTCAATACAGTCGCGAACCTCATAAACCTGCTTCGAGCCGCGGACGAGCACGACACTGGCGACCGGGTCACGGTCGAGAACGTCCTGAAGGAAATGCACCGGATCGCTCATCGAACATTCGCCTGGCAGCGAGGGTGGGCCAATGTGCCGGAGACATACCGCAGCCTTTTCATCTACGGCCAAGGTCACAGCGGGCAATTCTTCGAGGAGACGAATGGCCTCTCGATTGTTGATTTTTACACCGTGGCCTTTCTGTATATGTCCGTCTTCTTCCAGAAGCCGTGGACTACGGCCGTTGACGATCTCGGCTTCTTTAATGCCGTAAGAGCAAAGGTACGTCCGGCCGAGCGTCTTTTGGTCGCGGAGATTTCCGATGCACGGCGAGAATCTCTTGCCCTCCTACGCCGGCACGAAAAGTCCGCAGGAAAGCGTCTCCCGATAGTTTATCGACCGAGCTATCTGAGAATGCGTCCGATGGTGCAGGTTAGCACGGAGGTTCAACCCGTGTTCATCGCCCCTCTTCCCACACTGCTGCTCCACCGAGCTACGGTTGGCCTCTATTATGATATCATCAAGGGTGGCACGAAAATCAGAAATGACGCGGGCGCTCGGTTCGAGGAATACTGCCGCAAGTCGATAGAAGCACATTGCCCCACGTTCGAGGTCTCTCCGCCGGTTAAATACAAGTTCAAGGGCAATCCTGTCGAAACGCCTGACGTCATTCTGCAGTTGGATGGTCAGGTGGTGGCCGTCATGGAATGCAAAGCCAGCAAGCTGACTTTTGAAGCCCAGTATGCCGATAACCCGATTGAAGACGCCCAGGACGGGTATGCACAGATTGCGAAAGCAATTTTCCAAATGTGGAGGTTCTTTTCGCACGTGAGGCGGAAACTGCTGGATTTTGTAGTTGCGGACGACGCCCCTGCCGTGGTTCTGACGCTGGACGCCTGGACCCTGATGTCGAGCGAGCTGCGGAACGATGTCATTGCGGAAGCGCGACGGATGGTTGCCGAGAAAGAGCCGGAAATCACCGAAGAGGACCAGCGCCCTCCCGTATTCTGCCCACTACACGAGCTGGACCATCTCCTCCTCGTTTCATCGGAACAACAGCTGCTGGACGGGATGAAAGCAGCCATCCGACCTGAATACGACGGATGGGCACTGCTCAACGTGAGACAAAACGCTGTCGAGAAGCTACCTCAGCAGAAGCGCTATGCGTTTGACCCCGCCGAGTTCATTGGGTGGTGGGGTGAGCTATCCAAGCGGGACCGCTGAGACACTTCAGGACGCCTGCTCTCCGGATGCTGGGACAAGAACCGCTGCAGGTTCCGCGTCTGCTACAGCCGCTTTCTTGGGCACCCTCCACGTAGCCGACTTCACAACAGCGCAGTAGGTATCGAATGCCTCTTCACTCTCGAATGACCGTTCTACAGCCTTGAATTCAGCGATCCGCTCGGGTGTCACCTCTGACCGTCCATTTTCCAAGTCACAATTGAAGATGTCGATCTTGCCAGACGGTGGACGGGTCTTGTCATCCTTCAACGCGAAACTGGCCTCATCCATTGCGCTCTTCAGCCCTTCAAAGGCCGTTTCCAAGATTTCGAGAGAGTTGCTGGAGAGGCAAACGTCGTCCATGTAAACGGATGCCGTGACGTGTTCGCAAAGCGATCTGAGATATTCACCTACCGCCGAACTCGAGAGAACGAGCGTGGCCAAAATGGGGGACTGTACGAACCCGTACGGCAAGACGTACCCGCCGCCGGGATACGGATTTTTCACGGTGGACCATCGAGCAAACCGCTCGGCATCGTGGATTTCTATGTCTTTGAGGGCGCGCTTAACACGATTGCGGCTGATGCTGTAGAAGAAGCGCTCGATATCGACGCGGCAGAAATACTGGTTCTTCCGGTGATCGTGCAGGGCACGGATGTGAGCGCCTTCTGACAGGTGGTAGATGAAGGGGTCAAATGTGACCGCCGCCTCAACGAGGTCTTTCACCTTGTAGCCGATTTCTCGGCCCTTCTTATTGGGCGCGAAAACCGGCTTGCCGTTCTTCTTGTACTGATAGGCGAAGTTTTCGAGTGCGAGGACCATAGTTGACGACCTTGTCGAGAATTTCGATCAGGACCATGGCCAGCTTGTAAGCCAGCATCATGCCCTTCACTACTTTCTCAACAAGGTCACGGTTTTCGGACTTTTTCTTCATCCTATTCCTCCTTGCTACATACCTTCGGCAACCAGCAACCCTTGCAAGGGTCGTCAACTGAGAGGAACCTAAGTGCCTCGAAACTACTCCAGGGACCATCAGGAAACCATCAGGTTGGACTAGCGGGTGGGATGTGGCTATCGCCGAGAAGTAATGAGTCGGATATAACTTCTCCCGCATAGGTTCGCAAGAGTCGACTTACACGTTTATCGCGTTCATTGGCTCTTCGCCCCAAAAGCGCCTTGTGCTATGCTCAATCGTTAGCATTACGCCCGGCCTCTTGTTTCAGATTTTCAGGCAGCGTCAGGAAAAAGCCTGCTGAAGTGTCAATGGCATCCTGCTCTGCTCGATAATGGCGCACTGGGAGTTTTTCTGAAGTTCTCACCACGGTACTAGTCGGGAGATCGTATGCCCGCCAAGGCAATACGAACACTCTCGACGAGTTTCGGCCTGTGTATTGGCCTAAATGCCTCTACTTGTGATACTGGTTGTGGTCCGGCTGGTGGCCCACACGCTTAGGCCAAAGGCAAGGAGAGCAAATTGACGTATGTCGTAGAAATAATAGGCTGTAAACGGCGACCTAAGACATTTCCTCGCCATTCACCTCCGCCGAAAGTTGCTCCGTCTGAACGTCCTGCCGGCTGAGCAACCCCGCATCCTCCAGCGCCTCGATGTCGGGCAGATCGCGCAAGGTCTCCATGCCGAAGGCGGTGAGGAAGTGTTTCGTCGTGACATAGGTGTAGGGCGCACCCGGCGTCGGGCTGCGCGGCCCTGAGGCGAGAAAGTTGGCATTGCGCAGGCTGGCGATCGTGTCGCGGCTGACCTCCTTGCCGAAGATCTTCGACAGGTCGCCGCGGGTGATCGGCTGGAAATACGCGATCGCCATCAGCACCATGGCCTCGAAGTCGGACAGTACGGGCGCCGCGCTGCGCGTCGAAGCCTGCGACGCCCGGATCGCGGACGCGTAAGCCGAACGGCTTCGGTGCTGCCAGCCGCCGGCGACGAAGACGATCTCGTAGGGCCGGTCCCGCAGTTCCGCGCGCAGATCGTCGATCAGAAGGTCGATGCTGCAGTCCTTGCCGACGACGCGGGCCAGCGTCTCGCGGCCGACCGGCTCTGCCGCGGCAAAGATCACCGCCTCGACGCGCAGCATCCATTCGCGCCAGCGCAGCTCCGACGGCAAATCCGCCAGCTCCCGATCCAGCAAGCGTTCGCTTGCGTCCTTCGTCCGAGACGTTCGTGTTTTGCCCGCTGCCTCCGGTTCAGCCATCGTCACAGTCCATAGATCCGGAACGAACTGCGGCCGGACATTTCGCGCACGGCGCCAAAGCCTTCCAGCCTGTCGAACAGCCGGGTGGCCGCCCAGCGCGACAGGGAGGTGCCGGGCGCCGAGGCCGCCACGGCATCCGCCTCGAGCAGGGCCTGGATAACGGCGCCGGCACCCTTGGTGCGGACCTTTGGTGCTGCCGCGCACAGCGTCTCGGCGCGACGGGCGATCTCGCCGGCGGTGCGCAGGGCCGCGCCCGTAGCCTCGGTGACGGCAAGACAGACGGCCCGGGCGAAGGCCGGCTCGCCTGGGCGCACGCGGCCCCTGCCCCCAAGCGTCTTGAAGGCCGGCCCATAGCGCTCGGCCATCAGCAGCGGCACGACACAATCCCATTTCAGCAGCGCGGCGATTAGCAAATCGGCCAGCAACCAGGCAAGCGGTTCGGCATCCGGCCGCACCGCATGGACGGCCGTGACCAGGTCCGCCGCTGCAAACGGCGCGGGACGGCCGGATTGCAGCGCGTCGTCGGCGTAGTCGACGGCCGCGGCGAGCCGTTCGTCCCAGGCGAGACCCAACAGATCGGCAAGCTCCGCCACCGCCTTCGAGGAAAAGGCGGGTTTACGGGTGGACAGTCTCCTGGTGGCCAAAAATACCCTTCCGGCCGGGCCGGGATCGTCACCGGCGGCCGTCAGTAGAACGGCATCACGCAACGCCGCCTCGTCCTCGCCGCGCCCCATCAGCCGGACCGCGACGGCGGCACATTTGAGGGCCTGGCGGGAGCGCCAGCAGCCAGCCCAGGTGGGCGCGGAGCGGACAAGATCGTCCAGCGATTTCAGAGCGATGCCGGCAGAAAGGTAGCGGAAGCTCGTCTGGCTCGCGCCCACGCAGTAGGGTCCAGCCGGGGCAGCATGGCCGCGAACGTCGGGACGGGGGCGGGGAAGGCGACGGGAGAATCCATGACCGACACCTCAGTCCGTGAGTGCGGATTATGCCAGCAAGGTCGCCAATAACCGCACGGCTTGTCTTTCAGTAATAACGTCCGATAATCTTGCATTATCGTTCATTATGCTCTTTAATAGAGAAATGCGCCCTATCGTCGAGCAGAACAGCGAAAATCACCCTCAGGAGAGCTCAGCGCCGTCTGACAGCACGGCTGTTGGCGGCGAGGATTTGGCTGCCTTGCCACCGGATGGCGGATCGAG
>Ga0160495_100676_pt1 | contig 13498 bp, 7 predicted proteins | sample DID4MG_4_FD_108251 | JGI IMG/M metagenome (GOLD analysis project Ga0160495, IMG submission 108251) | Enriched soil microbial communities from UW Madison campus, WI, USA - DID2933_E24_FP4 MG | ecosystem: Environmental > Terrestrial > Soil > Unclassified | place: USA: Madison, Wisconsin | collected... | reverse complement strand
TATGAAGGCCCCAAGGGCGGCCCCGGCATGCAGGAAATGCTGTACCCGACCTCGTACATCAAGTCCAAGGGCCTGGGCAAGGCCTGCGCGCTGTTTACCGATGGTCGCTTCTCGGGCGGTTCCTCGGGCCTGGTGATCGGCCACGCTTCGCCGGAAGCAGCCGAAGGCGGTGCCATCGGCCTGGTGGAGGAAGGCGACATGATCGACATCGATATCCCCAACCGCACCATCAACCTGCGCATCTCGGGCGAAGAACTGGCCAAGCGCCGTGCCGACATGGACGCCCGTGGCGATGCCGCGTGGCAGCCGGGCAACCGCCAGCGCGTGGTCTCGCAGGCGCTGCAGGCCTATGCGGCGCTGACCACGTCGGCTGATCGCGGCGCGGTGCGTGACCTGTCGCAACTGAAGCGCTGATTCGCTGATCTCTCAGCAGCGGCCTGCAATGAAAAAGCCGCCCGGCAGATGCCGGGCGGCTTTGTTTTGTGGCTCTGCGCAGAGCGCGCTACACGGTCGCAACCACGCTCATGCCTTGACCTCCGGTCGCATGTGCGTGGCCGCAAAGGCCAGTCCTTCCTCGAAGGAGCTCAGCACCATATCCACCTGATTCTTGACCACCGAGGCGTCCACCTCTTCGCTGAAGAAGGATGGACGGATCGTCACCAGCAGCGCCTGCGGAATCCCCTCGCGCAGCGTACGCACTTGCTCCTGCCAGCGCTCCAGTCGTTCGCGCAGGGGATAGACCATGAAGACGATGGAGACCAGCTCGGCCTTGCTGCTGTCGGGATGTTCATCGTCCAGGCGGTCCAGCGTGATGCTGCGGGCATCGATGCCGGTCATGCGCAGCGCATGCACCAGCAGTTCATTGACCAGGTCATCGCGCTCGTGGTCCAGCCCGGCGCACAGCACCACCGAACCCAGCGGCACATCCAGCGATCCTTGCCAGCGGCCCAGTCGCGCCAGACGCAGTTCGCGCAGATGCGCGCCGACGCCACTGTTGAGCAGCGGCACCTCGCGCCGGCGGCGCAGGCTCTTGGGCATGCCGGGCGTCTGTATCAGGGTTTCGGTCAGTTGCGAAATCGAATTGAGCAGGCGGGTCTGCTGCGGTCCCTCGATGCGGCCTTCGCGGAAGTCCACCGCCGCCAGCGCCAGGCCGGGCAGCAGGATCTGGTCGCAGTACTTGGCGAAGCTCTGCTTCTGCAAGTGGCGTCGCGCATCGCGGATGATGGCGTCGGACTCGCCGGCCAGGGCGCGCTGATAGAAGCGTTCGGCATGGCTCATGTCGGGCGCTTCGCCCAGCAGGATGCTGATGGGCTCCAACGCCGCCACGTGGCGGCCCGCCACCACCAGGCAGAGCGTGAGCGGGGTGGACAGCAACAAGCCGATCGGTCCCCACAGGCTGCCCCAGAACAGCGCCGAGACGATCACCGCCAGCGGCGACAGTCCCGAGCTATGTCCATAGACGCGCGGTTCAATGAAGTTGGCCACGATCACTTCCAGGCAGCCGTAGAAGGCCAGGAAGGACAAGGCCAGCCACCACCCCGGATCGATGGCGGCAATGAAGATGGCGATCATCACGCCCGAGGCCAGCGCCCCCAGGTAAGGGACGAAACGCAGTACGCCGGCCAGCGTACCCCACAGCACGGCATGCGGCACGCCGCCTGCAGCCAGCACCGCGCCCATGATCAGGCCGAAGACCAGGTTGACCAGGAACTGTGAGAAGAAGAAGCGCGAGACCCCTTCGGCGGCATCGCCCAGCGCCTGCATGGTGCGGCTCATCTCGGTGAGTCCGGCCAGGCGGATCAGGCGCTCGCGCAGGGATTCCTGTTCCAGCAGGATGAACACCAGCAGCACCAGCACGATGCCAGCCTGGCCGATCGGCCCCCAGGCCAGCGCAAACAGGCGCTTGATCGCGGCCCGCACCGACATGCGGGTGTCGGTCTCGGGAGTCGCCGTAGCTGCGGGCGTGGGGGTGGCATGGCTGGCCTTCTTGCCGCTGCGCGTGGTTTCCGGTAGCGGTTGCGGGATCACTGCGCTCAGTTCTGCTTCCAGCCGCGCGAAGGGGCGCTCGGTCATGGCGCGCACGCTTTCCACCTTGTCCTGGATGGCTTCGCGGTACTGCGGCAGGTCGCTGGTGACGCTGACCAGCTGGAAGGCCAGCACCACCGCCAGCGTCACCAGGCAGGAACCCACCAGCAGTACCGAGACGATGGCCGCGCCGGCGCGGTTCAGGCCCAGCGCGTCGAGCTTGCGCACCAGCGGCAGGATGATCAGGCTGGCAATGCCGGCCACCGCCAGGGGCGCCAGGATCTCGCGGCCGAAATAGAGCATGCCCAGCGCGACGGCTGCGCCCAGCAAGGTGGTGGAATTGAAACGGGAGAGCGCGGAAGCTTTGGTCTGGATGGTCATGGAAGGATGAGCGTGGCCTGAGGGGCAAGGGGCAGCGCGAGTATAGCAACGCCTGCCAGGGGCGCGCGGCTGGTCTGGCAGAAGTTTTTTTGCAGCAGGGTGATCCGTTTTCGGAAGTCGGGGGTCAAGGAAGATGAGAACGCTTCTTTTTATCATCAAGAGGCGGGTCCGAATCTTGTCCATCATTCATCGATCCGAAAGGTAAGCACCATGCGGCAGGCACAGCGCTCCAGGCAGTCCAGCGATTCTTCTTCCCCTCTTTGCACGCGTCCCACCGCCGTCGCGCAGGCCGCCCGCCTGCTGGCGTTGGGCGCGCTGCTGGCCGCGCCGGCTGCGTTCGCCCAGGACAGCAGCGCGCGCCAGGACGCCAGCCTGCCCACCGTCACCGTGACCGGCGCCAGCGACGATGGTCTGCCGGCCGCCTATGCCGGCGGCCAGGTGGCGCGCGGCGGCGGGCTGGGCGTGCTGGGTACGCAGGATGTGCTCGATACGCCGTTCTCGACCCTGAACTACACCGCCGAAGGCATCAAGAACCTGCAAGCCCGCACCGTGGGTGATGTCATCGCCAGCGAAGCCTCGGTGCGCAATACCAACGGCGATGGCGGCTTCGGCGACAGCTACCAGATTCGCGGCCTGCCGGTCTCGGTCAATGACACCGGCTTCAACGGCCTCTACGGGCTGGTCTCGTTGAGCCGCATGTCCACCGCCATGCTGGAGCGTGTGGAAGTGCTCAAGGGACCAGGCACCCTGATGTATGGCATGGGACCGGCTGGCGGCGTGGGCGGTGCGATCAACCTGGTGAGCAAGCGCGCCACCGACGAACCGGTCTCCAGCCTCACCGCGACTTATCTGGGCAGCGCCCAGTTCGGCCTGCAGGGCGACATCGGCCGGCGCTTCGGCCAGGACAAGGAGTGGGGCATCCGCGTCAACGCGCTCTACGCCGATGGCCGCACCAGCGTGGCCGACAACCGCCAGCAGCAGAGTATGGGCTCGCTAGCGCTGGACTACACCGGCCGCAAGCTGCGCTGGACCCTGGACGCCTACACCCAGCACGAAGACACCCGCAACTTCCGCCCGCAGTTCAGCATCGGCACCACCAGCATGCCCGCCGCCCCGGCGGGCGACAGCAACCTCTATCCGGGCAATACCCTGCAGATCGATGACAAGGTCGTCGCCACTCGCCTGGAATACGACCTCACCGAGCAACTGACCGCCTATGGCGCGATCGGCTACCACGAGGGCGCCACTGCCCAGAACTTCCCCAGCGCCACCATCACCGGGCTGGACGGCACGACCTCGGTGAGCAATGGCTACTATGACCAGAAGGTCGTCAGCACCGCCGCTGACGTCGGTCTGCGCGCGCGTTTTGCCACCGGTCCGGTGAAGCACACGCTGAGCGTGGCGGCCAATACGCTGGACCAGCAGACCAGCTACTTCTATGCCCTCAATGCCACCGGCGTGGCTTCCAACCTGTACAACCCCGTACCGCTGGTCGCGGTGACCGCCGCCCGTGGTGCGCCCGAGCCGCAGAACCAGATCCGCCTGAGCGGCCTGGCCCTGACCGATACCCTGTCCATCGCCGATGGCCGCCTGCTGCTCACTGGCGGCCTGCGCCGCCAGCAGGTCTACAGCAACAGCTTCGCCACCAGTTCCAGCAGCAACAAGATCGGCTATTCGCCGGTGCTGGGCGTGGTGGTCAAGCCGCTGGAAAACCTCTCTCTGTATGCCAACTACACCGCCGGCCTGTCGGCGGGCGGCTTTGCCGGCACGCAGTATGCCAATGCCGGCCAGGCCTTCGCACCCTACAAGACCAGGCAGTATGAAAGCGGCGTGAAGCTCGACTGGGGACGTGTGACGACCACCGCCGCGGTGTTCCAGATCGAACGCGCCAACAGCTCCACGGCGGTGGTCGGGTCGCAGACCTTCGCCACCCAGGATGGCCGCGCCCGCGTGCGCGGACTGGAGCTGTCGGCCTATGGCGAAGCGCAGCGCGGCCTGCGCCTCATGGCCAGCGGCACTTTCTTCGAGACACGCCAGTCGCATACCGTGGGCGGTGCCAATGACGGCAAGGAAATCGGCGCTGTCCCCAAGCACAACTTCAACCTCGGGGCAGACTGGGATACGCCATGGCTTGCTGGCCTGGCGCTCAATACGCGCGTCATCAACACGGGCGCGAGCTGGTACAGCGATGCCAATACCGTCAAGGTGCCAGGCTGGACCCGCATGGACCTGGGCGCGCGCTACGCCAGCCGGCTAGGCGGAAAGACCATCACCTATCGCGCCAATCTGGAAAACCTGTTCGACAAGCATTACTGGATCATGCAGAACAGTTACGCCGGCTACGGCGCAGGCCGCACGCTGGTGTTATCGGCACAGGTGGATTTCTGATGTGATCGCGCCGCGCTGGCATCGGAAGATAGCCTCGGGCCTCTTCCCCATTGCTGGCGTGGCGGTTCAGTCCGGACAGAAAAAACGACGCCGCGCGAGCCTCTCACGCGGCGGTTTTTGCGTTGACGTTTTCTGCACCATCACGCTGCCGGTTGTTCGTACAGCTCCAGCGGCAAGCCATCCGGATCGGCGAAGAAGGTGAAGCGCCTGTTCGTATACTCATCGACGCGGATATCTTCGACCGCCACTCCCCGCGACTCCAGCCAGGCCTTGGCAGCGGCCACGTCCTCGACAGCAAAGCAGAGATGGCGCAGGCCACAGGCCTCGGGGCGGGAAGGGCGTGCAGGCGGGGCAGGGAATGAGAACAGTTCGAGCTGGCCGCCAGCAGGCAGAGCCAGGTCGAGCTTCCAGGACTGGCGCGCTTGGCGGTAATGCTCGGCGACCACGCGCAGGCCCAGCAGATCGACATAGAAGGCGCGCGAGGCGGCATAGTCGGAACAGATGAGGGCGACGTGATGGATGGCGTGCAGTTGCATGGGGCTCGTTCTGGAAAAAGCATGCGGGTGGAAACAGCCTGCGTGGGCCTGGACCAGGATTTGGATGCCCGCACATTGGAAGCACGGGGAGGTGAGACCGCTTGCCCGCGCATGCTAGCACGGTGCCGGCCAGACGATCGCCAGCCGGGATAGCGATATAGTGATGGCTTGTTTCGTTTTTTCTTCTGTCCTTAGCCATGGAACTGTTCTCCGACCACCCCAACGATGAAGGCTTGCCCGGCAAGCAACGCCGCCGCGCCATGCTGGCCGTCATGACTGCCACCACCATGGCGGTCTTCGACGGCACCATCATCAATGTGGCGCTGCCACAGATCAGCCAGGCCCTGCAGACCTCGGCAGCGGCGTCGATCTGGGTGTCCAACGCCTATCTGCTGGCCACGGCCATGACGCTGGCGGCGTTCGCGGCATTGTCTTCGCGGGTCGGTTTCCGGGTCCAGTTCAGTGCTGGTCTGGCGGTGTTCACGCTGGCCTCCCTGGGTTGTGCGCTGTCGGGTTCGGTGACGCTGCTAATCCTCATGCGCATCCTGCAGGGGCTAGGTGGCGCGGCCATGCTCAGCATTGCCCCAGCGATCCATCGCACCATCTTTCCCAATCGCCTGCTGGGCCGCATCCTCGGTCTCAATGCCGTGCTGGTGGCGGCCAGCACGGCCGTAGGGCCGGTCCTGGGCGGCACCTTGCTGGCCACGCTGGGCTGGGAATGGATCTTCGCCATCAACGTGCCGCTGGGTGTGCTGGCGGTGTGGCTGGCCTGGAACGCCGTGCCGGATACGCGCAAGCCGGCGCAGGCGTCCTTCGACCTGGCCGGCGCGCTCTGGTCGGCGCTGGCGATGGGGGCGCTGATCATGGCCGCCGATACCTGTGCGCGCTTGGCCGAACCCGGCCAGAGCCGCGAGGCCGCCATCACCGCCGCTGCCTATGCGCTCACGGCGCTGCTGGCCGGACTGGCCTTCGTACGCGGTCAGCGCCGCGCTGCCGATCCGCTGTTGCCGCTGGACATCTTCGCCAACCCGCGTTTCTCGCTGGCGGCGCTGACCTCGCTGGCTTCCTTCGTGGGGCAGGGCATTGCCTTTGTGGCGCTGCCTTTCCTGTTCCAGAACGCCTATGGCTACACGGCCTTCGAATCGGCGGCATTGTTCACCCCCTGGCCGCTGGGCATCGTGCTGGTCGCGCCGCATGCCGGCCGTCTGGCCGACCGTCATTCGCCGGCGCTACTGTCGAGCCTGGGACTGGCGCTATTCGCGCTGGGACTGGTGCTGCTGGCGCTGCTGCCTGATCAAGCCCAGCCCTGGGATATCGGCTGGCGTGCACTGGTCTGCGGCATCGGTTTCGGATTCTTCCAGAGCCCCAACAACCGCGAGATGCTCGGCAATGTGTCGCGCGAGCGCAGCGGCAATGCCTCTGGCGTGCTGGCCATCATGCGCACCTTCGGCCAATGCCTGGGTGCGGCGCTGCTGGGCGTGATCCTGGCCGTGCATACCGCCGCAGCGGTGGCGCAGGGCGAATTGCAGATGAGTCCTGTGCAGGATGGCGAGGCGATACGTATCGCATTGTGGGTCGCCGCCGCCGCCACGGCGCTGGCCACGGTAGTGAGCGCCAGCCGCCTGCGCCGCCAGTCAGAATCGCCCGCCTGATGGGCTTTTGCGGGCCATGATGCAGAAAACGCCAAAGCCAAAGAGCGTGTGGCTAAAACTGAAATGTACGTAAAATCTAGATTTTATAGGACCCGTAAAGCCTCGCTAATCCTCGCTTTGGTGTGAGCGACAGGAGCATAGACTGCTCCTGCTTGTCGGCGTTCTTTCTGCCACATTTGCACAATAACCATCACAACGCAAACCTCCCCGGCGCCAGTCTCAAGCAGAGGTTCTGCAGCCCGTCTCCCGGCAAGCACCGTCAAACTCTCTCCGGCCTCATCGATGATCGGCCGGGGGATATCTATAGGGGGCATACATCATGGGCAATCTGAAGGTCGTCACGCGTTTGGCATTAGGTTTTGGCCTGATCCTGGCATTTCTGCTAGGCATTTCCACACTGGGCCTGTATGGCATGGCGCGTGTCAATGATGCGCTCACCGACATCACCAACGTCAACAATGCCGAGATCAAGCTGGTGACGACATTGCGCAATGCGTTGAGCCAGCGCGCCCTGGCCATCCGCAACATTGCGCTGCTCGATGAGCAGGCCGACATGCAGGTGGAGGCGCAGACCCTGGCGCGCCAGGAAAAGCTGTATGCCGAGACATACGCCGCACTGGACAAGATGTTTGCCACCGAAGCCTCTACTACCGAGCGTGAACGGCAACTGCTGGCGCAGATCAAGGGCGATGAAGCGGCGACCGTGCCGCTGATGGCCAAGGCGGTGCAGTTGGGGCTGGACAACAAGGCGGCCGAGGCTGGCAAGATGCTGGTCACCGTGGTGCGTCCCAAGCAGCAAGCCTGGATCAAGTCGCTCACCGAGCTGGCCGATTTTGAAGACCAGCTCAACGAAGAGGCGGCTGCGACCGCGCGCAGCACCTATCAATGGCTGCGCATGGTGACACTGTCAGCGGCGCTGCTCGCGCTGCTGGTCGGAGTGGCGGCCTCGGCGCTGATCGCCCGCAGCATCCTGCGCCAGCTCGGCGCTGAACCCTCCGAGGCGCAAGCCATCGCGCGCGACATCGCCAGCGGCGACCTGACCGCCACTGTGCGCGTGCGCGCAGGCGACAGCTCCAGCTTGATGGCCTCGATCGAGCAGATGCGTTACCAGTTGAACGTGATTGCGCATGGCATCAAGTCCGCCGCCGAGACCATTTCGGTGGCCAGCGGCCAGATCGCCCAGGGCAACTTCGACCTGTCGCAACGCACCGAAGAGCAGGCGGCCTCTCTGGAAGAGACTGCCGCCAGCATGGAAGAACTGACCACTACCGTGCGCCAGAACACCCAGCATGCCGGCGAGGCGCTGCGCTTGTCGGGCGGTGCGTCCGAGACTGCGGCTGCGGGCAGCCAGGCCTTCGATCGCGTGGTGCTGACCATGGATCGGATCACCGCCAGCAGCAGCAAGATGTCCGACATCATCAGCGTCATCGAAGGCATTGCCTTCCAGACCAATATCCTGGCGCTCAATGCAGCGGTGGAAGCAGCGCGCGCCGGCGAACAGGGACGCGGCTTTGCGGTGGTGGCCTCGGAAGTGCGCTCGCTGGCCCAGCGCAGCGCGGTGGCGGCCAAGGAGATCAAGGACCTGATCGGCGAATCGATGTCGCATGTCGGGACTGGCTCGCAGCTGGTCAATGACGCCGGCCAGCAGATGGCGCAGATCGTGGCGTCGGTGCAGCGCTTCGGCGAGATCATGAATGACATTGCCACCGCCTCGCATGAACAGGGCAGCGGCATCGAGCAGATCAATACCGCCATCGTGCAGATGGACCAGGTGACCCAGCAGAATGCCGCGCTGGTTGAAGAGGCCAGCGCCGCTGCGCAGTCGCTGTCGCAACAGGCGGCGGGCCTGCTGAAGGTGGTGTCGGTGTTCAAGATTCGCCAGGATCCGGCGCTGGTGGCCTCGCCGGAGCGCCCGGTGCTGGGCGGCGTGGCCGGCTTGCCGGCCTTGCGCTAGGCGGTTTTCTTCCAGGCAATCTTCCGCCGCAGGCGCACTCTGGCGTCTGCGGCGTTGTTCCTTTTTGCATCAGGTAAATCCTGATCGCTTGACAGCGTGCGCAAGGCCGCCGAGAGCGGCGCGCGAGAAAGAACTCTTGCCGATCACCGCCAAGGATGTCGGAAGCGTCGCCGCCAGATAGCGCTCAGTCGTTGCCGAGCTCATCCTCGTCCTTGGGGACGAACACCATACCGGTCTTGGCGTTGTAATCCATCAGGCCGGCGTAGCGGCCCCAGGCGATCATGGTTTCGAAGGTCTTTTCCGGATTGTCGTAGGGCAGGGCGCTGCCGATATCCTTGAGCACGCGCTCGGCCTCGATTTCCTCGGCCTCGCCCAGCACTGCCAGGATGATGTGGAAGATGCGCAGCTTGTACACCTGCTCGGCAAAGATGGCGCGCTGGCCCAGGCGGTCGGCGGCCACGAAGCGGTGGCCCAGGTCGGTCAGGTAGACCTCCTGCTTGGGCGTATCCACCAGTTCCAGGATTTCTGCAGCCTTTACCGTGGCGATGGTCTCGCCGAATTCCTTGCCGATTTCGTCGGAGATGTCGTAGATGTTGTTCAGTTCCGGCTCGTCGTGCAGCAGGCTCATCAGCCCCAGGATCTGACCCACCGGGATCAGCGGGATGGATTCCATGCGCTTGCGGCCACGCGAGATCGGCTCGCCCGGCACATGCACTTCCGGCGGCAGGTCAGGCAGCGAGAGCGTGGTGATGGCCTCGTGGATGATGTTGACCAGACGCTGGAATTCCGGGCTCTTGGAGTCGCGCGGATAGGGCAGTGGATTGTCCAGCACCAGACCCAGCCGACCCGGACGCGGGAACACCACGACGATGCGGGTGGCCATTTCCACCGCTTCCTCGATGTTGTGGGTGACCATGAAGATCGAGGTCAGGCCGCTGTCCGGCGCGCGCCACAGGCTGATCAATTCCTGGCGCAGGTTCTCTGCGGTCAGCACGTCCAGCGCGCTGAAGGCTTCGTCCAGGCACAGGAGCTTGGGCTTGGAGACCAGCGCGCGGGCGATGCCTACGCGCTGGCGCATGCCGCCCGAGAGTTCGCGCGGATAGGCGCTGTGATAGTTGCCCAGGCCGATCAGTTCGATGGCGCGGTCCACTGCGGCATCGCGTTCTTCGCGGGTCGGATTGTGCGACATCAGGCCTACGGCCACGTTCTGTTCCACCGTCAGCCAGGGATAGAGCGCGAAGGTCTGGAACACCACCGAGGCATCACGGTTGACGCCGTAGAGCTGCTTGCCGGCGGCCATGGTGTGGCCCGAGCTGGGTTCCACCAGGCCGGTCAGGCAGCGCAGGATGGTGGACTTGCCCGAGCCGGACTGGCCCAGCAGGGCCAGCAGTTCGCCTTCGTGCACGGCCAGGTCGATGTTGTCCAGCACCTTGAGCTCGTGGCCGCCGGCGGTGTTATAGGATTTGCTGACCGCGCACAGTTCGGCGACGGCAGGGCGTTGTTGCGAGGTAGTCATGGCTTGGCTCACGATCAATCGAGGCGGAAACGGCGTTCGGCGAAGGCATACAGGCGACGCCAGACAAACTTGTTCATCAGCACGACGAACATCGACATCACGCCGATGCTGGCGATGATGAGCGGCGTGTCACCAGACTTGGTGACCGCCGAAATATAGGCACCCAGGCCATCGGCCTTGAGCGAGACATCGCCCCAACTGGCCAGCTCGGCCACGATGGAGGCATTCCATGCGCCGCCGGCGGCGGTACACGCACCGGTCACCCAGAACGGGAAGATGGCCGGCAGGATCAGCGTCTTCCACAGATTCCAGCGCGACAGGCCGTACATGCGCGCCGCTTCCTTGAGGTCATTGGGAATGGCCATGGCACCGGCGATCACGTTGAAGAGGATGTACCACTGCGTACCCATGGCGATCAACAGGATGCTGCCCCAGTTCATGCTCACGTTGCCCGCCACGAACCAGCCCACCATCAGCGGGAAGGTCATGTTGACCGGGAAGGACGCGCCGATCTGCGCCAGCGGTTGCGCGAAGCGGGCGATGTGAGGCTTGGAGCCGATCCATACGCCCACCGGGGTCCAGATCAGCGTGGCGATGACGGTCATGGCCAGCACCCGCAGCATGGTCAGGAAACCCAGCCAGACGATGTGGCCGAACAGGTTCCAGCTCATTGCGCCATGCAGCGCATCGATGGCGGCCACCAGTCCGCGCAGCGCTTCGAAGATCAACAGGCCGCAGATCAGGCCGGTGAGCACGCGCTTGGTCCAGCGCTCGCGGGTGATGCGGGCCGGCGTAGGTGCGGCAGAGGTCGTCGGACGATGCCGCGCCAGCCAGTCGCCCAGCGGCTGCCAGCATTTTTCATCGAGCCAGGTAAAGACGTAGGAGCCGCGCAGCAGGTCATAGACCCAGGAGGTCGGCGGCGAGGTCGATTCGGTCAGTTCGATCTTGAACTTGTCGGCCCAGGCCAGCAGTGGTCGCCAGACCAGTTGGTCGCTCACCAGGATCAGCGCCAGCATGGCGATGACGGCCCACAGGGCGGCGGTATGGTCGCCCTGGTCGATGGCCTGGGCCATGTAGGAGCCCAGGCCGGGCAGTTTCAGGTCCTTGTTCATCACGCTGATGGCTTCGCTCTGCGCTACAAAGAACCAGCCGCCGCCGAAGGACATCATGGAGTTCCAGATCAGGCTGTGCGCCGAGGCCGGCAGCTCCACGGTGCGGAAGCGCTGCCAGGCGGTGAGCCGGTAGGTGGAGGCGGCCTCCTGCATGTCGGTCGGGATGGTGACCATGGAGTGATAGAAGCCGAAGGCCATGTTCCACACCTGGCCGGTGAAGATGGCGAAGATCGCCGCGCATTCCACACCCATGAGGCTGCCCGGGAACAACGCCATGAAGCCGGCCACGGTGGCCGAGAGGAAGCCCAGCACCGGCACCGATTGCAGGATGTCCAGCGCCGGCAGGATCAGCGCGCGCGCGCGGCGGCTCTTGGCGGCCAGGTAGCCGGTGCCGATAGCGAAGAAGAGCGAGAAGGCGAAGGCGATCCACATGCGCAAGAGCGTGCGCCCGGCGTAATAGGGGATCATGGCCGGCGAGCTGTCCACCTCCAGCTGGTCGGACGGGTCGAAGTGGACCAGCATCCCCTTGCCGAAGTGCAAGGCGCTCCACAGCAGGCCGAACAGCACCGCCAGCACCAGCGCATCGATCCAGCCGAAGCCAGGCTTGACTTCTTCATAGGCCGTCAGTTGCGGCGAGGTGGTCTTCATTGTCATGGCGGCGAGGCTGGGTAGCGGTTGTGGCGATTGTGGCGGTCAGTTCTGCTGAGGCCGGTCGTACGCGATCCATTGGATCAGGCGTCCCCGAAGACTGGCGGCGCAACTGTAACAACAAATTCTGACAGTTTCTTGACCAGCCCGCTGGCTGTCGCACAAATGCCAAGCGCCAATGCCAAGTGCCAATGCCAAGCGCCAATGAGAAGCACCAATAGAAGCGGCGCCGGGGCGGTGAGCCCGGGCGCCGATGGGATTCTGGTGTCCAGATCGCGCAGTGCGGCTGCTTCAGCGCATTGGCCGCTAGTTGGCAGGGATCGGCGATTTCCTCGGAATCAACAGCCACATCGTCAATCCACTGAGCAACAGCAAGCCCGCCAGGATATACAGTGCGATATCCATGTTGCCGGTGCGTGTCTTGACCAATCCGATCAGCCAGGGGCTGACGATGCCGCTGGTGATGCCCACGCTGGAGATGAAGGCGACGCCTGAAGCGATGGTCTGCGCCGGCAGCAGACCGGGCGGCAGCGACCAGAAGATCGGTAGCGCCGCAAAGATCAGCACCGCCGCAATCGACAGCAGCGCCAGCGAGACGGCAAAGCTGGACGGATGCAGCGTCAGCGCTGCTAGCGCCAGTGCGCCACCGGTGGTGCAGACCGCGAAGTGGCCATGGCGCTCATTGCGGCGGTCGGAGCGGCGCGCGATCAGGATCAGGCCGACCGCGCCGATGGCATTGGGAATGACCGTATAGAGCGAGATCTCCACCACGTCCTTGATGCCAAAATCACGGATCATCAGCGGCATCCAGAAGTTCAGCGTCAGCGAGCCGCAGGTCAGGGCAAAGTAGATGAAGGCGAACAGGTAGGTGGTCCGGTGCGACAGCGCTTGCCTGAACGCGGCCAGCGAATGGGCGCTGACATGGTGGGTGCGCAGCGCTTCCTGGCTGTGGCGGGCCTGCAGGAAGCTGCGTTGCTCGGGGCTGAGCCACTTGGCCTGGGCCGGCCCATCGGCTAGCAGGAAGATCGCCAGCAAGCCCAGCACCACGGCCGGCGCGCCTTCGATGGCAAACATCCATTGCCAGCCATACAGGCCCATCACCCCGGCCATGTCGCGCATGATCCAGCCCGAGACCAGTCCGCCCAGCACGCCGGCCACGGCCACGCCGGCAAAGAAGATGGCCATCACCGCCGCGCGGCGGCGCGCCGGGAACCAGTAGCTGAGATAGAGCACGATACCGGGGAAGAAGCCAGCCTCGAACACCCCCAGCAGGAAGCGCAGCGTAT